>Ga0134128_10010823_pt1 | contig 10920 bp, 17 predicted proteins | sample KB31754_FD_96462 | JGI IMG/M metagenome (GOLD analysis project Ga0134128, IMG submission 96462) | Terrestrial soil microbial communities with excess Nitrogen fertilizer from Kellogg Biological Station, Michigan, USA - KB3-175-4 | ecosystem: Environmental > Terrestrial > Soil > Unclassified ...
CTCTGGGCCGTCATGAGCCGAGATCGTGCGAGAAATGGGGGGCACCTCTCACAAAGGGACCCTATCTGGGAGGCATTGGCGACGGTGTGGAGGCTGAAACGGGAATACCGGGCCGAACTGGCTGTCCGGCGCCGGGCAGAAAGCGCGGAGTTGCGGGCGAAGTTCGCCAGGGTTCAGGTGGGAACATAAGTGAAAAACCAGCCTCGAGAAAAACGTGACAAATCAAATGCATAGCTTCCCGTTGGGCAGGCAGCCGCGAGATCGCCTCTTCGGCCAGTTCGATTCAGGGGGCGGTTCGCACGACGCGCGTATTCGAGTTCAGCTTCCCGCTGGCAGCGTAGCTCCGCTATTCCAGGTGGATAATCAGATACCGAGGAAGGGCAGAGGCGGAGGCAGGCCGGTGCGTAGCAGACAAACGACTTACCTGAAAATCGCGCGAATCGAGCCGATCAAAGCGGCGGAGTTCCTGGCGCAGCGCAATTCACAGAGCGTTGCTCCCCACGATGGCAGAGTTTGAAGCCACGGTACTTGCCTTCCGGCTGGACTCAAGAGTGTCCCACTTCGAGCTGCTGGTGAAGAAAGAGCCAAGGTCCCCAGCATTTCCCAAGCTTCGGACGCGGGTTCGATTCCCATCGCCCGCTCCATAAATCATTGTTGATGCAGTTGGCTTTACTGGCTTCCCACCTGGAAATTCATCCCTAAATCGCTCGATTTTGGACGCAGTTGGACGCGAGATTCGAGCGGAGTGTGCGTTTTGGACGCGACGAAACTGTTGCCCGGCCGCTACAAAGGCTCGCGCCGGCGTCGCGAGCCGCCGATCGTGGCCGAGTGCGGCTGCGGTTGGCGAAGCAGACCGATGAGTCCGAAGAAAGCTGAGATGCGACACGCCGCGCACGTTGCCCTAATGCATGGTTCAAAGGAGCATCGATGACGAGATTCAAAATCCTGGCGACTCTAGCTTTGCTTCTGTTATTCGCGCAGCACGGGCGCGCGCAGTGGCCGTACGTCCCGATCGTCCAGTCGAAGTCAACTTCGCTGAACGCGGCGAGCTGATCTCGCCCGCACGCGTCTTTCCCGTCCATAAGCAACTGTCGCCCATTCACCGATGTCTTCCGGAATCAATCTCAGGGATTCAGGACAGGGTTTCGCCTCGTTTCAAGAAGTTTCATGACCTTCTCCACCTTATCAGCCTCGACGCCCACTTCATTCAGCGCTTCGCGAAAGTGCCTAAGGAACCTATCAAAATGCCCGTCGTTTAACCCTTGCTCCCGTGCGTGCGCATGAGCGGAATGGATATCTTTTCCCGTATAGACAACTCGTCCGCCGATAAGCATGGAGATAAACATGCTTTGCCGAGAGCATAGTTGCGCCATGTCGGTAGTCCTAAAAAAGGGGCTAAGTGTGTTATCCGCGAAGACTCTTCTATAAAACACTTCGGTAGCAGCCCAAACCGTTTCCCTTCCACCGATGAGATCATAGAGGTCATCGATCAGTTCATCCTCCGGGAGTGAGCGAACGAGGTAGATCCTGGCTGGCGAACTGAGGTTCGGTTGCAGCGGTTATTGTAGCCTCCCCGCTGGTGTAGTCAATGATCGCTGATCTTTTTGGCGCCGCTGATTCCCCTTGTGGGTTTCCCCGGCTGCGCCCGAAGCTGGTGCAGCGTGTGAAGGCAGCGATGGCAGCGGCATAGAACGTTCGGGGCGCGAATGAATGGCGTGAACCATCGCGTTATCGAGACGAACGGGATCCTTAACGCGTGTGGATACAGTCTGGAGTCGATCCCGACAGTATCGGGCATCGTTCAGCAGTCAATTAAACAGCGACCGCCAGAATCGCGCGGCCCGAGTCATGTGATAAACCCCGCGCCTGGCAGAACTCCCGCAACTCGCGCGCTTGGACTTCGGTGTCCTGGCCCTTGCCGATCGTGCTGACGCGGCAATACAAAGCGCAGCGCGTTTCGGGGTTCATTGAATTCGTTCCTTGCAGGGCAATGAACGCAGGCGACTTTGGCCGCGCCCTCAGCAATCAAAGTGGAGATCTCCGCGCAAGCCGAGAAGGCAAAAGACTGGGCCAACTGGCCTGGACTCCTATGGCGCCCCAGATCGCGAGAATACGAGGGGCTCTCGAACGAATTCGCCACCGCGTTAGATCGGGGTGCGCCGGGGATAAACCGGCGCTCCCTGGTTAACGCTGCCACCTCAGACGGTCGATGCAACACCGCCGTTACCGGACAGTGCTCAAATAGGCGGATGTTCTGCCCTATCAAAGGAGTAGTTTTCTAAACGCTGGGGAAGGAGATTTGTGTCGGGAGTGCTTGAAATTCGCGGCTACGACCAGACAACCGACCGCTACAGATTTGACACTCTCTCTCATCGTTGTAACGTGGCGGAAACTCTGTTGTGCGATGAATCCGTAGGAACATTTCCTGTGGAGCCCTTGCCGCCGGGAGACTGAAGAGTCAGCAATGAGCACTTTGTTCAGGAAGTTTCGACCGCCACACGCGACCAAACCGTCCGGGGTGTACCCGCACGGAGACGGTATTCGGGGCGGAAAGAAGCATTTACAACCACCGATCGGCCCGAGCGTCGTCACACTTGAGGTCGGTGTCATCGGGGTCTAAACCGTGCCGCTCGATGCAGTGTTCTCGGAATAGGCAGAGACGAGCATCGCAGGGAGTGGCGGCCGGGATTCCCCAGTCGCAATCGGGTGTCCCGCGAATGTAAGTTTTTGCACCGGCAAGCGGTCGGGGATTGGTCATAGAAAGGCCCCCGTCCACTCGAATACCAGACGCGTCGATCTGCTGTGCGGAATTTCTGAAAATGTCCGCAATTGCGGGCAGCCACACCGTTCTTCGGAAACGAACAGCAAAGACCGGCCGCGAGATTAAGACAAACGGAGGTTCTTAAGCGAAGCGCGCGCGAGTCCGCCGCCGATGTTCGGCTTGATGACCAACTCAAGTACAGTAACAGCTGAAAGCTCTACTCGATATTCCTCGATCTCGCGTATCGACTCAGGTGGACTGAAATTCCACTGTTGCCGCACGATTTCCTTAACGGGGCTTCCCTGGCCTTGAGACCACCGTAAAACGAACTCTTGCGTCCGCGCAGCTTCGTTCTCCTCGAATGCCAGCGATATGCAACTGAGCTGTTGCGGCTGATCGAAGACCAGCCGAATGGTTTGACTCCCCGGCTCTGCCGCGCGCCAGCCCCTCGCATCTGCAGGGCCGAAGGCGGACTCGATCGGATAATCCCCTTCTTCGGACGTGACCTCGACTACCGCGGCACGCTCGATGTCTAGCCAACCTTCGCCCCGAGTCCCAATAGCCTCGGCGGTCGCAGTGATAAGGCGCTTTCGCATACAGGCAGTCTACACCGGTTCAAGAACTCCCTGATGTCGCTTCGGTTCGATACCGAGAATGACTCAGTTACGGTCCCTTCCAAGCCGCCTTCGGCTAGTGTCTATTCGCTGCCTGATATACATTGTTTGTGGAGCCTTGAATGAACATTCTGGCAGTGATCAGACGGGAAGAGCGACAGATTGAGAAGAAACTGAGCAAGCTCCAGCATCGGCTCAACGGTATAAGTGCGGCGGCAGAGGCCCTAGGGCGCTCAACGAACCGTGATGTGACCCAAGATGACGAAGCGTGTGCTGTCTCCGGCGGGAAGGGCGCGAATCGCGGCGGCTGCCAGAAAACGGTGGGCGAAGGTTAGGGCGCAAGCAAAGAAGGCCACAAAATAGTCGTTTCAGTCTGAGTGCCACCGATTGAATATGAAAGAAGGCCCGACTATACAAATCGGGCCTTCCGGTTTCCGTGAGGAAGTTGGGACAGCTACCTTGTGGCGGCGGCTACCTTGGGTTTGGCGAGTTCAGGGACGATGCCGAGCTGCTGCATAAGGCTCAGAGCGTCCCAATTGACAAAGCCTTCGGACATTTTGCCGTTCGTAAAGCGGGCAATGCTTACGCCTGTGATGTTGACTTGCTTCCCCGTTGGTGCAATCCCGTTGAGATCGCCCTTGTGGGTACCCCGACAAGACCAACGAGCCACGACGGTTTCGCCTTCGGCAATGACGTCCTCGACCGTCAACCGAAGGTCGGGGAAGGCAGTGCGATAGAGAGTGGCTCTTTTCTTCTCACTCTCGGGGCCTCGCCCAACATCGGGCGTCGAAGAGTCATGGTGAGCGTAGTTGGGGGTAAAGAGATCGTCTGTCACCTGGAAGTTGCCCTTGTTCCAAACTTCTTCGAACAAACGACGGACTACATTCTTGTTTCCTTCAGACATGGTCAGTTCTCCTTTTTGCGAAATTCGATATTTCTCCTCGCATGAAAGCGAGTCGGACTTGAGTGGTGTGGCCTGGAACCGCTGGCGTCTTGGGTGTGCAGACCTGTACGTCGAACAGGAGGTTGAGCCCCGAGCGAGGGAGGGAAAGGAGGAGGGTCCTGCCCTCTTAGTGCTCGATGCGGAGCTTGCCGTTAAAGTAGCCGCGTTCGGGCTAGGAAGCGGAGTCTCGTCTCAAACGAGATGATCTTGTTCCACGCGAGTGTGAGTGTCAAGGACAATCGAAAGATTCGAGTAGGCGTTCGCATTGTAGACAGGTTCGATCTCCACATGCCTGATTAACGCGGCGGTCTCAATGGGTCGACGCAACACCAGTTCGAAGTCCGCCCGCAAGGCTTTCAGCCGCGAAGGGTCGTTCGCGAGCGTCGATTCAACGGAACACCACCCTGTCTAGGGTTTGATTGAGTACAGCCGGACAGATCGGTTGTCTTGGGGGGGAAGTATTGCCGGATCACCTGATTAAAGTGTTGCATCGACCGGTTGAGCTGGCAGCCGTAACCGGACAAGCCCATCACTCTTGCCATTATCATTGCTCCTCTTACAGATTTCTAACGGACTGCTAAGAACTTTTCTCTCCCGCCTGCGTAATCTCGACACGAAAGAGATCGGGGCCACTCTACGCATGTCGCTCATAGTCTTTATTGCCATCTGCGTTCTTGCTTGCGGTTTCATGTTGTTCATATTTTTCGAGTGGACCGTCAGCGACAAGCGCCGTACGCGTAGGCCACCCTCCCGCAGGAGCACTGCTCAACCCGCATCAGCACCGCTCCATTTAGCGACATCGCAAGCAAAGAATTGGGACCACATACTGAAAGCTAGGCAGCTTAATTGAGGCCCGTCGCGTCGCAGGCTCGGGCCATCTGGAGGAAGGTCGAATGTTAGGCGGTCCGAAGGGTACGGAAGGGGCATCTACTTCGCAGTGCGGTGTTTGTGGACAACAGAGCGAGCCATTTGTTCTTCCAGGAAATAGAGAAACGTACTGCTTGCAATGCAGCGCCGATGTGGCGACCGCGATCCTACTGATGACAGAAATTAACGCGGCCAAGATAGCAGGGCAGGAAACCGAAGGTATGAAGGGCGAGCTCGACCAAGTGAGCAAGCGCCTGCTGGGAAGAGCGCAGTCAGCATAGCGAATCACGTCCAACCGAACAGTCGAAGTTCTGACAAACGCGCTGACCGGAAAAGTGGGTCCCGGTACGGCAAATGTCCGATTATCCGACTAATCGGGACTTGAGGAAATCGCGGGAGATACGTGCGTGACCTTGATAGCCAAGGAGAACGTCGCGGTTGCGCGTATGTATGTTCAGGATGATCGATCTTCACCAAATCTGCATGTAGAACCACTCTAACGCCCGGTTTCTAGTTCCTCGGCTTGGATCTGTGGAAGGGAATTTGATACCGAGAACCCAGTCGCTGCCGGAGCATCCTGCGAACTTTCTCAGGCGAAACCCCCTTCGGTCTTTCACCGGCGCCGGTTCCGTGGGTGCCTTCGCAGTGTCTTGGCGTTGCCAAGAAAGCATCTGCAATCGGGGTACCCTGCACCGTTGTTTTCCCGGCAATCTGCCCAAGCGAGTTGATACTATTGCCGTTTTCAAGAAATGGGGCATTGAGGTTATGAACGAGGTCGTTGAGCTCCGTCATCGCACCGTTTTGCCAAAGGAAGGCACGGCAGCTGAAGTCAGCATCGCATGAATCTCCCACGATTTGGCCTTTGTCGTTAATTCCAAGGGCCAAGCTGAAAGCGTCCGGCGGTAGAGTGCCGAGGTTTGTCGCGACACCGTTCTGCCAGAGAAAAGCAACAAGGACACTGCCGTCTGGCGAGAATGCGAAACCCGCTACTTGACCTCTGCTATTGATGGCCTGTGGCGCGAGCAGCAGTCCGTCGAGGGAGCCGAGGTCAATCGCCTTGCCGTGTTGCCAGCGAACGGCATGAAAAGAAGAACCCGTGCAATCCAAAGTGTTCCCGACAGCTTGGCCATTGTCATTGATGGCGTGGACGGCCCCGTCCGGGTCACCCGCGATAGTTGGAAGTCTATGAATCTCGCCTTTTTCCCACAGAACCGGCTCAACCTGAGGGAATTCGGAGCCGCTTTCGCAGGTTGCATCCAGCGTTTCGGTCTCAGCCATACCGGCCACCTGGCCTCGGCTGTTGATGGCAAAGGCTTGGCCGTTACTTCCGCCAAGGGTAGGAAGGGGAACCATCGTGCCGTTTTGCCAAATAAACGGAAGACATACAAGGTTGGTACCGAAACCACAAAAGTCTTCGCCTAGCGGGTCTGGAGTAGAAATATCCGAAATGCCCGTGACCTCGTCCTCCTCATTGAGAGAGGTGGCCCTGCTGTTCAGGCCTCCCAATGTATCGAGATCCCTTGTCAGTCCTTTTCGCCACAAGAAAGCATGTCTGACTGTGTCACCGAAGAGGGTTGCATCGCCAGCCACCGAGCCTTTGTTACTTACAGCATTGGCCTCGCCAAATGTGCCACCTAGTGTACCGAGGTCGACGATGACATAGTCATTGTGCTGTTGATTTTGTCCCTGGGTGGCCATCCCAACCGGAATCGCCAGCCCAACAAGTAACGTGATCGTAGTAATCCACGCTAATGTTCTGGATTTCATGTTGCCTCCGTTGATGTGCGGAGTCGTAACCGAGGAGGCGGTTGAAAAGCAATGGCATGCGGCTGACTTCTATGTGACTCTCTCCTTCCATCTGCCAAATCCTTCATGTTGTGCGCTTTGGGCGAGGTTTTACCGGCCAGCGGACAAGAAAAACTCATGTTAGAATGAGGCCCATTGAGTTCCTTCGATGCACATTCCAGCCGGGTCAAGACGCCTGATTCGCTTCGGTGAGTTCCATCTCGATCTCGATACCGCTGAACTCAGAAACAATGGCAACAGGAGCAGCCTCGTAGGCCAACCGCTGCAGATACTGACGGAGCTGCTGGAGCGCCCAGGCCAGTTGGTTACGCGGGAGGAGCTAAAGAAGAAGCTGTGGCCTGACGACACATTCGTGGATTTTGATCAGAGCCTAAACAAAGCTGTAAATCGGCTGCGAGAAGCTTTAAAAGACTCGGCCGAGCATCCAAGGTTCATCGAGACATTGCCCCGCCGTGGTTACCGCTTCATCGGTTCGCTGGATTCATCAGAGCCAAGTCTTCTCTCGCCACGGGATGAGCTCCCGATCCGAACGGCCAGCCCAGAACCAGCCACACAAAATTTGTCAAACAAGGGAAGGAAAGCTTTAGTTCTCGGGATCGCCGCGGCCGTTGTCGCGCTTTCGGCTGTTTTCTTGGCCATCGAATATCGTTTTTCGCGGCCTTTGACGCTACGAGTGATTGGTTCCACGCGGCTTACGAACGATGGCTGGCGAAAATTTGCCTTACTCACCGACGGGGTGCGGCTCTATTTTTCCGAGAATGGGACGATCAAGCAATCATCCGTCGATGGCGGCGAGGAAACCGAAATCCAAACCGGCCTTAGAGATGTGGACATTTACGACATTTCGCCGCACGGTTCCGCACTGTTAGTGGGCACGGGAGTACAAGGATCGCCAACGGTGGAGCGGCCAGTCTGGATCGTGTCGTTGCCTGCGGGCACACCGATTCAAGTTGGCAATATTAAGGCACTGTGGGCAGGCTGGGCACCAGACGGTGAACACCTTGCGTACTCAACGAATGACGGCGTCTTTGCGGCGAGAAGTGACGGAACAGAGAATCGTAAGCTGGCAAATATCTCAGGAACCCCGTGGAAGCTGCAGTACTCTCCCGATGGCAGCCGAATTCGCTTCGATGCGCTAGACACCAAACGAAACCTGGCGGCGATCTGGGAGATGAGAGCAGACGGCACGAATCTTCGTTTGCTCTTTCCCGAATTAGACAGGCCACTCCACACTGGGGCCTGGAGTGGTGACGCCAAGTATTTCTTTTTCAATTCACACGAACCGGAGAAGGATCGCGATGAGGACGTCTGGGTATCCACGGAGTCGGGAACTGCAGCTCATCGTGCACCTGTTCGACTAACACATGAGTCGATTGTGTTTGGATACCCGGTGCCCAGTCCCGACGGCAAAAAACTGTATGCACTCGGGACCCAAAGTCGTGCCGAACTGGTGCGACTCGACAGAGGCTTGAACAAATTCGTGCCCTATCTTTCTGGTATATCGGCTTCCGAAGCCAGTCGCTCCCGCGACGGGCAGTGGGTAGCGTACGTTTCGTTTCCCGACCTCACGCTGTGGCGAAGCAAAGCGGACGGAACGGAGAAACGGCAATTGACTCTTCCTCCCATTCAGGTAGTTAGGCCGCGCTGGTCGCCCGACGGGACACGTATTGCTTTCACCGATGTGAGGCCCGGGAGGACTTGGAAAATTTACGTCATATCTTCGGAAGGCGGCGCTCCCCAAGAGATCTTCGCGGGTGATACACACCCCGAAATTGATCCGTCGTGGTCTCCGGATGGGGCCTACATATTCTTTGGCGGTTCAGTCGGAAAGCCGCGAGGGATTCTACGTATCGACCTGAAATCTAAGGCTGTTTCAACATTGCCAGGGTCGGAAGGACTGTTTAGCCCGCAAATGTCATCCGACGGCCGCTACGTCTCTGCCTTTCCGACTGACGCTTCGAAACTCATGCTGTATGACTTGGAAAGCGGAAAATGGGTAGCAATCGGTGAAGGGATCTTTCAATTCAACACGTGGTCAAAAGACTCGAAGAAGATTTATCTATTGAACAAGAATGAAGGCAATGCGATTGTGCGATTTGACGTCGCCCGTCAGACGTTTGAACGCGTCGTTAGCCTGCAGCAAATTGAACAGGGCAGCCGAGAGTGGGTAGGATTGGCTGAAGACGATTCACCCCTCCTGGTGTTGGACAAGAGCGTTAGTGATGTTTACCGACTGGATCTGAAGATTCCCTAGCTGCTTGCAAGGATCAATGCCATCGCCATTGTGACACCATACCAGCCCGCGCGAACTCCACAGTGGTCCCGGGAAGTGGACGGTCGTAACCATCGACCGCGTCCAGAGATCTTGAAAGGTACTTGGAAGTTTCCCCAAAGCTCACCCCGCCAGTTGATCTGCTCTCGCTAGCTCCTGATACGCGGTAACCGGAGAAGTGGATTCGGCCCCTCAGCCATGGGGAGGTCGCCCGGTGTACGGCCTCATGATGCCCTCCGATACTAGGGATTCAAGGATCGCTTGGTCCGTTGCTGGACCGAAGACAATACATCTAGGATGGAACTTGTCGTAGGCGGCGAATTGCAGGCTGCCATCCTTCTCGATTTGAATGTGAATTAGCGTGCCAGGAACTGTCCCTCCAATAGCCGAAACGATTGCCCTGCTGGTGGATAATTCCAATGGCAGGACCATGAAGTCTTGTTTCGGCCAGAGGGTGTTTCGTTTGAGCGCACCTGTTTCGTCTTGCGAGGCACCGGGGATGTCAGACAGACGCAGTGCGCTCAAGTCACCTTCAAAAGAAATGTGGGCGCCTCCAGCGAGGCTTTCCATCATGGCCAGCAACAAACGGCGCTTGTCGCGGACGAGCCAGAATTTGTTTTCCCTCTCCACGTGCGAATCCTAGCATCAGCAATCATTCTAATTCTTGTGGCAGAAACTCCGCGACTCTATCAGCGTAGGTCGCTAGTGCTTGGTAAACGCGCTTACCGGAGAAGTGCCCAAAAACAAGTATTTGTGGGCACTCTGAGATTAGAAAAGGAGGCGTGCTAAGTCAGGGGTTTACACTAGCGACTTCAGGTAGGTTTTTGGGCAAGGCACGAACCGCCCGTTGCGCAGTTCCTTTGGATACTCCCAACGCCCGACATATCTCCGCCCAAGAACGCCCCTCTTTGCGAAGACTGGCTATTTGTAATCGCTCCACCACGACGCGAGGTCTCCCCAACCGCCTCCCGTTCGATTTTGCCAAAGCCAATCCTGATCGTACTCTGTCTCTGATTAACTCCCGTTCAAACTCTGCGATAGAAGCAAATATGCCGAAGACGAGCCTTCCATTGGGCGTCGAAGTGTCGACCCCCTCATGCAAGCTAATGAAATCGATTCCGAGTGAGCGGAATTCCTCGAGTGCGTTGACAAGTTGCCTCAAACTCCGAGCGAATCGGTCATAGCGATAAACGACGACGCAATCGACAGCTCTCCTTTGACAGTCCACAAGCAACTGGTCGAGTGCCCGCCGCCGTTCCCTTGCGCCACTTATGCCCTTATCCACGTACTCGCGAACAATTGTCATTTCCCGCCGAGCAGTACTGCCGCACCTCCTGTAACTGCATCTCGGGATTTTGTCCGGTGCTCGTGCTCACTCGCGCATAAACTGCCACTCGTTTCATGATCCAACCCCCGTCTGCTCGGATATCGGTCGCCCCCCGAGCCGTGCCCATCGCGAAAGCTCAGATTGAGAATGCTTACGAGCCCGTGCTAGTCCCCCCTTCCGTGCCCACATTCGTCGTTGCTCGGAAGTTGTCCTGACAGCCCGAGCTTTCCCACCTAGCCTTCCCAACGCAACCGCATGCTCATTTTTCGCTTCCATTTAGATATCTTACATAGCGCTAACTAAGAATGTCAAGAGAAATCGATGACTCAG
>Ga0134128_10010824_pt1 | contig 10920 bp, 11 predicted proteins | sample KB31754_FD_96462 | JGI IMG/M metagenome (GOLD analysis project Ga0134128, IMG submission 96462) | Terrestrial soil microbial communities with excess Nitrogen fertilizer from Kellogg Biological Station, Michigan, USA - KB3-175-4 | ecosystem: Environmental > Terrestrial > Soil > Unclassified ...
ACGATGAGCGCCGGGTTCGCTGTCGCCGCGACCACGGCGCCGGGCTCGTCCTACTGGGGCAACGTCGTCATCTCGTTGGCGCTGATGGCGGCGGGCCTCGGGCTCACCACCGGGCCGGCCACCGAGGCGATCATGGGCGCGCTGCCTGCCGGCAAGGCGGGCGCGGGCTCGGCGGTCAACGACACCACCCGCGAGGTCGGCGGCACGCTCGGCGTCGCCATCGTCGGCTCCGTGCTGAACTCGGCGTACGGCTCGCACGTGCTGTCCGGGCTGACCTCGCTCGGCGCGCCGGCCGCGGCCGGGCACCTGGCCGGGCAGTCGGTCGTCGCGGGCATGGCGGTGGCCGGGCGGTTCCCCGCGCCGCTGCGCGACGCCGCCGCCGGCGCGGTGCGGACCGCCTTCATGACCGGCGTGCACCGCGGCTCGCTCGTCGCCGCCGGGGCGACGCTGGCCGCCGCCCTGCTTGCGCTGGCCTTCGTCCCGGCCCGCGCGGCCACCGCCTCGGTCGGAGAAGTGCTGGCACTCGAAACGGATGCGGCTGACTCTGGATCGGTCACCGGTTCCCGCGAGACGGCTTCCCGCGAGACGGCATCCCGGCTGGCGGCGGAGTGCTGACCTGCCCTTGGGTTGCGACTCCGGGCCTCGCCGCGGCGCGTGCGGCGGGACCCGGAGTTCGCCGTCTGCTCGGCCACGTCAGAAGGCAGCGCGGCATGCCCTAACCGGGCATCCGCGCACCGGGCTCGGCGCGGGTGACATGGCGGGCGATTTCCTGATTGCCCTGCCTGCGCGGCTGTTTCCGGGAAAGATGAGTGGTGAAAGCGGTGACAGGGGTGTTCGATGGCCGGTGTGCGACGCCGGCCGGAGTGGGGGGTCAACGGTGAGGATGCGTCATGCGCTGACGGCGGGTGCCGTCGTTCTGGCCGCCGCGCTTGCGGCGGCGGGTCCGCGCATCGCGGCCGAGGCGTCCGCGGCGAGCCCGGCGGCGCCTAAGGCCGCGGCGGCCATCAACTGGGGCAAGCCCTGGTTCACTGACAACTTCAACGCCACGAAGGTCAACCCGAAGTGGTGGTGGGTCTACAACTCACCGACGGACAGGACGCCGCGGACCGTGCAGTCGGTCCAGGAGAAGCAGGGCACGCTGCGGCTGATCGCGCACACGCAGAAGCCCTACGGGTACGTGGGCGGCGGCCTCAGCTTCAACAACCCCCAGACGTACGGCCGCTGGGTGTTCCGGTTCCGCGTGGGCGCGGGCGCGGGCTCAGGACCCGGCTTCCTGATGTGGCCGAAGGGACCGTGGCCGGCCGACGGCGAGGTCGACATCATCGGGAACCTGCCCAAGAACAGGACAGGCGGCGACATCTACCTCATCATGGGCTCGGTCGGCAACCACCGCGACTTCCGCCTGCCCAAGTCGGTGAACTTCACCAAGTGGCACACGATGGCGTACGACTGGCTGCCTGACCACATGACCTTCTGGCTCGACGGCAAGGCGCTGTGGACGGTGAAGAAGGCCTCGGGCTTCGTACCGACGACGCCGTTCCGCCTGGCCATCCAGATGGACGCCGGCTGCGACGGCGCCTGCCACATCGACAAGACCACGCCGGCCAACACCGTCATGTACGTCGACTGGGTGCAGATCTACAAGAAGCCGGCGGCTTACGCGGGTTAGTCCGCGGTGGGGTCCGCACCGCCTCGATCGCGAGCGCCCGCGGCGCTGGCGCCCGCGATCGAGGCGGGCAGCACCGGACGGAAGACCGCCAGGGACAAGGCGAGTGCCGCGTAGTAGCCGACCAGCCAGGTGAGTTCCGCGAGGCGTTCCCTGCCGAGCCCGGCGAGGCCGGCCGCGTAGTCCTCGTCGGACAGGGTCCGCTCGGCGGTCATGGCCCTGGCCAGGCGGCAGGTCAGCGCCTCTACTTCGCTCAGCCCGCCGGGGACCAGGCCGGACAGCACCTCGTTCACCTGTGCCTGGCTGAGGCCGGCCGTGCGGGCGGCCGGCTCGTGCGCCAGCCGTTCGAAGTCGCTGCGCAGCTCGCCCGCCACGCTGAGGATGGCGAGTTCACGCTCGCGCACGGAAAGCAGCGCGCTGAACCGGATCGCGGCGCCGACCCGCTGCATCGCGTCGCCGGTCGCCGGGCTGAGCAGCATGACGGCGAACGGGCCGACCAGCCGCCCGCCGGAATCGGTGATCGGCACGGTCCCCGCCTGGCTGGCCCGCGGCCCGCCGGTGATCGCCGCGTAGACCTCGCGCTGCGCGTCGTCCAGGTCCGCCGGCGCGATCAGGTCAAGCCGCGGCGGCAGGTTCTCGAACGGCGGCGCCTGGCCGGCCGGCATCGGCGGGGTCATTTCGGTGTCACCACCTCAGGCGAAGGTGTTGCGCAGCGTGCCCACGCCGGTCACCTCGACGGTCACCACGTCGCCAGGCTTCAGGAACAGCGGCGGATCGCGGCGGGCTCCCACGCCGGACGGCGTGCCTGTGAGGATCAGGTCGCCGGTGCGCAGCGCGGTGAACTCGGAGATCGTGGCGATGAGCCGCTCGATGGGGAAGATCAGCAGGTCGATGGCCGAGTCCTGCACCCGCTGCCCGTTGACCGTGGTGGAGATGGACTGCGCGGTGATGTCCACCTCGTCCGGTGTGACCAGGTACGGGCCGACGGGCGTGCACGCGTCCCAGGCCTTGCCCTGCATCCACTGGTGGGTCTTGTACTGGTAGTCGCGCATGGACAGGTCGTTGGCCACGGTGTAGCCGAGCACGTGACCGAGCGCGTCCGCCTCGGCGATGCGCCGTCCCGGCGAGCCGATCACCACGGTCAGCTCGCCCTCGTAGTCGACCTGAGCCGACTCCGGCGGCAGCTCGATCGCGGCGTGCGGGCCGGTGAGGCTGCTCGCGAACTTGGGGAACAGCACCGGGTAGCCGGAGTCGCCGCGCCCGGTCTCCTCGATGTGCGCCTTGTAGTTCAGGCCGACGCAGAACACCCTGGCCGGGTCCGGCACCACGGGCCGCAGCTCCGCTTCCGCGGCGGGGAACGCATCGCCGGTGCGCCGCCGCGCGGCCGCGAGCACCTGCGCGGTGGTGGCAGCGCCAAGCTCGGTCAGGCCGTCGAGCGGGACGAGCAGGTCACCCTGGAGCTCGGCGACGACCGGGGCGCCTGTCTTGTCGGAGGTGGACGCGTAGCGCATGGCTCAGCCTTTTCGGTCGGTGATCCGCGACGATACCGCTGCGCGCAGCCGGTGTCGGCGGACTGTGGCAGCGGGCAGACTATAGCCTCCTGCCGTCACTGCCGAGCCGCCCGGCCGGCCGGCGCAGCAACACGCAGCGTAAGGCCGCGTATACCTAGACATACCTACCTTCGCCGAGGTCGCGGTGTCCCGCGTGACGTGCGGGTAGGGTGTCATGGTTGTGACGGGATCAGGCCTCATTATCGACGATCGCTACCGCCTGGACGAGCAGATCGCGGCCGGGGGCGTCGGCCAGGTATGGCGGGCGACCGACCTGCTGCTCGAACGGCCCGTGGCGGTCAAGGTGCTGCGCCCCGAGTACGCCGATCACCCGGACACGCTTGAGCGGTTCCGCAAGGAGGCAAGGCACGCGGGCGCGCTGAGCCATCCGCGCGTCGCCCAGGTCTACGACTTCGGCCATGGCGGTTCCACGGGGTCACCGTACCTGGTGATGGAGTTCGTCGACGGCCCCTCGCTCGCCGACCTCCTCCTCGACAGCCCGGCGGATCCCGTCTTCGCGCTTGACGTGATCGCGCAGGCCGCGGACGGACTGTCGGCCGCGCACCGGGCGGGTCTCGTGCACCGCGACGTCAAGCCGGGCAACATCCTGATCGGCCCTGAGGGGCGGGTCAAGCTGACCGATTTCGGGATCGCGCACGCGGTCGGGCAGACGCCTGTGACCGACCCGGCACTGGTCATGGGCACGTCACAGTACCTGGCGCCGGAGCGGATCGCCGGCGGTCCAGGAACGCCTGCCAGCGACCTGTACTCGCTCGGCATCGTGCTGCACGAGTGCCTGACCGGGATGCCGCCCTACGACGGCACTGCGGCCGAGGTGATGGCGAGCCACCTCTACCTGCCGCTGCCGCCGCTGCCCGCCGCCGTCCCACCCGAGCTCGACGTCCTGGTCGCCCAGCTGACCGCCAAAGATCCCGCGCGCCGGATCCGCGGCGCGCGGGAACTGGCCGGCCTTGCCTCGCGACTGCGCGACGCGATCGCCGCGGGGGCCGCCCTGCCTGGACCCGCCGCACCCAGCCCCGCCGTGCCCAGCCCTGGGGGGCCGCACCTCGCCGCGCCGAGCTTCGGCAGCCCCAGCCTCGCCGGGCCGAACTTCGCCGGGGAGCCGACCGCTCCCCCGTACCCGCCAGGTCCGCCCGGCGGCCTGCTCCTCGAGGGCGCCGGTGCCCGCCCGGAAGCCACGGCGCGCCGCCGCCAGCGGCGCGCGGCGGTGCTGCTCGGCGCCGGCGCCATCGCGCTGGCCGGCGGCGGCCTGGCCAGCCTGCTCCTCACCGGCGCGATCGGCACGCCCGCGGCGAAAAGCCCGCCTGCAAGCTCACCGGCCCACGGCACCGGGCCGGGCTCGACGAGCGCGTCCGCGGCCGGCGGCGGCGTGAGCGTTCCGTCCGCCACGACGCCGGGGACGCCGGGCCGCCACGCCAGGCACGGCAAGAGCGGCAAGACGGCGACGCCCTCCCCCAGCGGGAGCGCGACCGCGAGCCCAGGCGGCAGCCCGACACCGAGCCCGAGTTCGCCGGGCACCCCGACGACCAGCCCCCAGGACACGACACCACCGGGGACACCGGGCGGCTCACCGTCCGGCACGCCGAGCGCCTCGCCGTCACCTTCCCCGTCGAAGTCCCACTGCGTACTCGGCATCTGCCTCTAACGCAGCTCATGCGCCACGGCCTCGCGGCAGCCCTGTGCGCGCGTACCCGTGGTCAGCTGTCCTCGCCGAAGGGCTCGCAGCGGGCGGGCAGGATCTTCCCTGTCACCTCGCCGAAGCCGATGCGGCCGCCGGCCTCGCCGGGAGCGGTAGCGGTGATCGTCACGGTGTCGCCGTCGTGCAGGAACCGCCGCGGCTCTCCCCCGACGGTGACCGGCTCCGCGCCGCCCCAGGTCAGCTCGATGAACGCGCCCCGCTGCAGCCGGCCGGGCCCGGAGACGGTGCCCGAGGCGAACAGGTCGCCGGTGCGGGTGGCGGCGCCGTTGACGGTCAGGTGGGCGAGCATCTGGGCGGGCGACCAGTACATGCTGGCATACGGCGGCCTGGAGACCACCTCGCCGTTCCACTCCACCGCCAGGTCGATGTCGAGTCCCCAGTCTTCTGTCTCGCGCAGGTACGGCAGCGGTTCGGGTTCCTGGCCGGGCAGCGGGACGCGTGCCGCCCGCAGCGCGGCGAGCGGGACCACCCAGGGCGACACCGAGGTGGCGAACGACTTGCCGAGATGCGGCCCGAGCGGCACGTACTCCCAGGCCTGCAGGTCACGTGCGGACCAGTCATTGACGAGCACGGCGCCGAACACCCGGTCGGCGAACGCGCCGGCCGGCACCGCGGTGCCCAATGGCGAGCCAACGCCGATCACGAACCCGACCTCGGCCTCGATGTCGAGCCTGATCGACGGGCCGAAGACCGGCACCGGATCACCGGGCCCCTTGCGCTGGCCTGACGGCCGGACGATGCCGGTACCGGAGACGACCACGGTGCCGGCCCTGCCGTGGTACCCGACGGGCAGGTGCTTCCAGTTCGGCATGAGCGGCTCGGCGTCCGGCCGGAACAGCCGGCCGAGGTTGGCGGCGTGATGCTCGGAGGCGTAGAAGTCGACGTAGTCGGCGACCTCGAACGGCAGCCGCAGCGTCACCTCCCGCAGCGGGTGCACCGCGCCTGGCGGCAGCTCCCCCGCAACGATCAGCTCGCTGATCCGCGCCCGCGCCGCCGCCCACCGGGCAGGCCCTTCGGCCATGAACGGGTTGAGCGACGGCGCGGCGAACACGTCGTCGCGCAGCGCCGCGGCGAGGTCGATGACGCTGTCCGCCACCCGGACCCCGGCGCGCGGCCGGGCACCCCCCGGCGAGAACACCCCGTACGGGAGGTTGTCAAGCCCGAACAGCGAGTCGCGGGGAACCTCCATCGTGCCCATCACGCCGCCACCTCACATCGCTTCAAGGCCACCTTCTCACGGTGACCTGGAAGCGGAGCCGACGATGCTGCGGCTAGACGATTCGCTGCCCAGGCACCAGCCCGGCCCGTGCCTCCGCCTCTCCGATGACGCGCTCCGCCTCGGCGCGGTCCATCCAGCCCCGCACGTCGGTCGACTTGCCCGGCTCAAGCTCCTTGTAGATGTCGAAGAAGTGGCCGATCTCGTTGAGCAGGTGGCCCGGGACGTCGGACAGGTCCTGCACACGGTTCTTGCGCACATCGTGGGCGGCGACGCCGAGCAGCTTGGCGTCGGGGCCGCCCTCGTCGCTCATCCAGAACACCGCGATCGGGCGGACGGTCACCAGGCAGCCGGGGAAGGTGGGCTCGTCCAGCCAGACCAGCACGTCGAGCGGGTCCCCGTCCTCCGCGAGCGTGCGCGGGATCTCGCCGTAGTCCAGCGGGTACACCGTCGAGGTGAACAGCATGCGGTCCAGCCTGATGCGGCCGGTCTTGTGGTCAAGCTTGTACTTGTTCCGCGAGCCCTGCGGGGTCTCGATGACGACCTCAACGTCCATGCACCGGCTCCTTCGGCGGCTGCGGCCCGGCGCGGCGACACAGGGGGCTTCGCGGTCGGGACTCGGCTACAGATCCGCCGCAGGCATACCCGGCAACGCACCACTCACACCATAGGCATATCCCGTTAAACAGACCATCACCAGTCTCGGGCGACGGGGCGTCAGAGTACGCGGAATTCCCGGTCGGCGAGCTGGCGCGGCATACTCCGCGAGGCGCCCGCACGGCCCGGCCTCCGGGCGCCCGGGCCGCTGCCCGGCGTCGTCCCGCACCACTCGCCGGCCCGGCGAGCCCGGTCGGCCATGCCGAAGCCGTCCGCTTCATCCCCGCCGAACAGCTCGGACAGGATCCCTTCCTCGCGCCCCAACAGGAGCCTCACGATGTCCCGCATCGTCCGCACCTCCCTGGCCGTCCTGGTCTACGACAGGTCTCCATCTCACGATATAACGCAATTAGCGGGCCCGCTACCCGCCCGCGGTGAACGGCGGGGGAAGAACGGGGACCACGCAGCCGTTCGGTAGAATTGTCCCGGCCAGATGATGCCCTGGCGCGAAGCCGCGCGGCTTCGCGAACTGCCGTCCCGTGCTCGCCCGCACTGTTCGCCAACACAGTGCTCGCCAGCACGGTGCGCGGCTAATGGCTTCTAGGTCCGTCGTCACGTGACTGAGGAGTCGTTCCGCGTGCCTGAGCCTGCTGCCTCAAGCCAGATGTCCATGCCCGATGCCGTCGGCGACAGCCAAGCCGGCCCGGCCGCGCCGCCCCGCCGAGTGCGGCCAAGAGCCCGGCCGGTGCCGCCGCGGGCGGACGCGCAGACGATCATCGCCATCTTCGCCGGAGGCGCGCTCGGCACCGTGGCCCGCGCGGCCCTGGCCGAGGCGTTCCCGCATGCCGCCACGGCATGGCCGTGGCCGACCTTCGCGGTGAACATCGTGGCCTGCCTGCTGCTCGGCTACTTCGTCACCCGGCTCCAGGAACGGCTGCCGCTGTCCAGCTACCGCCGGCCGCTGCTCGGCACCGGCGTATGCGGCGGTCTTTCCACGTTCTCCACGATGCAGGTGGAGGTCTGGCAGATGCTCAGCGCGCACGCCTACGCGCTCGCCGCCTGCTACACGATGGCGAGCATCGCGGCGGGTTACGCGGCACTGCACCTGGCAACGGCGCTGGTACGCAGGGTCCCCGTGCGCAGGGTTTCCGTACGCACCGGGGGAGCGCGGCGGTGAGCGCGCTTGTCTGGGCGGCGGTGATCCTCGTCGGCGGCGCCGGCTCCGTGCTGCGGTTCTACGTGGACGGCCTGGTCTCCGCGGCGTCCGGGCGCGACTTCCCGTACGGCACGCTTGCGGTCAACCTCTCGGGCGCGGTGGTGCTCGGGCTGCTCGCCGGGCTCGCGCTCGGCCACGACGCGGCGCTGCTCGCGGGCACGGCCGCGGTCGGCTCCTACACCACCTTTTCCACCTGGATGCTGGAAACGCAGCGGCTCACCGAGGAGCGCCAGCACCGCAGGGCGGCGGCGAACATCGCGGTCAGCATGGTTCTCGGGGTGGCCGCCGCAGCGCTCGGCCGGCTGATCGGCGGCGCCCTGTGACCGGCGACCCCGTGACGGACAGCACCGGGAACGGCGACCCCGTGACCGGCGCCGCGGTTGACGGCGACGCCGTGAAGCTGACCAGCTACTTCGGCGAGCGGCAGCGGACCGCGGGCCGGTTCGCCGCCGACGCGCTGCTCGACTTGTACGGGCGGCACGAGGTCGCCACCAGCATTCTGCTGCGCGGCGCCGAGGGGTTCGGCGCCAGCGGGCACCCGCGTACCGACCGGTCGCTGACCCTGTCGGAGGACCTGCCGCTGATCGCGATCGCCGTCGATACCCGCGCCAGGATCGAGCCGCTTGTCGAGCAGGCCGCGCGGCTCACCGGGACCGGGCTCGTCACCGTGGAGCGGGCCCGGCTGGTCCGCCAGGGCGACGGCGCGCCCGTGCCGCGCGAGGACGTCCATGAGCAGACCAAGCTCACCATCTACCTCGGCCGCCAGGAGCGGGCGTTCCGCGTCCCCGCCTTCATCGCCGTCTGCGACCTGCTGCACCGTCGGGGCATCGCCGGGGCCACCGCGCTGCTCGGCGTGGACGGTACCGCGCACGGCCGCCGGAGGCGTGCCTCGTTCTTCAGCCGCAACGCCGCGACGCCGATGATGGTGATCGCGGTCGGCTCAGGGGAAAGGATCGGCCCGGTGCTGCCCGAGCTCGGCGCCCTGCTCCGCCAGCCGCTGCTGACGCTTGAGCGGGTGCGGATCTGCAAACGGGACGGGCAGACGCTCACGGTGCCTGCCGGCATGGGGCCGCCGCCCCTTCCAGGCAGCAGCGTCTACCCCACCGACGCGACCGGACTGCGACGGTGGCAGAAGCTGATGGTGTACACGTCGGAGGCGGCGCTGCACGACGGACAGCCGGTGCACCGCGCGATCATCCGCAAGCTGCGGGCCGCGGGGATCAGCGGCGCCACCACCCAGCGCGGCGTGTGGGGCTTCCACGGCGACCAGGCACCGCACGGGGACCGGCTGCTCCAGCTCGGCAGGCACGTTCCCGTGGTCACCGGCGTGATCGACTCCCCCGAGCGGATCTCCGCCGCCTTCGCCATCATCGACGAGCTGACTAGGGAACAGGGCCTGGTGACCAGCGAGACGGTGTCCGCGATGCGGCCGGGCGCCGCGGCCTGACAGGCGGCGGCCCTGGGCAGCCGGCCGCCGCCTGGCTGTGGCTACTTCTGGTGCGGGTTGCCGAGATAGGGGAAAGAACCGAGTGTGTCGGTGTGCGGGCTGAGCCCGGTGGGCGGCGCCTCGTTCCTGGTGAGGAAGGCCACGCGGACGTCGATCACGTCCTCGGTGAACATCCTGCCGTTGGGGTAGGCGGCCGGCCGCGCGGGATCGAAGTGCAGCACGTCGGGAAGGATGCGGTGCTCATCGAGCGCGGCGATCGCCTCTTCGCGCGTGTAGCCGCCGGTGTGCCCGAGCAGGTGGACGAACTGGTCGGTCCAGCGCGCCCGGTCGTTGACCGGCTCGCTGGCGTTGTACTCCTCCTTGGTCTCGTCGGTGTTGAAGAAGCTGCTCACCGACGGATGGCCGGCCCGGTCCACGTGCAGCAGTCCGCCGTCGCGCCATAGGCTGCAGCGGCCCCAGACATGCAGCTCGGGGCTCGGCGCGAGGTCGGCGGTCGGCAACTCGATCGCCATGGAGAATACATTGGCCTCGGTATTGGAGTCGACGCCGGTCCACGGGGACTTCCCGCCGAGGTGCGGAGCCGTGAAGTTCCTGCCGCCGCTGGTGTCGAAGAGGTTTTGCACGCCCTCGAAGTCGAAGTAGAAGGCGTCGCTCCTGCTTCCCGCGAAGATCTTGGTGTCTGCGGCGGTGACGAACTCGGCACGCGGGCCGAAGGACACGTCGGCCCGGTCGATGATCTTCTCCCCCACCGCGTCCGGGTCCCGCACGGCGCGGCCCGTCGCCTTCATGACGCTGAACGTCTGGGCACCGCCAGGTCCTGGCGGGGCGAAGACCCAGCTGAAGGCGATATCGGTCAGGTAGTCGCCGTCATTGTCGATGTTCAGCCGGTAGACGGCGTCCGGGTGCAGGGCATCTGCGTTGGGATTGGCGTTGAGGATGAGCACTGTCCGCTGCGGGTTGCCAGGGACCCCGAACGCGTACAGGTCACAGAGATCGAGCCGCTGATCGCCGAGCGGCGGTCCCAGGCTGAGGCCGGTGAAGTGATTCGACATGTCCCGTTCCTTCCCCTGGGCAACAAGGACCTCTGGCATCGCACGGGTACCGTGAGCCCCGTCCGTCTCAATTCAGATACCCGCCAGGCCGACCGCCTCAACCAGGGCGCGCGTGACATGGCCGCCAACGATTGCGCGGCTAGCCGCTAGCCGCGCAATCGGCGGCCCGTGGCCAGCCGCCTCCGGCGGCCCCGTCGCTAGCCGCCTCCGGCGGCGGTGAGCGAGTCACCAAGCGCGGTGCGCCAGTACAGCACGTGGCGCCCGGAACGGCGGCGCGCGACGACCCCCGCGTCCAGCAGCACCCGCAGGTGGTTGCCGACCGCGCCGACCGGCAGCCCGGTGCTCGCCGCCAGGTGCGTGGTGCCGAGCGGCTGGTCGAGCAGCCGGAGCAGCGCGGCGCGGTTGGCGCCGACCAGCCGTTCCAGCCCGCCGCGCCGTACGGCGTCGCCAGGCGCG
>Ga0134128_10010825_pt1 | contig 10919 bp, 10 predicted proteins | sample KB31754_FD_96462 | JGI IMG/M metagenome (GOLD analysis project Ga0134128, IMG submission 96462) | Terrestrial soil microbial communities with excess Nitrogen fertilizer from Kellogg Biological Station, Michigan, USA - KB3-175-4 | ecosystem: Environmental > Terrestrial > Soil > Unclassified ...
GCTTCGCTTCGCAGTGGGCTTCGAGGCTTCGCTTCGGTAGGCGCCTCGGCACGAGGGAGTTGGCGGCAATTGCGGCTGTTCCGCAAAGGGTCGAAGGCGGGCATCGCAAGCGACCGGCGACCGCGCGCCGAGCGTCAGATTTGAACCGCTAGCGCTCCCGCGCGCGCATGCTGTCGTGCCAGCGATGCAGCAGCAGCCACGACAACCCCGTGAAAAACAGAAAGATCAGGATGCCTGTTATCGAGATGAGGAACAGCGCCGCGAACATGCGGGGAATTTCGAGCCGGAAACCGGATTCGACGATCCGGTAGGCGAGCCCCGAACCGGACCCCGCCGAGCCGGCGGCGATCTCGGCGACGATCGCGCCGACCAGCGCCAGTCCGCCGCCGATGCGCAAACCGCCGAGAAAATACGGCAGCGCCGACGGTAGCCGCAACAGCCAAAGTTGCTTCCACGGCGATGCGCCGTAAAGCTCGAACAGGTCGATCAGGTTGTGATCGGCTGAGGCGAGGCCGAGCGCGGTGTTGGACAGGATCGGAAAGAACGCCACCAGGAACGCGCACACCAACACCGCCGCGCTCGAGGACAGATAGACCAGCAGCAGCGGCGCGATCGAGATCACCGGCGTCACCTGCATGACGACGGCGAACGGAAAGAACGCCCGCTCCAGCGGCCGCCACAAGTGGAACATCAACGCCAGCGCGACGCCGCCCAAGATCGCCGCCAGCAGCGCCTCGAACGTCGTCGTCACCGTCACCAGTAGCGAGGCGCCGAGCGTCGACCAATCCCGGATCAGCGTGACGATCACCACGCTCGGCGCCGGCAACAGGAAAGACGGCACGTGATTGATGCGGACGTAGGCTTCCCACGCCAGGATCGCGATGACCAGCATCAGCGTCGGAAACAGATAATCTTCGACGGTCTCGCGGGTCACGCCGGCGTTCCCTTCGAGGATGTGGTCATGCGCATGTCGCCCCGCCCATTGCCGCGTGCAACGCGGCCGAAACCTCGCGCACGCGCTCGGCGTAATAGGGACTGAGGCGGAAATCCTCGTCGCGCACCGCCAGCGGATCGATCTCGATCTCCGCCCACACGCGGCCTGGCCGCGGCGCCATGACGCAGATGCGCGTCGACAGAAACACGCTCTCGAAGACGGAATGGGTGACGAACACGATGGTCGCGCCGATCGCGGCGCGCAGCGTCAACAAGTCGTCGTTGAGCTTGGCGCGGGTGATTTCGTCGAGCGCGGCGAAAGGCTCGTCCATCAGCAGCACCGCCGGCTTCAGCACCAGCGCGCGGGCGATCGACACCCGCATCTTCATGCCGCCCGACAATTCGCGCGGATAGGCGCGCTCGAAGCCGCCGAGGCCGACGCTGGCGAGCGCGCCGCGTACATTCTGATCGGCCTTGGCGCGCGACACGCCCTTCAGTCGCAGCGGCAGCCAGACGTTGTCGAACACGTCCGACCACGGCGCCAGCGTCGGTTCCTGAAACACGAAGCCGAGGCTCGGCTGATCGCGCCATAACACCTTGCCGCCGGTACAGGCGGTGAGGCTGGCGACGATGCGCAGCACCGTCGACTTGCCGCAGCCGGAGGGGCCGAGCAGCGTGAAGAACTCGCCGTCGCGGATGTCGAGATCGACATCCTGCAACGCCACCGTTCCGCTCTTGAAAGCCTTGTTTACGCCGCGCAGGCGGATGAGCGGCGCGCCGCCGGCGACTCCGTCAGCGCGCATGTTCATCATTGCGCATGTGCATCATCGCGCATGGCGGCCCCGCTTCGACGGGCCGCCGCAACTTGCAGTTTCACAAAACAACAACGCCTCTTCCGTCCCTTGCCGCCGCTCTTGCCCGGCGGCTTCAGGCAACATGGCATGCGCCCGCCGCGTAGACAAGAACGTCTCGGGCGGCAGCGCCGGCGCGGCGGGCGTTATTTCGCCGGCGTGGCGGGCGTCGCCGCCGGCGCGGCGGGCGCGGTGGCGGCGGGCTTCGCCGGGGCCTCGTCGAAGCGCTCGATCTTGGCGTCCTTGCGCAATTGCTGCACGATATCGGCCTGCGCCTTCTGCTGGACGTAGTGCGAGGCCTGCTCCTTCACCTGGTCGAAGGGAGGGAAGGTCTTCATCCGGGTGTCCTCGACCTGAATGATGTGCCAGCCGAACTGCGTCTTCACCGGCTCGGAGATCTCGCCCTTCTTCAGCTTGAACGCCGCCTCGGCGAATTCCGGCACCATGCGGTCCTTGGTGAACCAGCCGAGATCGCCGCCCTTTGCCGACGGGTCCTTCGACAGTTCGGTGGCGACCTTGCCGAAATCCTCGCCGGCCTTCACCCGCGCCAGCGCCGCCTTTGCCGCAGCCTCGGTGGGCAGCAGGATATGGCGGGCGTGGATCTCCTCTTGCGGCGGCTGTGCCTTGGCGGCGGCGTCATAGGCCTCGTGCTCGGCCTTGTCGGTGTCGGCGGCCTTGGCGGCCTTGCCCAGCACTTCCTCCATCGCCAGTTTGTCGTGGTAATAGGCGAGTTTGCGCTGGAAATCGGGATCGTCTTCCACCTTGTCGGCGAGCCCCTTCTTGGCGACGAGCTTGAGGTCGATGAGATAGTCGAGCGCGTATTTGCGCTTTCCCGCCTCGTCCATACCCTGCGGCAGGCCTTGGCCGATGTCGGACAGCGCCTCGCTGACGTCCTGGTCGGTGATCGGCTGGCCATCGACGGTGGCGAGCGTCTTGGTCGCCGCGACGGCGAACGACGCCGCTAGAGCGAGAACGGTGGCGAGCGCAATACGGCTCGCGGCGGCGGAAAAGGACATGAATGCTCCTCGGAGGCGGCGGCATGCCGGTGCTGGATCGCGCGCCGCCTATAAACGCAATGCGACAAATTTGCGAGTGGAACGCGGGCGTTCCGAGGCGCACGGTGCTATAGCCGGCCGATAAGTACGGGAACTCGGTTAACATCGGGAGGACGCATGTTCGAGACCACGGGCAACGCCGCCGCCTATTTCGTCGACCGCCACGCCGAGGGGCCCCGCCGCGATTATCCGGTGTTCCGCGAGGCCGGCGGCGCCGGGCGCACGCTGACTTATGGCGAGCTTGGCGAGCGCTCCGGCCGCGTCGCCGCCATGCTCGCCCGCCACGGCGTCGAGCGCGAGAACCGCGTCGCGTTATTGATGACCGACACCATCGATTTGCCGACGGCGTTCTGGGGCGCGATCAAAGCCGGCGTTGCGCCGACGCCGCTCAACACGCTGCTGTCGAGCGAGCTTTACCGGGAGATCCTCGACGATTCCCGCGCCCGCGCGCTCATTGTTTCCAAGGAACTGCTGCCGGTCGTCGCGCCGCTGCTTTCGCAGAGCCCGCATCTCAGCACCGTATTCGTCGCCGGCGGCGACGCGCCGCAGGGGATGCTCGACTTCGCCGCCGAACTCGAAGCCAGCGCGCCGCGCCCGACCGCGCCCGCCTCGCCCGACGAATGCGCCTTCTGGCTCTATTCCTCCGGCTCCACCGGCCAGCCGAAGGGCGTCCGCCACGCCCACGCCAGCCTCAAATACACCGCCGACACTTATGGCGCGCAGGTGCTTGGCATTCAGCCCGACGACCTCGTGTTCTCGGCCGCGAAACTGTTCTTCGCCTATGGCCTCGGCAACGCCATGACCTTTCCGATGTCGGTCGGCGCGACCTCGGTGCTCTACGCCGGGCGGCCGACGCCCGACGCGGTGTTCGAGGTGTTCGCCAAATTCCGCCCGAACGTGTTCTGCGGCGTGCCGACGCTCTACGCCGCGCTCGACGCCAAGTTGGAGGCCGGCGCGGCGAAGATCGAACACACGCTGCGGCGCTGCATCTCGGCCGGCGAAGCGCTGCCGGCGGAGGTCGGCGCGAAATGGGCGCGGCTTGCCGGCTGCGAGATTCTCGACGGCGTCGGCTCGACCGAGATGCTGCACATCTTCCTCTCCAACCGGCCGGGCGAAGTCACTTATGGCGCCTCGGGCGCCGCTGTGCCCGGCTACGAACTGCGGCTGGTCGACGAGAGCGGCGCGGAGGTCGCCGAGGGCGCGATCGGGGAATTGCTGGTCAAGGGCGACTCCGCCGCGATGGATTATTTCGGCCGCCGCGCCCAGAGCCGCGCCACCTTCGAGGGCCACTGGACGCGCACCGGCGACAAATATGAGAAGCTCGCCGGCGGGCGCTACCGCTACTGCGGCCGCACCGACGACATGTTCAAGGTCAGCGGCGTCTGGGTCTCGCCGTTTGAAGTCGAGCAAGCGTTGATCGCGCACGCCAGCGTGCTGGAGGCGGCTGTGGTTTCGATGCGCGACGCCGACGGGCTGGAAAAGCCGAAAGCCTATGTCGTACTGAAGCCCGGCGCTTCCACAGAGGGCCTGGTCCCGGCGTTGCAGGCGCACGTCAAAGCTCAAGTCGGCATGTGGAAATATCCGCGTGTCGTCGAGTTTTGCGAAGATCTGCCGAAGACGGCGACCGGCAAGATCCAGCGCTTCAAGCTGCGGGGTTGAGCCGCCGCCCCGCAGCGTCGAACAGGTGCAAATCCTGCGCGTCGGCGCCGAAGCTGGCGCTGGCGCCGATCGCAGGCGTTTCGCGGCCGCGCAATTCCGCGATGATCGACTGGCCGTCGCTGGTGCGGGCGTAGGCGTAGGAGATTTCGCCGAGCCGTTCGATCAACTCCAAGGTCGCCGTCAGCCGCAATGCGCCTTCGGCGCCCCAGCGCAGATGCTCCGGCCGCACGCCGAGCTTCAACGCCGCGCCGGGGGTGAGCTTCGCGCCGGCAAGCTCCAAATCGCCGAGTCCCGGGCCGCCAAGCCGCGTCGGCGACTTCACCGTGACGTCGAAAATATTCATCGCCGGCGAGCCGATGAAGCCGGCGACGAACAGATTAGCGGGCGTGTAATAGAGATCGAGCGGCCGGCCGACCTGGGCGATTTCGCCTTGGTTCATCACCACGATGCGGTCGGCGAGCGTCATCGCCTCGGTCTGGTCGTGCGTGACATAGATCATCGTCGCGCCGAGCAGGCGATGCAGCTTGGCGATTTCGACGCGGGTGGAGACGCGCAGCGCCGCGTCGAGGTTGGACAGCGGCTCGTCGAACAGGAACACGTCAGGCTCGCGCACGATGGCGCGGCCGATGGCGACGCGCTGGCGCTGGCCGCCAGAGAGATCGCGCGGGCGCCGGTCGAGCAGCGAATCCAGTTGCAGCATGCGCGCCGCGTCGGTGACGCGGCGGTCGATCTCTTGCTTGGCCATGCCCGAGAACTTGAGGCCGAAGGTCATGTTCTTGCGCACGTTCATATGCGGATAGAGCGCATAGGATTGGAACACCATGGCGATCTTGCGCGCCGCCGGCTCCAGATCGTTGACGCGCTTCGGCCCGATGCGGATATCGCCGCGCGTGGCGCCGTCGAGCCCGGCGATAAGGCGCAGAAGCGTGGATTTGCCGCAGCCGGAGGGGCCGACCAGCACCACGAATTCGCCGTCGGCGATATCGAGATCGATGCTTTTCAGGATGCGTGCGTCGCCATAGGCTTTATCGAGCCCCGCGATGTTGAGCGTCGCCATCGGTTGAAGCCCCTATTTGACCGCGCCGGCCGTCAGGCCGCTGATGAGCTGGCGCGAGAAGATGACATAGATGAACACCACCGGCAGAATGGCCAGCGAAAGCGCGGCGAGAACGCTGTTCCAATCGGTGATGTACTGGCCGAGGAACTGCTGCACGCCGAGCGTGATCGTATGCGTGCTGTCGCTTGAGGTAAGGATGAGCGGGAACCAGAGATCGTTCCAGATCGGCACGATGGTGAACACCGCCACGGTGGCGATCGCCGGGCGCAGCAGCGGCGCGATCACTTCAAAGAAGATACGCGTCTCCGGCACGCCGTCGCAGCGCGCGGCGTCACGCAAATCCTGCGGGATCTGCTGAATGAACTCGCTGAGGATGAAGATCGCCATCGGCAACCCCTGCGCGATATAGACCAGGATCAGCGCCATCAGCGTATCGTTGAGATGGGCGGCGCGCATCATCGTCAGAATGGCGATGGAGCCGAGGCGGATCGGCGCCATGATGCCGATCGCCATGTAAAGCGCCAGCGCGTTGGTCCAGCGGAAGCGATATTCTGTCAGCGCCCAGGCGGCCATCGCGCCGAACAGCAGCGTCAGGGCCATCGCGCCGAGCGTGACGATCAGCGAATTCTCGAACCACGTGCCGATTTGCGCCCGCAGCAGAACCTTGGAATAGCCGATCAGCGAGAAGGTTTGCGCGTTGGGCGGCGACAGCGGCGCGCCGAAGATGGCGTTGCGCGCCTTGAATGAGTTCATCACCACGATGAGGATCGGCGCCACCGCCAGCAGGCTGTAGGCGATCAGCACGGCATGGACGCCGGCGCGGGAGAGGTTGCGCACGCCTTTGGCTCCCTCAGAAAGCGTAGCGCATCATGCGCCGCTGGATGGCGAACAAATAGACGCAGACGCCGGCCAGGATGATGACGAACATCACGCTGGCGACGGCGGCGCCCATGTTGGGATCGCCGAGCTGCAACTGATTGCCGAAGAAGGCGCGATAAAAGAAGGTGCCGAGAATGTCGGAGGCGAAATTCGGCCCCGCCAGCGCGCCCTTGACGGCGTAGATGAGATCGAAGGCGTTGAAATTGGCGACGAAGGTGAGGATCGAGACCAGCCCGATGGTCGGCGCCACCAGCGGCAGTTTGATATGCAGGAAGATACGGAAATGGCCGAGGCCGTCGACGCGGGCGGCGTCGACGAATTCATCGGGTATGTTGAGCAGCGCCGCATAGATCAGCATCATCGGAATGCCGACGAATTGCCACACCGAGATCAGCGCCAGCGTGATGAGCGCGCTCGATTGCAGGCCGAGCCAAGGCGCAAACAGCGAACCGAGGCCGACCGTCCTCAAGGCGCCCTCAGCGACCCCCCACAGCGGCGAGAGAATGAGGTTCCAGGCGAAGCCGACGATGACCACCGACAACATCGTGGGAAGAAAGATCAGGGTGCGATAGACGCCGCGCAGGCGCAGGCTGGGCAAGCTCAGCAGGCCGGCGAGGGCGATGCCGACCGGGTTCTGCACCAGCATATGCACGAGGAAGAACTTGAGGTTGTTCCAGGCCGCATTCCAGAACGGCTTCGACCATACGGCGTCGGTCAGCAGGGTGACGAAATTGCTGAGGCCGACGAAATAAGAACTGCCGGTCGGCGTCGTGCGATAGGTCGCCAGATCCATCGTCGCCAGCAGCGGATAGATGGAGATCGCGGTATAAATGGCGACCGCCGGCCCCAGGAAAAACAACATGAGACCGACGAGCCGCGCGCGCGGCATCGTGCTGGCGATCCGAGGAGCGGGCGCGGGCATGGGAGAAGCCTGGTTGGGCGGTGTCTGGGCTCAGTCAAGCAAACAAACTTAGGGCTAGTCCGTCATTGCAAGCGAAGCGAAGCAATCCATCTCGGCGAGATCGTTGTTCAGCCGGAAAAGGCGGACCCGGCTGAGGCATGGATGGCTTCGTCGCTTCGCTCCTCGCAATGACGGCTCCGCCGTATCGCTGGCTGATAAAATCAGCTACGACGCTTCGCCGCCGCGATTCACTTGGCCGGGTGATACCACTTGTCGAGGCCGTCCTGGAGCCGCTTGCCGGCGGCCTCAGGCGTCATCGTGCCGTTGATGACCTGCGCCGAGACGTTCCATAGTTCGTTCTCCAGGTTGGGCGTGCCGCGCGAGAGAATCTGATAGGAATTGCGGATCGTCGATTTGCAGGTCTTGCGCCAGGACACGAATGTCGCCGCCAGATCGTCCTTGATCGTCACCGGCTGGCTCGACAGCGGGAAGAAGCCGGGCAGCGCATTGGCGTAGAGCGTCGCGAATTCCGGCGTCGTCAACCATTCCAGGAATTTCTTGGCGTCCGCCTGGTTCTTCGAGGCGGCGTTGAGGCCCATCGCGATGTCGGTGTGGTCGGAGATGTAGCAGTCCTTCTCGCCGGCCGGCAGCGGCGGCGCGAACACGCCCATCGGGAACTTGGCCGAAGCGCGGAAGGTCGAAATGTCCCAGGAGCCGGCGGGATAGATCGCGCCCCGGCCGAGCGAGAACAAGTTCTGGCTGTCGGCGTTTTTCTGCGCCTGGAAGCCGTTGCCCATGTAGGGCCCCCATGTCGCCAGTTCCTTGAAAACCGCGACGTACTCCGGGTCCGTGAACTTCTCCGTGCCCTTGATGAGCGCCAGGCGGCCGGTCTCGCCATGCCAATAGTTGGCGCCGATGTTCTGGAAGCCCATGGTCGCCGCTTCCCACTGGTCGGCGGTGCCCATGACGATCGGCGTATAGGTCCCGTCCTTCTTCAGCTTGTCGAGCACCTCATGAAACTCGGCCATCGTTTTCGGCTCGGAGGCGCCGACTTTCTTGAAGGCGTCCTTGTTGTAGATGAAGCCGTGGATGACCGAGGCCATCGGCACGCAGAACGTGGTCTTGCCGTCGTCGGTGGTCCAGGCGGACTTGGCGACCTCGGAGAAATTCTTCATCCCCGGAAGGTCGTTGAGCGAGACCAGAAATTTCTTCTTGTAGAGATCGAGCGAGGCGTCGAACGGCCGGCAGGCGAGGATGTCGCCGGCGGCGCCGCCAGCCAGGCGGGCGTTGAGGGCGGCGTTATACTCGGTTGGCGCGGAGGGCGAGAACTCGACCTTGATGTCGGGATAATGCTTGTTGAAGGCCGGGATGATCTGCGAATTCCAGATATCGACGTCGTCGTTGCGCCAGCTTTCGATCTTGATCGACCCGGCGTAGGCGGCGGCGAGGCTCGCCATCAGGCTCACGGCGGCGAGGCTCAGCGAGCCCCAGATTTTGGTTGATCGCTCCATTCGTCTCTCCCTCCTTGCGCCCGGAGTTTGGCTCGTCGGGCAAGTGGTTCAGACCACTTGTCACAATCCTAAACAGAATGTATACCACTTGTCTAGGGGCGCCAAAACGAAATGTCGCAGCAAAACGAGGCTTCGGAGACAGTGAGGATGGGCGGCGGCGCGCATCGGTTCCATCTCGGCGTCGACGCCGGCGCCACGCGCTGTCGCGCGCGTTTGCGGGCACTCGACGGAGCCGCGCTGGTGCAGGTGGAGGGACCGGCGGCCAACGCCTATGTGAATTTTGCGCGCGCCGTCGAGGTCGTGCAGGGTATCGTCGCGCAGACTTTGGTGCGCGCCGGGTTGGCGCAAACCGATACCAATTTCGTCAAACTGGGCCTGGGAGTGGCTGGCGTCGGCGGCATCGACGAGGCGCAGCGCTTCGCCGCCTGTTTCACCGGCTTTGCCGGCGTGCAAGTGGTCAACGACGCGGTGGCGGCGTGCATCGGCGCGCATGGCGGCGCGGATGGCGGCCTGCTCGTCGTTGGCACCGGCTCGGCCGGGGTGGCGCGGGTTGCTGGCCGCCATACGATCGTCGGCGGTCGCGGCTTTCATCTCGGCGACGACGGCTCGGCGGCGCGCCTTGGCCTGGAGGCGGCGCGCGCCGCAATGCGCGCCGCCGATGGCCTTGGCCCTGAGAGCGATCTCACCAGACAAATAAGCGGCCGCTTCAAATACGACGCGCTGGCCATGGTGCATTGGGCGGCCAAGGCGGCCCCGCGCGACTATGGCGAACTGGCGCCGCTGGTGATTGAAGCCGCGGCGGCGGGCGACGCCGTAGCGCAGGCGCTGACCTCAGCCGCCGCGGCGGCGGTGGCGATGCTGGCTGAACGCGTCGAGGCGCTCGGCGCGTGGCGGTTGGCGATGGTCGGCGGCCTCGGCGAGGCGATCCGGCCGTTTCTCGCAAAGCCGCTCTCGGCGCGGCTCAACCCGCCATTGTTTGATCCGACCGACGGCGCGATTGCGCTGGTTGGCGGCGTGTTGCCGCGGCCTGCGCGATGAGCGGTCGGTTTCGCGCCGTCGCCGACGCCTTGCGGCGCGAGATCGGCGAAGGCCGCTTCGCCAAGGCGCAGCGCCTGCCGGGCGAGCGCGAGCTGGCCGAGAGCTTCGGCGTCTCGCGCGCGACGCTGCGGCGCGCGATGGCGATGTTGGTTGAGGAGGGCCTGTTGGTGCAGCGCCACGGCGCCGGCGCCTTCGTCCGCCGCGCCTCGCCGATGGTGGATCAGCCGTTCTCGCGGCTTACCGGCTTTTCCGAGTTGATGCGGCTGCGCGGCTTCGCTCCGAGTTCGCGCAATCTCGACGTCGGCGTGTTTCTGCCCTCGCCCGAGGAGATGACTTCGCTCGGCATTGGGCCGGAGGAAAGCATTGTGCGGCTGTCGCGGCTGCGGCTCGCCGACGATGTGCCGATGGCGATCGAGCACACCGCCGCGCCGGCGCGCTTCCTGCCCGACGTCAACGAGATCGGCGCCTCGCTCTACGACGCTCTTGCCGCGGGCGGGCATCCGCCTACGCGCGGCTTGCAACGGTTGCGCGCGGTGCTGCTGTCAGATGAGGATGCGACGCTGTTGGGCGTTCCCACCGGTTCGCCGGTGCTGTATATCCAGCGCATCGCCTATCTCGCCGATGGGCGCGGCGTGGAGTTCACGCGCTCCTACTATCGCTCCGATACGTATGAGTTCGTGTCGGAGGTGACGCCGGCGCGCACGCAGAGGAACCGCGCATGACGCATATGGCCGAGGAAATAGCCGAGAGCGGCGCGGCGGCGGCGCGTTGCCTCGACGACAACGCGGCGGTGTTCGCCGCGCTCGGCGCACGGCTGCGGGCGAGCGATCCCGCTGTCGTCGTCACCAACGCGCGCGGCAGCTCCGATCATTGCGCGCTCTATTTCAAATATCTGGTCGAGATCACGCTCGGGCTGCCCTGCGCCTCGATCGGGCCATCGATCGCCTCGCTCTATCGCGCGCCGCTGCGGCTGTCGCGGGCGCTGGCGCTGTCGATCTCGCAATCGGGCCGCAGCCCCGACATTCTCGCCGGTCA
>Ga0134128_10010827_pt1 | contig 10918 bp, 8 predicted proteins | sample KB31754_FD_96462 | JGI IMG/M metagenome (GOLD analysis project Ga0134128, IMG submission 96462) | Terrestrial soil microbial communities with excess Nitrogen fertilizer from Kellogg Biological Station, Michigan, USA - KB3-175-4 | ecosystem: Environmental > Terrestrial > Soil > Unclassified ...
ACAGGCCGTGAGCAGGTGTTCACAGTTGTCCAGCACCAGGAGCAGCGAGCGCCGCTGCAGCTGCCCGACCAGCATTCGCACACGGTCGGGTGCCGCGCCGGAGTCCAGGCCGAGGACCTCGGCCACGGCGTCCGCCACCAGCAGGGCCTCCCGGACCCCGGTGAGGTCCACGAACCAGACCCCGTCCACGTACCCGCGACGAACCCTCTTCGCGGCCTCCAGGGCAAGCCTGGTCTTGCCGCTGCCGCCGGCCCCGGTGAGAGTGAGCAGGCGTGCACGGCCCATCAGCCCCTCGACGTCAACGAGCTCACGCTGACGCCCGATGAAGCTTGTCAAGGGGGAGGGGAGATATCCTGTGGTGTCTTCCCTGCCGGCCGCGCCGTTGTGACCGGCCGCGCCGGCGGGCTTGCGGAGGGGTCCATCGGGCGGGGACCCGGTCAACAACTCGCGGAACAGTTCTGCGGTCCGGGCATCCGGATCGGTCCCGAAGGCATCGAGGAGTTCCTCGACCAGCCGCTCATAGCGCGCCAGGGCCTCCGACCGCCGGCCCATTCCCGCCAGCACCGCCATCTGGGCGCGCACGGCCCCCTCGTGGACAGGATTGGATTCCAGGGCACGCGTGAGGATGACCAGGGCTTCCTCCGGTGCGCGCTGCGCCACCGTGGACGCCAGTTTCACCAGGACCTCGCGGTGTGCTTCCCGGAGCTCATCGCGCCGTGCCGCCAGCCAGTGGGCATCCGGCAGCTCGGGCAAGAGGTCGCCGCTGTACAGCTTGGCTGCCTCGCGCAGGCTGGCCTCGGAACCGGAGGCCAGCGCTGCCATGGCCGACCGTTCGAATTGGAGCACGTCGACGGCGATTGGTCCCGTGTCGTCAAGCACAACCATTTCACCGCGGATGGCGAGCAGGCCGTCACTTCCCGTGCCCAGCCCGGCGAGCGCTTGACGGGCGACGTACAGGGTCTGATGCAGGTTCCGCGCGGCCGCCGCGGGCTCCCAGGCGGGCCACAGACGGTCCAAGACCTGCTCGCGACGGCTGCGCTGCCCCGGGGCCAGGGCCAGCATCGCCACAAGGGACTTTGCTTTCCGCAGCCGCCATCGGCCGTTCTCGACGGCGTTCCCGTTCACGCGCACGGTGAACGGGCCGAGCAGCTGAATGCGCAGCCCGCTGTGGGAAGGATCCATGGGCCTTCAGTATCCGCCCGCCGCCCGGCGTTGTCGACCACGGATCTGTCCCAAACTTCCCCTTGCCGGGGGCTCGGATTGGGCGCATCATGGGGGAAGCTATTGGAGGGGGCCGTGATGGTGGCACCACGATTGATTGAAGTCCGTCAGCCGCAACCAAACGACGTGATTGGGAAGAAATTCGTGATTGCCGGCCATGGCACCGGCTTTGAGGCGGTGGTGCGCTGGAAGGTCCTGGACAGCGCCGGGCACACCTTGGGGAGCGGCAACATCCAGGGTGCCGGTTCCATGGGTGTCATCAGGGACTTCGGCGACACGGTCACGCTGGGAACCACGTCGGCCCGCGGCGCCCATGTGACCCTCCAGGTGTTCGGTGACGACCCGTCCGGGCTCCACCCTCCCGGCCCCGACCTGAACATTGTCCACGTCACGCTGTTCACGTCGCTGGATGGCTTCAAGCTGTATGAGGTCAAGGGCGGGGACAACCTGACCCGGATTGCCCAGCAGCAGGGCCAAAACACCACCGCCAACGACATCTTCGAAGCGAACCGGGACCGCATCGGCAACCCGGACCTGATCTTCCCCGGGCAAGTTTTCCGCATCCCGCTGCTCACCTGACAGGCCCGCCGTGCCTGCTGAACCACCGTCATTCGCAACGCCTATGGAAGGGACAAGTTCATGTCAAGGAACCATCGCCGGGCGCAGTGCGGAATTGCTCCGCCGGACCTGCTGGGGCGGCTGGCGGTCGAGGGGGATGCCCAACAGCGGGAGGCCGCGGTCCGCGCCCTGGCCACGTCCGCCGCGATCCGTTCCCAGCGGGCCGTCATGGGCCGGCTCAACCGCCAGCTCAACCTGAACCTCGGGCAGATGATCGGTTTCACTGTTAACCCGGACCGACGCCTGACGATCTACGACAACCAGACCAACGGCAGGACATTCCTGCCCGGAGTCCGCGTCCGGGACTGGGGGCAGCCGCCGGTGCAGGATGAGGCTGTCAACCAGGCCTACGACGGCAGCAGCGCAACGTACGAATTCTACCGCGATGTGTTCGCGCGCAATTCCCTGGACGGGGCCGGGCTGGAACTGGTCTCCTCCGTCCACTACGGCATTGCCTTCGACAATGCGTTCTGGGACGGCGCCCAGATGGTTTACGGCGATGGCAGCGGCCGGATCTTCCAGGTTGGCGGGCTGACCCGCTCCCTGGACGTCATTGCCCATGAGCTCACCCATGGCATCACCGAACTCACCGCGGGGCTGGTCTACAGCAAGCAGTCGGGCGCGCTGAATGAATCCTTCTCCGACGTCTTCGGCTCGCTCGTCAAGCAGTACAGCCTCAAGCAGTCCGCGGCCGACGCCGACTGGCTGATCGGGGAAGGGATCCTGGTACCCGGGCTGGGCAAGGCGCTGCGCTCCATGATCAACCCGGGCACCGCCTATCCAGGCGACCGGCAGCCCGGACACATGGACGACTACGTGGACCTGCCGGACAACAACGACCCCCGCAATGACAACGGCGGCGTGCACATCAACTCGGGCATCCCCAACCATGCCTTTGCCCTGGCGGCCAACGCCCTCGGTGGTTTCGCCTGGGAAAAGGTGGGAAAGATCTGGTACACGGTGCTGACCACCCGGCTGCGCCCCAACTCGCAATTCGATGAGGCCGCGCAGGCCACGGTCGACGTCGCCGGCACCCTGTTCAGCGCCACGGAGCAGGACGCCGTCCACAACGCCTGGAAGGAGGTCGGGGTCCTTTCATGAAGCTGACAATCCGCAGGGGAGGCGGCCTTGCGGGCATGGTGGCGCAGACCGAACTTGACGACCGGTCCCTGCCGAAGACCGACGCGGAGGCCTTTGCCGGGGAAGTTGCCCGCGCCAACCTCCACGAACAGCCCGAGCCCGCCGCCGCCAGACCGTGGCCGGATGCCCAACTCTACGAAATCCTCCTGGAGGCGGCGGGACCGCCCATCAGCGTCCATTACACGGACGAGACCCTGCCCGAATCCGTCCGGCTGCTCGTGGCGTGGGTGGACGGGCGACCCGAACGCGTGGAATCGATCGAACAGTAGACGCCGGCGCCCGGGCCCCGCGGGTTGGGCCGGTCGAGACCTTGGGTCTCGACGCGTCCGCAAAGCCCGCCGCCCGACCACCGGTTGCGGGATCCTGCTCAGGCCCGCTCCGCGGACTCCACCACGTTCGCCAGCAGCATGGCGCGGGTCATGGGGCCCACACCGCCGGGGTTCGGCGAGATCCAGGAGGCGACCCCGTAAGCGGCCGGCTCCACGTCACCGGTGACCACGGCGCGGCCGGTGCCGTCATCCACGCGGGAGACACCGACGTCGAGCACAATGGCGCCCGGCTTGAGATCCGCCGCCTTGATCATGTGCGGCTGGCCGGCGGCGGCGATGACGACGTCGGCCACGCGCAGTTCCGCCGCCAGGTCCAACGTGCCCGTGTGGGCCAGCGTGACGGTCGCGTTGATCTCCCTGCGCGTGAGCAGCAGCCCCACGGGACGGCCGATCGTGACGCCGCGGCCCACCACCAGGACCCGTTTGCCGCTCAGCCCGATCCCGTGGCGGCGCAGCAGTTCCACACAGCCCTTGGGCGTGCACGGCAGCGGCGAGGACATGGGCCGGTTGACGTTGGCCACCAGCCGGCCCAGGTTCATCGGGTGCAGCCCGTCGGCGTCCTTGGCGGGGTCGATGGCCTCAAGGACCACGTCCTGGTCAACGTGCGCCGGCAGCGGGAGCTGGACGATGTAGCCGGTGCAGGCGGGGTCGGCGTTTAGCCGGCGGACGGCGTCGAGCACCTCCTCCTGGGTGGCGGAGTCCGGCAGGTCGATGCGGATGGAGCTGATCCCCACTTCGGCGCAGTCCTTGTGCTTGCCGGCCACGTACCACTGGGAGCCGGGGTCCTCGCCCACCAGGATGGTGCCCAGGCCGGGGGTGATCCCCCGTGCCGTCAGCGCGGCCACCCGTTCCTTCAGCTCGGCCTTGATGGCGGCCGCGGTGGCCTTGCCGTCCAGGATTTGCGCGGTTTGTGCCGCGGGGGCCGCCCCGGGCACGCCGCCTACCATTCTTCCTGGCCGGGGTATAGCGGGAAGTCGGCGGTGAGCTTCTTCACGCGGGCGCCGAGGGCGTCGACGTCGGCGCCGCCCTTCAGCGCCGCGGCGATGATCTCGGCAACTTCGGTGAACTCGGGGGCGCCAAAGCCGCGCGTGGCCAGGGCCGGGGTGCCGATCCGCAGGCCGGAGGTGACCATCGGCGGGCGGGGGTCGAACGGGACCGCGTTGCGGTTCACCGTGATCCCGACGCTGTGCAGGAGGTCCTCGGCCTGCTGGCCGTCCAGCGTTGAGTTGCGCAGGTCCACGAGCACCAGGTGCACGTCGGTGCCGCCGGTCAGCACGGACACGCCGGCCTCGGCCACGTCGGCGGCGTTGAGGCGGTCCGCGATGATCTTGGCGCCTTCGAGTACCCGCTGCTGGCGCTCTTTGAATTCCTCGCCCGCGGCAACCTTGAAAGCCACGGCCTTGGCGGCGATGACGTGCATGAGAGGGCCGCCCTGCTGTCCGGGGAACACGGCGGAATTGAGCTTCTTGGCCCATTCCTGCTTGGCCAGGATCACGCCCGAGCGCGGACCCGCAAGGGTCTTGTGCACGGTGGAGGTGACGACGTCGGAGTGCGGCACCGGGCTAGGGTGCAGGCCTGCGGCAACCAGGCCGGCAAAGTGGGCCATGTCGGTCCACAGCAGCGCGCCAACCTCGTCGGCGATGGAGCGGAAGGCCTCGAAGTCCAGGTGGCGGGGGTAGGCGGACCAGCCGGCGATGATGACCTGGGGCTTCTCGGCGATGGCCTGCTCGCGCAGCTTGTCCATGTCGATGCGGAAGGTGTCTTCCTCCACCTGGTAGGCGGCGACCTGGTAGAGCTTGCCGGAGAAGTTCAGCTTCATGCCGTGGGTCAGGTGGCCGCCGTGGGCCAGGGACAGGCCCAGGATCTTGTCGCCGGGGGTGATCATGGCGGCGAGCGCGGCGGCGTTGGCCTGGGCGCCGGAGTGCGGCTGGACGTTGGCGTACTCGGCGCCGAAGAGGTCCTTCACGCGCTGGATGGCCAGGTTCTCGGCGACGTCCACGTACTCGCAGCCGCCGTAGTAGCGCCGGCCCGGGTAGCCTTCGGCGTACTTGTTGGTGAGCACGGAGCCCTGGGCCTCCAGCACGGCGCGGGGGGCGAAGTTTTCGGAGGCGATCATTTCCAGCGTGTCGCGCTGGCGGCCGAGCTCGTCCTTCAGGACGGCGGCGATTTCGGGGTCCAGCTCGGAGAGCGGGACATTGGTCACGGACTGTGTGGTGGAAATAGACACTTCAGGACTCCTGGATGGACAACACGAAAAAACTCTTCTTAGCCAGATTATCCGGTGAACACCCGCGCCCGCAGGCCGCTTCCTTGTGTGAAGTGCGCATGTGAAGTGCGCAGGCACGGCTCGTCCACCGCCAAATCCCTGATTGGCAGTCGGGGCCCCTGTCCCAGGCGTACGATCCCAGGGCCTTCGCTCGTGCTGCTCCCCGGTGGTGGCCCACCTCATCGCCAGTCGCAACCCCTTAACTGTAGTACAGGCCCGCGGCGGGACGGTAATGTTGGCGGGATGACTGAACAGAAGCCCCCTGCCGCCCCTGGCCCCCGCGGCCATGTCCTGACGCTTTCCTGCGCGGACCGGCCCGGCATAGTCCACGCCGTTTCCGGAGCCCTGCTGGAGTCCGGCTGCAACATCACCGACTCCCAGCAGTACGGCAACCCGGACACCGGCACGTTCTTCATGCGGGTCGCCGTGGAAACCACGACGTCGTTCAGCCGCCTCCGCGAGCACCTCGACGGCGTTGCCGCAGCGTTCGGGCTCAACTGGCAGCTGCACCGCGCCGGGGCGCCGGTGCGCACGCTGATACTGGCCTCCAAGGCCGCGCACTGCATCAACGACCTGCTCTTCCTGCAGCGCTCCGGCACGCTGCCCATTGACATTCCGGCCATCGTCTCCAACCACCGGGACCTGCAGCCGCTCGCCGAGTTTTACGGCATCCCCTTTTACCACCTCCCCGTCACGCCGGACACCAAGGCCGACGCAGAGGCCGCCCTGCTGGAACTCGTGGCCGAGCACGAGGTGGAGCTGGTGGTGCTGGCCCGCTACATGCAGGTCCTCTCCGACGACCTCTGCCGCCACCTCGAGGGCCGGGCCATCAACATCCACCACTCCTTCCTGCCGTCCTTCAAGGGCGCCAGGCCGTACCACCAGGCGCACGCGCGCGGGGTGAAGATCATCGGGGCCACGGCCCACTACGTCACGGCGGCCCTGGACGAGGGGCCCATCATTGAGCAGGAAGTGATCCGCGTGGACCATGGCCATTCCGTGGAGAAGTTCGTCTCCATGGGCCGCGCCGTCGAGGCCCGGACCCTGGCCCAGGCCGTGCAATGGCATGCCGAACACCGCGTCCTGCTCGACGGCACCCGCACGGTCGTCTTCGACTGACGCCCTTCCCTTACACCTGCACACCTGCGCCTCGCTGGAGCCCAACGGTGCGCCACTTCTCAAGTGGCGCACCGTTGGGCTCCAACCACGCGCCGCTTCAAAGTTTCCACGGCCCGGATCCGGGGACGGCCGCACTCCTGCCACAAGATTGTTGAACAATCTGAAGAGTTAAGGCATTCTTAGAGAACCACATCACGAGACGGGGATCACAGATGCCTTACATTGACCTCAATGCCGACGTCGGCGAGTCGTTCGGAAACTGGACCATGGGCGACGACGCCGCAATCTTCGGCTCAGTCTCCAGCGCCAACGTCGCCTGCGGCTTCCACGCCGGGGACCCGAGCACCATCGCCCGGACCTGCCGCGAGGCCGTGGCGGCCGGCGTGACGATCGGCGCCCACGTGGGCTACCGCGACCTGGCCGGATTCGGCCGCCGCTTCCTGGACTGCTCCCCCACTGAGCTGGCTGACGACGTCCTCTACCAGCTGGGCGCACTCTCCGCACTGGCCGGGGCCGCCGGGGCCACGGTCAAGTACATCAAGCCCCACGGCGCCCTGTACAACACGATCGTCCACCACGAAGGGCACGCCCAGGCCGTGGTCGACGCCGTCAAGGCCCATGGCGGGGAGCTGCCCCTTTTGCTCCTGCCAGGTTCCGTGGCCCTCGCCAAGGCCGAGGCCAGGGGGCTGCGCGCCGTGGCCGAGGCCTTCGCGGACCGCAACTACACGCCTGAGGGGACGCTCGTCTCCCGCCGCGAGGCCAACGCCGTGCTCCACGACCCCGCCCAGGTGTCCGCCAACATGGTGCGCCTGGCCACCGAGGGGACCATCACCGCCGTCGACGGCAGCATCATCGCCATGCCGTCCGAAAGCATCTGCGTCCACGGCGACACCGCCGGGGCCGTGGCCATGGCGGCCGCCGTCCGTGCCGCGCTGGAGGCGGCCGGCGTGCAGATCAGAAGCTTCGCGTGAACACCACGGTGGGCGCCATCATGGACTCCGCGGCAACCCACCGCGTCACGGCCATCCGCCCGGCGGGCACGCGCGCCCTCCTGGTGGAACTTTCTTGCCTTCCGGCCGTGCTGGCGCTGGCGGCACGGCTGGCGGAATCGCCCCTGCCCGGCCAGCTGGACGCCCTGTCCGCGGCGGCCACCGTGCTGGTCACGTTTGACTCCCCCAACTCAGCCCGCACCGCCGCCGCCGCCATCGCCGCCCTCGACCTCGGCGCGGCCCCCGCCGGGGCCGGCAAGCTGGTGGAGGTCGCCGTGCACTACGACGGCGCCGACCTCGCCGAGGTTGCCTCCCTCACGGGCCTGAGCCCCGAAGCCGTCGTGGCCGCGCACACCGGCCAGACCTGGCGGGCGGCGTTCGGCGGATTTGCCCCGGGCTTTGCCTACCTCCTGGGTGAAAACACGGCCCTGAGTGTCCCGCGCCGGCGCACCCCGCGCACGTCCGTGCCGGCCGGCGCCGTGGCCCTCGCCGGTGACTACTCCGCCGTCTACCCGCGCCAGTCCCCGGGCGGCTGGCAGCTGATCGGCCACACCGACGCCCTCCTGTGGTCCCTGGACCGCGCCGAACCGGCGCTGATCCGCCCCCAGGACCGGGTCCGCTTTACCGCCGCCCGCCCCGCCATGAGCCTGCAGCCCGTGCGCCCCGCCGCGGTGAAGCACGACGCCGGCGCCTCCCCGGGCGCCCGCGGCACCGCCGCGCCGCCTGCCTTGGGCGGCGGCCTGCTGGTGGCCTCCGCCGGCCTGCAGTCCCTCATCCAGGACCTGGGGCGGCCCGGCCTGGGCGACCTGGGCGTGTCCGCAGCAGGCGCCATTGACCCTTCCGCGGCACGGCAGGCCAACAGGCTTGTCGGCAACCGGGCGGGGGACGCCGTCGTCGAAAACTTAATGGGCTCCCTGTCCCTGACGGCCGGGTCCGACCACGTCCTGGCCGTCACCGGCGCACGGGCGGAACTTCGCATCACGCCGGCGGACGCCGGCCGCAGCGAGCGCCGGCCCGCCCAGGACGCCCCGTTTGCCCTGCTGGCCGGGGAGACCCTGGCAATCGGTCCCGTCACCGCGGGCCTGCGCTGCTACGTTGGCGTGCGCGGCGGCGTGGCGGCGGAACCGGTCATGGGCAGCCGGTCCACGGACGTGCTCTCAGGGATCGGCCCGGCGCCGCTGGCCGCCGGCAGCCGCATCCCGGTGGGGCCCGTCCGCGGCGCGCACGTGGTGGGGTCTGCGGAGCCGCCCAGCCTTCGGCCGCTGCCGGCCTCCGGCACCGCCGTCCTGCGCATCACCGCCGGCCCCCGGGACGACTGGTTTGGCGCGGCCGGGATGGCGGCCCTGACCGGGCAGGACTGGCTGGTGGGTGCGGCCTCAAACCGGATCGGCGTCCGCCTTGAACCGGACGCCGGCGGCACGCCCATCCCCCGCATCCGCGACGGCGAACTGGCCAGCGAAGGGGTTGTCTGGGGCGCCCTGCAGGTGCCGCCGTCCGGGCTGCCCGTGCTGTTCATGGCCGACCATCCGGTGACTGGCGGCTACCCCGTCATCGCCGCCGTCATTCCCGAGGACTTGGGCGCCGCCGCCCAGCTCCCGCCGGGCACTCGGGTGCGCTTTGTGCCCGCCGGCCCCACTGCCACTGCCACCCCGAGCCACCTTTCGAGCCACCAAGGAACCCGCCCATGAAGAAAGTACTCATCGCCAACCGCGGCGAGATCGCCGTGCGCGTGGCCCGGGCCTGCGCCGATGCCGGGCTGGAGTCCGTCGCCGTCTATTCCGATCCCGACGCCGACTCCCTGCACGTGCGCCGGGCCGGCGAGGCGTACGCCCTGGGCGGGCGTTCCGGCGCGGACACGTATCTGAACATCACCAAAATCATCGACATCGCCCTGCGTTCCGGAGCAGACGCCGTGCACCCCGGCTACGGTTTCCTGTCCGAAAACGCCGACTTTGCCCAGGCCGCCATCGACGCCGGGCTGACCTGGATCGGCCCCCCGCCGCAGGCCATCCGGGACCTGGGCAACAAGGTCACGGCCCGCGAAATCGCCGTCCGCTCGGGCGCCCCGCTGGTGCCCGGCAGCGAGGGCCCCGCCGCCTCCGGGGCCGAGGTGCGCGCCTTCGCGGAGAAGTTTGGCCTCCCGGTTGCCATCAAGGCGGCGTTCGGCGGGGGCGGGCGCGGGCTGAAGATCGCCCGGACCATGGACGAGGTCGACGACGCCTTCGAATCCGCCGTCCGCGAAGCGACCGTCGCCTTTGGCCGCGGGGAATGCTTCGTGGAGCGGTTCCTGGACCGCCCCCGCCACGTGGAGGCCCAGGTGCTCGCGGACCGGCACGGCAACGTTGTGGTGGTTGGCACGCGCGACTGCTCCCTCCAGCGCCGCCACCAAAAGCTGGTCGAGGAGGCGCCGGCCCCGTTCCTGTCAGAGGCGCAGCGGGCCAGCATCCACGCGTCCGCCAAGGCCATCTGCAGGGAGGCCGGGTACCAGGGTGCCGGCACCGTGGAGTACCTGGTGGCCGACGACGGCACCGTTTCCTTCCTGGAGGTCAACACCCGGCTCCAGGTGGAGCACCCCATCACGGAGGAAACCACGGGCGTGGACCTGGTGGCGGAGCAGTTCCGCATCGCGGCCGGCGAACCCCTGCGCTTCACGGAGGATCCGCAGCCCGTGGGCCACGCCTTTGAGTTCCGGCTTAACGCCGAGGACCCCGCCCGCGGCTTCCTGCCGGGCCCGGGCACCGTCACCGCCTTTGAGCCGCCCACCGGCTCCGGCATCCGGGTGGATTCCGGGGTGCGCACCGGCTCCACCGTGCCCGGCGACTACGATTCCCTGCTGGCCAAGCTGATCGTCCGCGGCGCCGACCGCGCCCAGGCCCTGCGGCGCGCCCGGGTGGCCCTGGACGAAATGGTCATCGCCGGGCTGCCCACGGTCCTGCCGTTCCACCGCGCGGTGGTCCGCGACCCCGCCTTCACCGCCGACGATCATTTTGGCGTGCACACCACCTGGATAGAATCCGAATTCGCCGCAACGCTGGCGGCCTCGGACCAGATCGCCCGGGCCGAGCCAGACGGCCGCCGCGAGGAGCTGACCATTGACGTCGACGGCAAGGCGCTGCGGATTGGCCTTCCCGCGCAGCTGCTGGCCGGACTCCGCAGCGGAAACCGGGGAAATCCCGGGACTCCCGGGAAGGGCGGCGGCCCTGACGGCACGCACACGGGCGGCGGCCCTGACGGCC
>Ga0134128_10010831_pt1 | contig 10916 bp, 12 predicted proteins | sample KB31754_FD_96462 | JGI IMG/M metagenome (GOLD analysis project Ga0134128, IMG submission 96462) | Terrestrial soil microbial communities with excess Nitrogen fertilizer from Kellogg Biological Station, Michigan, USA - KB3-175-4 | ecosystem: Environmental > Terrestrial > Soil > Unclassified ...
CTGAAAGCCTTGATCTCGATGAATTTCGTGTTGCGGATATTACGCAAATCGATGCGGCCCTTGATCATTTGCTCCACATCCGACTCGTTCATCGGCTGGCCGTTGTTGTACTTCTTGCCCCATTCCTCCTTTAAATGCAGCTTGTCGCTGACCAGCGAAAGCACGGGCTGTGATTGGATCGTTTGAAATTCTGTCAGGAGGAAATACGCGTCGTAGCCGCTGCCGATGTTACCCTGCACCCCGTTGACATTGATGTCCGGGCGCTCCTGATCCACCTCGATGCTGGCCGTGGCGGCATACGATTCGGGATACATCAACGTGACCACCGTTGCCGTGATGACCACCAACAAAAAGACCGCGAGAATAACAGTCTTGCGAATGCGGATAATCCGCCAGTAATCCAGGAAGTGCAGACGCGCCTCCTGGGGAGAGTTTTTCAATTGATCCATAAATGCACTGACTAAAAAAAACGGGGGCTGTTCAAAAAATTGTCCAGCCCCCGAACAAATTATTTCACTGTAGATTAATAGCTGGCAGTGGCGCCGATGTAAAACTTATTCCGCGTGTAACTGCGGAAAGGAACATCCGAGTCCAAGCGGTCGAAATCATACCCGGCCATCGCCGAGATGTGGGGGTTGAAAACGTATTCCAGATTCGCGCCGAATTCGTAGAAACGTTCGGATTCGTTGTTCAAAGTGCCGCCCTTGAAGATTCCGTTCTGGAAACTGCCGTTCAGGTTCGCAAACAGCTTCGGCACAATGCGCTGGCGCACGTTCGCGAAGAGAGTCGAAGTTTCCTGGTCACGCACGACATCCTGCTTGGAAGTCGGGTCACCCAGCAAATCCGTGGCCGAGCGGCCTTCCTGGAAGCCGACCGTGACCGAGCTTTCCGGCATATACATGTCCGTCAAGGACAGGCGGGCATACGGACCCCAGCTCGTTTCATCGACGCGATAATAATCGTAGTAGCTGCCGCCCGCTTCCACTGATCCGTAAAAGTTCGGGTTGAACTTGTGATCCACCCCCACGTAAACCGTGTGCGACTGCACGTCGCGATCACTGCTGATCACAGAATCCGTCCGATCCGCGATATCACCCTTGATCACTTCATAGCCGGTATACTTCGTCCAACCAAAGCGATAGCCAGCTCGCACGGTCGTGTCCGGCAAGGCCTGCCACGTCAAAGCAATATGCGGCGTCTGTTCGTCGCGGTCCAACAGACCAGAAAGACTCGCTTCGGAAAGGGTCGTCCCCGAGACGTTCTTATTCACGTTCAACTTGTCATGATAATCGTAAAACGCGTTGTCATAACCCACTTCCAAGCCCAGCAACCGGGTCATCTCCGCCGTCAAAAGAAGTCCGCCATTGTTCACGATGTTGTCGCCAGATACGCGGAAAGGCGTATGGAAGGCCGCATCATGCCGCAACGCATCCGGCTCCTGGCCGACGACGAAAGAGTCGTGGGCCTGAACCGAGTAACGCTCACTGAACGCGTGCGTCACGGCGGCATTGAACATATGGTCCTGATCGTAGCGATGCGTGTTGCCCAGCGGGCGCTTGTCGTACTCCAGGAAGGAATAGGCGTAATCAGCGGTGGCGACCGTTTGATCATCGCTCCACGCCACGCCAACTTTCGGCTTCACTTCAAAACCAAAGACATGATCGTGCGGTCCCGGGTTTTGAACCGTATTGACGTTGTCGTCGTAAAATCCCCTGACTGTGGCGGACACGTTCCACCACTTGGCGGCAGGACTTGTCATGGCGTTTTGAGCTTGAACATTGGCCGCGCCGAGCGCGACGAGACCTACCGAGGCGATGATTTTATTCATATTTTCTAGATTGCTTAACCACCCAAGAAGCAGTGCAACACAAACAACTTCAATTTTTTACCCAAAACCCGCTCCACCTGTCAAACTATTCTTATTTTTTCATCCCATACCGCATTATTGCGGATGCCGGCTACTATTTTCTACTGCTTCCAGGCGTTATTCTATTTGTTTTTCCTTCCGACATCATTCCATGACCAGCCCGCAAATATCATTAGCGTAATTTGTTGGGCAATTGTTGGGCGTTACGGGTAGACCATGGATGATGCGACCTTGTTCAAAATAATTTTACAAAATATTTTTGAATCACATCGCACCGGGTTCGCCCATTGTCAACGACAAAAACGCTCTTTGAACAATCGTCGCGCCTTCCGCTCCGCGCCGTGAGGTCCGCCGCTGCTTCACCCGAATAACGCGAAAACTGCATCTTACGGAATATTCAATGTCTGCCCCGGGTGCATTTTTCTCGGATCCACCCCCGGATTCGCCGCTACCAGCGAATCCAGCTTCACATTGAATTTTCGCGAAATCGACGCCAGCGTATCCCGGTCCCTCACCACATACGTCGTGCGCACGTTGCTTGGTGAGGACACCGTGCCCCGCTGCGGGCCGCGCGAATTCCCCACCTGCGCGACCGGTTGCACATTGCTTCGCACCGCCTGCGGTGGATGCGTTTCCACGACCTGCATATTCGGCGTGTTTGGCTGCGCCCCTTGGCCGACCGGAGCGACCGCCTGCGCCTGCCGATTTGTCTGCTGCGCCGCATACCACGCGCGCCACTGATCCAACTCCGCGCGCAATTGTTTATTCGTCAAAATCAACTGCTCCAAATCATGCTGCACACTCGGCGATGACGGCAACGGCAGCACCGCCTTCGCCAAATCCTGTTTGCAATTCGTGATGCGGCCCTGCACCGCCTCCGCCTTGTCCGAATTCGGCCGCAGCTTCAAATACTGCTGGTAGTGATAAATCGCCGCCGCGGGGTCCGGTTCCAAATCCTGCCGCTCATACAACAACCCGAGTTCCAAGTGCGCCGACGCATTCCGCGGATTGGCCTCCACCGCTTTTTCGAATTCGTCAATCGCGCCCTTGTAATCCATGGTCGTCAACGCGCGTTTGCCTTCGATGTAATGCGGTTCTTTTTCCTCCTCCAACTGCCCCGGGCTTTGCGGCACGCAGCCGTTCACCAACGCGCACAGCAACAACGCCAGCGCGCAGCGAAAGAACAAAGCCGAAAACTTCATGGCAGCGAAACTAAACTGACACGTGTTAAGAGACAAGCGGCTTTAGCCTGACTTGCCGCGCGAGCATCCATGTCTTCTGCCGCAATATGTAAAAAGCTCCAAGCGTTCAAGGTCCAATCTCCAGAGAAACTTCAAATCTCAAATTGCAAAAACGCTGGCCGCTCGAGACGAGTTTGAAGCCTGGATGTTGGAGCTTCCCTGGTGCTTGGACGCTTGATGTTTGGAGCTTCACTTCTCATCCACCGGTCTCGCAGCAAACGGATTTTCCGGTGGCCTCGTGTTCGCCGGCTTTTCCGTCGCGGTCGCAAACGGATTTTTCGCCGGGGCGGCGACCGCGGAAATTTTCGGCGTCACCCACGCGCCCCAAAAGGCATAGATCCATCCCACCAAAACATGCGCCACCACCGCCGCCGCGAATTGAACCAGATCGAGAATACCAAACCCATACGCGACGATGGTCGCAATCATCAGCAGCGCGCCGGGCATCAGCGCCGCTCCGGCCAGCCGCCAGCATTGCAGCAGCTTCAAATCGCGATTCCCAAAAAAACTTCCCAGCCAGAGCGGCAAAAAATAAATCGTCGCCAGCACCCACCAACTCACGAGGCACCAGGCCATCGTGCCCGCAAAAGCCAGCCAAAGGATTGGCGGCTCCCACGCGCCCCATTTTGGCTGCAACTCTGTGCGGCTCGCCGCGAAATTCCAATCCGGCGGATACGGCCACTCGTTGTAGCCCGCGAGCGAATAGAAATAAATGTCGTCCCGCCCGAACTCCACCTGGATCTGCGCCGGCGACCGCAACAACCCGGTGTGATTTGTATCCACCACGAATGCCAGGAAATGTCCCTCGCCGAGCAAGTGCGGCGAATCCGCCGTCCACTGCAGCTTGCCGGATTTCATTTCGCCCTGAGCCGGGAGATTTTCAATCGCTTCGCGAATCGTGGGGAACCAGGAAGTCCGCAAAAACCAAACCACCGCAATCGCAGCCACGAGTGCAAAAATAAATTGCACCAGCAACAATCGCATCAGCGGCGCGCGCGCAAACGCCGCCACACCGCGCGGCGTCAAAGGCTGCCAGGCGAAGGGCTTCTTTTCGGCGGCATCAGCATCCGTCATAATGCGAACAAAGAAATGCTCACGCTCGCAATACTAGCAGATGTGCTTTAAATTGTCGCAGGGAAATGATAGCAGCCGAAAAATAGTGCCACCGGCCTCCCGGCCCGTGCGTTTCGATTTGGTGGGGGCTTTGGGAATTTAGATCTGGGAAATTCCACGCGGTGGAAGTTGTCGCGCGCGGCTCGCGGGGACGCTCGCCCCACCAGCGTTGGTTGCAGTCGGATGCGTGACATTGTCAACACGCGGGTGGGGCCAGCGTCCTCGCGAGTGGGACTCTTTCTCTTTCAGCTCGCGCGCCTCTCACCTTCTTCACATCGCCGGCGCATCCCCGGCTGGCGGCGGCGGCGGCTGCTGGCCCTGCTGCCCTTGCTGCGGCACGACCATCACCGGCACCGGATAACGCAGCTTCATCACGTCATCCACCAGCACCTCCACGTAATACGTGCCCGCCGCCTTGAATTCCACCTGGCCGAAAACCGTCACGTTCGTGGCGTGCAGGTTCGCGTCCTGCAAGGCAAACTTCACCTCGCCCTTGCGCAACACGGTCACCTGGTCCGGCGCGACGAGCCGCACGCTCTCCATGAACTGGCCGATGCCCGCTGTCCAGCGATTGAACACGCTCAACTTGAACGCCACCACTGGCAATTGGGGCACGCGGATATAATTGATGACGCCAATCAGGAAAAAGCTCCCGGTGACTTCCTGGCGGATTTCCTCGCACAACAGCGAGCATTGTAGATCAGGCAAAATTCGTGTCGGTTGCATATTGTCTTATTGGCACGAGCCGAGGTGATGAGGCTCTATTTTCTATTCTGTTTTTAATCAGAGACTCCTCACGTCGTCTCCTACAAAGTCATTTCCGCGGCGCGGACCGTGTTCGCCATCAACATCGCAATGGTCATCGGGCCCACCCCGCCCGGGTTCGGCGTAATTTTTCCGGCAATCGGCTGCACATTTTTGAAATCCACGTCGCCGACCAGTTTTCCGTTCACGCGATTGACGCCCACATCGATCACCACCGCGCCGGGCTTCACCATGTCGGCCTTCACCAACTCCGCCTGGCCGATCGCCGCAATTAAAATATCCGCGCGTCGGCAATGCGCTTTGATGTCGCGTGTGCCGGAATGGCAAATCGTCACGGTCGCATTCGCGTGCTTATCCTTCTGGCACAACATCGCCGCCATCGGCTTGCCCACAATATTGCCGCGTCCCAAAACCACGACCTCCGCGCCCGCTGTTTTTGTCCCCGAACGTGCCAGCAATTCCTGAATGCCCGCCGGTGTGCAGGGGCGAAACCCCGTCGCATCACCCAGCATCAATTTGCCCACGTTCACGGGATGAAACCCGTCCACGTCTTTTTGCGGTGACACGGTGGAATAGATCACCGCCTCACGAATTTGTTTCGGCAATGGCGCTTGGACTAGAATTCCATGCAGCCGAGAATCGGCATTGAGTTTTGCAATGAGCGCGAGCAATTCCGCTTCGGTGGCATTTTCCGGCAATACTTTCGTTTCGGAAAACATGCCGAGATCGGCGCACGCCTTCTCCTTGCGGCCGACGTAAACTTTGGAGGCGGGATCCTGCCCCACGCGCACGAACGCCAAACCGGGTTGCACGCCGCGTCCTTTCAGCGCGCTAACACGCGCCGAAAGTTCGCTCAGGATTTGAGCAGAGACGGCTCTGCCATCGATCAGGTTCCCGACGCTCATCGGGAATCAGTCGAGCACTTCGATTTTTTGGATGGTGATGACCGGCGTGTTTTTCCAACGCGGGTCCAGCGCTTCCTCGCCCGTCACGATGATGTGCATCCCTTTGTAGCGGCTCAGGTCGAGGTTGGTTGAAGTCGTGTAAAGATAATCAATCGGCTGCTTCGTGTCCGGGCTGACCAACTGATATTTCGAGGGCGCCTGGATGCTGAACGTCCCGCGCACCAAACCTTCATGCTCGACAATGCGCGGCTGCGGCGGCTCTTGCACCACCGTGGTCGTGTCGGGCATCGTCATCGTCGGCATCGCGCCGGTGGTCGGAGCGGCTCCCTCCGTCGTGGCGCCGGCGCCCGGCGCTTCTGTCGGAGGCGCGGCCACTGTGGGCATTTCGGGCATCGTCGTGGTCGTCGCGGGAGTATTGGTATCAGCCATCGGAGTCGTTGTCGGGTTTGCCGCAATCGTCGCGCCCGCGCCGCCTTCTTCCTGCTTCAAATATTGTGCGGCGATGAACGCATACGCATTCGCGGGCGGCTGGATCTGCGTCCAATCACCCTTCGTATCCACCACCTGCACCGTGTCGCCTTTGTTCAACGTGCCGAGCACGCCGTAATTCTCGCCCGGGCCGGCGCGCAAATTCGATTTCTTCGCCGCCGCGCCGTTTTCGAGCAACGATGATTTCACCCAAACCTTGGTGTCCGAGGGCAATAGAATCTTTGCCCACGCGGACGGCTCATCCGGACCGGATTTTTTCAAATGAATTTCTTCCACGACCGTGACGGGCTCGCCGTTGGTCACGTGCGTCAGCACCTCGCCAGCCAAACCCGCGCGGCTGCGAACATTCACGTGAGTGGCGGAAACGGTTGCCGGGCCCGATACCAGCGGCACGGTTTTCAATTCCGGCGCTTTCTTCCGGGACGCGGTGGCGGTGGATTTCTTCGTGGTCGTTCTCTTCTTCCTGGCCGTGGTGGTCTTCTTCGGCGCGGTCGTGGTCGGCGCGTTGGTTGGCGCTTCCGCCGTCGTGTTGAAAGGCGGCGTCACCTCCGGCATCGCGGGCATCGAGTTCGACGCGGGCGTCGGCTCCGGCGGCGGGGCTTGAAGCGTCGTGGGCGCCGTGTTGGACGCGTCCTGCGCCAAAACACTCGTTGAAAGAGCCGCCGCGAAAATGATCCAAAGATTCTTTTTCATAAACTTAGCCAAGTAGAGATTTTATCTCCGGTTCTGTCAATGCCCGCCATTTGCCGGGTTTCAATTCCCCGAGCTTGATTTTTCCAATCTGAACACGCTGCAACCGCTTCACCGTCACGCCCTGCGATTCGAACATCCGGCGCACTTCGCGGTTCTTGCCTTCCGTCAATTCCAGTTCCACCACCGTCATCGATTTGGTTGAGGAGACCAAATGTGCCCGCTTCGCCTTCAGCTTCTCGCCCTCATGAAACACGCCTTGAACGAACTTTTCCAGCATTTCCGGTTCCACTCGAACTTCGACAGTGACCAAATACTTTTTGCTCACTTCATAACGCGGATGCGTCAGGCGCAGGGCAAATTGTCCATCATTGGTCAGGAAAATCAATCCTTCTGTATCGTAATCCAGCCGGCCCACGGAGTACAAGTTATTCCATTCTTTGGGCAGCAGTTCGTAAATTGTGGGACGGTCGAATTCATCCTTGCGCGAACACACGCAGCCTTTTGGCTTGTTAAGCGCCACATATGATTTACGCTTGGAATGCACCGGCTTGCCGTCCACGCGCACCTTATCGTGGACCGGATCCACCTTGACCCCCAACTGGCGCACCACCTGGCCATTGACCTCCACCCGGCCTTCGAGAATGAACTGCTCGCCCGCCCGCCGCGAAGCGACACCGGCATCCGCAAGGAATTTTTGAAGACGAAGGCTCAAGGGAAGTTAAATAGGTTAAATGAGTTAAATGGTTAAATGGTTAAATGGGTTAAACAGTCAAATGGGCGCGGCGCCGCGACTCATCTAACCTATTTAACCCATTTAACTGATTTAACGGGGAATGACGGGCACGCAAAGCCAAGCAGCGCGAAACTCGCGTCACTCGACTCTCGACCCTTTTTCAGGCTTCCGGCTTGGTCTTGCGAAGACCGGTGATCCGGTCGCCGTCTTTCCATTGGCCGCGTTTCTTGAGCAATTCCGTGCGCTCAAAACGCTTGAGCACATTTCGTTTGCCGCCCAACGTGGCAGCCGCGCGCAGACTCCGATGCTGTGACATAATATCTAAAAACGTTAAAAATTGTTGAACCGTTCACCCGGCCCCACCCGCTCCCAAAGAAAGCGGACGGTGTATATACTATAATGGCCGCGCAAAAGCCAATGGTTATTTTGGGGCGATTTTCCGCTCTGAAGCGTTTAAAACAATGCTCGATCACATGAATAGCCGCTGATCGAACGTAAAGTCAGTGGGCGGCTCGATCTTGAGCTTCGCAAAATCAGGGTGCCTCGGATTGATGAGGTAGTTGAGTTCCTTCGGGATGACCACGCTCGGAACGGCCAGGATCACGGACGCATTGGACTTCACCCAATTATCACCCAAATACCGCAGGGAGGGTGGCGGCGGTTCTAGCCGCCAATTCTTTGGCAAGTTTCCAATTTGAAATATATCCATCAAATCTTCCTCGAAGCGAAAGGCGAAACACTTGCACTGCTTGCGCATCGAAGTTTTGTCAATGTGCACCCGGACCTCCAAGGCAGCCAGCGATTGATGTTCGCTGCCATAAACCATCGGCACACCGGCTGAGTTCCAGCGCCCGCCGTAGAGCCTCGCCCCCGCGCCATCGAATGCTGTCGCAGCTTGCGCCGCCGGCACGATCCGCCAGCCCGTTCGTATCACGAATACACCCCGTATTCGATGCGACCCAACAAGTTTTCAACCTCCCGAGCGCCAATTTCCGTTTTCGCGTAGTCCAACGGCACCGCCCCGCCCAGACCGAACTGAGGCGAATTCAGCCATTGCTTTGCATCCTCCATATCGCCAAAAACCTTGGCCGCTTTTCCCAATAAGCGGGCGAAACGAACCACTCGATCTGCAACCGGCAGCCCGAGCTTGCTGCCGGCACCCTTGCGCCGGTGAAAAGTCGCTTTCGAAATACCCAGCATCGGAGCGAGCCTCTCCGTTGGCACGTCCAGACTTGCCTGCAAATCCGTCAACTCCGTCACTGGCAGACCAGCCTCCAAAACCTTCACCAAATTGCCAGCGGTAAACCTGGCATCCGTTCGTTTTTCCGACCCGTTAATATAATAGCTCACAACACCCCTACCGGTCATTTTCCGCGCCGCCAGCCTGCGACGACGCGCAATACGCGGGACTCTCGATTTCGCCCTAACCAATGTCGTTCTCATTTGATTCTATGAATAGTCTCATTTGATACTAAGTCAAGCCGGTTTCCAACGGCGCCCCCAACCAAGATAAAATTGTCGGAATCTCCTCCTTGGATCGTCGGCGTTCAGCATTCGATGTTCGATGTTTCCCTCGGCGTTCAGCGTTCGATGGTTCGATGTTTTTTCCCGCCCCATAGGATGTTGAATCTTCTGCCTTATTTCTTGCCATTCCGCCCATTCAAGCCTTGAATCCTCCCCGCACAAGGAACCAATATATTAGTGTATGCGCCAATTATTGATTATCCCGTCCATTCTGTTCGCTTTAATTTTATCCGCCCACGCCGCGAGCGTCGAACTGCCCGTGACCCCGAGCCAACTCGAACAGCAACACTATAAATTCTCCGTTACTGCCAACGCCACCAACAGCGCCGTGGCCTTCCACATCGTCATCACCGCCAAACAATCTGAAATCTCGTCGGATTCGGAAGGGAATCTCGCGGTGGTGACTCACAGCAAAGACGGCAAAGGCTCGAGAACGGGAACCGAGATCAAGCCCTTCCAACCCACCGTCCCCATCACGTTCAACAAAGATAAACACGCCTGGACCGTGGATTTCACCCTTTCGCGAGAAGCGCTGAAAACCCCCGGTCTGTGCTTCATTTTCTCGGAACTCGCGCACAGCACGGTAAACGGCAAGACCATCGCCATGCCCTCCATCACTTTCTATGAAGTTAAATTGAAAGACTTCGTGAAAGAATAACCGACCGCGGGGATATCGGTTCCGTTGCCAATTCGAAAATACTCCAACAATTTCGCATCACCGCACGGAATCCACCGATCCAATAATCCATTAATCTATCAATCCCTTTGTCTCTCACCCGCTACTTCTTGAGCGATCGCAAATACGCCGTCACCGCCACTGCATCCTCAGGATCGAGCCGAACGCGCGGCATCGGCGGCGCGGACAACTTTCCCGCGGCGTTGGTTCCGGTCTCGAGAAAACGAATTGCCAGTTCATCCGTCGGCAATGTCGGCAACCCCGCAATTTGCGGCGCTACCAGGGCGAAACCGGGAATCGGATGGATTGGCCTGAAATCCAGCGCATTCCCCAGCAGCCATTTCGACCGATCGTATTCGCCGGTCTGAGTCCGCGGCGTGTGGCAATCCGCGCACATGCCCACGCGCTCAACGATATATTGGCCGCGCTTGATTTGCGCCGCCTTCGCAGCATCGGTGTCTGCCGCGTTCGTGGATTTGAAAGCGACAAAAGAAATGGCCATGGCAAGACCCACGCCGAAACAGATTCTGAATTTCATGCCGCTCTTCTACCCTCGCAGCCCAACCCTCGACAAGCCGAAAGCATTTATTCTTCAACAAAATATTTTTTAGATCTCAATCGAAATTTTGTGCCGCGCGCGCCCGCAACCTGACGCCTCTCAGGTTTGCTTTAACATCTCGCGTTTCCCAAACGCTCTAAAAACCTTGCCAGCCCGCGAGGAATCCAATAATCCAGAAATCCATTAATCCAATCTGAAATGACCTCACGCATTTTCATCACGCTCTCGCTAGCGCTCACTCTCATCGCTGGAATTTCCCGCGCCGCCAACGACACGCGCCAATATTACGAACTCCGCGTTTACGCCACCAAATCCGTCGAGCAACAAAAACGCGTCATTGATTATTGGCAA
>Ga0134128_10010834_pt1 | contig 10915 bp, 13 predicted proteins | sample KB31754_FD_96462 | JGI IMG/M metagenome (GOLD analysis project Ga0134128, IMG submission 96462) | Terrestrial soil microbial communities with excess Nitrogen fertilizer from Kellogg Biological Station, Michigan, USA - KB3-175-4 | ecosystem: Environmental > Terrestrial > Soil > Unclassified ...
CCGCTGCATGATCCAATCATTCTCACCATCATATTTGTATGCGACAGAGAATCCACCTAAAGGACGGAAATTGTGAGGTAAAGCATCCATCGACAGTGGTGGGATGAGAATGAATTTGGTGGGATCCAATTCCACAGGGAATCGGTAGTGGTGGGGATGAGCGCGCCGCATCCATTTCATATCGATCTCCACAGACGCGCCATAGTAGCGATGGTAGCTGGTGAGTTTCACATGCGTCACTTCAAGAGCTTTTCTATGCGGGACACGGAGTGCCATTCCAACAATCCTCCCTTGATTTCCTAGTTCTTGAAAAATGGGGTAATAGCAGCTGACTGGACGTTCCCAAGGATCCTTCAAGGTTGCGCAAGAGGCCATAACTGTCAGCACAAGATCATCAGGGACATTTTCAACATACACGGTCAATTTCACAGTATAGGATCCCATATAACCAATCAATAAAGGCATCAGTGTTGGGAATATAATCATTGAATGTGTATCGTCCGATGTGACAATATCGTTTATCATTTGAGAGTCCATGTCGAACTGGAAGGTACCTATCCGCAAGACAATCAGAGTGATGCATTTGCGATACTCGGAGCGGCGTTGGTAACATAAGCGTAAAGATGTGATGGCTTCAAATTGATTAGGGTCGTCGAGGTCAAATACCATTTTGGACTTTGGTGGTAACCCATCCTGGTTTCCAACAGGGAGGAAATTGCCATACATGGTGGGGACTGGGATGGGGAGTGACCAAGGAACAGGTGGCGGCATGACGATAAGGTCCCATGGTGAACAAGGCGGTGGGAAATTGCCGCCATGGAAGGGTGAGTCCACATAGCCAAAGGGCTTGTCTGATGCCTCCCAATGATGACTACTTCCAGGGAGATATTTGTAAAAGTCATGATAGAAAATAGGAACGCAATTATCGATATTGTAAGCAGGTCCAGAGTACGTCCTCGCGACCTGTTTACAAGACAACCTGAAAGGAAGACTCCACCCTGTGAACTTCGCAATAGTCCCAATAATTTCAGGTGGAAAGTCTGTGAGAATGGGAGGAGGTAGCATGACAAGTGTGTGTTTAGGAGAAGGAAAAGGAAGAGCGGGAGAGGGAGAAGAAAAGGAAGGAAAAAAGGACTTTCGGGTATTTGATTTCATTAATTCCTTTTGCACCCAAGTACATTAAAAAAGATGCCTTCTTCTACTCTTTCTTTGCCTGCAGAAATACTATTGGAAATACACAAATGGGCCATAGGGAAAGACAGATATAATATAGAGAAGGCACTGGGCTGGAAGTCTCCAACTAAACATCCTCAGAGATTAAATCCTCATGCATTGGATATGCTTTCTATGTTCTTCTTACAGACGCGTAAGGTTCCTAAAATAAAGACAAGCAAACACAGGCATCATTTCTTGGAGTATAAAGTCAATGTAGAATTGAACCTTTCAAGTACGAAATCCTACGAAATCTTTTGCCATTACACTCCCTCATTGGTATGGAAGAAAGTAGGACCTATGACATGGACCGTGAAACGTTGGCCGAAATTTGAATGGCAAGAGAAAGTAAGGTACTTGGACTACGCAGCGTATGCTTATATCCTAAAAACCAGTGACATAGAAGGGTATGAATCATTTTGGTCGGGGCAACTGATTTGTGATAATGAGTGTAGTGTCAACTGGGGAGGCATGACGTATGACCAAGTGACACATTGCACCGATATTCCTAGAGAACCCATGTCATTTGGAGATGATTATTATAGAGAATACCGTACCATTGCCAAAAATGGAGGAAGACCATGGGAAACAAAATACCGTTCTCGACCTAGAGAGTATTTAGGATACTTCCCTGCTCCTTGGTAAAAGACAAATTGTTGGGTTGAATGGAAATGAGTATGCGTGAAAGTTTTTGGTGGTGGGAGGTTCGACTCCACCAAAAAGAAGGGTTTTTTGGGGTGGGGACATAGCATTAGCGTTTGCGCCACGATGACCAACGCGATTAGAGCAGTATTCCTCGATCCCACCAGGATTCCAACTTAAGGAATACTGCTGGGATTAAGGTTGGGGGAGGGAACATGGACGCGAAAGAAGAGAACCCAGTGGCAACACATATTATTTTTTTGGCCATGGATCGGATTCGAACCCATGATCGTATGATGAATACATGTCCAATCTCCCAAACCGTTTGGGAAATTCCCCGTTACTTTTTTATAAAGATTGATTTACGCACGCATCATGCCACTGGATGCCACAGACGCTCCGGATTATATTCCACCCAACGCGTTTCATGTCACCATTCCTGATGTCGACCAAGCTCAATTAACCGCGGTGGTGAAATACGAATTCGAATTGGAAGACACGTGGTGGGACTCTCCAGTAACATCCAAACCTTTTTTTCCAATGGAAGTGTTGATACGTGGAAGATATAATCGATTGTATGTTCCCCTCATTGTCGCAAGTTGGCGAAATATGCAGGCACCGAAATGGGTACTGTTTATTATTGACACAACCTCGCCTCACACATATTTGTCCAAGGCTACCTTCTTAAAGTTGGGATACGAGGCTGATGACGCACCAAGGATCGATACAGAGATGATGATTCATGGGTATCCGATTACCGTAGCTCCATCGCACAGTGGATTCGCAGAGATCAATATTTTGGGACAGGACTATCTCACATTTACTAAGGCGGAACTGGAGCTCTATTATGAATGTAGTTATGGTCAATTACGTGCATGTCGACCCAATGCTAATGTCAGCTTCCTATAGCCTTCTTTCCTTCGATCTTAGATTAGTTATTTTTTAGCGAATAGTTTTCTCCTCTTTTCATCAATAGCCTCCTTATTTTGTCCCGCCCCCAAATGTCTGCTAAGCGCGTAGGTTGAGGAACGCGGCTTTTTGTACATGCTTTTGTTAATTCTAGAGCAAATGAAAGAGTGACTTTGTGCCCTATTGATACATAGATCGGAGCAATAGTATCATCACAAGAACGCACTGCAGCTCCGTACACTTTCCCTGAATCTCCCACAAGTTCAAAATAATCGCCTCGTTTCAAAAGTACCGATTTGGCTTTTTCTCTTACTGCCGACCGATTAATGTTGGGTCCATCGTCAATGAGACAACATTTCTTAGACACTCCAATGGTGGGAATGTTATGAAGTACTCCGAAATGCGATGCGAGTCCTGCGCAACGCGGATGCAAGATACCATTGCCATCTATAAATATCACGTCTGGATGTACCGTAGAGGGGAGATGATCGAGTGCATATTCATAAACTAAACTCAATAACATCATTTCGCGAAATGCAAGGTAGCCGGGAACGTAAGGCACAGACATCTTCCCTTGAACATACTCCGTGCGAATCACATCCAGAGATGGGAAACCCAGTAGGACGAAACATGCAACAGCTTCATCTGTTCCTCGGATGAAAGAGATATCAAGACCTCCTATATATTTGACACTGGAAATAGAGGGTAAGTGAGGCGGGAGAGATGTTTCTACTTTGCTTGCAATGTAAGATTGAGCTAGCTTCCATGTCTTTACTATATGATTCTCTTCCTCAGCAGACGACATTCTTTTTGTTTCTTTTTTGTTTTTTCCCTTTCTTTTTTTCATTCTGAATGTTCCCTCTTTCTTGTGCTTTTCTCTCCTGCTCAAGAAAGGTGGTGGTGAGCGGTGATGGCGAAACGACGACGCCAACAACAACAACAAGTGAAACAACCACAACAACACTTATATGGTGTTTCCCCCTCCCCCTTGTCAAAGGAACTTCTGCTTGCTGTCCACAAAATGTGTGATCCCTGGACGCGTCCCATCCTCGAACGGGCTCTTGGATGGGATCCTACATATCATCCTGTGGTTATGCCTGGTATTGACTTTGCTGAAGTCGTGCGGTCCAAAATCAAACCTTATTCCCGGTCGGTCCGTGATGCAAATGGCGCGCATATTGGAATAAGGGATGCGTACATGATTGTCCTCCAACTTCCGCAACATCTCCACACGGATGCTTACGTATACGGTGCTCATAAAACGATGCAAAATTATTACAAGAAAAAGGATGATGGAACTTGGGAACACAAAGTCTTCGAGGATCTCTTAGCCGAGGGTATCATTATGCAGGACAATGATCATTCTTATTTATTGACAATGGAGATGTGGATCGGAAAAGAAAAAGAGGGTGAACCTACAACATTATGGACATACCAACGAATGTGGATGTATCATGGCATTTATGAATGGGAAGTGAACACCTCAACCCGGGATATTATCATGTCCCCCTCACGTGAAGTCATGTTATCTCCTCCCATGTCCACCACAGAAAGTATTGTTGCATTATTATTCCTTGTGTGTATCTTCTTCTTCTTTCGACTTACTGGAACACATCTCTGAACAGTGGAGGAGTAGGTGAACATTGAGTGGTGATGATGGTGTTACTGTATTGGTTATTCTGCTGGTTATTCTTCTTCCTTGTCGTCGTTGTCGGCGGCAGTGTCATTGTCATTGTCATTGTCCTGACTGAAATACATCTGTGATAAACGTAACGTACTTTCTTGTGTTGTGGTTGGACTTTCTTGCGATTCTTGCGATTGTTGCGACTGAGACTGTTGTTGAGATTGTTGCGAGATGTTGTACTTGTCCCAAGATAATGGACCAGGAAGTGGTTGTGCTTGTTGAGAATCTGTCCATCCTTGCCAAGATGCAAGACGTCCTTCCGGGGGTAAATCCAAAGGCGGAGGACGCGTATCGCCTTCCATTTGCAAAGGTTTAAGAGTCATTTTCATATTCTTCAATCTCTTCAGAGATTCTTCATGTCCTCTTTTCCATTCTTCTTCGATGGCAGCAGAGAATACGGCAAGATCAGTCCGGTCCTGTGAAGATTGTTTTCCCCGTTTCTTCCTTGGAGTTCCCATCGCATATTCTTGCATGATATTCTTCAAATGTGCAAAGTCAGGGCCAGAAAGTCCAGAAGTGGAATACATGGATACTGCTTTGTACACCTCATGGATTTGAGGCCAGGTCATGGAGTCCATCATATCTTTCCATGCATTGGGACCTTTCTTTCCTTTCGCACCTTTTCCCTCTTTCTTAAACCATTTCGCATAGAGAGCTGCACGGTCCTGGCAATAACTGCTCATATGAGAAGAAGGTTGCGTCATAAAGGTCTTAGGAGTACGGCGGTCGGCGCGAGGCATGACGGCGGTGGGTCTTCGGGGAAAGAGTTTTGGGAAAAGTCTGGAAGAAAAGTCTAGAAGGCGAAAGGAAGCAAAAGAAGAAGGGAAGAAGAGGGAAAGTCATTCCCCCGCCCCAGCCTTTTAAATCTTCTCGATTTGGTGAAAAGGGGAAATCATATGATAATCAAAATGACGAAAACGGAAGAAAGGGGCTGAAATTTAGAGTTTGGGGAATGGGGCGGTGGGTGTGACCTCATTTCGATTTTGATTGGTTGAAAAAAGGAATCAAATTTTTTCACCGCCTCATTTCCCCTCATTTCCCCTTTCACCCTCTTCTTCCCTTTCATCCTCTTCTCTTTCTCCCCTTTCCTTCTCTTCACCCTTCCCTTTGTTCCCATCATTCCCCCCCCATCAACCCCCCTGTAACTAGTATGGCGCCTGTTATTCTTCAAGACGAGTATGCTACTGTCTCTATGCAGAAACATATGTTGCATGAAGAGTTGGTCCAAAAATACCTGGACTCTTCCCCTCATCATTGCCTTAATCCCAAGTCTGCTCATCTCAGTGATATGGTGTCTTCCCTTTCTATTAAAGACATGGATGAAATGCAATGGGAACAGTTGATCATGTCTCTGGATGATGTCGAATGGGAAAGTGTCGTCATCAATGTCGAGAATCAAACCTTTATTTCCCCCCTTGGAGAGGTCCAGTTTGTGGTCGATCGGATGGGAGAGATTTGGTTGCCAGCGTACCAATTGGCCAGTATGTTTGGGTGTGAAAACGCATCTGAATGGAAGTACGTTTACGCTTGGTCCGTGCTTCCGCTTGACTACCTGCGTAATCGTCGTGGCGCAAGGATTCCATTTTGGTCGGATGATATGTCTATGACACTCTATGCGGACGAAGACATCTTGAAATTTTTGGCTGAGCGGTATGAATCTGAAGGAGGAACCCAGTTCAAGGAATGGATCATCCATACTCTTGGTCCTACTGTTCGTCGTGAACGTCCTCCTCCATCACGTCCCCACTGGCTTCCTGCATGATGAATATGAATAAAGAGAGAGCTTTTTGAGGCGTTGGTGTAACCTCATTTTTTGATCTCTTTTTTTCCTTCCCCGTGTCCCCCTTCCCCCTCTCTTCCCTCTCTTCCTCTGTTTTCCTTGTATAATATTTTAAGTGAAAAGATGGCTCCCTCGCGGACTGACCGCAAACGCAAGAGAAGTAAAGAAGAAGACGAAGACTCTCTTTTACCTCAACCTCCTAAAACCCCTAAGAAGGAAACGACGAAGAGGACCTACCGGAAACGCAAACGGAACAACACCACCCACCCTGAACCAGGACTACGCAGGAAGAAACCCAAGTTATGTCCTCTGCCTAATCTCAGCACCGAACTCCATCTTCTCATCCATTCTTTTGCTGATGTCCCGGAAAAACGTAAAATGGAGAAAATCATGGGATGGGAGTCTCCTCTGGGAATGGGACGCGTCGCCGTGCCTGATATCGATCTCTGGGAAGTCAAACGCGGTCATGTCTCGCGTTCTGGTCAAAGAGCCATCCTTCCTTTACCCATGGGAAAGAGTTATATCCTTTCTTTTCCTCCTCCTGAAGAAGTCTTTGTGTGGCAGAAGACGTATGTGTTCAAGGAATGTCCTGGGAAAGATGAGGACAGTGGAAAACGTCGTGGAAAAGGTCGTGGCAAACGACAGGGCAAATGGCAGGTGCATTGGGTCCTTGATACCGCATCTCTTCTGGAAAGGATAGATGAACAGCATAGCCTGGATTATTCCATGTTTGTTTGTCCTCCAACTAGCCGGCAGTACGCAGTCTCTCTTCATATGGTCATTATGACGGTGAATGTCAAAAAAGGCCAGATGGATGAACATGTGGAAATCTATGACCAAGATAATGATCTCAATGAACCGGAAATCCCGACCAAGTATCGTGGCAAATTGGATACATTGAACATGAAAAGGATATACCGCCAACCTCGGCGCAAATGTGTGAAGAATTCTTGTTAATGAATGGAATGGTATTTTTGTAAATAAAGAAAGAGAGGATAATGGAAGGAAATCTTATTACAGATGCGGAACCTTTCATTGAAAAGTCTACTTTGGCATTGTTAGAATCGTTTGTTGGAGGTCTTAAACAACGATTTCCTTTCTTGTACAACTTTCCTTTGATTCCTTTATCATGTCATGATACGACACTCGATATCTTCCAAAATGGAGAGAGATTTGTTGCGTATGAATGGTCAGATGATAGCATGTACTATTTGGGGAGAAACATAGCAGAAGTGAATCGTAATTATGAGATTGTGAAGATGAAAGGTTGGGAATGTTCTGTGTTTCCCCCACTCGATCCCATCACCGGCGAATTTATCAAGCAACCGGGAAGATATTTTGGAAATCGATTGGAAGGACTCGTGATTAAGACGATACATAATGTGACCGCTAGATTCACCGACGGTGATACCATGGTCAAATTGATTGAAGCGTTGGAATCCATCATGGCAAAACATAATGAGCTTGCACCAACAAGGCGATTCAATCTCTTTGCTTTACACACATGGATTGACCGAGAGACTCCGAATGTGGAGGAATTGGTGACGCAAGAATTTTATAATCGGATTGCTTTCGGAGTATGTATATCTCATGATCACTGTCATATCGGAGATGGATCATTGGAACATCTTTCCCATCAAATCATCGAAGTATTGTATAATGAAAATAGTAAAAAGTAAACGAGACTTTTTTCTTCTTTTGCAAGACTTGATTTGCGGTAAGTTTGCGGTAAGTTAAGTCTTGCAAAAAAAGATGGACTGAAAACGGAACTCGAACCCCCAATTTAGAGTATGTTTTTTCACCTGATTTTCCTTTATGCTAAAAAATAAGGTTTGGATTTAAAGTTTTGATATTTTGTGGCTGAAAAATTGAGGCGGAAAAGTGTATAAATTGGGAGGGTTTCCCTCTTTCCCCCTTTTCCTTCCCTTCTTTTTTTGCATCATCCCTTTCCCCTTTCCTTCCCTCTTCTCACCACCGTCTCTTCCCACCACCTTTCTCTCACCACCGTTTCTCACACCCATCACTACTCTCACACAACCAGTCAGTCATGCCTAGCATCGAAGAAGTCTTGATCATTGCCCGCGACGGCCAACCCCTGGAGCAGCAACTCGAATTGTGTCGCCTTAAACAAACTTGTACCCTGCCGGAAGCCAATGCACAGTATGAAGAGATACTCGATGAATTCCTCTCTGGCCCCCCTATGGATACTTGGACCGTCGTAGGGCTTCCTGCTGATCTCAGGGCGGAAATCAATGCATTGCCCCGTCCTGCTCCCTCGGTTGCTTTTGCCCTTGACCGTATCGACTTTCTTTTGTGGCTCATGGCCTTGCGTGATGGACACATGACGTGTGATTTCCCTGGCAGTCTGGGCAAAACTTCCAGAGCTGCTAAACGAGCTGCTGCTCGTCGTGAAGTGCGTCGTGTTAGGCGTGCTGGTCGTGGAGAACATCGTGGAAGCCGTGCGTGAAGGGGAAGGGGCGTCATGGAGGCGTTACTTTTCTTTGTGTGTGTCTCATGCGACTCTGGCAATATAGCTATATTTCATTTGGTGTAACAATTCTCAGTACTTAGTCTAACTTAGCTCATAATTATTGAGGCGTTCCCCCTATTTTTTTCTTTCCTTCCCTTTGTTCCTTCCCTTTCTTTCCCTTATCCCTCCTCTTTCTCCCTCCTTTACTCTGTCCCTCATGTCGCCTTATAATTTGCGGCCGTTGGCTGGGAAACGCAAGCGCAGTACCACAGACGACGTTATTCCATGTGCTGGAATCAAAAAAACCAAAAAGGTTCTTATCCGTCGTCGTCGTCTCCCCACTGACGTTTTATACTATCTCCATGAATTTTGCGACTGGGATACCAAACGGAACTTGGAAGAAGCCATGGAATGGGGTCGCATGCTCCCTCGTCGTTTACCTAAAAGCCGTATCGACTTTGCGTCTATTCTCATGGTGCACAGTACTCAGGATTTGGACCTCATTGACCCCAATGAAATCCAAGTCTACCTTCCTATCACCGACAATTCTTATTACATGATAACGCGAAATGTCCGTAACTTGTGGTACAAAGACTACGATGAATGGATTCCCGTCGTGGGTCCAAACTTTCTCACCCTGGAAAAAGCGACCATGGTCAAACAATCACCAAGGGGAGAGAGAGTAGAATGGGATGTATATGGTCACACACGACGCCTTCAACACTTCGTATACCCCTCTGATCCTAGACAAACTCCTAAATGGAAGAAGGACCTTTGCCCTGTTGAAGAAAAGATATGGACCCGGAATTGGAGACGCCGTTACTGCAATATCCTGGATCATTATACGTTCGACCTTACCTATTACTATGTGATGCACAATCCCTATCCTCTCCTCGTAGAAAGGATCCATGCGAAGGAAACGTGTTCTAAATCCCTCATTGATTGGAAGAAGATGGCAGAGGCTTCCCACCGCGGCAGTGGAAGAAAAAGCAAGTATCCTCAATGGCTCATTGACCGCGAACTTGCACGGCAAAAACAGCAGAACAATAACAGTATTATTACTTGTGGATGCAAATGATGCAATATAATACAATACAGTACAATACAATCCAATACACCCACCGCACACACTTTCTTCTTACTTCTGCCATCCCTTTGAAACTATGGGAACAAGCTAAAATTGCTTGGAGAGAAAAGATAGTGTGGGCGGCGGACTAAATGATCATTTCCTTTGACTCATCTTGGATACCTTGGCCCGGATTTTTGGATAAACAAATATACCAAGAATCAACATAAGAATCAAGGATGCGACAACCACCCAAAAGATTCCCCATGGTGATAATCCTGAGGATTTTGAGGAAGAGAATACAGACGTACTTAGAGAGGATCCTGATGTTGTTCCAGATGTTTGAGATGCACACGATTGGGTTAAATTAGGATACGTCGCCATACCAAGAGATGTCTCTTCACAAACTGAGAAAGGGGGACAAGTCTTGCTACTTGAACTCGCGGGAGATTTGTAGGCTGTTGTGCTATTCGCACATGGGGAGTAATAACACGTAGGATCCCATACTGCATCTTTATTTTGGGCTAAAAGTGCATCTCTCATATGCTCTGCATCAAGAGGAAGGTTAATACACCCGCAAAATGAAGTATCTGTATTATGTGTAACACAGTAACTTTGTGCGAGATCATCACACCATGTGCCGCCTGTACTCTTACAGAATGTTTGACAAACGCTTCCCGCGATGTTCGCGCCTTGTGTGCACCAACTTTGTAAAGCTCCAATGACAGATTGGTCTTTGGACGCACCCGATTCTGACCATGTCAAACATACGGGATCTGTCATATTCGATGCACAGTAGGTGGGCGACGCTGTTGCTGGTGTTGTCATGGTATTTTAGTTAGTACTAGTAAACAATGGGAATGGGAATGGAATAATAAGAAAAATCAAACTTATTTGCCTTAACAACGGGGGAAGACGATGTTACGTCTTTCATGAGAAAAAAATCAAAACGGAAAGTGGGGGGAGAAAGTCTCGGAGAATTTGTGGAGAGGAGATATAAAAAGCAGACGCGTCTTGTTTTTCCCCCTCTTCCCTGTCTTCCACTCTTTGTCCAAACAATAACTTCAAGATCTTTTTTACCCCCACCAAATTTGTCCTTGGTATTGTATTTATCAACAACCATCTTACATCCCATTTATGGCTATTATCCAC
>Ga0134128_10010835_pt1 | contig 10914 bp, 4 predicted proteins | sample KB31754_FD_96462 | JGI IMG/M metagenome (GOLD analysis project Ga0134128, IMG submission 96462) | Terrestrial soil microbial communities with excess Nitrogen fertilizer from Kellogg Biological Station, Michigan, USA - KB3-175-4 | ecosystem: Environmental > Terrestrial > Soil > Unclassified ...
CCGGAACCCAGAGCCAGCCGTCACTCCGGTCAAATACCCACCGGCCGTAATGATAGGGAATGTCGCCCCAGTTCTCGTTTGAGACCCAAAGCCAGCCATATTCGCGCGTGTTCACCCAATGACCGTCGTAATAGGGCCTGAAGTCACGAGACACACGCGTGGGATGCCAGACTTCGCCCCAACGGGGGTGAAGACTCCATGTCCCGTACGGCGCGAGCCGGCTGTGAAAAGTTTCGTAGCCGATGCTGACGCTCAATTGCGCCGCCGCGGGAAGTGCGCTGAAGGTCACGAGCAGCGCGGGAGCGGCGGCTGCAGCCCCGAGGCCCAGTGCAAGAAGTATTTGCCGTGGGTTCGCCATTTTTATGTCCTTTTCTGCGTATGGTGCCGCGGACACGACCCGCCGCAATCTCGCCCTGAAGAAAGATTTATTCCCGTTTGAGGGTCTTGGAGGTCGCCGATGATGTTCTGGATTTTACCCTCCAGCTTCTCGGCCTTGCGTTCGGATTCGCCGGCTGCCTTGCCAATCAGTTATTTGGCAGCGCCGCTCGGTTGTTTTGCCGATCCGGCAATACGGTCCTTATCCATGACTTCTTCCCCGAATGTTGCGAAGATGGCCGGCTGATTCCGAAGTTGATAAAGTGCAACGTATGGCTCTGTCTGTATCCGATTGGACACAACTGGACTGCGGCAGGCTCATTTCAGCCCACAATTGCCCGGACCTGACTATGTCGAGTGCGCCCGCAACGAAGCGCGGCGGTGGGTTGCGGCCAACACAAACACATCTGTAATCTCAGCGGCGCAACGTGTGTGGGTGCGCTATACACGGCTCTTCATCAAGACCTGGATAGCGTCTTCCTGTCGGCGATCCGGATTGGAGAGCGCGCCGATGCGAATCTTGTAAACCGGCACGCCGGCCTGCAACAGCGCATCGCGCACGGAAGCCGCCCGGCGGTCACTAAGGTTGCGCGCGCTTTGAGTGGCTCCGCCTTTCATGGAGCCGTCTATCCCGATTTCGAGGAACGGATTTTGCGCCAGGTAAGCGGCTATTTCAGAGATTATTTCCATCTCGGAGACAGGCAGCCGCGCTTCATTCCCGTCGAAGCCGAAATCGCACCAGGTGGTCCATAGCGCGACTCCGCCGGCAACGCCTGGATGCCCGGCAGGGCCATCACCAATGAAGCCGCTGGTACCGGCGAAGGTCCAATTTGGGAGACCAGCAGGACCGATCTCTCCCGCACGACCTGGCGCTGCGTAAGCCGCTTGACCGGCTGGATCTGTTGGATCCTGTGCGCGCCTGGACTCGGTGGCGCTGTGGCCGATCGAGCTGACACGATCAGAACGATCAAAGCCGAACTGATCCTGATGGGGAATGGCGCAGGCCGCTGCAAACACCGCAACAGCACCCAGAAGCAGCGCGCGTTTCATTTTGTTACCTATGCATTGATCGTAAATGGTTGGGCTCAGACGCTCGGCCCGCTGTCGCTTGTTCTGCTGACGGAGGAAAGAGAGGAGCAGAGTCCAATCGTGGATTCCCGCTCGCTGATTATGGTAACCCGTTCGACCACCTTTGGTTCCGTTAAAGCTCCGATTGACGCAACGACGAGATCGGCTGGAACGTGTCTTTTGATGTTGGGGTCGACGTTGTCTTGACGTGGGGAAGAATCCGCCCACGAGACTTGTGCCGCTGCTTCCATTACGGGCCGGGGGGCAGGTCGCGATCCGTTGGAATACCGGCGATATAGCGATACATGGCCACCGCGCGATTGATATAGGAAGCGTTGGGAATCACTTCGGCAAACCACCGCGAGGCATACTGCACGCGCGTCAGGCTGTAGAATCGCCAGGAATCAGCGTTTTCGTGCTCCAGAAAATACCAGGTCTGGACATCACCGGGCGCGGCGAAAGTCAGCAGAAGCCAGCGCAACGGCGTGACATTGTCGATTTCAAGGATGATTCGGCCCTTGCCTACCTCGCTGACCCGAAGACGCGAAACGGTTTCGTAGCCGGAGCGGTTGTCGGCAGCCAGGAAATAGAACTCGCGCCCGCTGCGCAATTCCGCGGCAGTAAGATCACCCCGCGTATTCTTCGGTCCCGATCCCTCCAGTGCAGCTGCATGCGTGAACATCGCATTCCATTGCCTGTCGGTGACCGACCAGTAGCGGACGCTCCGCAGTGACGAGATCGCGCCTATTCTGGTGAGCAGCACCCCGGCGTCCGGTGGACTGTGAAGGCGCGCCGCAAGTCCGACGACGAGAGTGGCAGAATTGCCGTGCCATGCGGTGCAGGAAGGGATCACCCAGTCTGCCGCAGCAGTCGATAATGTGATTGCGGGCGGCGCCCCGAGTGCAGGGTAGCCGGGAATCGGCTCGCCTTCGCAGGGCGGCACAACTCTCCCGGACAAAGTAACTGCGAACGCCGGGCCGGCCAGCACAATCAGTGCAAGGCCCGCGACAACCTGGAGCCCGACGCGGCCACCCTGTGTTCCCATCATCTGTCGGTCCTGCCATACAGCGCATCGCCGCTGTCGATAGGTATCCTCACAGCCAGTCCTGCCAGATCTGGGAATAAATCTCGGTCAATTTCTCACCAATGGACCGCGCATGCCAGCTTGCGAGACTGATCGGGCGCGCTCTGGCAAAATCGGCCTCAAACAGCTTCTGCAAATCCTGCGCTGTCACACTGCCCAGAACAAGGGCATCGACTTCATCGTTGAACAACACGCTCCTCCGGTCGAAATTGGATGAGCCAATCACCGTCCATACACCGTCGATCACAACGGTCTTGGAGTGCAGCACCAAATTCTGCGTCTCATAGATTTTCACACCGCCTTCGAGCAAAGCGGAGTAATGCGAATGCGCCACTGCCATCGCCATTGCGGAGTCGCTGTCGCCGGGTAGCAGCAGACGGACGTCGACGCCGCGCCGCGCCGCTGCAATCAGGTCCTCCTCCTCCTGGTCGGTCGGAACGAAATAGGCCGCACTCAACCAGATGCTTTTCTCGGCATTCCGGGTTGCGGAGAGGAGCGCCACGTAATAGCGCGGAATGGCGTGGTCTGGCGTGCTGCCGATGATTCGGACGACTTCCGTCCCCTTCGCCGGAATCGCCGGAAAGAAACTCGCCGTTTCGATCGGTGGCCCTTTCTGCTGCGACCAATGCTCGACGAACAGTGATTGCAATTGCGCCACCACAGGACCATCAATCTGCAGATCGGTATCGCGCCAATGCTGATCCGCCTGATCCTTTGCCTGCCCCGATTTCCCCAGGGGGGAAGATTGATAGGTCGTGCTTAGATTGATGCCGCCCACAATCGCAAGGGCGCCATCGACGACCAGCATTTTGCGGTGATCGCGATCATTCAGTGAATATTCGACGCGCGAATCCAGCGGATTGATCGGATTAAATTGGACAAGTGCGATGCCCGCTGCGCCCAAACGGGTAAACAATTCTGCCGCCGTGCTGTCGGAACCGTAGCTGTCATAAATGATGTTAACGGCGACGCCTTCCTTCCTTTTTGAAATCAGCAGGTCACTGACATTTTCACCGCCGGATTGAATGTCCTCGAAAATATAATATTCGAGGTTGATACTCTGTTTGGCCTGCCTGATGGCGCTGAACATGGCCGGAAAAGTTTCCTCGCCGTCCCTCAACAGGCGGGTAGTGTTGCCTGCGATAAGGGGACTTTCTGCAACCGCTTGCTCGATCGCAAGGTGGCGGTTGAGGATACCGGCATCGCCGGGCTCGGTGCCGATGCGCTGCAGTAGCGCTTTGCTCTGCCCAATTGTGAGCGGGCCTCTCGCGCCGATGATCGGCGCTGTGGCTTCCCGCATGGATATTGAGTTCTGGTCGACCTCTTTGACCGATGCGCAGGCCGCGAGGGTGGCAAGAAAGAGAATTGCGGCCTGTTTACGCATAATCGATCTCCACGATGTGACGCTGATAGAATTGCCGAACCGGCCTGATTCACGGGCAGCGGTCTAACGCAAGACCGGTCTGCGGAACACAGGTCTGTCTGCGCTCCGCTCCGGCGATTATTTATGTTCCTTTGCTTCTTCGGAGATCTCGTGTCCGGTTGCAGTGACGTCCCTGCCGGCGCCTTCGACAGTGTTACACGCACTCAGAAATGCCGAAGCGCCGAAAAGAAGAACCAGGCCAGTAAAAGCGATGGTGAGATGCTTGCGCATCATAATAACAACCTTTCTCCCGCTGACTGTGCCAGTCAGGATCTAGCGAATTGCAAAACGATGTTCGGCAAAAGAGGGGGTCGAGACGGTATCGGCGAACCGTGTACATCTCTGCCGGAGTGTGCCCGCGTCGCATCCGGCCCGGTAGATATTGGGACGCCGGCGCTGGATTACGATAATCAGCAGGTCGTGATTGTGAGTTTATATATTTGCAAGGGCACCATTTTGGATGGAACTTTAACCTGGGCTCCTCCCGCAACTCACCCCAAACATGAGTCTGACCACCCCTCCCCATTAGCGGCAAGGCGTATTTTGCGCCGGCACTGCAAATGGAGTAGTGTCGCGATGTGGCCGTTGAAACCGCGGCCCGATCTCTACCGACGATTGGCTGTAGGCGGGAATATCGCATGCGCGATGATCGCGTGCGATCAGTCCTTCCATCTGCGCGACCTGTGCGTCGCGCCTCCATATGGGAATTCCCGTTTTGAACATGTCATTGCCGAAAGGGATGTTTGGAGCGCCGGTCAGCCGCTTTCAACTCGAACCGCCCATTCGCGCCGAGCTGTTCAGCGTCGAGAGATTGGAGCAGCACGCTGAAAGCCTCGCCGCCGCGCAACAGGTGACGTTGAAGCCTGGGCGGGGGCGGCTGCTGAGTCCGCGCCTTTACGACAATACGAGAGTTCTCACTGAAAGCTATCGCGCCCTTGTTCGCGCCACGTCGGCGCACCGTGCGATCACACCCGCGGCCGAATGGTTGCTCGACAATTTTCACATCATCGACGAGCAGATCCGCGAGATAAAAATAGATCTGCCGGCGGGCTTCTATCGCATGTTGCCCAAGCTGGCGGACGGACCGCTGCAAGGCTATCCGCGCGTGTTCGGAGTCGCGTGGGCGCTCGTCGCACATACAGATAGCGCTTTCGATCTCGAGAAGCTGACACGGTTTGTCGAGGCCTATCAAAAGGTACAACCGCTCACCATCGGTGAACTGTGGGCGCTCGCGATCACGCTCCGCATCACTCTGGTGGAGAACCTCCGCCGATTGGCGGAATCGGTCGTGGCGGGCCTTTCCGCAAGGCGCCTTGCAGACGCGCTGGCTGATGGATTTCTGGGCGCCGATACTGAGCCCGCCTCAGCGATCGTTCAAAATCTCGATGGCGCGCCGTGGTCCGCGGCATTTGCCGTGCAACTGGCGCAACGATTGCGCGATCGCGATCCCAATACGACGCCCCCCTTGCGCTGGCTGAACGACAGATTAGGCGCAGAGGGCACGACCACCGACAATATTGTGCGCGACGAAGTCCAATCCCAGAGCGCGATGAACGTCACCGTTCGCAACGTAATTACCAGTATGCGCCTCGTATCGACGATCAACTGGGCGGAGTTCTTCGAAAGCGTCAGCCCGGTTGACGCGGTGTTGCGCGGCTCCAGCGATTTCGCTGCCATGGATTTTCCGACCCGTGATCTTTACCGGCGCGCGATCGAGCAATTGGCGCGCCAGTCGGACTGCGATGAATCCGAGGTCGCGATTCGCGCGCTTGCGGCCGCAAAACGGGCAGGCGCCGGACTCCGCGATCCCCGCACGTGCAGGGAATGCGACCCGGGATATTATCTCATCGCAAAAGGCAGACGCGCATTCGAAAAGGAATTGGGCTGCCGTATACCCATTCGTACACGGCTCTTCCGCCTCAATTCCAATATCGGCGTTATGAGCTATGTCGGCATGATTGCGATGGTCACGGCGCTGGTCATCACGACTGCCCTGCTCGCCACATTCTACGCCGGGTTCAATAACTGGATGCTTTTGCTGCTGCTCGCGGTTGCCGGCGTGGTGCCCGCATCGGATGTCGCCGTGGCCGTCGTGAACCGCGCGATCACGCGAGGCGTGGGGGCAATGCTCATGCCCGGCCTCGAATTCCGGCAAGGCGTCCCCGCGGATCAGCGCACGATCGTTGTCGTGCCCGCCATGCTTGCGAGCATCCCGGAAATCCATAATCAGGTGAACCGGCTCGAAGTTCACTATCTGTCCAATCCCGATGAGAATTTTGTGTTCGCCATTCTGTCCGACTGGCGTGACAGCGAAACGGAGCACAATACAAATGACGAGCCGCTTCTCGCCGAGGCAGCGGCGGGAATCGCGCAATTAAACGCGCACTATGCCGGCGCGGACGGCCGGCATCCATTTTATCTTCTTCATCGGCGGCGCCTGTGGAATGCAGGCGAGGGAAAATGGATTGGTTGGGAACGCAAGCGTGGCAAGCTGCATGAGCTCAATCGCCTGCTGCGGGGCGCCACCGATACGAGCTTTCTGAGCACTGATAACCGCGCTGCTTTGCCGCCGCCCGGCATTCGTTATGTGATCACCCTCGACTCGGACACCCGGCTGCCGATCGGTGCGGCAAGGCGGCTCGTCGGCAAGCTTGCGCATCCGCTGAATCGCCCGATATTCGATCCGCAAAGCGGCGTCGTCATACAGGGTCACGGCATACTTCAGCCTCGGGTGACACCATCTCTGCCTGTCGGAGATGAGGGATCGCTTTATCAGCGGGTGTTCTCCGGCCCCGACGGGCTCGATCCATATGCATTGGCTGTTTCTGATGTTTACCAGGACCTGTTCGAAGAGGGTTCCTATTCCGGCAAGGGGATCTACGACATCGATGCCTTCGAGAAGGCGCTGGCCGGACAAATTCCGGAGAGTACCGTGCTCAGCCACGATCTCCTTGAAGGAATATTCGCGCGCGCGGGCCTGACCACCGATATCGAGGTGGTCGAGGAATTTCCCTCCCGCTACAGCGTCGCGGCCGCGCGACAGCATCGCTGGGTCCGCGGCGACTGGCAGTTGCTGCCATGGATATTCGGTTGTGGGCCCAGGACGCGCAGCGGCGCAACGAGAGCTGCCATTCCGCTGATGGGGCGCTGGAAGCTGCTCGATAATCTGCGCCGTTCGCTCTCTGCTCCGGCCGCGCTTCTGACTTTCCTTATCGCCTGGCTGCTACCCATTCCGGTCGCCGCGATATGGACGTGCTTCGCCTTGGTGACAATTTCGCTGCCGCCGCTTATGCCGGCGATTGCAGGTATAGTGCCCCGGCGCGCGAGCATCTCCCTGCGCAATCACTTCCGCGCCCTGCGCCGTGATTTCGAATTGGGGGTTCTGCAAAGCGCGTTCCTGTTCACCTTTCTCGCCCATCAGGCATGGGTGATGACGGATGCGGTCGGCCGCACACTTTACCGCATCTCGATCGGGCGGCGGCATTTGTTGGAATGGGTAACGGCCGCGCAATCAAGCGATGACTTGCAGTTCGACCCGCGGGGAATCGCGGCGCAAATCGCAGCGGGTCTGTGCTTTGCCGCCTGTGTCGGGATCGCGTTGTACTTCTCGGGACAGCATACCTGGCCGATTGCGGCACCATTCGCAGCTTTGTGGATTCTGTCACCGGTTGTGGCGCGATGGGCGAGTTTGCCGCCGCCTGTCGCTGGCCATCTCACGATCCGGCCCGACGATACCCGGGCACTCCGGCTGGTCGCGCGCCGCACCTGGCGCTTCTTCGAAACGTTCGTCACCGCGGAGGACAACATGCTGCCGCCGGACAATTTTCAGGAAGATCCCAGGCCGGTTGTTGCCCACCGGACATCGCCCACCAATATCGGCCTCTATCTGCTGTCGGTCGTCGCGGCGCGCGATTTCGGCTGGCGGGGAACGCTCGATACCGTTGAACGGGTCGAAGCAACGCTCGCGACAATGGACCGAATGGAGCGTTTTCGCGGCCATTTCTACAACTGGTATGAGACGCGCGACCTGCATCCGCTGGAGCCGAGATACATCTCGTCGGTGGATAGCGGCAATCTCGCGGGACATCTGATCGCACTCGCCAATGCCTGCCGCACAATCGTCAATGAACCGATTGTCCATCCGGAATGGGCGGCCGGACTGGAGGACGGTCTGTTGCTTGTTCGAGAATCCGCACTGGCCGACCACGGACATCAGGGCAGTCGCGATGCGGCAAAGGCAGGATTCGAGGCTGCGATCAGTCCTATCGCTGATGGGCTCCGCCAACCACCCTCAACCTCGTCCGAAATTGCGCGCCGCTTCGCCGGCCTCGCTCAGGCTGCTGTCACACTCGATTCATGTGCGCGCGGACGGCTCGACGCGCAATCGCAGGCCGGGGATTCTGAAATCGCGATGTGGACGGACTCTCTGCGGGTCTGCATTGCAACACATGATAACGATCTCGCTTCTCTCGCGCCCTGGGCAAAACTGATCGCGCAGGACACCCCACCTGCCGACGTGATGCATATACTGGACGCGATTCCCTCACTCGACGCGCTTCCACGGCAATGCGAGGCAGCATTGACGGCGCTTGGTCCCCACCGGGAAGGGGATAGCCGCTACGAGGAATTGGCAGCAGCCCTCGAAGAGTCCGCGAAAGCGGGCCAAACCCTTTTGCGTCGCCTGATTGGAGTCGCGGATCATGCAATGAACCTTTTCAATGCGATGGAATTTGGCTTTCTTTTCGACTCGAATCGCCAGCTATTGTCCATCGGCTACCGCGGCGCGGATGGAAGTCTCGATCCGAATTATTACGATCTGCTCGCATCCGAGGCACGGCTCGCAAGTTTCGTTGCGATTGCCAAAGGCGATGTTCCCGCCACGCACTGGTTCCACCTCGGACGTACACTGACGCCGATCCATCGCGGTTCCGGTCTGATCTCGTGGTCGGGCTCGATGTTCGAATATCTGATGCCGTCGCTGGTCATGAGGGCGCCTTCCGGCAGCCTGCTGGAACAGACCAATCGATTGATCGTTCGCCGGCAGCTGGAGTATGGCGTTGAGTTGGGTGTGCCATGGGGAATGTCGGAATCCGAATACAACCTGCGGGACATAGAGCAGACATATCAATATTCCAGCTTTGGCGTACCTGATCTCGCGTACAAACGTGGGCTCGCCGAGAACACGGTCATCGCACCTTATGCGAGCGGGTTGGCGTGCATGGTTGACCCGGCCGCCGCGGCACAGAATTATGCGCGGATGTCGGCTCTGGGTGTACGCGGCGCCTATGGTTGGTATGAAGCGATCGATTACACCCGCGATCGGCTTCCCGAAGGGTCCAAATTCGCAATCGTGCGTGCCTACATGGCGCATCACCATGCCATGACAATTGTCGGCATTGCCAACGCGCTGCACGACGGACGGATGCGCGCACGTTTTCACGCTGAACCGATCATCCAGGCGACGGAGCTTCTGCTGCAGGAGCGCATGCCGCGCGAGGTCGCACTGGCACGGCCGCCGCCCGAACAGGCGACCGCGGCCGCGGAGATCGAAACTCTGCTGCCGGAGATCCGGCGCCATTACACGACCGCGCATTCGCGCGTCCCCCGAACGCATCTTCTGTCGAACGGCCGGTATTCGACGATGGTGACGGCCGCAGGATCGGGATACAGCCGTTGGCGCGACGTTGCAGTTACGCGCTGGCGCGAAGACGCCACATGCGACAGCTGGGGCGCCTATGTCTTTCTGCGTGACATTCGCAGCGGAGAAACCTGGTCCGCCGCTTATCAGCCGGGCATGACAGAGCCCGGCAGCTACGACGTTTTATTTGCCGAGGATCGAGCGACAATCACGCGCATCGACGGTACGCTCACGACCACATTGGAAATCACTGTGTCGCCGGAAGACGACGCGGAAGTCCGCCGTGTGTCAATCTCCAATCACGGCATTCGCGCACGCGAGATCGAGGTCACCTCCTACTGTGAACTTGTTCTGGCGCGCCCGGCCGATGATGTAGCGCATCCAGGTTTTGGCAAATTGTTTGTAATTACCGAATTTGTGCCCGAGCTTGGCGCAATTCTGGCGACTCGACGGCAGCGTTCATCCGGCGATCCGGAGGTGTGGGCTGCCCATTTGGCCGTGGTCGAAGGCGAGACTACCGGTGACGTCCAGTTCGAGACCGCCCGGTCGCGCTTCCTCCAGCGCGAACAGACCATTCGTACCGCCGCGGCAATGACCGAGGGATGGCCGCTTTCCAATACCTCGGGCCCGGTGCTCGATCCGATTTTCAGCCTGCGCAGGCGCGTGACGATTCCGCGCGGCAGCACGGTGCATATCAGTTTTTGGACCATGGCGGCGGCTTCGCGCGCGGATGTGATGGATCTCGCCGATAAGCATCGTGATGCCATGGCATTCGAGCGAGCGAGCACGCTTGCCTGGACGCAGGCCCAGATGCAGCTCCAGCATCTGGGCAGCAGCACGGACGAAGCAAATCTATTCCAGCGCCTTGCGAATCACATTCTCTACTCCGACGCGACGTTGCGGCCCGCCCCGGCTGTCTTGCGGCGCAATGTGCGCAACGTGTCGACGCTCTGGGCACTGGGAATCTCCGGCGACCTGCCGATCATTCTCGTGCGCGTTACGGATCAGGATCATCTGGAACTCGTCCGGCAGCTTCTCCGCGCGCAGGAATATTGGCGATTGAAGCAGTTGGCGGTGGATCTGGTGATTCTCAACGACCGCTCCGTGTCCTATGTTCATGATCTCAAGACGACGATCGATGCGCTGGTGCGGATGAACCAATCCATGCCCCGGCTGCCGGGCGACGATGCGCGCGGCGCTGTTTTCGTGCAGCGCGCAGACTTGGCGTCGCCGGAGGCAATCGGGTTGCTTTGTGCATCAGCACGTGCGGTCCTTTATGGCGATCGCGGAACGCTGGCCGAACAGATCAATCATGCACGGGAGCTA
>Ga0134128_10010841_pt1 | contig 10912 bp, 8 predicted proteins | sample KB31754_FD_96462 | JGI IMG/M metagenome (GOLD analysis project Ga0134128, IMG submission 96462) | Terrestrial soil microbial communities with excess Nitrogen fertilizer from Kellogg Biological Station, Michigan, USA - KB3-175-4 | ecosystem: Environmental > Terrestrial > Soil > Unclassified ...
GGGGGCCCCCCTGGCCCCAACGCGGCATTTCCAGAGAGTGGGCGCGGGCCCCTGGCGGGCTGCGCCCGCCATCCCGCTTTCCATGTACCGCCGGAGACGCCGCGTCGGGGGCCCCCCTGGCCCCAACGCGGCATTTCCAGAGAGTGGGCGCGGGCCCCTGGCGGGCTGCGCCCGCCATCCCGCTTTCCATGTACCGCCGGAGACGCCGCGTCGGGGGCCCCCTGGCCCCAACGCGGCATTTCCAGAGAGTGGGCGCGGGCCCCTGTCGGCTGCGCCGCCATCCCGCTTTCCCCAGCTTCGCAGCTCCAGAAAGGGGGGGTCAGGCAGCGAGCGGGATCAACAGTCGGAAGGGGCGGGCGCGGCGCCAGCGGTAGTGGCGGAAGTCGCGGTCGAGGGTGAGGATGTCGCCGGTGCCGACCTGGTCGGCAAGCTCCACCAGGCAGGCGTCGGCGAGGGTGGCGGGTTGATCGCGGTACTTGCGCAGCAGCGTCCGCACGCGGGCGGCGGAAGGCGCCAACTGGAAGGGGATGAGGAACACGCCGTGCTCGACATTCTCGAGCACGGTTTCGGACGCACCCCGAACTCGCCGCAGCAGGAAGCAGGCTTCGGCGATCACGGCCTCGCAGGTGATCAGCGGCCGCTCGACTGCGGCGACCGCGGCCGCACATTGGTCATGGAAACCCTCCCGCCGGTCGAGCAGCGCCACGATGACGCCGGTATCCAGCAGGACGGGGGTCAACGACCAAAACCGTCCAGGTGCCGGGGATTCGATCCCAGGTCGGTGATGCCGGAATCGAAGCGGCCGACACCGATCACGCGCGGGCGGCGTCGGCGCGTGTGCCCCGCAGCCAGCGCCTTGAGCGCCTCGCGCACCACCCGCGACGGGCTCCAGCCGAGGTTGGCGGTGAGCCGATCGAGGGCCGCCTGGCTCGCGGCATCGAGACGTGCCTGGACGGTGGTGGGCATGCCTCGATTGTATTACAGAATCCACAGTGTATTACAAATGCTTACAAATGCCTTGCCGGGGCGAACAGCGCGTCGACGTCGCGCTGGCCGCGCTGGAGGTAGGGCACGCCGGTTTTCATCCAGGGGGGTTCGGGGGCGTTGAGGAGGTAGTGGTCGAAGAACTCGTCCATGTGGACGGTGTAATACTTCTGATTTTCGCGCTGGAGCAGGTGGTGCTTTTCGCCGTGGAAGCTGAACATCCAGGCGGGTTTGTGCAGGCGACGGAGCGCCAGGTAGAACTCGATGCCCTGGTACCACGGCACGGCGTCGTCGGCGTCGTTGTGGATGGTCAGATAGGGGGTGTGGACGCGGTCGGCGCGGAACAGGGGCGAGTTGGTGATGTAATCGAGCGGGTCCTGCCATAGCGATGCGCCAATGCGGCTCTGGCCGTGCTCGTACTGGGATTCGCGCGAGATGCCGGTGCCCCAGCGGATGCCGCCGTAGGCGCTGATCATGTCCGCCACCACGGCCCCCGCCTCCACCGCGCGGAACTTGTCGGTGCGGGTGATCATGTAGGCGACTTCGTAGCCGCCCCAACTGTGGCCCTGGATGCCGATGCGGTGGGGATCCACAAAGCCCATGGCCTGCACCGCGGCGATCGCCGGCAGGACGCATTTGAGCGCGCTGTCGCCGGGGTCGCCGCTGTCATAGACGATATCCGGCTCGAGCACCAGATAGCCGTGGCTGACGTAGCGGGTGAGGTTGATGCTGTGGCCGGGCGCAGGAGCGATGTAGTGGTGCAGGGTATCGGTGAGGCGCTCGTAGATGTAGACCATCAGCGGGTACTGCTTGTGCGGGTCAAAGCCGTCGGGCTTGATCAGCACCGCGCGCAGCCGCTTGCCGTCGCGGTTGATGTAGTTGATCAGCTCGGCCTGGCCCCAGCGATAATCGGCCTGCTGGGGGTCGGCGTCGCTGACCTGGCGGGGAGCGGCGAAGCTGGTGTTGGTGGCCCAGAGGTTGGGGAACTGGTCGAAGCGCTCCTGGGTGTAGACCAGGGTCGCGGCGTCGCGCGCCTTGAGCACGCGGCTGAGGCGGGCGTCGCGCATGATGACCGGCGTGGGAGCGGCGGTCGAAGCGAGCGACGCGAGGCGATAGAAACCGGTGGCCTGGGTGTCGTCGTTGGTGGCGGCCAGCAGCAGCGGCTGATCGGCGGGGATGACGTCGGCCTTGGGGTCGAGCTTTTCGTAGCGGAAGACAAGATGCCGGCGGCGGCCGAGGCCTGCGGTCAGGTTGCGGGCGTTGCCACCGTCAGGGGAAACGGTCCAGATATCGAACTGATCGTAGAGGAGGACGCTTGCGTCGTTGGCGGACCAGCCGCCGATGCCGTAGGGGTTCTGGGGTTCGGGCCGGTCGGCGTCCACGTCCTGGAAGGCCACGCCGAGACCGGCGGTGAGGTTGGTGTCCTTGCCGTCGCGGATGCGGATGCTGTGCCAGTTGTAGGTCGTGGCATCGAAGTAGAGCAGGTACTGGCCGCCCGGGGAGAGCTCGGCGCGGAAGGGCTGATCGCTGATCAGCTTGCGGTGGCTGCCGTCGGCGAGGTTGACGGCGTAGTAGTCGCGGCGGGCGCTTTGCCAGGATTCGGCCAGCTTGTAGGGCACGTCACTCGCCAGCACGGCGTGGTTGCCATCCGGGGTGAGTGCGAGCTCGGGGATGGCGGGTGAGGCCAGCGCCACCATGGCCGTGCCACCGGCCAGGTCCAGGGTCGCGCGGTAGCTTTGTTCGGCCTCCTCTTCGGCGCGGATCGCCTGGGTGGGTTGCAGCTCGGCATCAGTCCAGCTCCAGATATCCACCTGCACCGGATCATCGGCCGTCTTGGGACGCGGCTGCGGGCGTGGCGCGATGCCGAAGAACAGGCGGCGGCCGTCGCGCGAGAACTCGAGCTTTCCCCACTCGTTCACCGCCATGCCCGCGGGCAGGCCGGTGGCGTCGAAAGCGGAGGCGGCTCCGCCGGAAGCCGCGTGGTACAGGCTGAAAACGGGAGCGGCGGCGGTGGCATCGGCTTGATCGCTGACGAAGGCCAACTCGCTGCCGGTTTCGTTCCAGGCCAACTGCTTGTAGACGCCGGGGCCGGCGAGGACGGCATGGGGCTGGGCATTGACGGCGGTCCAGATAAAAGCACCGTCGAGATCCTTGTGCTGCTTGGAGTGGACGGCGTAGGCGAGGTGGGCGCCATCCTTGGACCATGTGTACTCGGTGACATCGGCGACGGTGGCGGTCTGGCCGGAGGCGAGGTTGCGGATCACCAGCTCGCTGCCGAACTCGTCGGGCTTGGGGAAGTGGGCGGATTCGCCCGCTTCCTCCGGCGCCGCCTTGCCCTTCTCTTTTTCGGCGTCGAGACGATAGGCCACGAAAGCGGAGGCATTTTCCGCCAGGGCGAAGCTCTTGACCTTGTCCACCGTCTCGACCGCGCCGGTGGCCAGGTTCATGATTCCCATGCCGTCCTGCGGCTTGGCGGCGGTCTTGTCCCCGCTCTTGTGCCGGGCGGCGTCGCGCGCCGCGCGGGTCGGCACGAGGGTGTAGACGACGTAGCGGCCGTCGGCGGTGATGGCGGGCTTCTCGCCGCGCGGTGCCCGGTGCTCGACACCGGTGGAGAGATTGCGGACCACCAACTCGCCATCGCCATCCTCGGGCACCAGGGCGTAGGCCAGCCACGCGCCGTCGTGGGAGAGCACGGTGCCGTTGATGGTGCGCCAGCCGTCGTAGGCGCTATAGGGAACGGCGGGCTTGAGCGCGGCGGGCGCCTGCGCAGCGAGCGCGGCGGCGGCGAGGAGCAGAAAGAAAAGGGCTAACGGGGCGCGGCGGCGGAGGGGCGGCATCGGAAGCATTATCACCGACGCCGCCCGTTTATGAACGTTACTTCTTGCCGCGTTCGGCCAGCTCGCGCACCCGGTCGTGAATCATGCGCCAGCCGTCGGGCATGTTCTTGCGACTGTCGGCGGAGATGATGCCGAAGCCGTGGTGATGGAACTTAATGAGGGTGACGCCGCTTTCATGGCTGAGACGGTACTGAACGTTGTTGACGGCGGCGGCCGACATCATCAGCGGACCGCTGAACTCCAGCAGCGTGGGGCGCTTGATGGCTTGCACTGTAGCCCAGAAGTGGCCGTTGTTGTCGCCCAGGTCGCGATACCAGCGGCCACCGGGAAAAGCCTCGAGTTTGAGTTGCAGCGAGGCGCCGTCGGGGGTCGAGAAGGCCGGGCCGAGTTGCTCCAGCAGCGCGGCAAAGGTGGTGTCGAGTGGGGCCTTGACCCGAATTTCCTGCTCGATGACGAGGGCTTGGTCGGTGGCCAGAGGGGCGGTGAGAGTGCTCATGATTTTTCTCCTGCAGTCATTTGTTCAGCGCGTTCTTTGACGCGCAGAAGCTGGTGCTGCCACAATTTTTCGAAGTACTCCGTCCATTCGTGCAGCGGGCGAATGGCTTCGGCGTCGGTGCGGTAGTACATGTGCCGGCCGTCGCGACGGCAGCGGACCAGGCCCACTTTGCGCAACACCTGCAGATGCTTGGAGACGGCGGGCTGTTCCATGTGCAGCGCCGCGACGATCTCGTTCACCGGGCGCTCGGTGAGCGCCAGCAAAACGAGGATGTCGCGGCGGCGAGGTTCAGCCACGGCGTTGAAGGCATCGGAGGTGGTAGCGGCGCGGGCCATGGAAAACACTATATATTCTCTTATAGGAATATGTCAAGCAGAAGTTGTGCCGCGGCTGGCTGGGGCCAGGGGTTAGGGGTTAGGGGTTACCCGAGGCGGAAGCTGGAGACGGAGAGGCGGCGGAAGAAGTCGTCCTGGTGGTAGATGAGGGTTGCCGGCTCGCTTTCGGCGGCGCCGAGGGCGACGTGGAGGGGAAGGAAGTGATCGGGGGTGGGTTGGACGAGGCGGGCGTGGGGGGCGGCCGTTTGCCAGTGGAGCAGGGCGTCAGTCCGCTGCGGGGGAGGGGCGGCCATGGTGGCGCGCAACCAGGCATCGAATTCGGCGGATTCCTCGCGGGGACGGTTGGGGCCATCGTCGAAGAAGCTGCGCAGGTTGTGGTAGCTGCTGCCGCTGCCGATGATGAGCACGCCTTCGGCGCGCAGCGGGGCGAGAGCGCGGCCGAGAGCGAGGTGGGCGGCGGGATCGAAATCGGCGCGAAGCGAGACCTGGTATACCGGAACGTTAGCCTGGGGCCAGGCGACGGCGAGCACGGAGTAGACGCCGTGGTCGTAGCCGCGGGCGGGGTCGAGATGGGTGGGGAGGCCGGCGGCGCGGATCAACTCGGCCGTGTGCTGCGCCAGGTCCGGTGCGCCGGGGGAGGCGTAGCGGATTTGATAGGTCTCGGGCGGAAAGCCGCCGAAGTCATAAACCATGGGCGGGGCCGGGCTGGACATCACCGCGAAGTCGCGCTCCTCCCAGTGGCCGGAGATGGCGCAGATGGCCTTGGGGGCGGTGTCGAGCTGGCTGGGGACATGCTTGAGGGCGGCTTCGAGCTGGGCAAAGTGGGTGCGGAATTCGCCCTGCATATAGGGCCAGGGGCCGCCACCGTGGCTGAGGAAGAACGTGGGCAGCAGGCTGGGCATGGGGTGGGTCTAGGGCAAATCGAGAGTAGCGGCGTAAAGATCGGCGGAGCTGCGGTTGAGAGACAGCAGCAGCGAGCCGTCAGGTGCGAAGCCGGTAAAGCCGCAGCGGTGGATACCGCCGTTGATGATGGCGGAGAACTCCGCCACTGGCTCGGGGGCGCGAGCGCCGGGGCGATAGCGGAAGACGGGTTCGCCCGGGGCGAGCAGGTCCTGGAAGTAGACGTAGCCGTCGGGCGACCAGAGGGGGCCGGTGAAGGCGTTGCCGCGGGCGATGACCTGCCAGCGTTGCCGGGCGAGATTGAAGAGGGCGATCTGTCGCTGGTCGCTGCTGTAGGCGGCGAGCCACTGGCCGTCCGGCGACCAGTGGGCAGCGCCGTAGCCGGCAGCGCCGGGCAGAAGGGAGAGCGATCCCTGGTGGAGAAGGCCGAGGGTGGAGCCGGCGCCGGGTTGGTGGGCGTCAACGGAGACGACAAAGGAGGCGCCGTCGGGGGAGAAGACGGGGCCGGAGAGTTCGGTCGCGGCGGCGAGGTGGGCGGGGGCTACGGGGAGCGCGGGTCCTCCGCCGGCGGGGACCCGGAAGATGCGCGCCGGCCGGCCGGCGGGTTGGGCGGTGAAGACAATCCAGCGGCCGTCGGGGGACCACTGGGGGAACGAAGCAGAGAGACCGCGGGTGGAGATTTGGCGGAAGTTGGCGGTGCGCAGCGCGGCATCCACGTCGGCTGTCCAGATGGTGGAGTCGCGGGTATCGAGGTAGGCGAGGTGACGGCCATCGCGGCTGTAGACGACCTGAATGGCGAAGCGTCCGGGGAGCAGCGGAAGGATCTGGTGCGAAGCGGGGCGATACGTTACCGCCTCTTCGCGCCACTGCTGCTGATAGAAGACCACCAGGGAACCGTCGCCGAAGCCTGAGAAAGCCCCCCAGCTGGAGTCGGGGCCGAAGGTGAGCTGGCGGGGGCCGGAGTCGAGCCATGGCCAAAGGCGCGAGGGCCAGCGGCTGGTGGGTTGCGCCCACAGGTCCCAGACGCCGTCGGGCTGGAGCTGGCTGAAAAAGAGAAAGCGGCCATCGCGGGACCAGCCCGCGCAGCAGCGCTGCCGCGGGGCGGACAAGGGGTGCGCCCCGGCGGCGGCGGTCCATAACCATAAAGACGGCAGTCCGGAGGGGGCGTCGGCGTTGAACGTGAGCTGGGTACCGTCGGGGGACCAGGAGAGCCAGTCGGGATTGCCGCGGAAAGCGGCGAGGCGCTGAGGATCGCTGCCGTCGGCGTGCGCCCGCCAAAGGGCGTCGTCGTGGGAGTAAAAGATGCTGCGGCCGTCGGCGGACCAGACGCCATCGAGGGCGTGCAGATCCCCGAGGCGGACGGGCGCGCCGCCGGCACTGGGCTGCCGCCAGAGAGCGGCCTCCTCGCCGCGTTCGAGGAAGCTGCCGAGCAGCCATGCGCCGCCGTCACGGCTGATGTCGAACAGGCGGGTGTTGCGGTCGGGGAACGGCGAGGGGAGGCGCTGGGCGTTGCCGGGATTGCCGTCGTTGCGCATCAAGTCCCATCTGCCGCCGACGCGGTCGAGGTAGTAGAGGAGCTTGCCGTCGCTGGCCGGGCGGGCGGGGAGATCCATGCCGCCATCGGTGGTCAGCGCCCGCAGGCGCAGCAGGCTGGGCAGGGGATGGAAGTGGGACCAGAGCAGACCGGTCATCACCCAGGCGGCCAGCAGCGCGGCCGTGGCCAGACCCCAGCGGAGGCGGAAAGAGGCCGGGGCGGGAGGCGCGGGCACGGCGGCCGGCGGGGGCGAGGGGGCGTGAATCGGATCGCGTTCGACCGGGGCAATGAAGCGGTAACCCTGTCCCGTGAGGGTGGCGATGTAGACGGGATTTTCGTCGCTGTCGCCCAGCAGCGAGCGCAGGCGGCGGACGGCGCTGTTGATGCCGCGCTCGAAGTTGACGTAGGTGCCGTCGGGCCACAGTTCGTGCCGCACCTGATCGCGGGTGACCAGATAGCCGGCATGGGTGACCAGCAAGGTCAGCAGGCGGAGCGTCTGAGCGGCAGTGTGCAACGGTTTGCCGCTTTCGAGAAGTTCACTGGCTTCCAGGTCCAGCAGGAAGGGACCGAAGCGATAGCGGTAGCGGGTTGGCGCGGGCGCGGGCATGTAACCGAGGGGTGAAAAGGCGGCCCCAGTTTAGCGCAAAGGGGCTGACGAGAGTATCGGCGCGGCGGCTAAAAGCTTGAACGATAAAGGTTTGCGTTCGGTTACATAGCGGTTACATGGGCGTGGCGCAGCGGTGGCCTTCCTTTTGACCCGCCTCACACGATATTCGACTGACTTCGGAAAAGGTAATGCCGCGGTGTCTGCGCCAGGACCTGTCCGAGTCATGGCAGGTGTTCGAACCCCGGACGAACAAGGAGTGAAAATGCGAGGGCTGAAATGGGCAGTGGCGGTATTGGCAATGGGCGCGTGGGCGTGGGCCAGTCCGATACCGGTAGGGCAGTTTTCGATTGAATATCCGTCGGCGGAGACAGTTGGCTATTACGGATTCACGGTTGCGAACCTGACCGGCAACAGCACCTCGGGCGCCTGCACGGCCGGGTACCCGGTGTGCCAGCAGCTCGCCTTCCTGAACCCGACGCTGACCGTGAACTACGGATACGGGCAGTTGGTGGATAACGGCTCGGGGGTGGGGGTGCAGATGGGGTCGCTGGCCAGCCAGGGCACGTACACGGTGACGGCGGCCGATCCGAACGCCTTCGACCCGAGCTACAACGGCTGCGGCGTCTATGGCGTGGACGCCACCTGCGCCGGCTTGACCGACACCGCCAATGCCTTTCAGTTGCCCCTGCCGGTCACCGACGGCAACGGCAACAACCTGATCATTTTGCAGGCGGTATTTACCGCCACCAGCGCACCGACGGTAACCGGGCAGGGCACATTAAGCGGGCCGTACACGGCGACCCTGTTTCCTCCCAGTGACTGCGCCGGACCCTGCAATTTCCTCGATCCCGGGCTGTACGACGGCGACCCCAACGCCGGGTACTGGGAGTACTACGACGCCACGGTGGATATCACCACCGACCAGCCCACCCCCACCGGCGGCGAGGTACCCGAGCCGGCCACGGTGTGGTTGCTGGGGACGGCTCTCGCGGGGCTGGGGCTGATGTGGCGTAAACGCGTGGCGGCATAAGACCAACCGACAGACGGACAGAGCGGACGGACGGAACCCATGAGCTTGCGGAAGTGGATGCTGGGAATGGTGGCGGCGGGCGCGCTGGCGGCAGCGCAGCCGGTCGCCGCGCAGGTGGTATTGGCCAATTTCACCACGCCGGCGACGGCGATGGTGGGCACACCGGTGGTGATCAGCGGCTGCGGCTTCCCGGCCGGGATGCAGGCGGTGAACACGCTGGTGACTTTCACTCCGGCGCCGGGGGCGGGGCAGGCGGTGACGGCCACTGCCGACGCGGTCACAGTGATGCTTGGGAACTGCTATGACATTTCCGTCACCACGCCCACCAACATTGTGGGCGGGCTGACGGCGCTGACGGTGGCCAACGCGGCGACCAGCACGCCGGTATTCTCCAGCGCCAACTTCTCCGACCTGACCATCACCGGCGCGCCCTCGGGGATCACATTGAATGCTCCCCAGCCGGCCTCGGCGTTGCCGGGGACGGTGGTGACCATGCTGGCCAGCGGGTTTAACGCGGCCTCGCCGATACCGGCGGGGAACGTGATGGTGCTGATCCATCCGGCGAGCGGGCCGATGGTGGCGGTGCCGGCGAGCCAGGATCCGTTCACCGCGCCGGGGGTGATGCAGGTGAGCTTTCTGCTGCCCAGCGGGATTGCTGCGGGAACGGCGGAGCTGACGCTGCAGAGCCAGGCGGGGAGCACGCCGCCGTTTGTCAGCATCAACCAGGCGGCCTTCGAAATATTGGAGCAAGCCACGGGCACTTCGCCGCTGGGGCCGGTATCGCCGGCGACGGTGGCGGCGGGCAAGGCGGTATCGGTGAAAGCCAACGGGATCCCGGCGGGAACGATCGCGCCGGGGAACATTCTGGTGACCCTGACGCCGCCACCGGGGAACGGGGCGCCCATCACCGTGCCGGCGACGCTGTATCTGGCGGCGGTGAAGACGATCAATTTTCCGGTTTCGACCGGACTGGTGAACAACGCGCCGCTGTTGTGCGCGGTGACGGTGACCAATAAGCCGGGAACGCTGCCTGCCTTTGCGCTGGCCGGTACGACGGTGACGGTGACGCCGCCGCCGACGGTGCAGGAGGTGACGCCGGCGGTGGGACAACAGGGCACGGCGGCGGCGGTCGAAGTGCTCGGCGACTTCACCCACTTCGGCAGCACCTCGACGCTGAGTTTCACGCCCTTTGGGCAGACCGGGACGGTGAGCACCATCACCGCCAACAATGTCAGCATTGCCAGCACTACCACTCTGCATGCGACGCTGAACATCGCCAACGCCGCCACTCCGGGCGCCTACACGGTGAACGTCACGACGGGCACCGAGGTGGCGCACTCGGGGGCGGCGCTGGTGGTGACCACCAGTCCGGGGCTGGCCTTTGGCTTTATTGCGCCCAACGGGGCGGCGCTGGGGCAGCACTTGAGCGGTGTCCATGTGCAGGCGGTGGCGACGCACTTTGTGCAGGGGCAGACGGTGCTGGATTTTGGCGACGGCATCACCGTCAGCAACCTGCAGGTGACCAGCCCCACCGATCTGCTGGCGGACCTTGACATCAGCCCCACCACGACGCTGGGCGGACGCACGGTGATGGCGGTGACCGGGGGCGAGTTTGCCCTGGGGGTGAACGCCTTCACGGTGCAAGCGAGCGCGGCGGCGCTGGTGGCGCCGCTGACGCCCAACCAGGCGCCGCAGGGCGGCAACCTGGTCGGGGTGCAGATCCAAGGGACGGGCACGCACTTCCTGCCGGGGGCGACGCAGGTGGCGATCGGCGGCGGGGTGGTGGTGGGGCAGGTGACGGTGGTGAATCCGACCAGCCTGACGGTGGATCTCTCGGTGGCGCCGGGGGCGAGCGTGGGCCCGCAGGATGTGACGGTGACCACCGGGGGCGAGGTGGTGGGGCTGAGCGGCGCCTTCACGGTGCTGGCGGCGACGCCCAAGCTGACCGGGGTGACGCCGTTGTCGGCGGCCCAGGGGACGCAGAACCTGGATGTGATCATCGGCGGCCAGTTCACCAACTTCCAGCCGGGGCAGGTGAGCGTGAGCTTCGGCGACAACGGCATCACGGTCAACTCGGTGACGGTGGATGCGGCGGCGCAGACGGTGGACGCCAACATCTCGATCGCCATTGACGCCGCGCTGGGCGGGCGCACGGGCACGCTGGTGTCGGCGACGACGCTGCCGACGAC
>Ga0134128_10010842_pt1 | contig 10912 bp, 9 predicted proteins | sample KB31754_FD_96462 | JGI IMG/M metagenome (GOLD analysis project Ga0134128, IMG submission 96462) | Terrestrial soil microbial communities with excess Nitrogen fertilizer from Kellogg Biological Station, Michigan, USA - KB3-175-4 | ecosystem: Environmental > Terrestrial > Soil > Unclassified ...
GAAGAAGAAGAAGAAGAAGAAGAAGAAGAAGAAGAAGAAGAAGAAGAAGAAGAAGAAGAAGAAGAAGAAGAAGAAGAAGAAGAAGAAGAAGAAGAAGAAGAAGAAGAAGAAGAAGAAGAAGCAAAGAGGGTGTCGGTTTGAAGAATGACAGATTTCGAGAGGGCAGAATATTTACTCGGTATGGCACAGCCATGAGTAGTCTCTCTCCATTCTCCTTTATCTCCAATGACTGATTCTGAGTCAAATTCCAGCGAAAAGAAAAAAACCGGCGGCAAAGGCTTTTTCCGTTTCTCTTCTGGTGGTGGGTCTGGATTATTTCGTCGTTCACAGAACAAGTCTGATACAAAGAATCTTCTTGATTCATCTTCGTCGTCATCGTCTTCTGGTTGTGCATCTGCTTACACTGGAGCACATGTTCACATCGACCCAGAGAGACATATCAGGTCTCAAGATGAACCCAACAAAGCTCTAGAGATTCCGCTTTACAAGCCGAAGCAAGAAGATGAAGAGGAATCAGAAGAAGCCGATGGGTCATCAGGAGACGATGAAAACGACGAAGATAGAGATGGAGATGACAACCTTGATAAAATCGAAAAGGATGAATTGTCTTACAACGAGGAACTGGAGTGGGTTTATTCTATCCCCGTTGACGATTCGGTTGCAGTGAAAGTCGCAGAGCAATTTGTATATCGCCCAAGCTTTTTCGTCTCTGATTGTGTCGAGGATCTGCAAGAAGTCGTGGAGATGAACGCGAAAATGACATGGGATCAATGTCTTTCTCTAAAACGGCCTTTTCAGCTTAAATGGCCAAAACCTCGATATGCCCCTACTGTTGCTCAAGTTTATGATGTTGTATTTTGTCTGCCTGAAGAATATCGCAGTTTGTCTTCTCTGCATTCCCAATTGAAGAATCCTGGAACTCATATCGATATTTCATTCTCTTTGCAATCTCTCATTCACAAAGTATGTCCGAGTGGAGTGATACTGCCTCTGAATATCACGATCGTTAAAGAGACCAGCACTCTCCCTCTCTGGATGTCAGCAGAATTACGATCTCCTAATCTTACAAAACCTGACAAGTGGGTCGATTGGATGGTAAACAAAGCTGGCTGTTCTGCCACCGGCCATGAACTGGTGTCTCATATTATCACTGAGGGTGAAAACACATCTGGAATCAATCGAATATTGTTTAAAGCCCTTAATAATATCAATCTCGCTGTCTTCTCTCGATTAGCCACAGTCGACAAAGCATCTGTAATGAGCTCGATTCATTTGGCAACAACAAGTCCAGACGAACCAGGATTTATCCTGTTCCGTGCTCCTGATGTCGGATCAAAAGATGTTTTCTTCGACACATTCGATCTCATCACATCAATTATCATCTGGAGATGGAATCAGATTTGTGCGCTGTCAAAAAAAATGAATCATACATACCCAAGATGGGAAAACCGGAAGATCCCAGGGGAAAAGATCGAGAAGAACTTCTTCGTCGTCAGCAAACACGTACTCGAAATCGTGGTGGAAGATTTGTTCACTGCAGTTGATATTGGCCACAGAGCTATGGATACAAGTCAGCTGACTCTTCGAATGAAACCGATCAGAACAAGCGATGTGGCTCATCTAGGAAGCACAGCAAAGAACTTCTCGGATAATTATGTCGAAGGTATGCATTATCACTCAGTCTCTCGTCCAGATTATTTGTTGAGATTGAGAATGACATGTCTTCCACTTGACTACCCGAAGGCCAAAAAGAAAGACACGGCAATTGCTTAAAACGCCCACAATTCAAAATGAACAACAACTCTTCTATTTTCATTGATTCAGTCGAGTCTATGTGTTATGGAACGAAAGACAGCAACACTTTTGTGGCCGTGATAGAACTTGTACTTTTCATATTTTCACTTCTTTCATTCGGATACGTGGTTGGCTACTCCGCTGGACATTGGCACGCAACCAAAACCCGTCAGCCATCAGAAACCACTCACGAAGAAAACCAGCTTTATGTCAACGCTCGATTTTTAAATGCAATGCAAACACCTCCATCTCTCGAAGTACTCAATCAAGAAGCTCCAATCGATCAACCACGATGAATGTCGTTTTTCTCCCGGGTCTACCACTCATATCTCCTCTTTGAATTACAGCAGACGTTGCGTATTGTTTCGATTTGTCTGTTTTGTCTTGTAACGTCACTGACCATATCGGCTTATCACTTTCAACGCTGGGTGGTCTAGCCCATAATAACTTTGCAGTCGATGATTGTCCTGTTGATTCTATCTGTCTTTTCACCCATTCCAAATTGAATTCGTGGTCTGTCCCATCCCAGTATTGCCAGCCATTTTCATCTGTATATTGCTGTACATTCTTGAACTTTCTAGATAAAGTTGCTTTTGAAGGGCAAGGATTGTCTCCGCTGTAAAGTTCACTTTTGTCGCTTTCATCTACAACTTTACCCGTTTTTGTCAGTCTTTGTGTGGGCACACGTTCCACTTTAAATCTTTTAGATGTCTGTGTTCTAGCTGGTTGATCTACTACAGGAAACATCGACTCCGCTTTTACCTTCAAATCGTCGATATCTTGCTCCAGATCTGGAACATCGTCATCTATTTTCTTGACAAGCGACGAGAAATCAATCGAGTCTGGATAATCCGTCATTGTTCAAACAACCCAATTGAAGTATGTGCGCGTCTCCGTCGCCGTCTATTCTAGGCCCGGTGCTTACTAGATGCCAGCAAATTCACGACATGGCGCAGATACATCTTAGAATACCTGTCACGACAGATTCTAAGCCATCCCAGTCCCTTATCGATTCATTTGAAGTGATTGACGAGCTCTGGAAGAAGCTATTGCCTACGTCTGCCAGCGTCAAGAAGAATCAAGCCGATGCATATTCGAACATGGATCGATTGTTTATGACAAGATGCATGTTATTATGTTGCATCGAACCGAAAGCGAGAAGAATACAAGCTGATTCGACAAGGAAAGAGCTCATGACAAAGCTCAGTTGTATGAGTTGTCGTCACGACCGAAGTGAGCCATATCCAACAGATGACGAGATCAAAGACCTTGAGTACAAAGTATCAGGATTTCTTGTAGCGAACAGATACAAAGAAGAAAAGATAGAAAAAGATGACGACAGCTGTGAACAGAAAATATCACCGATCGTGGCAGATAAGAAGAATAAGCTATGCCGAGATACCACTGGCCTTTTGTTTAGTGACCAATCTGTATTGTTTCTCTACAGAGCGTCTCGTTTTTTCTATACAGTTCACTTGGAGAAAGATATCAGAGATAGATGCCAAACCATGCCTGTTGTTAACTTTACTACTAGAGAGCAACAAAGAGTCAACGATTGGCTGAAAGGGCGGGTTAAAATAGAAGCGTCGGATCTAAAACGCAGGACATTTGAGAATATATATGAAGATTCCTGCATACCAGCTGGTGGACGACTAGACAAAATGAGAAGGCCTCAAGGATCTGATATACAACAACTTCCTGTGAGCATATTGGAAGTCGAATTAGGTGTAAAGCATTCTACGGAAATAACCAAATTGGCAGACGATTCATGTGACGACGGTGGGTGGGAAGTAGTAGCAGAAGATCCGACCGGGCCACTTTACGACTCGTTGCTATTGACAATATTCGATTTTACAATGAACGAGACAGTAAGATTCAAACCGAGAGGAGATGGGTATTTCATTCCAACGAGCGAACTTCCTTTTCGGCACGAAGAATTCAACAAAGCCAGACGAGGGGGACTTCCAAGACGACCGATGTTAACAAGGATCGCAAACAAATGGATGATTCATATGATCGCTCAGAAACCAACCAGTCCGTATGTGGTATCAGGACGACAGCCAGATGTGAACGGACCATGGCAAGATCACGAAATAGATAGAGTAGAAGGGCGTTTCAAAGAACCGGAAGTACTCACGGGTTGGTATTATCACGATACGTTAACAGATGCTCTATTGAATTGGGTGAAAATCGTCAAGGAGCAGTTTGGAGGCATGCTTGATACCGGAACAACACCTTTACCTGGATGGGCACTAAAATGGATTGAATGAAAGTTCCTATTGTCCCTATATCGACTACGCGTAAGCGAAAAAGATCCGATGATGTATAAACGGAATCGTCTATATTTTACATCAACAGACGCCACAACATGCGATTTGGCTGGAACAGCGACGACAACGATCAGTGCGGTGGATACGAAACAGGTCTAGCGTTCACTATTTTGTTGATCATTTTGTTCATCGGATTTAGCATCTGCATTGCGTGCAACATTAACCAAACCCTCAGAACACCAGATCAACAGCCAGTAGTAGAACCGGAGAGCGTCAGATTGAAGCAAGTAAGAAGATCGTATTCCACAAAGAAGAAACGCAAAGTAGACACTTTAGTATGAGTAAACGTAAATTAGATAGACCTTTCAACATTTATACAGACAATACTAGCAGCGACGAAGAAAAAGGAGAAGAAGAAGGAGAATCAGAGAAAGAAAATTCCAGATCGAGATCCAGAAAACGTCATCAACACCAAAAACCGCCACCATCAGCAGCAAAAACTGTATCATCTAGCATGCACCAAGAAAGGGTAATTGATTCAGATGAAGAAGAAAAGAAGTACGATTCCCCATCCCCATCTCCGTCTCATGTTCGACAAATCCAACAGCCCAGGGCCAGACAACAATTGCAACAGAAAGTCAACAGAGGAGTTAGCAATGTAAATGCACCAGGAGTTCGATTTTCAATGGCCACGCTGGATGAAATGGCCGGAGTAGCAGGCGAAACAGAGCCTTTACCAGAAAAGAAGTACAAGAAACTTTTTGAAACATGTTTTATCGACACAGACGAAGAAGCATCTACAACCGACCCGGATTGGTGCTTTTGGTGCAGATGCGGCCAAACGAAACGTGACTCGGAACGACAACAAGTGTTCGTTCGACTTATTCAACACATAGAAGAGAACTATCACAACGCTGATCCGGTTCAATTTGCTGGGGATCTTCAAGACATATACAACACATTAGGTCGTCCGTATGTTTTACCCGGGAAACCTGTTTGGAGGAGAAAAGTGATATGGGAACACATACAGAATCACGCACCACTCCCTTGTGTGATATCAGAGAACAACAATAGAGCACTTAATTTAACCATGGCAGTATTGAGCAACAAGCTTATCTTACAGTCGATGGCAGACGAGGAAGAACAGGAGCTGGACACGGCGAACGTGCGACTGTTTTTGACGCTTCAAAAGGCACAGATGGAGTCAACAAAGGCTGTGAAGAGCCAGAGGAACACGGCATTGCTATAATTGGCATAGGAAGCGATTCTGCGTCTTCGTCCTTCTCTTCTAAATCTTGTTCTATGCGGGATTCCAGTGGAATAGCCGGGATGGATACAGCAGCAGCGTCTTCGATTGGTATCCATGAACCGCAAATCCCCCAATCATAGCCAGCCTGATTTTTCGCCTTCCTGGACACCCAATCCGAAATGGCACAACCTGGTAAATCCAAAGATTTGCAACGCGCAGCATGAGTAACAGAAGCATACAAATAAACAGTTCCAGTGGCGATCTCGCGAACATAAAACGAATTCTTATCTCTAGGAACATGGCGGTTGTCGACATTGGCTGCACACCGCCTTCTTTCGCATTTATTACTCGTATCCCTTCTAGGCTTTGACGATGAAGCAGTAGAGTCTGTCTGTGTACATCTTGGAGAGGAGTCATCTTCAGAATCAGTGCACTCAGAGTCACTAATGTCACATTCTTCAGATTGGCTCCCTGATTTTGCGTTGAACTCGTCGATTATTTTCTGCCCTATCTTGTCAACCTCTTTGTTTTCGGTGAAGTCTAGAACATAATCTCGAATATCGATTCCCCATTCAAATCCGCTGATTGTCATATTTTCTTTCACTAATTTTAATACAGTATTTTTGGTGGCTTTGAGCTTCGTCTCAGCAAGAGATGTATCCCGTTCCTGGAATATATGATGAGGAAAGTCCACTTGTCGAGTAAAGAACGACGACTGCGTCCACCCCTTCAATCCATATTCTTCTCTTGCTATTTTCGCCGTAAACGGAGGTCTCGGTTTTGATCGATCAATACCAGTCTTGAGCGTACTTCGAGCAACGAATTTTTTTCCGACATCCGCGTTGAGTTGCAGTTTCTTATTACAATCTGTATGACCCATCGCCTTTCGTTTCTTGCTGTTGCTTCTGGGCAACGCACACATGCCATCAGTTTCTTCTTGTGCATTTAATAACCTGCTCTCGATTTCGTTTTTAAACTTTGAATACAATCGATCGACTTTTAAAATAGTGTCCAGTCTTCCGTCCTCGATGTGTGTTTCGCAGTGTTTAAGTCCAATTTTGGCGAGTCTTCGAGTGGCGTATAATTCAGCTGCTGTCAGAAACCCTGGCGTTCTTTCTTCGACGATCCGATCTTCTTCTTCCTTCTGTAATTTGTCCACCATGGAGTCGACATCACGCTTGGCTTGCTTTTCTCTTTCGGGTTTCGTCTTTTCCAACTCTTTTTCGTATAGAGCCACGATTCGTTTGTTGTCGTCATCGCGAAGCTTCGTGTGTTGTAGTGCAAGATCTTCATCGTATTCTTTTGTTTTTTTGTACTCGTCTAAAGCGAGGCGCGCGGTGTCAATGAGATGTCTTTGTTTCAGATCCTCTTTGGCTGTGTTCACGTCGCTTTGATAAGAATCAGACGACGTCCACTTGTCAAATGCAAGTTGTGCGTCGTCGGCGGTCTTCTTCTTGGTTAGTTTATCAGCTTCAGCCTTGATCTCATCTTTATAAGACGGCTGTTCAAGCATAACCAGATGTACTTTGTTGATTTCATCTTGTTGTAATTGAGAAAGGCCTTTAAAAAAAGACATGATGCAGAGATAGCAGAGAAATCGACAGAAACGAACAAAATGAAAAGTGCCAGCCAAAATCAAAAAAGTTCGTTTCCATACAAAATGGACGAAACCTATGACGTAGGCGTAAAGCAGGCTACGCAGGCATAAAATGACTGGCGCCAGTCAGAGCATTCCTACTCAAAACAGGCTTCCCAGAATGAAAAAGTTGTGGCCTGCGCCGTAGGCGTCCCGCCCTGACTTAGCCGAAATTTCAGATTTTGGCCCGCCGCACTAAAAAGGTGAAAATCGCAGGTTCCTTCCCGCTCACAACTCGAACTTCCTCTCTTTTCACAGCTCTTCTCTCGGTGACAATGAATTCTTCTTTTTCTTCTCGTGGTGGGCGCAGGATAACAAAGCTTAATCAAAAAACATCACGCTGCAAGAGAAGTGCCAAACCAGTTGAAGTAATCATAGAATGCTCTGGGAATTGCACATGCGACTTTTGCGAAGAACAGAAGAGGAACGAACGTAAATGCGATGCGTGCTGGCGTAAATTCAACAAAGAAGACACACTTCGTCGCAAATGCAATTCGTGCAGAAAGTGGGTATGCGGAGATGTATGCCACGTAGCTCACTTTGATACATGTGACGGTTCTCAGGAGTTGCAAAATCTAGATTGATTTCACGTCTGTCGCCGCTTTCTACAATTCCACGTTCCCTTGAAAACACAGTGCATTTTTCTTTTTTTTTTTGTCGATAAAACGATTTCTTCCCGTTCACAACTCGAATTTCCCTTCTGTCTTCTTCATCATGACTTTGCGTCAACAGGTTATCGAACATCTGCTCGCTGGATCAAGCGGTGGCATGTCTATCATTGAATTGGCCATTAACATCGACGAACAACGAGACAACTCACATGAAATCGCATCCATTCTTGGATGTGCGTTTGGTGTGCTCTGGCACTTGTGTGATTGATCTCGTTATCTAGACATCTTATTAGATATTTGTTTGTCATAAATGTCACACATTCCGTACAGAACATTCATGCCATTTGATTTGATCACGGGTGCAGCTATTTCTCTTCCATCTGTGCAACAGGAACAACAAGAAGAAGATACCGATATCGAATTTAAACGCCTCGTCGTTGTCAACAAAAGCAAAAGCAAAAGCAAACATGTATCAAGATTCGTCAGGATGCATAAAAGAAAGACGAGGAGGAGAAGGGTTGTGACAAATCGAAGATTGCTGAAAATGGCATGTATTTTACTGGCTTGTATTCACAAATCACTCAATGGGTGTCGTCAAGCTTAAATCTGCTTCTTATCGTCGCCGTCGGTTGATTCACGTCGAATGAAGCTGATGCAGAAGACATACCCCCTCTGTATCCCATTCTCCATCGGTTTGTCGCCATTCGTGCTGCTGGTTGTTCTGAATCTACTAAACACATCCCGCAATCTGCTTCGTATTGTTTAGCAGGTCGAAACGGATATGCATCACCTAAGCAATTGTGTTTCGAACAGAAAGCTTGTGGAGTGAGAACGTTTCCTGCTCTAGACGAAGAATTCACGAACGTGTACATTCTTTTGGTTGCATCATCACAATGATTCAATAAATGCTGCACATCCGGTGACATTTGATCGATTTTTTGTGTTTCCATAAACTCCTTTCTGATTTCACAACCAACTCTGAATGCCGCATAATCATACTCTAACCACGCAACCTCAGAACGATCGGGGACGTCCAACATCGACATTGTTTTCGGTTTATTATCATCTACCGCTAGATATTTCAACACAGCTTCGCTTCGCAGCTGTTTGTATTCTTCTTTTGCAAACAAGTAAGCTTTTCTTGCTTCGTCGATTGGCACGACTCTGATTTCACGTGCGCGATCCCAGCAAATCTTACAATCGGGGTGTTTTTTGTTGCTTTTTCCTTCTGTGTCAACCGGGAATACCGCTTCGTGTTGGCGGCAATATGCAAAATGCGGGTTACATTGCTCGAACGACCGGTCGTCGTTGTCGATCGATTTAGCCCAAAGCAATTTCGAGTCGATATAGGCTTTTGATGAAAAGGGTGAACTCACAGGATACGAAGTTGAGGAAGAGCGAACGCCCAAAAGGTCGGCTAGAGAAGGCACTGACATCTTTTCACTGAGATGCCGGTATGAAAAATGACACAATTCAAACTGACTCTATCGTCTCTCTTTACTCCTATTCTTCCCCTCTCTCCGTAATGTCTTCTTCTCTTGTTGATTTCGATGACAAAGATATGGCCTTCCATGGAATGGCGTTGATGTTGTTGCGAAGTAATGTTGTCATGCCAAGTCAACATTTAAGATTGCCTCGCGGAAGTGGCAAAACGAATGTGATCAAGAGCTTCATAAGCTGGATGGAAGACAGTGATTTCGAATCATGTCACATTGTTGTTCGATTTCCAACTTCTGAAAAGAGGATGTCTTTTGATGACGACATACAGAGTGCACTAACACTGTCGTGCGTTGAACATTCATCCACTTCTTTTTGTCATGTTTACCGACTAAAAAACGGAATTCAATTGACAATATGCGATTTGGATGAAGACTTGGAATTATGTGAATCAGCTTCTCTCATTGTAAGTGACGATATTGATCCAGAGTCTGATTCGTTCACTGCCAAATTCAATCATTTGTATGTTTATACACCCGCCGATGACTCGAATTTATCACCGTGTATCTGCAAACAGTTTAACGAGGGATTCTCACTGAGTGCTGATTTACTTCGTGATACGCAAAATCACTTACGAACAGTTCTCGGATTAGTTTGTAAGCTGTCAATCACACCTGGATACGAAGAAGAGTTCGACTCCATCTTTGGATTATTAGAACGCGCTCTTTCGACGATAAAGAAACCAGATTCAGAGCTGGTACAACGAGCAAAGACATTCGAGGAATTAACAGAAAAATTACTTCAATCCTCTCTGAAGCATTATAAGTTAATTTGTGATGGAATGGTGAAGCAAACCGAAGAAGTTGGAAGATTGGCAATTAAAGAGCATGAACGCTTCAACAAACTCGATAACGACCAAGAAGATGCAAAGCGTTTACTTGAAAGCATGATGAATGATTTACATGAAGCTCCTCATATGCAATTTAACAAAACAGTCAAGACTTTGCAGCCAGTTATTACAAAATCTGGAACGGTCTCTGTTCCTTATCTGCACCGAACTTCCCCGGCTCCCATCCTGAAGAAACACTTTCCTCGATTGCAAGAAAATATGAGTAAACTGTGGCCGAAAGGACCCCATAAAAATCCAAATAAGGTCAACATCGACATTGTGATCAGGGGACTTGGCACCGTCGTAAAAGATGCACAGCAGGTATTCGAGATTTACGAGGCGGAAGGCTATCTGTTGCCTGCATGGTTCAGAAAGTATTATGCTCCTTGGTTGCAATTGCAAGCTGCGGAGAAACCCGCTTATACTCCAACCGCCGAAGAGAGAGAAGAAGACGCTGCCGATTTAGAGGCGAATGAAACTCACAGAAGAAAGTTGAACGTCAAAGCCAAGATCGACGAAATCGAAAAGAAAGAGAAACAAGAAGAAGAAAAGAAGACAGAGCCACAACCCAAACCTGTTGTTGCTGCTCAAGATGAGTCATGCGCCAGTTGCAACCAATAATGATGATGATGATATGCCTCATTATGTGCTAAGTGTGAAAAGAGGAGACGGTGACTGGTATGACGAGTCCGAACATCCCCTTGTTTCGGTTCATCATTTCTCTACCAAAAAACAGGCTGAACGATTTTGTAGAGATCAATACATCCAAGTGATCGAAAAGGAAGCGGATGAGGATGATATCGCGCACTTGTCTGATTATTTCGAAGAACGAGGAAAGTTAAAGAAAGATGTCAAATCCGATTTGAAAAAGCTTAAAGAAATACTTGATTACATAACTGATGATGCAGCAGGAAACTGGCAGAGATGGTTTGAAATACGGCCCTACGCAGAGCTAGATGATGCGGCGGATGATGTTTGTTTTGAAGGCGAATGAACGAAACAGAAAAGCATCATAGTTTGCTGCTC
>Ga0134128_10010844_pt1 | contig 10910 bp, 10 predicted proteins | sample KB31754_FD_96462 | JGI IMG/M metagenome (GOLD analysis project Ga0134128, IMG submission 96462) | Terrestrial soil microbial communities with excess Nitrogen fertilizer from Kellogg Biological Station, Michigan, USA - KB3-175-4 | ecosystem: Environmental > Terrestrial > Soil > Unclassified ...
ACTATGGGCTCAGCAACCCGAGCGCGATCAGATCCTGGACCGGCTCCTCGGTGCTGCAGGTGCCGAACGAGGTGAACAGGTACCTGATGTCGTCGGCATCCATCCCGTCCAGATCGCCGATCTGCCTGGCAACGGCAACCGGATCACGCTCGGCTAGCAGCTTGGCTAGCTCCGCCCGGTTCGCCCCTCGCGATGCGGCTCCGACGGCAAGCATCACGTTCAGGAAGCCATGGTGCTCGAAACCCGTGTCGGCGGCCGTGTGCCGCACGGCGTGATGCAGTCCGGCGGTGCATTTGAAGGGCAGCCGCCGGTCGACCAGAACCTCCAGGCACGCGGCCAGCGTCTGCTCGTCAGGAAACGCCGCCGCCGTGGTGCCGCCGGTACGCAGCTTCGGCCGGTAGCCCCGGTTGTCGATGATCGTGAGCGTTGGGCCCGCGATCGAGGGGTCGGTCAGGGCCGCTAGCGGCGGTTCGATGTAGCCGACCGCCACGGCGAGGGGCGAGTTGTCTAGCGCCTGTGCGACCGCCGAAACCGCCTCGACCGAATCCGTCGCGGCGGTAGCCCCGGTGGCCGTGGCCGGTACTTCGACTGCCCGGAGCCTGATCCGGGGATCGGCCGCGACCGCGTCCAGCGCGTCCGCTACCGCGGCGGCCCCGGCAGTCACGACCAGCGCCAGATCGATCGACACCGTCCCGGTGGCCTGCAGGACGGTGCGCAGCTCGCCGAGCCTGGTCTCGGCGCAGACGAAGGGTCCGCAGACGGGGGAGTACCAGGCAGCGGAGTGCTTGGCGCGCGCGGCCACGGCGGCAGTCATCTTCAGGCTGGCCGGGGGGAACAGCGAGGCGTCGTCGAACAGGCCCCGCAGCAGCGGGTGAGCGGTCACCGGATACGCGGTCATCGGATCAGGCTAGGTCGCCGAGATTTCGGCCTCGGCTTCGGCTTCCGCCGCGGCATTGGCTTCCTGCTCGGCTAGCTCGTCGCCGGCCGCCTTGGCCTCGTGCGCGGCCTCGTCGAAAATCGAGGCGCTGCGCAGCGATTCCTCGAACGCCTTGGCGCCGCCGCGCGCGCCGAACAGCCGCTTGGTCAGCACCAGGTAGGCCACCAGCGCCAGGTTGATGCCGAACAGCAGCAGCTTGGTCCAGGTGACTTTCAGGTGGATGTCCCAGATCTCATAGGGGAGCCCGAGCGAGGTCACGACCATCGCGAAGTACTCGCCCCAGCGCTTGGATAGCCACAGGCCAACGCCCTCGACCAGCTCGACGATCGCGAACAGGGCGACGCCCACCGCGATCAGGGTCAGCGTGCTCTGGCTGAAGTGCAGCGCCTTGCGGAATTCGAGCAGTAGCTTGGAATGGTCGATGTTGAAGCCGAGCTGGTTGAACGTGCTTCGGATGATCGGCAGGTCGCTGTTGAACGCCTTCTGGATGGTCTGCTTGGAGTGCCCGAACTGCCAGATCGCGTAGGCGACGCCGCCGAACAGCAAGAACCGTATGAACCGCTCGATCGCGAAGAAGCGCAGGATCAGCTCGCTCCTGATCTCCTTGCCGCGCTTGACCACCGGCGCTTCGATGGCGGGCCCGGTGCCGTCCGGCTCCTGCTTGACGAACGTGCCGCAGCGCAGGCAGCGCCACAGCTCGCCTCCGGCCGCTGCGGCGCGCATGTAGTTCTTGAGCGCCGGCTCATCGGGCGCATAGGTGATATGCCCCATACGTCCGCAACGGTAGAGATTCCAGTCCATGGAAGAAGCCTACGGTAAGTCCTTCGTACGATGGCTCGGTGGAATTCAATGACGTAATCGCCAAGAGGCGGATGGTCCGGGCGTTCACCACCGATCCGGTCGACCCTGAAGCCGTCGAGCGGATACTCAAGGCGGCCAACCGGGCACCGTCGGCCGGGTTCAGCCAGGGGTACGCGCTGCTCCTGCTCGATCGGCCCGACCAGCTGCAGCCGTTCTGGCAGCTCCAGTTCGACGAAGGCAACGACGAGAAGCTGAAGGCCAGGTTCGAACCGGTGACCCGGGCGCCCGTGGTGATCGTGCCGTTGTCGTGCAAGGACGTCTACCTGGACCGGTACGCCCGGCCGGACAAGGGGTGGTCCGACCGCGACGAGGCGCGCTGGCCGGTGCCTTACTGGGACATCGACACCGGCTTCATGGCGATGCTGATGCTGCTCGCCGCCGTCGAGGAGGACCTGGGCGCCCTGTTCTTCGGCCTGTTCGACCGGGCCATCGGGAAATTCCGCGAGCACTTCGGCGTGCCTGAGGCGTACATGCCGATCGGCGCGGTCGCGATCGGCCATCCCGATCCTGATCTGGACAAGGGCGGTTCGTCCAAGGTGATCAGGCGCCGGGAACTCAGTGACCTGGTGCACCGCGGGCGCTGGTAAGACCCCGGACTGGCCAATCAATATGCCTCTGGACAAGATCGCGACCTGATCGCAGAACAGCAGCAGCGTGTCGGCGTCCCGGCCGAGTGCGACGATCGAGGTGTCCCGGCGCAGGTCCCTGACGATCTCGGCGAGCATGGTCCGCTCGATCGCCGGCAGCTGGTCAAATAGCCCGTTCACGATCAGCAGATCGGGTTCGTGCACGCAGGCGGCGGCCAGTCGCGCTCGCCGGGCGACCAGTTCGGGTGCGGCCCGCAGCGGGACCTCACCCCAAGGCCCGAGGTCGAGCCGGTCCAAGATCGCCGCGACCAGCAGGCCGCGGTCCCGGCTGGGCTGCCCCGAGCGGTGCGCGGCCCGGGCGACCAGGCCGCGGATCGTGGCCGTCGGCCAGGTCCTGATGTTGGCGGCGGCCAGGCCTACCCCGGCCCGGACGGCGCGCCGCCCGGCCGGAGTGCTGACGTCCTGGCCGAGCACCCGCAGTTCGCCGTAGGCCGGGGCCAGCCGCCCGGACAGCAGGCCGACCAGGACCGCTGATGCCGGCGACGGGGGCGTGATGATTCCGAGCGCGGCCCGGCCGATGCTGGCGGGCGGCTCAAGCCGGAAGCTGGCCAGCCTGATCGGGTAACGAGCGGCGTCCTTGGCTCCCACTCCGGCGGAAAGCACCTGAGCTAGCGGGGCCGACGGACAGTTCGGGCTGGACGGCGGGCGGCAGCGCTGAGCCGAGCTAGGGCTAACCGCCGCAGCGTGACGCATATCGCCCCCTCGATCTCACGTCAATCTCGCATCGGTCACGGATTCCCCAAGCACGGGAATATAACTTCCTGTAATCGTTCGTGTCCAAGACGTGACTGCCTGTGAAAGGGAGTGTCTACTGGACCGGGCCGGCCAGGGGTGTCTATCCGGGCGCAGACCGGTACCTTGTGGCAATGCCCAAGCCGATCGATCTGCCGTTCGACCCGATCGAGCGCGCGGCCGCGATCTGGGAGCGCAGGTTCGGCGAGTCCAAGGCCATGGCGGCGGTCACCTCGATCATGCGAGCCCAGCAGATACTGCTCGCCGAGCTGGACGGCTTGCTGCGGCCGTTCGACCTGACCTTTGCCCGGTACGAGGCGCTGGTGCTGCTGAGCTTCAGCCGCACCGGGGCCCTGCCGCTCCGCCTGATCGGGGAGCGGCTCATGGTGCACCCGACCAGCGTCACCAACACGATCGACCGGCTGGAACGGGCCGAGCTCGTGGTCAGGCGGCCCAACCCTGAGGACCGGCGCGGGACGCTGGCCGAGATCACGACGGCCGGCCGGGAGGTCGTCCAGGCGGCGACGGCGAAGCTGATGGAAGCCGAGTTCGGGCTGGGCGACTACGAGGCTGATCAGCTCGATGACATCTTCGGCTTGCTGGAGCAGCTTCGGGTAGGAGCTGGCGACTTCACTAAGAAAGATCTAAAAGATTAATTGGGGCCAAACTTTGGCGCGGGTTCTCCGCCTGGTTTCCGAAGGCCAAGTCAGGAGCGCCCGGGCGAGTTCCTGGCCCGGTCCGAGAGGTCTAGGAAATCGCCTTGGCCGCCCAGGTCAGGCCGCCGTCGCTGGTGATGAAGATCTCCCGCAGACCCGCGTCCGCCGGGATAGCCACGCCCCGCGTCGTCGTGGTCATGCCGACGAAGCTGAATCCGCCCGCCGGGCCAGGACCGCCGCCGGTGCCGGCCCGGTGCCAGGTCCGCTGGTCGGTCGAGTAGTAGATCCCGTCCCCGGTCGCCGCCACCAGCGTCCCGCTGGAGGGCGCCACGGCCAGCGACGTGGGATTGCCCGGCCCGGTGAACGGTCCGGATTTGTGCCAGGTCTGGCCTGCGTCGGCCGAGGCATACAAGGTGCCCCGGCAGATCAAGAATAGATCGCTGTTCGTGCCCGGCGCGATCACCCCGGACGAGCCTGACCCAGCCGACCCGGACAGGCACGCGGGCACCGGCCCCGACGAAGGAGTAACCCGCTGCCAGCTACCGCCAGAAGGCGATCCGGCGAACAACGTCGACCCGGCCAGCAGGTAGCCGTACTGCCCGGTGAGCTGCAGTCCGCCCGGCCGCACCGGCTGCTTGACGGTCACGTTGGTCACGCCAGGTACCGGCTGCCAGTCATCGCTGTTGAACGCGGAGGAGAACAGCGAGAACCGGGTGCAGCCGCCGGCGAAGTCAGAACCGGAACCCGAGCAGGTAGCCACGACGGCGTACACCCGAAGGTCGATCGTCGACAGGTCGATCACCCGGCCGCCGAGCCCGGTGATCTTGGTCCAGGCAGCGCCCCCGCTGTGGGTCGCGTACAGCTCGGGCCCGTAGGCCCAGCCGTTCTCGCCGTTCAGGAACCTGACCTGGCTCACACCTGAGCTGCCCGAGGGCGGCGTCGCCGGCGGCGCGCCAACCTTCATCCACGACTGCCCGTAGTCCGTGGTCCCGGCTACGACCGTGCAGGGACCAGCGGCGCCGGCCGGGCACCCGGCGGTCGAACGGCCGAGTACCGCCCCCACCGAGTCATTGACGAACGTGATCGACGTCGGCTCGAACCGAGCGTCAGGCGCGACCGACGAATTCAGGATCGACAGCTGACCTGCCGACGGCGGCGCCGAAGACGGAGAGCCAGAAGACCGGTGCGGGCTCGGATGAACCGAATGACTAGGCGAGGGCCCCGGCCGCTGGCTCTGCGAAGACGAGCTGTGCGGCTGGATCCTCAATGGCCCGCCCCCGCCGTGGCCCGGCAGCAGCGCCGACGCCAGCTGAGGCACCGTCACCGCCGCCGCGATCACCACCGCCGCGCCGGCCGCTGTCATCGCGGCGACCGCAGCCTTGCGCCGCCGCGCCCGGTGGTGCACTCGCTCGAACGTGCCATCCTTGGCCGGCATCAGCTCGACGTCGGCGCTCAGCCACTGCTCGATCGGATCGAACGGATCGCTCATGGGGTCTCACCCACCGCGGCCTTGAGCTTGGCCCGCGCGTGATGCAGGTCGGCCTTCACGGTTCCCTCAGGCCGCCCGAGCATGCTCGCGACCTCCTTAACTCCAAATCCAGCGTAGTAGTGCAGCAAGAACGCGCTGCGCAACCTTGGCGGAAGGTCCTCGATCAGCGCCCGGACGTCCACGTCCTGCACCTGGTGCCAGGCGGGCTCGGTCGGCACGGCGGCGGTGAAGGTCTTCATCGCGCGCCGCTCCCGGCTGGTCTTGCGCCAGTGGTCCCTGATCAGGTTGGTAGCGATCATGTACAGGTAGCTCTGCGGGTTATCGAGCCGTGACCACCGGGACAGCAGCCTGGTGAAAGCCTCAGAGGCGATCTCGTGCGCGGTCTCGTCGTCGTCCACGAGCCGTCGGCACCAGCCAGCTAGCCGCGGGTAGCAGGCATTGAACAACTCCTCCGCGGCATCACGGTCGCCTGTACGCAGCCTGGGCACTGTGGTTCCTTGCTCGGCCGCCGGCGGTGACGGCATGGCCCACGACGGATGAAGGGTCCCCACGTCGCCGGCCATGGTCAGGCAGCCAGCGTCGCTGGTGAGATTCCGCATTCGTTTTACCACACATTTCGCCGCGGGCCGGGCCGAGTCTCGCTTACCCGGATCACGCCCTCTAAGACGCCGCGGCCCGTCAGATGGTTGGAACGCGTTCCCCGCAGGGCTGGCTCGGGGACGACCCCCGGGCCCCCGCATACACTTGGGAGGAGCCAGTTAGTAGGACGTCCTACTAACTCCCGGAGGGGTCGAAATGAGCGCATCAGATGAGGGACGCGCGCGCTGGCAGCGCCGCTACGACAGTTCAAAGGTCCGCGACGCCGACTTCACGACGCTGTCCGGCCTGGCCGTCGACCCCGTATACGGCCCGCCAGAAGGCGCCGTCGTGCCCGACTTCGAGCGGATCGGCTGGCCGGGTGAGTTCCCGTTCACCCGAGGGCTCTATCCGGGCGGCTACCGCGGCCGCACCTGGACGATCAGGCAGTTCTCCGGCTTCGGCAACGCGGTGCAGACCAACGAGCGTTACAAGATGCTCCTGCAGGCCGGCGGCGGCGGACTGTCCGTAGCGTTCGACATGCCGACGCTGATGGGTCGCGATTCCGACGACCCGCGCTCGCTCGGCGAGGTCGGCCACTGCGGCGTCGCGATCGACTCGGCCGCCGACCTGGACGTGCTGTTCGGCGGCATACCGCTGGCCGACACCACCACGTCGATGACGATCAGCGGTCCGGCGGTGCCGGTGTTCTGCATGTACCTGGCGGCGGCCAAGCGCCAGGGCGCCGACATCAGCAAGCTGAACGGCACGCTCCAGACCGACATCTTCAAGGAGTACATCGCCCAGAAGGAATGGCTGTTCCCGCCGGAGCCGCACCTGCGGCTGATCGGCGACCTGATGGAGTACTGCGCCGCCGAGATCCCGGCCTACAAGCCGCTTTCAGTCTCCGGATACCACATTCGTGAGGCCGGATCGACAGCAGCCCAGGAGCTAGCTTTCACCTTGGCCGATGGTTTTGGCTATGCCGAGCTTGGCATCTCGCGGGGGCTCGATATCGACGTGTTCGGGCCTGGTCTCTCGTTTTTCTTCGACGCGCATGTCGACTTCTTCGAGGAGATCGCGAAGTTCCGCGCGGCGCGGCGGATCTGGGCTCGCTGGATGCGAGACGTCTACGGCGCCAAGACCGAACGGGCGCAGTGGCTGCGATTCCACACCCAGACCGCCGGAGTCTCGCTGACCGCGCAGCAGCCGGACAACAACGTCGTGCGGACCGCCATCGAGGCGCTGGCGGCCGTGCTCGGCGGTACGAACTCGCTGCACACCAACGCGCTCGATGAGGTGCTGGCGCTGCCGAGCGAGAAGGCGGCCGAGATCGCGCTGCGCACCCAGCAGGTGATCATGGAAGAGACGGGCGTGGTCAACGTCGCCGACCCGCTCGGCGGCTCTTGGTATGTCGAGGCGCTGACCGACCGGCTGGAGGCGGAGGCCGAGGAGATCTTCGCCAAGATCCGCTCGATGAGCGCGGATGGCTCCATGACCAGCGGGATCCTGCGTGGGATCGAAGAAGGCTGGTTTATGGCGGAGATAGCAGAGGCTTCTTTCCGTTATCAGCAGCAAGTCGAGAAGGGGGAGAAACGCATTGTGGGGGTCAATTCCCACACCGGCACGGTCGAGAAGCCCATCGAGATCTTGCGGGTCAGCCACGAGGTCGAGGTCGAGCAGGTGCGCAATCTCGGCGAACGCCGGTCCGCCAGGGACCAGCCGGCCGTCGACGCCGCGCTGGCGGCGCTGCTAGCCGCAGCCCGCACCGGGCAGAACACCATCCCCCCGATGATCGACGCTGCCCTGGCCGAAGCCACCCTCGGCGAGATCTGCGATGCGCTCAAAGCGGAATGGGGCAGCTACTTCGAGTCCCCCGCGTTCTAGCTGTGTTTGCCTTTTGCGTCCCTCCTCAGTCCAGACAGCGCCGCGCCCTCCGGCTGCTAAAAGCAAGCGCAGCCATACGGCAGGATAGAGGTATGACGCAGCCGCGAAACTTCTCAATTCATGGGGCCGTGGATCTTGGGGCTCGGCAGGCCGCTGCGAAGCGCAAGCAGCAGGCCGCGGAGGTGCCGGGAGGCGAGTCCGCGTATGTGATCGATGTCACCGAGGACACGTTCAACACCGACGTGGTGGCGCGCTCGGCGCAGGTGCCCGTGATCGTCGATCTATGGGCCGACTGGTGCGAGCCGTGCAAGCAGCTCAGCCCGGTGCTCGAGAAGCTGGCCAATGAGGCCGCCGGCGCCTGGATTCTCGCCAAGGTGGACGTGGACTCCAACCCGAAGCTGGGCGCGGCCCTGCAGGTGCAGTCGATCCCGATGGTGGTTGCCGTGATCGGCGGCCAGCTCGTCGACGGTTTCCTTGGCGTGCTGCCCGAGGCCCAGGTGCGCGGCTGGATCGGCCAGATCCTCGGCGTGGCGGCGCAGCTGGGACTCGACGCCAAGGGTGCGGCGCCGGGCGAGGGCGGCCCGCCCGAGCGCCAGGGCCGCGGTCCGCTCGGGGCCGAACAGGATGCGCTCACCGACCCCCGCTTCAAGGCCGCTCAGGACGCGATGGACACCGGTGACCTGAACGGCGCGGCCAACGCGCTCGATCAGATCTTGCAGGACACGCCGGGACATCCGGTGGCCAAGGTGTGGCTGGCCCAGGTGGAGCTGTTCCGTCGGGTGAACTCCTACGACCAGGCCAAGGTGCACCAGGCGGCGCGGGAGAACCCGGATGACGCCGACGCTCAGGCCAACGCGGCCGACCTCGAACTGGCCGACGGCCAGATCGACGCGGCGTTCGACCGCCTGCTGGCAGTGATCAGCCGGACCGCCGGAGCCGACCGTGACAAGGCCCGGCTGCACCTGCTGAGCCTGTTCGACATCATGCCGCCGCGTGACCCGAAGGTGACCAGGGCACGGGGGAGACTATCGAGCCTGCTGTTCTGAGTTTTAGGCAAGACAGCCGAGCCTGCTGTTCTGAGTTAAGTAAAGACAGCCAAGCATGTTCTTCTGAGCTGTTCTGGGGCCCTGAGCACGCATAACAGGCTCCCGGTGGAGCATCATAGAGACATGCAGTCCGAATCCCGCACGGGCCAGCTTCTCGCGGCGACCCCGATGCTCGGGGACGTGAACTTCAGGCGGACGATCGTGCTGATCGTCGAGGACGACCCCGAGGAGGGCACGCTCGGCGTCGTCCTGAATCGGCCGAGCGACATCCCGGTCGAGCAGGTGCTCGAGCCGTGGACCGAACTGGTGACCGGGCCGTCCGTTTTGTTCCAGGGCGGACCGGTTTCGCCCGACAGCGCTCTCGCGCTGGCGCTGCCCAAGGGCAGCGACGAGCCGATCGGCTGGCGCTCGCTTTCCGGGTCGAAGCTGATGTCCAAGATCGGCCTGGTCGATCTCGGCGCGCCGCCGCAACTGCTCGCCGGCGGCATCAGGTCGCTGCGGGTCTTCGCCGGCTACGCGGGCTGGGGCGTCGGACAACTCGAGTCCGAGATCGACATGGGCGCGTGGCTGGTGCTCGACGGGCTGCCCGAGGATGCGTTCGCGACCGATCCCGACCGGCTGTATCCGGCGGTGCTGAGGCGGCAGGGCGGAGAGATGGCGCTGCTCGCGACGTATCCAGATGACCCCGTGCTGAACTAGTGAGCGTATGGTGGCTGACGTGACCGAAGCTGATGTCTTCCAACAGACCACACCGGACCTGTCGACCGGCGATGGCGATCATGAGCGGTTCGCGCATTATGCGGATAAGGACCAGATCATGAACAGCTTGGTCAACGGCACGCCGGTGCGAGCGATCTGCGGCAAGGTCTGGGTGCCGAGCCGGGACCCGAAGCGGTTCCCGGTGTGTCCTGAGTGCAAGGAAATCTACGAGTCGATCCCCGAGGACCGCTGAGCGGTCGGATCCACCTCGAAGATCGTGGGGATCGCGGGACCGCCCGGGCTGTTCTCCTTCGCGTGCGCGGGCAGCTCGTCCAGTACGCGCTGGTGCCGTTGCCTGGCGGCCGTCAGCGGCTCGGCTCCGATGATCTCGCCGTCGCGGACCAGGTGACGCATGAGCGGGCGCAGGCCCGGTCTCGGCGACGGCTCTGAGTCGCTGACGATCACTGCCTCGCTGATCGCGACGCCGTCGCTATCGAGACTGCGCATCGCCCACTTGCGCCCGCCCATGGTCGGCTTGCCGACCGAGCGCTTCGCGACCGGGACGACCGGCTCGTCTCGTGCCGCCGAGCCTGATCCAGCCGTGCTGGCCGGGGTGGCGGGCGGAGGGTGAAGCGGGCGGGACCCCCTATGAACCCCCGCCGACCTCGCGACCAGCTTGTACACCAGCGACGCGGTCGGTGCGCCAGATCCGGTGACCAGCCGCGTCCCGACTCCATACCCGTCGACCGGCGCGGTGGCCAGATCCGCGATCGAGTACTCGTCCAGATCTCCGGTGACCACGATCTTGGTATGGGTGGCCCCGAGTTCGTCGAGCTGCGCCCGGACCCCGGCCGCGACCTCGGCTACATCGCCGCTGTCGATCCTGACCGCGCCGAGCGCCGATCCGGCCAGCTCGACCGCGGTCTTGACCGCGGCCGGCACGTCGTAGGTGTCGACCAGCAACGTCGTGCCAACCCCCAGGGATTCGAGCTGGACCTCGAACGCCTGGCGCTCGTTGTCGTGCACCATCGTGAACGCGTGCGCGCTCGTGCCCGCCGTCGGCACCCCGTACTCCTGGCCCGCCCGCAGGTTCGACGAGGTGTTGAAGCCGGCTAGGTAGGCGGCCCGGGCCGCCGCCACGGCCGCCAGTTCGTGGGTGCGCCGCGAGCCCATCTCGATCACCGGCCGGTGCCCGGCCGAGTTGACCATGCGGGACGCGGCCGATGCGACCGCGCAGTCATGGTTGAAGACCGACAAGGCCAGCGTCTCGAGTATGACCGTCTCGGCGAACGTGCCATCGACGACTAGGATCGGCGAACCGGGGAAGTAACAGTCACCTTCGGCGTAACCCCAGATGTTGCCGCCGAACCGGTAACTGGC
>Ga0134128_10010845_pt1 | contig 10909 bp, 11 predicted proteins | sample KB31754_FD_96462 | JGI IMG/M metagenome (GOLD analysis project Ga0134128, IMG submission 96462) | Terrestrial soil microbial communities with excess Nitrogen fertilizer from Kellogg Biological Station, Michigan, USA - KB3-175-4 | ecosystem: Environmental > Terrestrial > Soil > Unclassified ...
CCGTTCAGTCCTTGCGGGCCATGCCGGCGCACCACCAGATGCCGGAGATGTCGTCAGCTCGACTCACCGACAATCTTTTCCTCCTTGACAAATCTTTTTGTCGGTAGCAATCTGGAGCTGTGCCCGACGCGGACGAGCACGTAGAGCCGCCACGAGCCACGTCCGAAGCGAACCAAGGAGCCTGTCATGCGTACGTTGATCAGCACCGCGTTCATCTCGCTCGACGGCGTCGTGGAGGCGCCCGGCGGCGAGTCCGGCTACCGCAACGCCGGCTGGACCTTCAAGGAGGTCGAGTTCCTGCCCGAGTCGTTCGAGATCAAGGGGCGCGAGCAGGAGCAGTCGACCGCGATGCTGATGGGCCGGGTCAGCTATGAGGCGTTCAGCCCGGTGTGGCCGGACATGCCGGAGTTCACGCATTACAAGACGCTGCCGAAGTACGTCGTCTCCACCACGCTCACCGAGGACAAGCTGGTCTCGAACTGGGGCGAGACCGCGATCCTGCGCTCACTCGACGAGGTCGCCGCGCTCAAGCAGACCGAAGGCGGCCCGATCATCGTCCACGGCAGCGCCACCCTGAACCACGGCCTTTCGGACGCGGGCCTGATCGACCGCTACCACCTGCTCGTCTTCCCGCTGCTGCTCGGCGCGGGCAAGCGCCTGTTCAGCGCCACGGACAAGGACGCCCAGAAACTCAAGCTCGTCGAGCACGAGGTGTACGGCAACGGCCTGCAGAAGCAGGTCTTCGACGTCGTCCGCTGACAAACTTCGCGGCGTACAGTGATTGCCCCGGAGGTGCTTTCGGTGAGCAATGTGGAAACCGAGCCGGCGGAGCTCAGGTGCGGCGCCACGGTTGATGGCGGGCGGGCGGCCGGAAAGACCAGGCCGACCGCACTGCCCGGCGTCGAGGTGCTCACGGCGCGCGAGGTGCCGCTGGGCGGGCCCCGCGCGATGCTCGTGCGCCGCACGCTGCCGCAGCGGTCGCGAACGCTGATCGGGGCGTGGTGTTTCGCCGACCACTACGGGCCGAACGACACGGCGACCGGCGGCATGAGCGTTCCGCCACATCCGCACACCGGACTGCAGACGGTCAGCTGGCTGTTCAGCGGCGAGATCGAGCACCGCGACAGTCTTGGCAGCCACGCCTTGATCAGGCCCGGGGAACTGAACCTGATGACCGGCGGCCACGGCATCGCTCACTCGGAGGTCTCCACCGGGCGGGTTCCGGTGACCCACGGCGTGCAGCTGTGGGTGGCGCTGCCCGACGCGCACCGCGCCGCCGCGCGTAACTTCGAGCACTACGTGCCTGCGCCCGTGCGGCTCGACGGCGCCGAGATTCGGGTCTTCCTCGGTTCGCTGGCCGGGGATACCTCTCCGGTCCACACGTTCACGCCGCTGCTCGGGGCGGAAATCATCCTTGGGCCGGGGGCGACCGTCGAGCTTGGCGTGGACGCTTCGTTCGAGCATGGACTGCTCGTCGACAGCGGGGACGTGCGCGTGATCGACACCCTGCTGCGTCCGGCCGAACTCGGTTACGTCCCCGACGGCACCGAAGTCCTGGCGCTGACGAACGAATCGGACGGCGCAGCACGCGCGATCCTGCTTGGCGGCCCGCCGTTCGGGGAGGAGATCGTCATGTGGTGGAACTTCGTCGGCCGCAGTCACGAGGAGATCGCGCGCGCCCGGGAAGACTGGGAGGCGTCCTCGGACCGCTTCGGCGTCGTGCAGGGCTATCCGGGCAATCGCCTTCCGGCGCCCGCGCTGCCGAACGCGACCATTCTGCCGCGCAGCAATCCCCCACGCCGCCGACCCGCACCCGAAAGGTAACGCCATGAGCGAGCCGTCCCCCGCCGCGACCGTCGAGCGGGTTGACGCCGAGCGGCTGTACCAGATCGTGATCGACGGCGGCCGAGCCGGCCTCGTCGCCTACCGCGACCGCGACAACCAGCGCGTTTTCTACCACACCGAGGTCGATGACGCGTTCGCGGGACAGGGCTTGGCGTCGCAACTGGTACAGCACGCGCTCGCGGACACGCGGTCCGCAGGCAAGCGGATCGTGCCGGTGTGTCCGTACGTCGCGGCGTTCCTGAAGCGGCACGACGAGTTCGCCGACATCACCGACGCAGTGACTCCCGAGATCGGGAAATGGCTGGAGTCGGAGCTGAGCTGACTGGCCGCGGAGCGAAGCTTTCTCTCGCGTTCAGGCGAGCGTCCGGCCCCTTACACAGAACCGTTGACCCGCGCCGCACGAGCAGTACACGAATCAGGAAACTGAGTTCCGCAGCGGCGAATCTCCTTTGCGGCAAATGAGGATCGCTGCCGATTCGGGGCGACCCGCCCCGCGCGCTCAGCGCCGACTTGGTCGGTTGACCTGCCCCCTGCGCACCGATTGGATGCAGGGCGGTTGAAGTCACAACGGTCCACGGGGCGTTGGCGGAAGGCGGGGAGCGTGGCGGCGAGACGGCCATTGGGACGCCAATTCGGCTGGCTGTGGGCAGCGTACGCGGTGAGCGCCTACGGCTCAGGCTTGGGATTCGGCGCGTTCCCGCTGATCGCCGTCCTGGTGATGCATGCCAGCCCGGCTCAGGTCTCCGCGCTCTCCGCGGTCGGGCCGGCCGTGGGCGCGCTGCTCGCGCTGCCACTCGCGCCCTGGGTGGAGTATCGCCGCAAGCGGCCGGTGATGGTCGCGATGGACCTGGCCCGTTTCGCGGCGATGGCGACGATTCCCGTCGCTTACGCCTTCGGCTTGCTGAGCTTCGTGCAGCTGCTCGTCGTCTCGGCCGTGGTCGCCACGGCCAAGATCGCCTTCAACGCGGCAAGCGGCGCCTACCTCAAGACCCTGGTTCCCTCGGACGACCTGCTGGTGGCCAACGCGCGGTTCGAGTCGACGAACTGGAGCTCCATCGCCATCGGGCCGCCACTGGGCGGGGCCGCGATCGGGCTGTTCGGGCCGGTCACCACGGTGGTAGCCGACGCGGTCAGCTACCTGCTCTCGGCGCTGGGCATCGCCGCGATCCACCACCACGATGGAGCCCCGCAGCGAGCAGGGAAGGGCCGGATCCGGGCCGGCGAACTGCTGGACGGCTGGCGGCACATTCTGAACCATCCCGTGCTGCGCGCGCTCTACCTCAACAACATGCTGGTCTCCGGGCTGATCATGGCCACCGAGCCGCTGCTAGCCGTGCGGCTGCTGCGCCAGCTCGGATTCCCGCCCTGGCAGTACGGCCTCGCCTTCGCTGCTCCCTGCGTTGGCGGATTCATCGGCTCCCGGTTGGCTCGCCGCGTCGTAGCCCGCTATGGGCAACACCAGGTCTTCCGGACGGTCGGCACCCTGCGCGCCGTCTGGCTCATCGGCCTGGCCTTCATCCGCCCCGGCATCGTCGGACTGGTCACGGTCATCGCCGTCGAGCTGGCGATCATCATCAGCATGAGCTTGTATACACCGGTGCTCGCCACCTACCGGCTGGAACGCACACCCAAGCACCTCATTGCCCGCACGCTATCGGCCTGGTCGATCGGCCAGCAGGCGTCGATCGCGGCCCTCACCGCCCTCGCGGGGCTGCTCGCCGACTTCACCAGCGCGCATACGGCCCTCGTGGTCATCGGAGTGCTCATTCTCGCCAGCCCGCTCCTGCTGCCGCGCGGCAACCGGTCAGGATTCGAGAAGCCGGGCCGGGCCCCGGGACGTAGCGTGGAGTCATCGCAACGGGTGCGGATCTGAAATCCAAGCCGGAGCGTGAATGAAGACCATCGAGGAGGACTCATGTCATACGTCGTAGACTTCGAGAACGTTTCCACCGTCGGCTTGGAATCCTCGCCCGTCGCGAAAGCCCTCGCAGGAATGCGGGCCAACGAGGCGCGCTATTACCGGAACAAGTACGACCACGTTTTCACCGTCAGCCCCGCGGACGAGGCGCCAGAGGTGGTCGACTGGGTCAGCGGCATCCTCGCCAAGGAGCGCGACCTCGTCATCTCCTCCCGCCCGCTCGAAGCGACCTCCTTCGAGGTGGACGGTCTTCGGATGGCCTATGTTTTCTACGAATCCGGCCTGGCGATCAACGTGATGTACGGCATCGCGGAAGGCGCTAAGCGCGCGGTGGGCTTCAAGCTTTCCGAGGGCATGGAAGTGCCCGAAGAACTCGCTGCGCGTTTCAAGTTCGCGCGACAGAAGTCAAAGCTGGCCGGCGTGATCCGCGGATCCTTCTTCGTGATCAAAGGCGAGTACTGAACGCCTCAGCCGACGAGGAACGTGCCCCGCGCGGCGGTGCGGTAATTCAGCTCTTCGGCGTGGCTCTTGCCGCTGGCACCCCGGATGTGGTCAAGTGACGACCTATCAGGCGCACTATCAGGGGACAGCGAGATGAGAGACGGGATGCGCGGTGCGCTGGGCGCAACGTTCGCCGCGCTTCGGGCGTACCGGCGGGCGTCCCAGGCGACGTCGAAGCGCCGCGTCATGCGCAGCCGAGGCGGCGTTAGCGCGCCTGCCATGGCAGGGACCGAAGAGCTCTCGGGTGAACCGCCCAGATCTCACGTGCGGCGCAGCCTGATCGCAATCATCGCGGGATCGATGCTGGCGGTGGCGGCGCTCGTCGCGACCGCGGTCGCCGTGTTCGATCTCGCAGCGACGCAACCAGGTCAGCCGCGCACCGTCATCGAGCCGTACGGGGCCGGCCCGGCAGCCACGTCAAGCGTTGCCCCCGTCGCCGGCACCGCGACCGGTCTCGCGCCGACCGATCCGCTTTCCGTCGGCAGCACCGCCGGAAGCTCAGCGTCGAGTGGAGCCGTGGTGGCGGGAGGTTCGGCTTCAGCAGGCTCAGGTTCAGGAGGCGCGGACTCACCCGCGGCGTCCGCCTCGGCGGCGCCCGCGAACTCGCCGGTTGCGAGCCCGTCGCCCAGCTTGGTTGATCTGTGCCGTTCGGTGGTGGCAGCAGGGAACAGTTGGCCGTCCGTCATCAGGGGCGCGGATCGCACCACGTTGATCGCCGCGGCAGGGACGAAGAAGAACGTGCTTCCCTACTGCACGGGTCTGCTCGCCGGCACCACATAGCTCAGCGCGCGAACCGCCGTCTGTCGGCGGCTCGCTCTAGGATGCCGCTCATGGTTGATCACCCGCTGACGCTGATGGCTGTGCACGCCCACCCCGACGACGAGGCCAGCGGGACTGGCGGTGTCCTGGCCCGCTATGCCGCGGAGGGCATCCGCACGGTGCTCGTCACGTGTACGGACGGCGGCTGCGGTGACGGCGCCGGCGGCGCGAAGCCGGGCGAACCCGGGCACGATCCAGCCGCGGTGGTGGCGACGCGGCGCGCCGAACTTGAAGCCAGCTGCCGGTTTCTGAAGGTCAGCGATCTCGAACTGCTCGGATACGCCGACTCGGGCATGATGGGCTGGCCGCAGAACTCCGCGCCTGGATCGTTCTGGACCACCCCGGTCGCCGAGGGAGCCGAGCGGCTGGCGAAGCTGATGCGCCACTACCGGCCCGACGTCGTGGTGACGTATGACGAGAACGGCTTCTACGGCCATCCCGATCACATCCAGGCGCACCGGATCACGATGGCCGCGGTGGAGCTGACCGGGCTCCCGGCGAAGGTGTACTGGACCACCATGCCGCACTCGGCGATGGTCGAGTTCGGCCGCATCATGGCCGAACTCGGCATGGACGTGCCAGAGCCGGACCCCTCGGCAGAAGAAGCGCTGCCGATGGGCCTTCCCGATGAGGCGATCACCACGTGGGTAGACGTCACATCGTTCGGCGAAAGCAAATACGAGGCGCTCGCCGCGCACGCGAGTCAGGGCGACAACATCTTCTTCCTCGGCATGGGCGTCGAGCGGTTCACCCAACTCATGGGCACCGAGACGTTTCTGCGCGTTCACGACACCACCGGAGCGCCGCTGCCCGAGACCGATCTATTCGCCGGTCTGCGTTGACGGACGCGGCGCGCGGCGAAGGCGGTCGGCCGAATCCGGCTTGACCTAGAGCGCGCTCCAGCATCCAGACTCCTGTCCCATACCCGCGATCGCGGGGTGCGAGGAGAGGAGTCCCATGAAGTACCGCACGATCGGCGCCGACCCGAAGACCCGCCGCGAGGTGAGCGTCCTCAGCCTCGGCGCGATGCGCTTCGGGACGGTGACGGACGAACCGACGTCCTTTGCGATTCTCGACCGCTTCGTCGAGGCCGGCGGCACGTTCATCGACACTTCGGACAACTACGCGTTCTGGGTCCACGGTGACCAGGGCGGGCAGAGTGAGGAACTGCTCGGCCGCTGGCGGCGCAGCCGAGGTGTCGGGAACGAGATCGTCATCGCCACGAAGGTCGGCGCCCGGCCGCTGGCCGCCGGAACCAGCTACATCGATAACCCGGAGGGCCTGTCCGCCGCGGTGATCCGCGAGTCCGCGCAGCGCAGCCGCAACCGGCTCGGCGTAGACCGGCTCGACCTGCTCTACGCACACATCGAGGACCCCAAGACGCCGCTGCGGGAGACCGTAGAAGGCTTCGCGGCCTTGGTGGCCGAGGGAACGGTCGGCCTGCTGGGCGTCAGCAACCACTGGTCCTGGAAGGTCGAGCGGGCCCGAAGCATCGCCGCCGCAGCCGGGCTCCCCGGTTACGAGGTGCTCCAGTACCAGCACAGCTACCTGCGCGGCCGCACGGAGATGAGCACCGCGCTCTCCCCCGACGGCCATCAGGGCATTGCGGGCGGTGAGCTTCTCAGCTATCTGCGAGCCGAGCCCGACCTCGCGCTGGTGGCCTATTCGCCGCTGCTCAACGGCGGATACGTACGCGCGGACAAGCCTTTGGGCGCGGAATACGACCACGCCGGCACGCAGCCTCGCCTGGCCGCCCTGCGCGACGTGGCAAAGCAGACCGGCGCATCCGTGAACCAAGTGGTCTTGGCCTGGTTGATCGGCGGCCGGATCCCAGTCATCCCGCTCGTCGGCGCCTCCTCGGTGGGGCAGTTGAACGAGAGCCTCGCTGCCGCTGATCTGGAGCTGACGGCCGAGCAGCGCGCCCGACTCGACGACGCCCAGTAGCGTCACCCGTCCGGACTCGCGCAATTACGGTACTCTTCATTTCCGGAAATCTTGCGTTCCGCATCCGCGGCGGGCTATCGTGCGTCTCGAGTCCCCTGGATCAGGTCCCTGTTCGGAGAGTGGGTGTCCGCCCGCATGCATGCCGATGACGTCGCCGCAGCGGGCACGGCAGAGGAGCGCGGTTGCCTGCCGCGCAAGCGGGGCCGCAAGCGCGACGACGCCCTCGATCAGCAAATCCTCGAGGCGGCCATCGACGTCCTGGCGCGTGACGGCTACGAGCACATGACCATGGACGCGGTAGCCGCGACGGCGCGAGCGGGCAAAGGCGCGATCTACCGGCGCTGGCCGTCCAAGGCGCAACTCGTCGTGGACGCGCTCGCTCGCAGCAGCGCCACCGAGATGCCTGAACCTGCTGACACCGGATCGCTGCGCGGCGACCTGCACGCCCTGGTCGACGGTAGGCCGAAGAAGGACGACGCGCGGATGCTGCGGGTGATGGCCGGGCTGGTCGCGGCGCTGCCGCTGCACCCTGATTTGGCCGCGATGGCCCGCGAGCAGTTGGTCGAGCCGCGTCGGCTGAGGCAGCGCGCGCTGCTCGAACGCGCGGTCGCGCGCGGCGAGATCCCGGCCGGACGAGACCTCGACTCGCTGTCCCATCTCATGCCCGCCCTGGTCTTCTACCGCCAGATGGTGCTGGCGGAACCGATCGACCAGGACTTTCTCAACCATCTGATCGACCAGATCATCCTGCCGCTGGCCACCGCCGCGGTGCCCGCTGATTCCTCGTCGGCCATATCGGGCTGTTGATCCCAACCTCCAAGGAAGAACGCCATGCGCACGCTCGCCCGGTGGTGCTTCACGCACCGCCGCCTGGTCCTGGTGGCCTGGCTGGTCGCACTGATAGGCCTCAGCGCGCTCTCCCGCGCCGCCGGCACCGCGTACTCCGACAGCTTCACGCTGCCGACCGCGGAGAGCACGCAGGCGCTGTCCCTGCTGGAGGCGGCCGCGCCGAAGGCCGCCGGTGACAACGACCAGATCGTGATCGCCGTGACCGACGGCAAGGTCACCGACTCGGCCGTGCGGGCCCGCATCACCCCGATGCTGAACCAGGTCGCCGCGCTGCCGCACGTGGCGAAGATCGCCTCGCCATACGCCCCGGGCGGCGCCCGGCAGGTCTCGCCGACCGGGCAGGTCGCGTTCGCCACGATCACCTTTGACGACCGGGCGAATCTGATACCGACCGACGCGCTGAACAAGGTCGTCGACACCGCGAAGGCAGCGGCCGGAAACGGCGTGCAGGTCGAACTCGGCGGCGCGGCGATCGAGCAGACCAACAAGCCGAGCATCGGCGGGGTCGGCTACGGCGTGCTGGCGGCGGCGGTAGTGCTCTTCCTCGTCTTCGGCTCGCTGCTGGGCATGGCGCTGCCGCTGATCACCGCTCTGGTCTCGCTCGGCTCCGCGCTCGGCGCGATCGGGCTGCTGTCCAACGCGATGAACATGGCCTCCTTCACCTCCCAGCTCGCCTCGCTGATCGGCCTGGGCGTCGGGGTCGACTACGCGCTGTTCATCGTCTCGCGCTACCGGCAGGGGTTGCAGGCCGGCAAGAGCCCCGAAGAAGCCGCGGTCACGGCGGTCAACACCTCCGGGCGCGCGGTGGTGTTCGCGGGCATCACCGTGTGCATAGCCCTGATGGGTATGTTCGCCCTCGGACTCAACTTCCTCTACGGCCTCGCGGTCGCCTCAAGCGTCGCGGTGCTGTTCACCGTGGCCGCCGCGATCACACTGCTGCCCGCGCTGCTCGGCTTCTTCGGTACCCGCGTTCTGCCACGCCGCCAGCGCCGCGCGATCGCAGCCGGGACCTTCAGCACCGAAGCCGAGTCACGGCGCTGGGCGGCCTGGGCCGATCTGGTGCGGCGCAATCCGGCCGCCTACGCCGCCGCGGGCATCGCCATCATGGCGATCATCGCCGTCCCGTTCCTCTCGCTGCGCCTGGGCTCCTCCGACCAAGGCAATGACCCGGCCTCCACCACCACGCGCAAGGCCTACGATCTGCTCGCGCACGGCTTCGGGCCCGGATTCAACGGCCCGCTGCAGATCGTCGCCCCGGTGCAGTCCAGCGCGCAGGTGACCGCGTTCGACCAAATTGTCGCGCAGATCGCCAAGCAGCCCGGCGTCGCCGCCGCCAGTCCCGCCGCCCTCGTCGGCCACAGCGGCGGGCCGCAGGTCGCCATGGCGATCGTGTACCCGACCACCGCGCCGCAGGACAAGGCGACCTCCGACCTGGTGTCGCACCTGCGCTCGGCCACCATCCCGGCCGCCTCCGCGAGCACCGGTCTGCATGTTCTCGTCGGCGGGCAGACCGCGATCTTCGACGACTTCTCCACGATCATCGCAGGCAAGCTGCCGCTGTTCATCGGCGTCGTGGTGGCGCTTTCCTCGCTGCTGTTGCTGGCCGTCTTCCGCAGCCTGGTGATTCCGGCGACCGCGGCGGTGATGAACCTGTTGTCCGCGGCGGCGGCGTTCGGCGTGATCACCGCGGTGTTCCAGTGGGGCTGGCTGGACCGGCTGATCGGCGTGGACCGGGCCGGGCCGATCGAGGCCTTCCTGCCGGTGATGGTGTTCGCGATCCTCTTCGGGCTGTCGATGGACTACGAGGTGTTCCTGGTCGCCCGTATGCACGAGGAATGGCAGCATTCGAAGGACAACGCCCACGCGGTCGGCCACGGCCTGGCGGTGACCGCGCGCACCATCACCGCCGCAGCCGCGATCATGGTCCTGGTCTTCGGCGCGTTCATCCTCGGCGGCGAGCGAGTGATCAAGCTGTTCGGCCTCGGCCTGGCGGCGGCGGTCCTGCTCGACGCGATGATCGTACGTTCCCTGATCGTCCCCGCGCTGATGTTCGCTTTCGGCCGGTCCAACTGGGCGCTGCCCAAGGCACTGGACCGGATCATCCCGCGCCTGAATGTCGAACCGGCCGTCGAGGAAGCACCCCAGCCTCCGGCGAGCGAGCCGGAGGAACTGCCGATTCGCACCCCGAGTTAGGAGGGCGATCGGCCGCCTCGCGGCGCGACTTAGCGGGTCTGGTCCGGGCGGACCAGACCCGCCTCGTAGGCGATGATCACGGCGTGAACACGGTCCCGGGCACCGATCTTCGCCAGGACCTTACTCACGTGAGTCTTGATCGTGGACTCGGATAGCAGCAGTCGCGTGGCGATTTCGCTGTTGGTCAGCCCCGAGGCGATGCCCAGGCGCTGGCCCATGCCGAGAGAGAAGGCCCCGGCGCGCTTGCGGGCGATGCTTTGCAGCCCGGCCAGCTCGATGACCTCTTGCACCCTGCGGCGCGCAATGCCGTGGGTGAGCGCGGGCGCGTTGAGGTGGTTGAAGGCCGAGCGGCCCGGGTGGATGGACTTGGCTTCCAGCAGCGCGCCGACTTCCTGCAGTGGCGCGGAATGCTTGTCGTAGCGGCAGCCGTTGACGACGACCGAGCCGCTGGTCGGCGCGTCCAGTCCGATGACCATCCGCATCGTGGTCGACTTGCCGGCGCCGTTAGGGCCGAGAAAGCCCGTCACAACGCCCGGCTGGACAACAAAGTTCAGGCCGTCGACAGCAGTCTTCTCACCGTATTTCTTCACGACGTTATTGACCTCAATCATGCGCCCTCCTCGCGTTCAGATCCTTTCCGCAGCTGTTGCTCCCTGCGGCGATGTCTTCACGCTAGGGCGGCACAGCCCCGACCCCCGGTACCACGGACTGAAAATGGACGGGCGGCCGTACCGCGGTACCGCCGCCCAATCAGACCAGAGGATGACCAGTCCTGTCCGTTTCACGCCACTCCCGCAGCCGGCAGGTGCGCTGCCGTCTGCGGGAGCGAGGTAGGTGCCG
>Ga0134128_10010846_pt1 | contig 10909 bp, 9 predicted proteins | sample KB31754_FD_96462 | JGI IMG/M metagenome (GOLD analysis project Ga0134128, IMG submission 96462) | Terrestrial soil microbial communities with excess Nitrogen fertilizer from Kellogg Biological Station, Michigan, USA - KB3-175-4 | ecosystem: Environmental > Terrestrial > Soil > Unclassified ...
CAGGTCAGAGTCATTCGTTATGAGAACCGCTGTACTTCAGTCACCGCGGCAGGCGTCGAGCATCAGGTACGTGGCGAGCGCGACGTCGGAGCCTTTTTCCTCGGTCTTGATGATCTCTACGGGCAGCCGGGGATCTCCTGGGCGAGCGCTGACCTTGGCTGTGAAGTACCGGATCCGGTGGATGTTGTCCTTGGGAAGCAGCTGATGAGATAGGGCATCAAGGTCGAGCCACTTGAATCGAGTCCCTTTGAGGACGCCATAGAACAAGTTGAATCCGTCAACGTAAACGTTGGTGCGCTTCATGCAATCGGGGATATTTCATGGCCAGCCATGGATTAAGTGTGGCATCTGGGTATGACATTTCTGTTCATAGCTGCTGGGGCGGGTCAGCGGAAGTCGCGGCTGCGGGCGGCGGCGATTACCCGGAGCCGCTGGAGGCGGGTGGCGAGCAGGCTGACCGCCCCGTCCAGCCGCTCCACCCGGCCGTGGACGAGCAGGGCGTCGGCGGCCACGCCGATCTTGCGGTAGCGGTGCCAGACGGCGGGCGGGATGATGATGTTGGCCATCCCGGTCTCGTCCTCCAGGCTCAGGAACACCACGCCCCGCGCGGTGCCGGGCTGCTGGCGGTGAGTGACCAGGCCGCCCACCGCGACGGCGGCCCCGTCCCTGGCGGTGGTCAGCTCCCCGGCGGGCAGCACGGACTGCTCCGCCAGCAAGGGCCTGATGTGCTCGATGGGGTGGGTCCCGTAGGTCCCGGTAGCCCACAGGTCGGCGAAGGTCTCCTCGGCGGTGGTCATCGGCGGCAGCGGCGGCGCGGCCAGGCCGAGGGTGGTGCCGGGCAACTGGCCGGGCCGGATGGTGGCCGCGGCGCCGGCCGCCCAGAGCGCCTCGCGCCGGCTCAGCCCGAAGCAGCCGAACGCGCCCGCCAGGGCCAGCGCCTCCAGCGCGGGCACGCCCAGCCCGGTGCGGCGGGCGAAGTCCTCGAGGTCGGCGTAGGGCTGCCCGGCCTCGATGGCGGCGGCCGGGGCGGAGCCGAGGTTGCGCACCTCGGTCAGGCCGAGCCGGATCACCGGCTGGTCGCTCTCCTCAGGCTTCTCCAGGGTGGCCAGCACGCCGCTGACGTTGACATCCACGCCGCGGACCCGGACGCCGTGGCGGCGGACGTCGCCGATCAGGCTGGCGGGCGCGTAGAAGCCCATGGGCTGGGCGCGCAGCAGGGCGGCGGTGAACGCGGCCGGGTAGTAGCACTTGAGCCAGGCGCTGGCGTAGACCAGGTAGGCGAAGCTGATCGCGTGCGACTCGGGAAACCCGTAGCTGGAGAACGCCAGGATCTTGGCGTAGATGTCCTCGGCGATCTCGGCCGGGATGCCGCGAACGGACATCCCGTCCAGCAACCGCTCGCGCAGTTCCTCGATCCGCTCCGGGGCCCGCTTGGAGCTCATGGCCTGGCGGAGCCGGTCCGCCTCGGACGGGGTGAACCCGGCGCAGTCGATGGCGATCTGCATCATCTGTTCCTGGAACAACGGGACGCCGAGGGTCTTGCCCAGCGCCTGGCGCATCAGCTCGTGCGGCAGCTCGGATTCCTCCTGCCCGTGCCGGCGCCGGATGTAGGGGTGCACCGAGCCGCCCTGGATCGGCCCTGGCCGGATCAGCGCCACCTCGATGACCAGGTCGTAGAACTTCTCCGGGCGCAGCCGAGGTAGCGTCGCCATCTGGGCCCGTGACTCGACCTGGAAGACCCCGACCGTGTCGGCCGCCTGCAGCATCTCGTAGACGGCCGGATCCTCCTGCGGGATGGAGTGCAGGTTCCAGCGCTCCCCGTGGGCCTGCTCGACCAGCTCGAAGCAGTCCCGCAGCGCGGTCAGCATGCCCAGGCCGAGCAGGTCGAACTTGACCAGCCCCGCGTAGGCGCAGTCGTCCTTGTCCCACTGGAGCACCGACCGGCCCGGCATCCGGGCCCACTCCACCGGGCACACCTCCCCCACCGGCCGGTCGCAGATCACCATGCCGCCCGAGTGGATGCCCAGGTGCCGCGGCAGCGTCTGCATCTGCCGGGCCAGCCCGAGCACCGGCTCGGGGACGCCGGCGTCGGGCGGGACCGGCTGGCCGGGCGCGTAGGCGCGCGGGCCGACCTGCTTCGACCATTCGTTCTGCTGCTCCGGGGAGTAGCCTAGGGCTCGGCCCGCGTCCCGCAGCGCCATCCGCGGCCGGTAGGAGATGACGTTGGCCACCTGGGCCGCCCGCTCCCGGCCGTAGGTTCGGTAGACGTACTGGATGACCTCCTCGCGGCGCTGGTGCTCGATGTCCAGGTCGATGTCGGGCGGGCCGTCCCGGCCCGCGGACAGGAACCGCTCGAACAGCAGCCCGTGCTGGACCGGGTCCACGCTGGTGATCCCGAGCGCGTAGCAGACGGCCGAGTTCGCGGCCGAGCCCCGGCCCTGGCACAGGATCCGCTCGTCCTCGCAGAACTTCACGATGCTGTGCACGATCAGGAAGTAGCCGGGGAAGGCGAGCTCCTCGATGACGTCGAGCTCGCGGGCGATCTGCTCGTAGGCGCCGTCGACCCGCTCGGCGTCCGGGCGCCCGTACCGGCCCAGGGCCTTCTCCAGCACCAGGCCGCGCAGGTAGCTCGCCTCCGTGCCGCCGCCGGGCACCGGGAAGTCCGGCAGCCGGGGCGCGATCACGTGGAAGTCGAACGCACAGGCCGCGGCCAGCTCCAGGGTCCGCTCGACCACGCCGGGGTAGCGGCTCAGGCGGCGGGCCGCCTCGTCGCCGGACCGCAGATAGCCGCCGCCCGCCGCGGCCAGCCAGCCGTCCATCTCGTCCAGGCTGCTGCGCGCCCGGATCGCCGTGAGCGCCTGGGCCAGCCGGGCCTCCCGCGGCGTGGCGTAGTGGACGTTGCTGGTCGCCACCGTGGGCACGCCGGCCACCGCGGCCAGCCCGGCCAGCGCATCGTTGCGCTCATCGTCGGTCGGCTGGTCGCCGACGGTCAGCTCGACGCGGACGTTCCCGGCCCCGAACACGTCGGTCAGCCGCCGCAGCTCCCGCAGCGCGGACTCGCGGCCGGCCGGGCGGCCGCCGGCGGGCGGGCCGAGGGCGGCGGGGACCGTGCCCTTGCGGCAGCCGGTGAGGATGACCCAGTGCCCGCCGTGCACCGCGGCCAATTCGGCCTCGTCGTAGACCGGGCGGCCCTTCTCGCCGCCGGCCAGCTGCGCCTCGCTGATCACCCGGCACAGCCGGGCGTAGCCCTCCGGGTCGCGGGCCAGCACCAGCAGGTGGCGTCCGCCAGGGTCGGGCGCCCCGGCCCGCGGCGTCCCGGCCCGGTCCAGGCTGAGCTCCGCGCCGAAGACCGTCCGCAGCGTGCCGCCCGCCGCCCGCAGCCGCTCCGCCGCCTGGGCGAACTGCGGCACCCCGTACATGCCGTCATGGTCGGTGATGGCCAGCGCGGCCAGGCCCAGCTCGGCCGCCCCGTCGACCAGCGCCTGCGGGCTGGACGCCCCGTCCAGGAAGCTGTACGACGAGTGGCAGTGCAGCTCGGCCCATCCGGTCGCCACCCGCCCCGGCCGCCGCCGCCCCGCCGCCTGGCCCGCGTCCCCGGGGCCGCCCGCGCCGCCCGAGCCCGCGCCGCCCGAGCCCGCGCCGCCGGGCAGGCCCGGGGCGGGACCTGATCGCGATGGGCCGGGCGCACCTGTGGGCTGCGCCGGCGAGCCCTTAGGCCAGGACAGGCGCCGCTCAAGCTCCCGCCACGGCATGGGCGGGTTGTCCCACCCCACAAACCCCTCCCCCGCTCACTCGCCTCCCGTACCGCGCCCCGTACGGCTCCATCCTCTTCGACCAGCATAGCGACACCAGGTGCCACATCGAATCTAGTTCAAATAAGAATTCGATTCCTGACCGTACCCCGCACCCGCCGAACGACGTGGTTGTTACAACCACGTCTCTGCAGCGGCGTGAGAGCAACAACCACGTCGTTGCGGTGGCCAACCGCTGATCTTGGTGTGGGGCGGGTGGGTCAGATGGGCCGAAAGGGTCTAATGCGGCGGCAGCCCTGGCCCGCCGAGCGCGAGCGGGCCCGCAAGTTGCTGGCCGCGGACGAACTCCCTGGCGAACTCGCCTCGCCGACGCCCGACGCCAGCCACTGCGCACCCAACGCCCGCCGATCGCCACCGCCCACCGCCACCCGCCCACCGCCACCGTCCACCGACGCTGCCCGCTGCCCGCTGCCCGCTGCCCGCTGCCGGGACGACGTCGGTGGCGGCTGCGAGGATGCGGCCATGGACGAACTACCGCAGTCAGCCGAGCGCAGGCTCACCCGCCAGGAGATCTCCGCCGCCGTCACTCGGCTGGGCTGGCGGCTCATTCTCGGCACCTTGCAGACATACGTGCCGGTCCCGACACTGGCCGACGCCGCGAACCTGGCCGACATCATGGCCCGTTCGACCGGTCCTGGAGGGGGCTCGAACCTGCGGGCGGACCTCCGCAGCGACCGGGTAGCGTTCACCCTCCAGTCGCCCGACACCGGCTGGGTGACCAGCCGCGAGACCGACCTGGCCCGCCAGATCACGGCCATGGTCGGCACGCTCGGCCTGACCACCACCCCGGACAGCAGTCCGCCCGGCCCGGCCGCGCGAACGGTGCAGGGGGTGGAGATCGGGATCGACGCGCTGGACATCCCGGCCATCCGGCCGTTCTGGCGCGCGGTGCTCGGCTACGTCGACGAGCCGGGCCAGGACGGCCCGCCGAACGCGCTCGTTGACCCAGTCGGACAAGGCCCGTCGATCTGGTTCCAGCAGATGGAGGAACCGCGGCCGCAGCGTAACCGGATCCACTTCGACGTCGGCGTGCCGGACGACGAGGCCGAAGGCCGGATCGCCGCGACGCTGGCAGCGGGCGGGCGGCTCACCTATGACGCCGAGGCCCCGGCCTTCTGGGTGCTGGCCGACCCCGAGGGCAACGAGGCCTGCATCTGCACCTGGCAGGGCCGCGACGCCTAGACCCCGTGACCCTCATCCAGCAATGAGACACGGCGGCGTTCCGCATCATCAGGCGTTCGGATGCTGCTCGACCCATGCCAGAGCATGATGTCGATGACTCTCAGAATGCCGAGGTGATCACCGAAACCAGAGGCGATGCGGACGTCATCCGCGAGGTCGAACCCGTCTGGCATGCTCCAGTCCCTTCGAGGTTCGCGTGAGATCCGTCCGCGATCCTGGCATCACGACAGCCACATGAACCAGCGACCGAGCCTCTGATAGGCGTACCCGCCGGCCCGGCCGGGCTGAAGGCCGCGCAGCCGGGGTGTGAGCAACGGAACATAGCTCAGTTATATAAACCACTTATATACTTGTGCTATGGAACTCTCCACGGCGGACCAGCTCGCGATCGCGCATGAGCTGGAGCGCGTGAGCTTGTGGGCCCGGCGCGGCATGCCGGCCCGGATGAGCAGCACCAGCATCACCACGCTGGACAGCCTGGAGTACTCGGGGCCAATGCGGATCACCGACCTGGCCGACCTGCAGGGCGTTAGCCAGCCGGGCATGACAACGCTGGTCAACCGGCTGGCGGCGGACGGCTACGCGGAGCGCTTCGGTGACCCGACCGACGGCCGGGCCACGCTGGTGCGCATCACGCCGGCCGGGCGCCAGGTGCTGGCCGAGCGGCACGCGGCCCGGTCGGCGGCCATCGGCGCGGCGATCGCCCGGCTGCCGGACGAACAGCAGCACGCGCTGAGCGCGGCGGCGCAGGCCCTGCACGCGCTGACCCAGATCCCGCCGAGTTACGAGAAAGGCACTTCATGAGTCGCACCGGCAACGGCACCGGCAAAGGCCAAGGCACCGGCAAAGGCGACGCCGCGCAGGCGCCGAACCAGCAGGCGCCGGCCAAGCAGGCGGCGAGCAGCCCGTTCCGGCAGCCCAAGGCGGTCTGGGCGGTCGCGTTCGCGTGCGTGATCTCGTTCATGGGCATCGGCCTGGTCGACCCGATCCTGCCCTCGCTGGCGGGCAAGCTGCACGCCACGCCGAGCCAGGTGGAGCTGCTGTTCACCAGCTACCTGGTGGTCACGGCGGTGATGATGCTGGTCACGGGCTGGGTGTCGAGCCGGATCGGGGCCAAGTGGACGCTGGTCAGCGGGCTGGTGCTGATCGTGGTGTTCTCGGCGCTGGCGGGCACGTCGGGCAGCATCGACGGCATCGTCGGCTTCCGGGCGGGCTGGGGGCTGGGCAACGCGCTGTTCATCGCCACCTCGCTGGCGGTGATCGTGGGCTCGGCCAGCGGCGGCTTCGCGGGCGCGATCGTGTTGTACGAGACGGCGCTCGGGGTGGGGATCGCGTCCGGGCCGCTGCTGGGCGGGCTGCTGGGCAACATCAGCTGGCGCGGCCCGTTCTTCGGGGTGGCGGTGCTGATGGGCGTCTCGCTGATCGCCACGCTGGTGCTGCTGGAGAAGACGCCGGCGCCCGCGCGGCGGGAGAGCATCACCGAGCCGATCAAGGCGCTTCGCCACCGGGCCCTGGCCACCACCAGCGTCGTCGGGCTGCTGTACAACTGGGGCTTTTTCACCCTGCTGGGCTACTCGCCGTTCCTGATGCACCTGTCGCCGCTGCGGCTGGGCGCGGTGTTCTGCGGCTGGGGCACCCTGGTGGCGCTGTTCGCGGTGTTCGGGGCGCCGTGGCTCAAGGCCCGGTTCGGGACGCCGCGCAGCCTGTACGTCAACTTCGCCCTGCTGGCGGCGGACCTGGCCGTGATCGGCATCTGGCCGGACCGGCCCGCGGTGGTCATCATCGCGGTGGTCGTGGCGGGCGCGTTCCTGGGCGTGAACAACACGCTGGTGACCACGGCGGTGATGAGCATCGCCCCGGTGGAGCGGCCGGTGGCGTCGGCCACCTACGGCTTCGTCCGGTTCATCGGCGGCGGCCTGGCCCCGTTCGTGGCGGCCAAGCTGGTCGTGCACTACAACGTGCACGTGCCGTTCCTGATCGGGGCGGCGGCCGTGGTGGCGGCGGCGTTCGTGCTCAGCACCGTGCACAAGGCGCTGGACGCGGCCGACCGCGGCGCCGTGGCACAGCCGGAGCATGACGAGCTTGACCGGGTCGAGCGCGAGGATGAAATGCAGGTCAGCGCGGGTCTGGGGAACGTCGACTGAGAGCCGGGCGGGGCCGGCCCCAGGCGACCGAGGGCCGTTAGTCATTGTCAGGTTTTCCCTGACACCGTAAGGTACTGCCTGACAGTGTCAGGATGTGCCTGACACTGGACGGGAGCCGGAGATGATGACGATGGCGGGCGAGGCGGGCACGGGCACAGGCACGGGCACGGTCAGGACGGACGCGGCCTGCTCGTTCTGCCTCAAGGCGGCGGCGGACGTGGGGACGCTGGTGGCCGGGCCGGGGGTGTACATCTGCGACGAGTGCGTCGAGCTCAGCACGCACATCATCGCGGCCAAGACGGAGGTCACCCCGGACATGGTGGCGGCCTGGGAGCAGCAGACCTCGGACGAGGACCTGCTGGCGCTGCTGCCCAAGGTCGCCGCGGCCCAGGCCCAGGCCGAGCGGCAGCTCACCGCGTGGGTGCGCAAGGGGCGTGCCCGCGGGATCACCTGGACCAGGAGCGGGGCGGCCCTGGGCATGACCCGCCAGTCGGCCTGGGAGCGGTTCTCGGGCGAGGAGTGACCGCGGCCGAGGTCAGGGTGGCGCCCAGGGAGACGGCGAACGAGATCACCGACTGGCTGTAGAACGCGGTGGTGGTGCGGGGTCTCAGTGGTGTGCTCATGACCTCCATGGTCGGCGGCGACCGGGCGGGACGCCTGAGCACATCTACTCACTCAGGCTCACTCCGGCGGGATGACGGTGATGCGGGGCCAGCGGGCGGCGATGCGCTGGCGGGCGAGCCGTTCGCGCGAGGTGGCCAGGCTGACCCGGACGGGATTGCGGCGCCAGGTGCCGCCGAGCAGGTCGGCCAGTCCGTGCGGCGCGCACACCTCCAGCCCGCTGCCGCCGCTGGCCAGGCCGCCGGCCCGGCCGCCCTCAGCCAGAAGGCGGATGGCCACGCAGGTGGCGGTCTCGGGCCAGGTCGCCACCGCCTCGTGCACCGACGCGAACGGCGGCACGGGCGGGCCGCCGAAGTAGCGGTGGAACCACGTGTGCACCGCCGCCTGGTTGGACGCCTCCCAGGGCCGGTCAGCCAGCTCGCCCAGCCGCCGCTGCGCGGCCTCGTCACGAGCCGGACTCAGGTCCCCCGGATCGAAGAAGACCACGTCCACGTCCCGCACTCCCGCCGGCTCGAAGCCGTCGTGCAACTGCCCCCAGACCACGTCCCTGATCGACCCGGCCCCGATCCAGGCGTCGGGCAGCCCGCTGGCCGCGACCGCGTCCAGCGCCTCGGTCAGCCACGGCTCGGCCAGTACCCGCCCGGCCAGCTCGCGGGCCAGGGCGGGGTGGGCGCCGGGACATTCGTGCCGCGCGCCGGTGACCGCTTTAATGCGGTGACCTGGCGGCGGGGGCGGCTCTAGGGTGGCGGGCATGGAGACCATGGTGCCGGTTGGCAACGACAAAGTGTGGGCGCAGGACTCCGGAGGCCGGGGCCCCGTGGTCGTGCTCTCGCACCCCGGCGTCGGCGACTCGCGGGTCTGGGACCCGGTCTGGCCCGCGCTGACCCAGGCCTGCCGCGTGATCAGGTACGACGTCCGCGGCTACGGCCGCTCCCCCGCCGCGACCAGGAACTACACCCGGCTCGGGGACCTGCGTGAGGTGCTCAGCCACTTCGGGGTCGACCGCGTGCACCTGGTCGGATGCAGCATGGGCGGCGCCACCTCGATCGACCTGGCCCTGGCCGAGCCCCACCGGGTCGAGACGCTGACCCTGCTGTGCCCCGGCGTCACCGGCTACACCTGGCCCGACGAGCCGCCCGAGCTGATCGCGGAGTTCGAGGCCCTGGACGCGGCCGGCGACGTGGACGGCATCGTGGACGTCTACCAGCGCATGTGGGCCGCGGCCGGGCCCACCCCGGAGGTGCTCGAGCAACTGCGCTCGGCGGTCCGGGCCGAGCCCAGCGCGGAGCAGTTCGAGCAGGAGGACGAGCCCGCGTTCGACCGGCTGTACGACCTGCACATGCCGACCGTGCTGATGCTGGGCGACCTGGACCGGCCGGTGCTCATTGCCTGCGACGAGGAGATGGCCCGGCGGATCCCCGGCTGCCAGCTGATCTGGATGCCCGGCGTCGACCACCTGCCCCCGCTGCGCGAGCCCGCCCTGGTCACCCGGACCATCCTCGACCAGGTCCTGCGCTCTAGCCGGGGGTGACCGACGCCAGGGTGACCGACGCCGGGGTGAGCGGCGGCGGGGTGAGCGGCGGCGGGGCCGGTGAGCTGCTGGCGCGGCTGCGCGACGAGGCCGGCCTGGACCTGGCCGCGCTGACCCCGACCCAGGACGGCCAGTCCGGCTCGGCGTTCTGGGCCACCGACCGCGCCGGCCTGGTCAGCCTGCTCAAGCTCGCGCCCGGGCCCGCCGCCCCCGCGCTGACCTACCTGCACGCGCTGCGGGCCAGCCTGGACCAGCTCACCGGGCGCGGCTACCCCGTGCCCCGCTGGCTGGGCGTCGGCCAGGCGGGCGGCCGGGCGTTCTGGATCCAGCAACGGATCACCGGGACCTCCCTGGAGCCCGCCGGCGCGCGGCCGCACGGGGCGCACCGGACGCTGATCGCCCGCCTGCTGCCCGAGCTCTTCCGGCTGAACGACGCCCAGGCCGGGCTGGCCCGGCCCGGCCCCGGCGCCCCCGGCCAGGGCTCGCCTGGCGAACAGGGCTGGCCGGACCTGATCACCACCACACTGACCGAGGGTGGCCACGGGTACTGCGTGCACGCCACCCTGGACCGGCCCGGCCTGCGTGACCTGCTGCCCGCCATCCGCCGGATCGGGGCCAGCTGCGGGCCGGCCATCCCGGCCGGCGGCGACTTCGTGCACTACGACTTCACCCTGTCCAACCTGCTCAGCGACGGCCAGGTCATCACCGGGGTCATCGACCTCAACCCGCCCATGCTGGCCGGGGACCGCGCGTTCGACCTGGCCACGTTGCTGTATTACCTGTACGACTGCGCGGAGCTGGCCGGCCCGCTGGCGGCTCGGCTGTTCGCCCTGGCCGGCCAGGCCGCCGCGCGGGCCTACCTGGCCCACATGGCGCTGCGCCAGGCCGATTGGTCGCTGCGCTTCTACCCGGACGCGGCGGCGACCCGCCGGCACGTCCGCCTGGCCCGCCTGGTCATGGCGGACATCGCGCCTTTGGGTATCGCGCCTCGGGGTATCGCGCCTCGGGGTATCGCGCCTCTGGATGACGATTAACGATCACGATTAACACCGCGCGGCCGATTCACTCAGTCGTAGCTCGCCTCCAGCATCCAGCGACCATCCTGGACAACCGCGAGCCAGGCGCGGCCGTCGTCGGTCGCGAGCTGGAACCGGGCCTGGCGGCGGGCCTGGGCCGAGTCCCACCACCGCTCGGTCACCGGCCAGGGCCCGGCCCAGGCCGTGATGGCCCGGCCTGGGCCGTTGCCGGCCGCCATCCGCGCCGGCGGGGCCGACAGCTGGGCTCGCCCCGTCACCGACACCACCTCGCCGCTGGCGTCAATCACCCGGGCGGGCAGCGGGACCGGGTAGACGGTGGCCGGGGCCGGGGCCGGGATCTTCCCCGGCCACGGGCGATCGGCCGGGCGGGACGGCGTCCCCGCATCCCCGAACGGGACCAGCAGCACCTGATCGGCCGGCCGCCGTCCGCCGGCCAGCACCGGGCGGGTCACCGCGCCGTGCCCGAGCATGGCCTGGACCCGGATGGCGGCGCGGGCGACCCGGTCGGTGACCACCGCGTCGCCCCACAGCCCGAGTTGCCGCCCGGTGGCCCGCACCAGCTGATCGGGAATCAGCCGCAGC
>Ga0134128_10010847_pt1 | contig 10909 bp, 7 predicted proteins | sample KB31754_FD_96462 | JGI IMG/M metagenome (GOLD analysis project Ga0134128, IMG submission 96462) | Terrestrial soil microbial communities with excess Nitrogen fertilizer from Kellogg Biological Station, Michigan, USA - KB3-175-4 | ecosystem: Environmental > Terrestrial > Soil > Unclassified ...
ACCGTGCTTGCTCAAGGAGGCTATACATCCGGCGCACTGACGGTGACCGACTCGTCTGGCAAGCCGAAGGCTTTGTGTCCGCTGAAGCACACTGACGTCAAAGCCGAGATCAGCGGCTTCATTTCGCGAGTCGTCGTTACGCAACAGTTTGAGAATCCTTTCAAGGACAAGATCGAAGCAGTTTACACGTTCCCGTTGCCGCAAAATGCTGCCGTTGACGACATGACGATGATGGTCGGTGAACGAACGATCCGCGGAAAGATTTTGCCTCGCGAGGAAGCACAGGCAGTCTACGATGCTGCGAAATCAAGCGGAAAAGTCGCGAGTCTGCTCGATCAGGAGCGTCCGAATATTTTCACGCAGTCAGTCGCCAACATTCTTCCGGGCGAGCAGATAAAGATCACGATCAGCTACGTCGAAACGCTGAACTACGTTAACGGTGCGTACGAGTTTGTGTTTCCGATGGTTGTTGGACCACGTTACATACCGGGTTCTCTTACGGGAAAACAACAGGGCAACCGCTTTGCTCCCGACACCGATCGAGTTCCGGATGCGTCGCGCATCACTACCAACTCTCTGCCTCCGGGGATGAGAAGCGGTCACGATATCTCACTCGATGTGTCACTCGATGCCGGCTTGATTCTCGACGACGTCAGTTCAAAAACACATGACGTTGATATTCAACGTACTGATTCTCACAGCGCGCGCCTGCGACTCCGCGAAGGCTCGACGATCCCCAACAAGGACTTCGTGCTTCGTTACGACGTCGCAGGCCGCGCGATCCAGGATGCGCTGATAACGCATCGCTCGGACAAGGGTGGATACTTCACATTGATTCTTCAGCCACCCGACCGCGTTACGGCTGAAGATGTCAGGCCAAAGGAGCTCGTGTTTGTGCTCGACACGTCGGGCTCGATGGAGGGATTTCCGATCGAGAAGGCGAAAGAGACGATGAAGCTTGCGCTCGACAGTCTCTATCCGTCGGATACGTTCAACCTGATCACGTTTGCCGGCGACACGCAGATACTCTTCTCCAAACCCGTGCCTGCAACACGGGCGAATCTGAACAAGGCCCAGGCGTTTCTCAACTCCCGTTCAGGCTCGGGTGGAACGGAGATGATGACGGCGATCAAAGCAGCGCTCGAACCATCCGACGATCAGTCGCACATTCGCATTGTTTGCTTCATGACTGATGGTTATGTCGGCAACGACATGGAGATCATCTCGGAAGTGCAGAAGCATCCAAACGCGCGCGTGTTTTCATTCGGCATCGGAAGTTCTGTGAACCGTTTCCTGTTAGACAAGATGGCAGAAGCTGGTCGCGGCGAAGTGGAGTATGTGAACTTGAACGACGATGGCTCCGCTGCTGCGCGCCGTTTTCATGAACGTGTGCGCAATCCGTTGCTGACTGATATTTCAATCGATTGGAATAACCTTCCGGTCGCGGATGTTTATCCGCAACGCATTCCGGATCTGTTCGGCGCGAAGCCGTTGATTCTTACAGGAAGATTTACTGCTGCTGGACGCGGAACGATCCGTTTGAAGGGCAAGATGGGTGGCAGTGATTTCGTGCGGGACATTCCGGTTGAGTTGCCGGAGACGATGGCTTTGCACGATGTGCTGGCGCCACTCTGGGCGCGTGCGCGCGTCGACAATCTGATGACCGAAGACTACGCGGGTGTGCAGTCAGGGAATATGCGTGCCGATCTAAAGGACACGATCACGCAGCTCGGTATCGAGTATCGACTGATGACGCAGTTTACTTCTTTTGTTGCGGTGGAAGAGATGATCGTTACGGATGGTGGGCAGCCGCGACGAATTGACGTGCCGGTTGAGACGCCGCAGGGAACTTTCGGGGATGGAGATGTCGGGTTCAACCAGCTAAACAAAGCGGCGGTGCCGAAAAACATGCAATACCGGGTTATGGCGGGAAAGGTAGCAACGGCACGTGCAGTTGGGGCAGGTAGTAGTGGTGGTCTTTCCAACGCTGATGCGTCGCCACCCGCACGTGCGGATTCGGTACTAGGCTCGACATCGATGCCGGTGAGCCAGGGTGTTCTTGGCCCAACGTCAGTAAGGGAAGAACTGAAGGATGCGGCGTTACAACAGAAACTCCACCGCTCGTTGATCGCGGTCGTAGAAAAGCTGCAAAAGAAAGAAAGCTTAACCGTTGCGGATGAAGGTGGGTTTATTCGTAACGGCAAAGCTGAAGTGCAAGTTTGGCTGACAGATAAATCACCTGCATCGCTCGCGAAACTAAAAGAGCTGGGCTTTGAAGTAGTGCTAAATGCGAAATCTTCGAATCTCATCATCGGCCGGATTACGATCGAGAAGATCGCAACTTTTGCGCGGTTGAGTTTCGTGAAGTACGTCTCGCCGCAAGTCTCGAAGTAAAGTTAGCCGCGGCTTTTCTGGTATGGGGTATTAGTGTGTTGCAGCGGATTCACGCAGCAAACGGTAGAGCGGGGGCAAGCCCCTCTTCCTGACTGGTTCTATTCTCAGTTGCGCAAACGTCGAATGGAACTTGAATCAGAAAATAAAACAAGTCAGGAAGAGGGGCTTGCCCCCGCTGGTTGAAAAGGAACCAGCAACACACTAATACCCCCACAACGGCTTTTCTTGACAACTCTTTGTTCAAGGTCTACCGTGTCACATCACTAACTTGATCTTTTGATGCAAGAGTAGAGGCGCGACCTCCAAGAGTAAGCAAACGCATTGCGAAGGGATTTTCGTTTGACTGAAAGGGGCTGGTCGCCGAAGTTCACATTCGTTTCCTTCCGACGGATGCGAGTTGGTTGCCGCGGCTAAATCCGCGGGACTGTCACCGATAACCGGTGGAGTGCTACGACGAAAATTTACGATTCTCAAATGAGGTCGGTCGTGTTCACTCGCGACCGGCCTTTTTGATTTTATGGCTATCGTAATGAAATTTGGCGGAACGTCGGTTGCTGACGCCGCCGCGTTCGAGAACGTCGCAAAGATCGTGTCGTTGGAATACAACGCTGCTCCAGTGGTCGTCGTGTCGGCGATGAGTGGCGTGACTGACAGTTTACTCAACGCAACGAGCATCGCTGCGACAAGTGATGCTGAGCAGGCGTTTGCTTCGCTTGAGAATGTTTTCCAACGACACGAAGCAGCAGCAAACGAGTTACTATCCGATCCAGGTCGGAAAGAATTTCTGAAACAATTACGCGCCGCGTCTGACGAGATTGCCGAGCGACTTAAACTGTTCGCACAGAAACCTTCCCAGCGCAAAGCACTCCAGGACGCCCTTGTCTCATTCGGCGAGATTCTCTCGAGCACTTTGCTCGCCGCGGTTCTCACTCAACGCGAAGTCAAAGCGCAACAGGTCGATGCACGTCGTTGCATTATCACGGATGAGGAACACACCAGCGCGGCTCCATTGATCACAGAGAGTTTGACTCACACGCAGAATGAACTGATTCCGGTTCTCGAAGACGGAATCGTTCCCGTCCTGGGTGGGTTTATCGGTGCGACCAGAAAAGGCGCAACAACCACGCTCGGACGCGGAGGTTCGGACTACACCGCAGCGCTGCTCGGCGCCTTGATCGCTGCGCGTGAAATACAGATCTGGACCGACGTCAGCGGGGTCTTGACTGCCGATCCACGTGTAGTTCCGAACGCATATACGGTCGAGCGTCTATCGTACAGCGAGGCCGCCGAGCTTGCTTACTTCGGCGCAAAAGTTCTCCACCCCAAAACCATCCAGCCTGCGATCGAGAATTCGATTCCGGTGCGCATCTGCAACTCGCGAATACCGGAAGCCGCGGGCACTCTTGTTGGCCCACAAGCCGAAACGTCGCCACGCACGATCAAGGCAATCGCACACAAGACCGGTGTTACGGTCATGCAGATCACTTCGGCGCGAATGCTTGGCGCCTACGGTTTTCTACGCGCGCTTTTTGAAGTTTTTGACCGGCATCGCACTGTAATCGACGTGGTCACGACGTCGGAAGTCAGCGTTTCGCTCTCGCTGGATGAAGCCGTCGAGTTGCCGGCGATCGTCGCGGAACTTGAAGTCTTTGGAACCGTGAAAGTCGAAAAAAGACAGGCGACCATCTGTGTTGTCGGCGAGGGTTTGCGAGGAACTCCAGGTGTTGCGGCGCGAGTGTTCAGTACGATCAGTGACATTAATGTATCTTTGATCTCACAGGGCGCATCGAGTATCAATTTCATTTTCGTAGTTGACGAACGACGAGTGCATGAAGTGGTCACAAGACTGCACGAAGAATTCTTTTATCAGAAAAAGGCGCATACTGCACAAGATTGACAATGAATGTTTTTGAATTGACGAGAGAGTTGATCGACATTCCGTCGGTTACTGGTGAAGAGCGGGAGGTGGGTGAATATCTTTCGAATTATCTCGAGCGGCTGGGATATCGTGTTGAGAGACAGGAGATCGGCTCGGCGCGTTTCAATGTGCTCGCCACGACTGAATCATCGCCGCGCATTGTGTTCTCGACGCATATGGACACGGTGCCGCCGTTCATCGCAGCGAGTGAGGATGATGAGTTTATCTATGGCCGTGGATCATGTGATGCGAAAGGCATCATCGCGGCGCAGATCTTTGCAGCGGAACAGCTACGTCGTGGCGGCGTGAATGATATTGGATTGCTGTTCACTGTTGATGAAGAGCTCAGCAGTCATGGTGCACAGGCTGCGAACAAGCACCCGCTGGCGCGCGAATGCCAGTTCCTGATAAACGGTGAGCCGACCGATAGTCGTCTGGCCACTGGGACGAAGGGATCTGTGCGTGTGATCATTACGACTGAAGGACGCGCGGCACATTCTGCGTATCCGGAGGCCGGGGAGTCGGCAATCGAAAAACTGCTTGATATCCTCCAGGACATTCGCAATTGTCATTGGCCGGAGGACAGTTTCTTCGGTACCACGACTTGCAACATCGGAGTGCTCAGTGGCGGCACCCGACCGAACGTGATTGCTGATCACGCTCGCGCGGAATTGCAAATTCGGTTGGGGATCGATATAGACGGGGTCAAAAGAGTTCTGGAAGATGCAGTCGGTACGCGCGGGCATCTCGAATATGCATCGGCACACAATCCGGTGCGGCTATTCTCTCTTCCCGGGTTTGATGAATGCGTAGTGCGTTTCACGACTGACGTTCCGTACCTTTCGCAGTGGGGGAAGCCGCTGTTGCTTGGACCAGGATCGATCCTGGATGCGCACACCGATCATGAAAAGATCTCTAAACGCGAGTTAGAGGATGCGATTGATCTGTATGTGAGGCTCGCGAAAAAGTTAGCCATGGATGAACACGGATGAAGATTGCGCTGATTGGGTATGGGGTGATGGGGCAGTTGGTTGCCGCTGAAGCGCGGAAGGCGGGCGACGAGATCGGCGCTGTGTTCACGAGTAAAGACCAGGTGTTAGAGCTGCAGGGGCACGATGTTGCGGTTGACTTCTCGGTGGGCGAGGCAGTTCTGAAGAACATTGAAGCGTGCGCTCGCGCGAAGGTTCCGCTTGTTGAAGGTACGACCGGTTGGAAGCAACATGAGTCTAGTGGGAAGCAAATCATTGCCGAACATTCCGGCGCGATGGTGTACGGTGCAAACTTCTCGATCGGCGTGAATGTTTTCTACCGCATCGTGAAACACGCGGCGTCGCTCTTTGCCGCAGTTGATGGATATGCGCCGTTTATCGAAGAATCGCATCACAATCGCAAACGCGATGCGCCTTCCGGCACGGCTATAAGATTGCGCGACCTGATGTCGGAACATCTTGGTCCAGACATCCCGACGTCGTCGACGCGCGCAGGTTACATTCCCGGTACGCATCGAGTAGGTTTCGATTCTGAAGCAGATCAGGTGTTGTTAAGTCACACGGCTCGCTCGCGACAGGGTTTTGCGAGCGGTGCACTGCTTGCCGCCCATTGGATCGCCGGCCGAACGGGGGTGTTTGAGTTCGGAGAGGTGATAGATGAAATCATTGCCAATTGCCAATTGCCAATTGCCGATTAAAAGAACGCACGTCGTCTTGCCGAAATTGGCAATCGGAAATTAGCAATTGGCAATTTCAGGAGGTCACCATGACATTACAACTCGACTGGCTTCGTGGATGTGCTACGGCTCTCGTTACACCTTTTGCCTCCGATGGCTCGGTTGATGAGAAACGTTTGCGCGCGCTTATTGAATATCAGATCGCGGGTGGAGTGCGAGTGCTGGTGCCGTGCGGCACTACCGGTGAAAGCGTCACGATGACTGAAGAAGAGAATAGCTTCGTCATACGCACGACTGTTGAGTTATCTCGCGGGCGCGCCAAAGTGATTGCGGGAACCGGCAGCAACTCGACGGCAGTCACCATTCGACGTTCACAAGCCGCGCGTGAACTGGGCGTGGACGGCGTGCTGACAGTTGCTCCTTATTACAACAAGCCGACACAGGAAGGTTTGTATGCTCACTTCCGCGCGATTGCGGAATCAATCAGTGGTTTGCCGGTCGTGATCTACAACGTTCCGGGACGCACGTCGTCAAACATTGCCGCAGAGACAACGTTGCGACTTGCACGCGACGTTGAAAATATCGTGGCGGTTAAAGAAGCGTCCGGCAATCTGTCGCAGATCATGGAAATCCTGCGTGGCCGGCCCGATGGCTTTCGCGTGATTTCCGGCGATGACTCGATCACGTTGCCGTTGATTGCGCTCGGAGGCGACGGCCTGATCTCTGTTGCTTCAAACGAGATTCCGGGAATGATGTCGCAACTCAACGATCTCGCACTCGCAGGCCAGTGGGATGAAGCACGCGCGCTGCATTATCGTCTGCTGCCGCTGATGGAGGGAAACTTCATCGAATCGAGTCCTGGTCCAGTTAAAGCCGCGATGGCGTTGATGGGATTGCTGGAAGAGAATCTGCGTCTGCCGCTCGTGCCGGTGCAGGAAAAGACGCGCAATCGAATGCGTGAACTGCTTGTTGAACTCGGGCTACTGAAGGAAACGTCGCATGCAGTTGCGTGAACAGATTGAGGCGCTTGCGGCGCGTGAGGGTGGCCCGTTTACCCGCAGAGACAGGACTTTTTTCGAGGAGTTCAAGCAGGCGCTCAATCGCGGCGAGGTGCGTGCGGCAGAGAAAAGTGCGGATGGTAAATGGATTGTAAACTCCTGGGTGAAGCAGGGACTGCTTCTCGGCTTTCGCATGGGCGTGATCGCCGATGTGTCCAGTGGCGACAACTTTAAGTTCTTCGATAAAGATACCTATCCGACTCGCCCGACGACGATCGAAGACAATGTTCGTATTGTTCCCGGGGGGTCGACCATCAGAGACGGTGCGTACATCGCGCCAGGTGTTGTTTGTATGCCGCCGATGTTTGTGAATGCCGGCGCATACGTCGATGCCGGGACTATGATTGACAGCCACGCGCTCGTCGGCTCGTGTGCACAGATTGGTCGCCGCGTTCACATCTCTGCGGCCGCACAGATTGGTGGTGTGCTCGAGCCGGTGGGTGCGGTGCCGGTGATTATCGAAGACGATGTGCTGGTTGGTGGTAACTGCGGAGTTTATGAAGGTGCGATCGTGCGTGAGCGCGCGGTGCTGGCTTCGGGGACGATATTGACTGGTTCGACTCCGGTTTACGATCTCGTGCGCGGTGAGATTTATCAACGAACGGCGGATGGTCCACTCGAGATTCCTGTGGGCGCGGTTGTTGTTCCCGGTGCGCGGGCGGTGACGAATGAGCGTGGACGCGCGTGGGGTCTCTCGCTCTATGCAGCCATCATCGTTAAGTATCGCGACGAAAAGACCGACACCGCCGTGCGATTAGAAGATTATCTACGTTAGAGAATTTGGGACCACGGTACGTGCTGTAGGGGCGGCCCTCCGTGGCCGCCCGTGGTTTTGATCATGTTCGCCGATTTCGAGGCCGTCGATTCTTGAACTCGTTGCCCAAACCACGGGCGGCCACGGAGGGCCGCCCCTACAGTACGTCCCATGAAATTCACACCACCAAAACGTTTGCAGGGGATTGAGAAGAGCGTTATCCGCCAGGTGTTCGATCGCGCGCGTCCGGGCAGTATCAACCTTGGTTTGGGTGAGCCCGATCTGCCCACACCCGATCTCATCCGCAAGGCAGCTGTCAAAGCCATCGTCGAGGAACAGAACGGCTACACATCGCACGCGGGTCTGCCGGCGTTGCGTGAGAAAGTTGCGAGTGAGTATTCGTATCTGGAAGGCAGGCCGGAACGCGTCGTCATCACAGCTGGTTCGCAGGAGGCGCTCTATCTCGCATTGCTCGCGCTGGTCGACGATGGCGACGAAGTGTTACTCCCCAATCCCGGTTTTGTCGCTTATCCGACAATCGTGCGGATGGCCGGCGGTACTTCGACCTTCTATCGCTTGCCGCGTACCAACGGTTTCGCTTTCGACCGCGATGAGTTTCGAAGCGCGCTTACGCCACGAACCAAGGTTGTCGTTTGTATCAGCCCGTCGAATCCGACTGGTCGTGTTTTGTCGAACGACGATCTGGCGAGCATCGCTGATGCGGTGCGCGATCATGGCTGCTATTTGATTAGCGACGAGATCTATCGCGAGCTTTACTACACGGCCCAGCGACCGGAGACGTCATCAACGTTTTACGACCGCACGATCGTTATCAGCGGGCTCTCGAAGTCGATGAGTATGACCGGTTGGCGCCTCGGCTGGTTGTGTGGCGAGGAGGCGGTGGTCCAGGCAGCGCTGGTGCTTCATGGTTACGTGACGACGTGTGCTTCAGCGGTATCACAGAAAGCGTCACTCGTAGCGTGGACCGATGAAGCCGAAGCGGCGCGCGCAGGGTTTCGCGAGACGTTTCGTGTGCGACGCGATCATCTCTTGCGCTTGATTGAATCTGAGTTGGGATTGCGGGCCGTGACGCCTGAAGGCGCGTTTTATACGATGCTGGAAGTCAGTAAATACGGACCATCGATGCGCGTCGCGGAAGCTTTGTTGAATGAAAAGGTAATTACAGTTCCGGGGGCAGCGTTTGGCAGGGAAAGCGAAGGTTTCCTGCGTGTCTCGTTTTGCGCAGATCAAGAGACATTGACTGAAGGAGTTCAGAGAATCAAACGAGGATTAAGAGAGGTTGTAAGCAATGAATAAGAAGTTTCGAGTCGGAATTCTTGGCGCGACGGGGACGGTGGGCCAGCGGTTTATTCAACTGCTCGAGAATCATCCGCAGTTTGAAGTCACCGCCGTTGCAGCATCTGATCGTTCGCAGGGAAAAGCGTATGGCGATGCGTGTTCGTGGCGTTTGCAGGGCGAGATGCCGGAGCGTGTTCGCTCGTTAAAGGTGCAGGCGCCCGCGCCGCCGCTCGAGTGCGACCTCGTGTTTTCATCTTTGCCGGGCGATATCGCGCGCGAAACGGAAGACAGTTTTGCGGCTGCCGGTTATCCCGTCATCACCAACTCGTCAGCATTTCGCATGGATGAAGATGTGCCGTTGCTGATTCCCGAAGTCAACCACCAGCATCTCAATCTGCTCGCACGCCAGCGCCAGCGTTACACGTCAGGCGGGTTCATCGTGACGAATCCGAATTGTTCGACGGTCGCGCTCGCGTTAGCCCTTGCGCCGTTGCATGCGGCGTTTGGTATCTCCGCAGCGGTCGCAACAACGTTACAGGCGCTTTCAGGAGCGGGGTATCCGGGCGTTCCTTCCCTCGATATCCTCGATAATGTGCTTCCATACATCGGTGGTGAGGAAGAGAAGATGGAAGCGGAGACCCAAAAGATCCTGGGCCGCTACGTCGATGCACGAATTCAGCCGGCGCCGATGGCTGTGAGCGCGCAGTGTCATCGCGTGAATGTTGCTGACGGTCACATGGTTGCCGTACGCGTGAAGTTAGCGCGCCAGGCAGAGTTGAATGACCTGCGTGAGGCGTTGGCATCATTTCATTCGTTGCCGCAGGAGCTTGGGTTACATTCGGCGCCGCGTTTACCGATCGTCGTTCGCGATGAAGTGGATCGTCCGCAACCGAAGCTCGATCGCGATGCGGGAAATGGAATGACAGTCACGGTTGGACGGCTTCTCCCGGACGCGGTGCTCGATTACCGGTTTGTAGCGTTGGGCCACAATACGATTCGTGGTGCGGCTGGCGCGGCGATACTCAACGCTGAGTTGTTAATTGCGTTGGGACATTTGACAGGATGAACAAAATAGAAACCTCTATGAGCAGACTCGCAGGAGTTCTTGCGTTCTTACTTGTTTTCAGTTTCTCAGCCGCGGCCCAGTCGCTTGACGATCAAGTGAAGCCGATCGTTGCGGGTTTCAAGGGCAAGGTCAGTCTCTTTGCCAAGAATCTCGACACCGGTGAAACGTACGCACTGAACCCCGACGAGCGCGTGCGCACCGCGAGCACGATCAAGATTGCGGTCATGATCGAGGCTTTTGCGCGTGTGAATGAAGGGAAGGCAAAGTGGACTGACGAAGTCGTGCTGACCAAAGAGAAGAAGGTGTCCGGGTCAGGCATCCTCAACGAACTTTCAGATGGATTGCGACTGACGCTGCGCGATGCCGTCAATCTCATGATGATTCTCAGTGACAACACAGCCACGAATCTCGTGCTAGACGTGTTGACGACCGATGCCGTGAACGCGCGCATGGAATCGTTGGGTTTCAAGCAGATCAAGATTATGCGAAAGGTCGGCAGCGGCGGCGAGAGCGCGGCGGGCAAAGATCCGGAAAACAAAAAATACGGGCTCGGTATGGCGACACCGCGTGAGATGGTGCTCGTGATGGAGAAACTCGAGCGCGGCGAGATCATTAGTTCCGCAGTCTCGAAAGAGATGATCGAATTAATGAAACGCGAGCAGGGCCGCAACGCCATTGGACGTTCGCTTTGGAATGTTCCGATGGCGAGCAAGTACGGCGCGCTCGATCGTCTCCGCAGTGCGATCGGGATTCT
>Ga0134128_10010849_pt1 | contig 10908 bp, 11 predicted proteins | sample KB31754_FD_96462 | JGI IMG/M metagenome (GOLD analysis project Ga0134128, IMG submission 96462) | Terrestrial soil microbial communities with excess Nitrogen fertilizer from Kellogg Biological Station, Michigan, USA - KB3-175-4 | ecosystem: Environmental > Terrestrial > Soil > Unclassified ...
CCCGCCAGCTCGCCACCATGATTGATGCCGGTCTCGCGATGGTGCAATGCCTCCAGGCGCTCGCCGAACAAACCACCAACAAGGTCATGCGCGACGTCATCAAGGACATTTGCACGCGCGTGGAAGGCGGTGACAGTTTCTCCGAAGCCCTGCAAAAGCACCCCAAAGCCTTCAGCCGCCTGTATGTCGCCATGGTTTCCGCCGGTGAAAAGGGCGGTTTGCTGGCCGAAATTCTTGCGCGCTTGGCGACCTACCTGGAAAACACCGCGCGACTCCGCAAAAAGGTCAAATCCGCCCTCATGTATCCTACCATCGTCAGCGTGGTGGCCGTGCTCATCACCACCTTCCTGCTGGTCAAGGTGGTGCCGGTGTTCGCGGACGTGTATTCGGGTTTCGGCGGCAAGTTGCCCGCGCCCACCCAGTTCCTGATCAACTTCAGCAATTTCGTGAAGCACTACATCCTGCTGTTCATCCTGGGCGGTGGCGGGATTGTTTACGGCTGGTTCTGGTTCATCAAAACCCCGAAGGGCCGTGAATTCTGGGATGGCCGCCGCATTAAACTGCCCATCTTCGGCGCCATCGCGCACAAGATCTGCCTGGCCCGCTTCACCCGCACGCTCGCCTCGCTCATCCGCAGCGGCGTTCCCATTCTGGAAGTCCTGAACATCGTTGCCCAAACCGTCGGCAATGTGGTCATGGAAAAAGCCATCAAAACCGCCGCCGGCGATATCGAGCGCGGACAAAGCATTTCCACGGCGCTCGGCAAACACCCCGTATTTCCGAACATGGTCATCCGCATGATCACCGCCGGCGAACAAACCGGCAAAATCGACAACATGCTCGAACGCATCTCCGACTTCCTGGATGAAGAAATTGAAACCGTCCTCTCCGGCCTCACCTCGTTGATCGAACCCATCCTGATTGTGTTCCTGGGCGTCGTCATCGGCGGCATGGTTGTTTGTATGTTCCTGCCGATTTTCAAACTCGGCGAGCTCGTCAGCGGCGACAACAAATAACCGGTTTCCGTTATCTTGGATTACAAAGCGGGCGTCAGTCGCGAAAGCGATTGACGCCCGCTCCGTTTTTGGGCCGCTAAATCGGGTGAACGGGAGGTATCAGAGCTAGCAGAGAATCCTCATAAAACTGCTCTCTGTTGCCTCTGTTAGCTCCTGTTCAAGCTTCCCCGCTGTCTTTCGTCCTGTAATTTTTACTTTCTTTCGCCGCCGCGCTTTCTACCATGCCCCGCTGACCGTGCCATGTGCGCGGTCCACTGAACTCGAATTCGAAACTTATGCCATTGACACATACCCGCGAGCTTTTCGCCAAGGCCCTGAAGGGCAAATACGCATTGGGAGCCTTCAACGTCAACAATATGGAATTGCTTCAGGCCATCATCGAGGCCTGCGAAGAGGAAAAAGCGCCGGTCATGCTGCAGATTTCCAAGGGCGCCCGCCAATATGCCAACCCGGTCTATCTCAAGAAACTCATCGAAGCGGCCGTCAGCCTTTCCAATATTCCCATCGCCGTCCATCTCGACCACGGCGATTCCTTCGAGCTGTGCAAGGAATGCATCGATGAAGGTTTCACCAGCGTCATGATCGACGCCAGCCACGAGCCTTTTGATAAGAACGTGGAAATCACCCGCAAAGTCGTCGAATACGCCCACAAACACAATTGCGTGGTGGAATCCGAACTCGGCCACCTGGTGGGCGCTCAGTTCGACGAAGGCGAAGAAGGCGGCAACTATTCCAAGAGCGGCCATTACACCAACCCCGAGGAAGCGGTGAAATTTGTCCGCGAATCCGGCTGCGATTCCCTGGCCGTCGCCATCGGCAATTCCCATGGCGCCTATAAATTCAAAGGCGAACAGCACCTCGACCTCGACCGCCTCGTCGCCATCAAGAAAGCCCTGATGGATGCCGGCCTGGGCGATTATCCGCTCGTGCTCCACGGCGCTTCCAGCGTGCCGAAGGATTTGGACGAGGAAATCAACAAATACGGCGGCAAACTCGGCACCGACACCGCCGGCGTGCCCGAATCCGACATCGAAGTCGCCCGCCGCACCGGTTGCACCAAGGTGAACATCGATACTGACCTGCGCCTGGCCATGACCGCCGCGATCCGCAAGGTATTCGCGGAAAACCCGAAGGAATTTGATCCCCGCAAATACCTCGCCCCCGCCCGCAACAAGGTCAAGGAACTCGTCCGGCACAAGATCACGAACGTCCTCTGCTGCGCCGGCCACGCGTTTGATTGATTCAATCCCCTCGTAGCGGCGCCTCGGCAGCGCCGCAAACTATTTCGCACAAAACGCAGCCGGCTCCGACTGGGCTGCGTCTTCATTTCATCGAGACAAGACGCGTGCCGCCTCGCCTCCGCATAATACTTCGCGCCAGCGTCCCGGACTGCGGCGGCCCTCCGCCGCTCTGAATCTCGCTCTGTTCCCGTTCATAATACTTTTTGCTCAATTCACCCTGCCGCCCGGAGGCAGTGAATTGGTCGATGCATCGGATTTGGTATCAGGCGGAGCTTCTGGAGAACTTGTATCCCACGGCACAATCGTAATCGCAATCCGCCGGTTCTTGGCCCGCCCTTCCGGCGTGGAATTATCAGCCACCGGCCGGAATTCGCCATAACCCACCGCGCCCACGCGGCGCGGATCCACTCCGGCGCGTTCGGTCAAAAAATGCACCGCCGCCAAAGCCCGCGCGGTCGATAGCTCCCAATTGCTCGCGAAACGGCTCTGCGCCTTCTGGCTGATGGGCACATTGTCCGTGTGGCCAATCACGTTGATTGCCAGGTCGGGATGCTCCTGGAGAAGGGCAGCGATTTTCCGCATCACCGCCTCGCCATCCGGCTTCAACACCGCCTCGCCCGAATCAAACATCACCCGATCCATGATGTTGACAGTCAATTTCCCCTGCAGCTTCGAAATCGTCACGTCCTTGGATTCAAGCTGCGATCGCATCTCATTTTCCAACGACTTGGACGCCTGCGCGACCTGCTCCTTTTGCTTCTCCAAATCAGCGACCTGATTCGTGAGCGAGGCGATTAGATCCTGATTGGTCTGATTTTGCGCCACGGCTTTGGCAAGGTCGGCTTTGGTGTCGTTCAAAGTGCTTTGCAACGCTTGAAGTTCCTGCTGATGACGCGCATTGGCCCCATTCCATAGAAATAACAATACGCCCGCCGCCACGGCCAGCAGCGCAGCCACGGCCCATGCGATTGCCGCGCCTCGAGGAGACTTGTTCGCGCGGGTGACATGGTCGGTGAATGGCTGCTTACTATCGTTCACAGTACAAGCAAAGGTCAGCCTCGCCCTCGCTTCAATAAAAAAATGGCAGCCAGGTGCGGCGCGTCGCTCCGCGCGCGCCGCGGATAACCTTACGCGAGCGGGCTGGTCACCCTGCGGTGCGCGCGGAGCGATGCGCCCTACCGGCCACCCTTACGCCATATGCCCCGGCACGCTGACCATCCAGCCGATGCCGAATTTGTCCGTCAGCATCCCGAACTTTGGCGACCAAAACGTTTTCGTCAGCGGCATCTTCACCTGGCCGCCGTCCGCAAGCGCCTTAAAGACGCGGTCCGCGTCCGCCTCCGTGGGAACGGATAGCGCCAGCGAAAACCCCTGAAACGCCGAGCTTTTGTTCGTGCAGTCGTCCGACGCCATCACCACCGTTTCGCCAACGCGAAAGCTCGTGTGCATAATTTTGTTCTCGAACCCGGGCGGCACCATGCCGGGCGCATGAGGCTGCGGGCTGTCCTTGTAACGCATCGTGAGCTGGACTTCGGCGCCAAGGGCTTTCTTGTAAAACTCCACGGCTTGCTCGCAGTTTCCACCGAAGAAAAGATACGGTTGAACGTTTGTTTCAGATTTTGTGCTCATAATTCGATTTTTGTTGGTCTTTCAATGTTACGACGAATGAACCGGGGCTTTGAGGACATCTATCTCATTTTTTCTATTCTGCAAATCGCGATTTCGGCAAAGTCGTGCGGTAATTCCGCGCTCCATCGTCGTTGGCTTAGACAAACTCCCCGTTTTGCAGTACTTTTTCCCGCGATGACAATTAGTCCTCAATCGCCCATGCGCGACGTGCTGGAAAAGTTTCCCGGCGCGCAACGGGCCTTGTTCCGACGCTACCACATCGGCGGTTGCAGCAGTTGCGGGTTTAGTCCGGATGAAACGCTCGCGAACGTTTGCGAGCGCAACGGCGGTCTCAACGTCAGCGAAGTCCTGGCCCACATCCAGTCCAGCCATGAACAGGACGCGAAGATATTGATGTCGCCGAACGAATTGGCTGAAGCGCTCAAACAAGACCAATCATTGCGCCTGGTGGATGTCCGCTCGCGCGAGGAATTCGAGGCCGTGCACATCCAAGGTTCTATGCTCCTTTCGCAGGACACGATGCGGCAAATCATGGGTGACGGCTCGAACACCAAACCGCTCATCGTGGTGGATCATCAGGGCAAGCAAGGCCTCGACGCCGCGGCGTATTTCATGGGGCACGGCCTGCAAAACGTCCGCTGCCTTCGCGGCGGCATCGATGCCTGGGCTCAGGAAGTGGACCACAAAATGCGCCGATACAAATTAGGCTGACCCTGTAGCGGCGGTCTGTGACCGCCGCTGAATTCCAACAAAATGAACAACGATCTCCAGAAAAAAATCTCCGAAGCCATCGCCAACCCCCAAAACATGGGCGAACTGGCCAATGCCGACGCCGTCGGTACCGTGGGCAATTCCGATTGCGGCGAGATGCTACGAATGTGGGTGAAGTTCAAGGATGAGAACGGCAAAAAAGTCATTGACCGCGCCACTTTCCAATCCTTCGGTTGCGAAACCGCCATCGCCGTCGCCAGCCTGGCCACGGAATTGATTCGCGGCAAAACACCGGAGGAAGCCCTCTCGCTTAAAACCGAGGAACTCGCCGGCGAACTCGGCCCATTGCCACCGATGAAAATTCATTGCGCCCAACTCGTCGAAGGCGCCCTCCGTTCGGCGCTTGAACCGCAACCGGCCGAGCCGAAACCATCACCCGGCCAACCCGCCGCCCCGACCTTGCTCGATAGTTTTTCGAAACCCAAAGAAGGCGTCAAAATCACCTTCCTGGACGATCCCAAATAATCGTAGCAACGGACGTCAGGAAGCTCTGGATCTGATTCCGCCGCAAAAGTTCCAGCCTTATTACCTTGGCCGCCACCGTGGACACTGTCCCGTTTTCGAGCAGGACAATCGTAAAAACAGGACACTCAAGGACATTTTTTGGGTTAAAACCTTGATTTTGACTTCGTTATGACCCTATTCTAACCCGTTGGCACCATTGATGCTGAGATTCCTCTCATGATAGTCGCAGGATTAGTCATGTTGGGCGTGATGGTTGCGGGTCTGGGTCTCGCGATGTTCGCCTACTTCTCGGCCCCGGTCGGTTACCAGGACGAGAAGGGCTTCCATTTCGGGGTGCAGCATTCCGCTTCGATCGAAGCACGCCACGCCAGGGCTGCCTAAGTCAGCCTCTCCGATCGGTTTCAGTTGCCGCTCAGGCAACTTGCTTCATTCTCTTCCCGCCGCCTGAATTAACGGTCTCAGTTCCTTCATCAATTTCGCAAAGAGTTCCAGCGACACCTGCTGCGCTCCGTCGCTCAACGCCTCCGCCGGATTCGGATGCACTTCGATCAACAACGCATCCGCGCCCATCGCCACCGCGCCTTTGCACATCGACGCCACCAAATCCGCCCGGCCCGCCGCCTGGCTGGGATCGATCACGATCGGGCAATGCGATTCCTTCTTGATGATCGGAATCGTCGCGAGATCCAGCGTGTTGCGCGTGTAAGTCTCGAACGTACGAATGCCGCGTTCGCAGAACATCAAGTTTGGGTTTTCATGAGCGAGCACGTATTCGCCCGCCAGCAACCATTCCTCAACCTTCATCGAAAGCCCGCGCTTGAGCATGATGGGCTTGCCGGTTTTTGCCGCGGCAATCAGCAACTGGAAATTCTGCGAATTCCGCGCGCCGATCTGAATGATGTCCGTGTATTCCGCCACCATTTCCGCGTGTGATTCCGAAAGCAATTCCGTGATGATCGCCAAACCGGTTTCCCGCCGCGCCTTGGCCAATAGCTTCAACCCTTTCTCCCTCAGGCCCTGGAATTCATACGGCGACGTCCTCGGCTTGAATGCGCCGCCGCGCAGAATGGTCGCCCCGGCGGCTTTCACCGCTTCCGCCGTGGTCATCAATTGTTCTTCGCTCTCCACTGAGCACGGCCCCGCCATGACATGAAATTTTTTTCCGCCAATCAGATGGTCGCGAACTTTGACCGTGGAATCCGTCGGATGCGCCTCGCGGCTGACCAGCTTGTAACGCTTTTGAATCGGCAGCACGCTCTCGATCAACTGCGGAAACACCGTCACGAGCGTCTCAAGCGATTGATTGGTGATCTCATCGCCGATGGCGCCAACGACCGTCCGCGCCACGCCGCGCATGACGTGCGGGCGATAGCCGCGTTTGCGGATTTCCTTCAACACGGTGGTTTCCTGTTTTTTCGAAAGGTTCGGTTTAAGAACGATGATCATGATTTTGGATGCCGCCGCCCTGCAGGCACAAAAAAACCGCAGGGACGACCTGCGGCAGATTGGTGGTTTGGGAGCTTTAAAGCGACCGCAAGCACCAGTCCGCTGCATTGGTAAAGTAATACCAACCGGCAAAGCTGCTAAAATGCCTGCAAATCGAATTCACGGGATGATTTTAACATCCAAGCCGGATGCGTCAAGCGGGAGTGGCAGATTGGCGCTTAACAATTCGCGCCAGCGTCCCGGACTGCGGCGGCCTTCCGCCGCTCTGCCCCACGGCTCACCAGTCACCGGACGTTTCAAAATCATCCCCGCCCGCCAACTTGTCTGTCTTGAAACGATAAATCGACTTCACGATGGCCGGTGACGCCGTCCGCTCAAACCATGCCGCCGAACACCATGGGTACTGGCACGCCACTGGAACCAACCGATGCTTCACCGCATTCTGATGCACATAATTCAAGCGCGCCAGGTAAGCACGTTGCTGCTGAAGTTTCCTGTCCCAAAAATTGAACCAAACTTGACGGCCCGGAGCTTGATCGAGTTTGTTAATCCAGCCAGCCGTTTTCACGTGCAATATTCCCACTATTTTTTTCAGGCTCGTTGCATCGTCCGCATCTTCCGGCGAGTGAGCGACAAAATGGTAATGATTTGAAAAGATGGCCGACGCCTCCAGGCGCCACCCAAACTTGTCGGCCAGCGACAACAAACCTCTTTGCAGGACTTGCAACCTCTTTCTTCCGGCAAAGTGATGTTCTCGAAGATAAGTGGAAGCAGTCACCAAGTAAGCTCCGCGGTCGGCAAGTTGATGCGTGGGAACATGAGGCCAGGGAGTCTTGGGTTCGGGCATGGCCACGAGCGTACGAAGAATCGGTTTACGCTTCAACCAGGAGCGCCAGAGGTCTGGCGCACTCCGGGACGCTTCGCGATCTCCATGGCATCGGACCTCGCGCCAGCGTCCGGACTGCGGCGGCCCTCCGCCGCTCTTTGAACGGCAACTTACCTCGGCCGCGCATGCTTATCCGTCGGCTTGCGATGCACGCTCGGCATCCGGACCCAGCGCTGACCAAACACGCCAATTACCCGCGTCGCTGCCACGAATGATTCCGCGTTCACGTGCTGGTGTCCGTGGATAAATACCTGCGGCCGCGCGCGCTCGATGTAGGCGTTGAACGCCTTGAACCCGACATGCACGCCCTCGTCCCATTGATGAATCAAATGCGGTGAATTGTGCGCCACGAAAACGTCGACCGGCGGAAACGATTCCAGGGCTTTTTCGACCTCTTCCTGTTCATAGAGAAAATGACCCCGCGGCTTGTAGCGCCAGGAACCGTTGAACCCGCCAAATTTCAGCCCCTGATGCTCCACCACCTTCAAATGCAAGTCCTTGATTGGCGAATGAAATCGCGCGGAACTGTCGTGATTGCCTTTCACGGCGAACAGATGCCGGCACAATGTCATTTCAGCCACTCGCAAGATGAAGGAATCCGAAACGTCCCCGCAACTGATCAACAAATCCGCGCGCAACTCGCGGTCGAAATCAATATGTTCTTCGTCGGCAACAACCAGTGTTCTCACAAGTATAAACCTGAAGTGAGCAGGTTTTTTGCCACAGGAACGTTGGCGGGCGGCGCCAGCAACGCGGATTTCATTCTGCAAGATAGGTTGAATGACGAATAACGAATGACGAATGGAATGACGCTGACAGTTCGGCAATTCGTCATGCGTCATTTTCTTCAAAATATCATGGAAAAAGCCCCCGCAATTTCTTCGCCTCCTGAACCCGTTTCACGCCAAGGCTCATGGCCGAGAGGCGCATGGGAATTTTTTCCTTCCGGCTCGCGTTCAGGATTTGTGTCCACGCGTTTTCCAGAATCCGGAACAATTTGTCCACCACTTCAGTTTCGCCCCAGAAAAAACTTTGCAGGTCCTGCACCCACTCGAAATAACTCACCACCACGCCGCCAGCATTGCACAAAATATCCGGGATGATGAAAATCTCCGGCCGCTGGTTGAGAATCACGTCCGCTTCGGGTGTCGTCGGTCCATTGGCGGCCTCGGCCAGGATGCGGCACTTGATTTTGCCCGCGTTCGCCTCCGTGATTTGCCGCTCCAACGCCGCCGGCACCAAGATATCGCACGGCAACAAAAGCAATTGTTCGTTGCTGACCGGTTCCGCTTCCGGAAAACCGACCACGGTTTTGTTCGCCGCGACGTGTTTTTCCAGCCTCCAAAGATCGAGTCCGTTCTGGTTGTAAATCCCGCCGCGAACGTCGCTCACCGCAATCACCTTCGCGCCATAGCGCGCCAACGACAACGCGCTGACGGAGCCCACGTTTCCATAACCCTGCACCACTGCCGTGCATTGGCTCATATCCAGGCTCAACGCATCCGTGGCGCGGTTGATCAGATAACCCACCCCGCGTCCGGTCGCCTCGCGCCGCCCGAGCGAGCCGCCGATACCCACCGGTTTGCCGGTTACCACGCTCGGCACCGCGTAACCCGAATGGACCGAATACGTGTCCATCATCCACGCCATGATTTGCTCGTTGGTGCCCAGGTCCGGGGCCATCACATCCACTTGCGGGCCGATGAATGGAATCATTTCCTGCGTGTAACGGCGCGTGAGATGTTCGAGTTCCAGGCTCGACATTTTGCCTGGGTCGCACGCGATGCCGCCCTTGGCGCCGCCGTACGGCAAACCGGTAAGCGAGCATTTCCAACTCATCCACATCGCCAGCGCGGCGACTTCGCCCAGCTTGACGTCCGGATGATAACGCAATCCGCCCTTGGTCGGCCCGAGCGTCAGGTGATGCTGCACGCGATAGCCGGAGAACACTTCCGTCGTGCCATCGTCACGTCGAATTGGCACTGCTACGGTCAGTGAACGCTTCGGATATTTGAGCCGTTCGCGTTCAGCGTCGGAGATCTGGAGATAATCCGCCACGAGATCGAACTGTCGGCAGGCCATTCGAAAAGTCGGGTGATCGTAAATTTCCATGCCCCAACGTATTTCATGCCGACACGAATTTCACGAATTATAAAAGTGTACATCGACGACCAGCGTAGCTTGACGGCCGCGCCGGCGCGCGGGCTTTAGCCCGCTTCACCGTGATCGAATACAGCGATTTGGAATATTTTGAGGCCTTCTTGCGTGCGAACATTGAAGCGACGTAAACGTCGCGCTCCTGAATATGCGCGTGCCAAGTTGCGCCCATGCACGACTGCGCGCGAGATCCACGGAAAAATGATTTCAATTATGCGTGGTCGGCGAAGGATACCAATACATGCTGCGACCCGTGGACCATTCCAATTGGCCGGTGTCGGTGGGATTCGAGCCCGATCCATTCGCAACATTGGACGGCTCCCAGAACTCAATCGGGCGGGCGGAACGAGCACTGCCGTCGCACATCGCGAAGTTTCCGACCCGGCCATTATTATGCCTCGCCATGGACTGATCCCCAGTGATGCTGGATTGGGACAGAAAGGGAAGAAATTGCGGGTCGTCGTCATTTATTTCCGGGAGGAAAATCGTGTCCGAAGGCCTGACGATATTCATCATCCTGGTTTGCGGCACACCGCTGCCACGGCTTTGAAAGTTCACGCAGATGCGCGCATTTTCAGCATACATAAAATAGGCTTTGAAAACGTCCAGCGGATTGTGGTAGCTGATCAGGCTCAACACCGGGGAGGGCGCACTGGGACAAGCGAAGATCGTAGCGCTGCCGGGCAGGGGCGCGTTCGTCCGCGTGTAAAGAGTCACCAGCGGCTGCTGGGCTATCAGCGGCGCGACGCAGTTGTACCACGCAAAATCATAGTTATCGGTGTTGGTCGGGCCGCCCATGGAGTCAATCGTTTCGGAGGCATCACCCTCATCGGGAACGAAGTCGTGACTGTCATCCGCATACATGCGAAAACCCATTCCCCATTGCTTCAGATTATTCAGGCACTTGACGGTTTGGGTTTTTTGCTTGGTCAAAGACATCGCCGGCAGGAGCATGGCCGCCAGAATCGCGATAATCGCGATCACTACCAACAACTCAATGAGAGTGAATCCCCAGTGGGACTTGCGCTCCTGCTTTGAGCGAAACAGATGCGACGCTCCTGAGAATGGGAACGGGTTCATTCCTCTTGAAAGGGCAACTGGTCTACTATTAGCCGCTCTATGGCTGGCGTCAACCCAATCTTATAGTATTTCGACCGCTCAGAGGATTCGCTCTCTTAGAGCCTGTACTTAACTTCATCGGAATAAATTTGCGAGCATGAGAGTGGCGAAGGCGAGCCAATGGTAATTGGCGAAGGTGGATTGGAGACGTTCATAATCTTTGGCGAGGCGTCGAAAA
>Ga0134128_10010850_pt1 | contig 10907 bp, 9 predicted proteins | sample KB31754_FD_96462 | JGI IMG/M metagenome (GOLD analysis project Ga0134128, IMG submission 96462) | Terrestrial soil microbial communities with excess Nitrogen fertilizer from Kellogg Biological Station, Michigan, USA - KB3-175-4 | ecosystem: Environmental > Terrestrial > Soil > Unclassified ...
ATGTTCACGAGCACGTAGCCGGGGAGGGTGCGCTTGTCGGTCTGCACCTTCTGGCCGTCCTTCGTCTCGATCACCTGCTCGGTGGGGACGACGACGCGCCGGAAACGGGCGCGCTGGTTCATCGACTCGATCCGGTGCTCGAGGTTGGCCTTCACCTTGTTCTCGTGCCCGGAATAGGTGTTGATCACATACCAGCGGAACATTTCGTCTTCTCGGCTCCGATTCTCGGCGACTAGCTCACAGCAGGACGTGCTTGACCACGTACTCCCACACACGGTCGTTCGCGTAGAGGTAGATGCCGGTGATGAGACACGCGATGAGGACCACCGCAGTACCGCTGATCAGCGCCTGCTGCGTCGGCCACTCGACCTTCTTGAGCTCGCCCCACGATTCCTGGAAGAAGCGGACACCGGGGGCTCCGGGCCGGACGTCGTCGCGGCGTTCGGCGCGCGCCTCGGACGGCTGCCGCGGCGGCTCCTCCTCGGTGGTCGGCCGCGGCCTCGGCGCGGGCCGGAGCGGCGGCGTGCCCGCAGCCTTTGCCCGGCGCTGCCGGCGCTGCTGGCGCGTGGACCTCGCCACTACCGCGTCTCCCGGTGCAGCGTATGGCTGCCGCACCAGCGGCAGTACTTGCGGAACTCGACGCGGTCGGGCGAGTTGCGCTTCGACTTCTGCGTCTGGTAGTTCCGGCGCCTGCACTCGGTGCAGGCGAGCGTGATTGCGACTCTGACTCCGGTTGCCATTCCTGTATCTCGTTCGAGGGACGCGCTCCAGTAGCGCCGGGTGGGCTCGAACCACCGACCTCTGCATTATGAGTGCAGCGCTCTGACCAGCTGAGCTACGGCGCCTCGCGCCGGCGCAGTGTAGCGAGAACTTACGGCCGCATCTTCGCCGCCACCGCGACGACTCCCGCCGCTGCCGCGACCAGCGCCGCGGCCCTCGCGGCCCGTCTCGGGAAGGACGGCTTCGGGCGTACCTCGTAGTACAGCCGCTCGGGCTTCGGCTCCAGCGGGCCCGTGGCTCCGTGCTCGCGCGCGAGCTTCAGCACCTGCGCGACGTGGAGCGCGCGCCGGCCTGTGTCTCCCTGCTCGATCTGCGTCTTGCACGAGAAGCCGTCGGCGACGACGAGGGTGTCCTCGTCGAGTTCGCGCACCTTCGGCAGCAGCCCCTGCTCGCCGCACTCCATCGAGACCTCGTGGTGAGAGGACTCGAACCCCCACGAGCCGGCGAGCCCGCAGCAGCCGGCCGTCAGCGTCGCGACCTCGACTCCCATCTTCTGCAGCAGCTCGACCTCGGGATCGATGCCGCCCGTCGCCTTGTGATGGCAGTGGCCCCAGACGAACGCCTTGCGCTCGAGCCGAGGCGGCTCGACCTCGAACTTCTCGAAGAACTCCGCGAAGTGATACGTGGACTGCGCGAGCCGCTTCGCGTCGTCGTCGTGCGGCAGCAGCTTCCCGAGCTCATCCTTGAACACGGCGACGCAGCTCGGCTCGAGCCCGACGATCGGGATCCCCTCGCGGTACCACTCGCGCAGCTGGTCGAGGCTGCGGTGGAGGTAGCGCTCGGCCAGGTCGAGGAAGCCGTAGTCGTAGAGCGGCCGACCGCAGCAGACGTGCCCCTCCGGGACGATCACCTGCCAGCCCGCCGCCTCGAGCGCCTCGACGGCCGCCACGCCGACGTCCGTGTGCATGTGGTTGTTGAAGGTGTCCGGGAAGAGGACGACCTTCCTGCCGGACGGGTTCGTCGTGCCGCCGCGCTGCGCGAACCACTGCTGGAGCGTGAGCGGCGCGAACGTCGGCACCGCGCGCTTCTGCGTCATCCCGGCCGCGAGCTTGAAGGCCTGCGCGAACGGCGGGGTCTGGGTGACGAAGTTGACGAGCCCGGGCGCGCGCGACGCGAGCCGGGACACCTGGTCGATGAGCCCGAACGCGTACGCGTGGCGCGGGCGGAGCCGGTGCTTCCAGCGCTGGTGGAGGAACTCCGCCTTGTAGGTGGGCATGTCGACGTTGACCGGGCAGTCGTTCGTGCAGCCCTTGCACGCGAGGCAGAGGTCGAGCGCCTCCATCACCTCGTCCGACTGCCAGCCGTCGGTGATGACCTCCCCCTCGAGCATCTCGAACAGGAGCCGCGCGCGGCCGCGCGTCGAGTGCATCTCCTCGCGCGTCGCCATGAAGGAGGGGCACATGACGTCCATCCCGTCCGGCCGGCGACACCTGCCGACTCCGACGCAGCGGAGCGCGGCGTGCGCGAAGTCGCCCTCGTCCTCCGGATAGGCGAACTTCACCGGCGGTCGCCACGGCGCATAGCCGGCGCCGAGCTTGAGGTTCTCGTCGAGCCTGTACGGGTCGACGACCTTGCCGGGGTTCATCTTCCCGTCCGGATCCCAGATCCGCTTGAACTCGCGGAACGCCTCGACGAGCTCCTCGCCGTACTGCTTGTAAAGGAGCTCGGCCCGCGCCTGGCCGTCGCCGTGCTCGCCCGAGAGCGAGCCGCCGTAGGAGACGCAGAGATCCGCCGCCGCCTCGACAAAGGCGCGGAACTCGCGGATCCCGCGCTTCGACCGAAGGTCGAAGTCGTAGCGGACGTGCATGCAGCCCTGGCCGAGGTGGCCGTAGTACGTCCCCCAGAAGCCGTGTCGCGACGCGAGCGCGCGGAGATCGCGGAGGTAGTCGCCGATGTGCTCCGGCGGAACCGCGGAGTCCTCCCACCCCTCCCAGTGATCCTCGCCCCTCGGGAAGGCGGCGATCGCGAGGCCGACCTCGCGCACCTGGGCCAGCTGCTTCCGGGCGTCTTCGCCCTCGACGAGCTTCCCGTCGACCGCTGCCGGACGCAGCTCTGCGAGCAGCGCGCGGGCTCGCTCGACGGCCTCCTCGTCGGTCTCGCCGCCGAGCTCGACGTACATCCAGCCGCTCCCGTCCGGGAGGCCGTCGAGCGCGTCGACGTTGAGCGAAGCCTCGCGCTCGAACTCGACGAGGAGATCGTCGAAGCCCTCCACCGCGAGCGGCCGGTGCGCCAGGGCCTCCATGACGTGGTCGCCGGCGGTGGCGATGTCGTCGTAGCCGAGCACGACGCCGCACTTCGCGGGCGGGTCGGGAATCAGCTGCAGCGTCGCGCCGAGCACCGTCACGCAGGTCCCCTCGGTACCGACGAGCGCGCGCGCCACGTTGAAGCCGCGCTCCGGCAGGAGATCGTCGAGGTTGTAGCCCGAGACGCGGCGCGGGATCCGTGGGTATCGCTCTCGGATCAGATCCGCGTATCGGTCGCGGAGATCGCGCAGGGCGCCATAGATCTCGCCGCGCCTACCTCCGGCCGCGACGATCTGCCCGAGCTCCTCGTCCGCTGTCCGACCCACGCGCAGCCGCAGCCCGTCGTACGTCAGGACATCGAGCGAGTCGACGTTGTCCGAGGTGCGGCCGCCTTCTCCGAGGAACATGGCCTGGACGGAGTGCGCGCCGCAGGAGTTGTTGCCGACGTTGCCGCCGATCGTGCAGTACGCATGCGTCGAGGGATCCGGGCCGAAGACGAGGCCGTGCCGGCCGGCCTTCCGGTTGACGTGCTCGTTGATCGCGCCGGGCTCGACGGAGACGAGCCGCCGCTCGGGATCGACCTCGCCGATCGTGACGAGGTGCTTCGAGCAGTCGAGGATTACGGCGACGTTGACGGTCTCGCCGGAGAGGCTCGTCCCGCAGCCGCGCGGAGTGATCGGAGCCCCGTGGTCGCGGCAGATGCGGTGGACGGCGACGACGTCGTCGAGCGTCCGGGGCAGGACAACGCCGATCGGCGGCTGGCGGTAGTTCGAGGCGTCCGTCGCGTACAGGGCTCGGCTCGCGGTGTCGAACCGAACCTCTCCCTCGATCGCGTCGCGCAGGTCGGCGGCGAGGGCCCGGCGGTCGACTTCGCGGGAGCTCACGGCCGGAGCTCGCCTGCGAGGCGATCGAGCTCGCCCCGCAGGCGATCGAGCGCCTCTGCCTCCTCCCCCCGGTTGTGCTCGAGCTCGGAGCGGGCATCGTCGGAGAGGTCCACGCTCTGCGCGAGGTCGAGCAGCACGTCGTACGCGGCGAGCTCGTGGTGCTCGGTCGTCGCGGCGGCGGAAGCGTGGAAGAAGTCGGCGAGCCCGTCGTCGGCGAAGCTGTCCGCGAGCTCGTCGTGATGCTGGGCGAGCTTCTCGACCGGCGGGCTCAGGTTGGAGCTCGGTTCTGCGTCGAGCGCGCGAAAGACCGCCTCCAGCCGCGGCCCGTGCTCCTTCGTCTGGTCGAGGTGCTCCGCCACCGTCGAGGCGAGGCCCTCGCTCTTCACGGCCAGTTGCAGCTTGGGCAGCACCTCGAACGAGAGCGTACGCTCGATCCAGAGCAGCTCGGCGAGGAGCTGGAGGAAGAGGTCGCGTGGATTGCTCAGCGTCGGAGGGATGCGAGCGCTCCTTTCTTCCGTACCTTCGCCGACCGCGAGACGCGCTTAGCCTTCAGCAACCCGGCGAGACGGTCGGACAGCGCCATGATGACGAGTGCCGGGTTCGCCGCGCCCTCGGTGGGGAAGACGCTGCCGTCCGCGACGAAGAGGTTGGGCACCTCCCAGGCGCGCTGACTCGAGTCGACGACACTGTCCTCGGGAGAGAAGCCCATCCGGCAGCCGCCGACGAGGTGCGCGTAACGGTCGATCTTGAGGGTGTCCTGCGCGCCGGCGTGCTCCCAGATCTTCTCCATCACGCTCGTCGCGTAGGCGATGTTCTGCTTGTCGTTCTCGCAGAGCGAGTACGAGAAATTCGCCACGGGGATGCCGAACTGATCCTTCTCGGAGGCGAGGGTGACGCGATTCTCGGCGAGCGGCATGAGCTCGCAGAGGACGCCCATGATCGTCCAGTGGTTGTAGTCGCGCATGTACTCGCGCAGCGCCTGCCCCCAGTGCCCCTCCGCCTGGACGTGCTGCGCCCAGTCGATCGGCAGCGGTCCGACGGTCTGGATCGAGAAGCCTCGCGCGAAGCCGCGCGACTCGTCGGTCTCGTAGAACTGCTCGGAGGAGACCTCGGGCGGCGGCGCCTTGTACATCCGCAGCTGGTACGGGAACCGCGCCGCGACCTGCGTCGCGCCCTGCACCATGACGTACCGGCCGACCTGGTCGCTGCCGTTGGCGAGGCCGTGCGGAAAGCGGCTGCTCGTCGAGTTGAGGAGCAGCCGAGGCGTCTCGATCGCGTAGCCGCAGACGGCGACGGCGTCCGCCGGCTGGAAGCGCTCGATCCCGTCGGGGTCGATGTACGTGACGCCCGTGCAACGGCCGGCTTCGTCGACCTCGACGCGCACCGCCATCGAGTCGGCACGCACCTCGACGCCGTACTCGATCGCGTCGGGCAGGTGCGTGATGAGCGGGCTCGCCTTCGCGTTCACCTTGCAGCCCTGGAGGCAGAAGCCGCGGTAGATGCAGTGGGGCCGATTGCCGAAGACCCCGTTCGTGATGGAGACCGGGCCGACGCGCATCTCGATTCCCACGTCGAGCGCGCCTCGCCAGGCGACGCTCGCGGCGCCGGCGATCGGGTGCGGGCCGTGGGGATAGCTGTGCGGATCGCCCCACGGCCAGTCCTGGCCGGCGACCGGGAGCTCGAGCTCGAGCCGCTCGAACGACTCCTTCAGGTCCCAGTACGAGATCGGCCAGTCGACCGCGACGCCGTCGCGCGTCCGCACCTCGAAGTCGGAGGGGTGGAAGCGAGGGGTGTAGCCGGCGAAGTGGGTCATCGAGCCGCCGACGCCGACGCCCGAGTTGTTCTTCCCCATCTCGATCGGGTTGTCGCCCGAGATGATCCGCTTGTCGGTCCAGTAGATGGGATGCGACCCCTTCTCGTCGCTCACCCAGTCGCGGTCGGGATCCCAGAACGGCCCCTTCTCGAGGATCACGATTCGCCAGCCGGCGCGCGCGAGCCGCTGGGCCAGCGTCACGCCGCCCGCGCCTGCGCCGACGACGAGCAGGTCGACGGGAGCAGACAGCGGGTACTGCGCCATCCGATCGAGGTTCTGGAGCCCCCGCTTGTGCATGTCGAGCAGAAACGGGGAGTCGTTGTCCTTGGGCATCTGGACCGAGCCCTTGACGACGCTCATGAGATCCTTCATTCGAGCCCGCGCTCCTGCGTGTCCTGCACCGGATCCCGCTCGTACGCCTCTTTCCCTTCCCACTCCTCGCGCTCGGCGCTCTGCAGGTGCGGGCTGCCGAAGCGGGAGTAGCCCCGCGGGTAGGCAGGCCCGCCGAAGCCGATCTCGTTCCAGGCCCAGGGATGCGAGTAGAACTGCTGCGAGAGGTGCCGCGTGACGACGCTCCACGCGCGCGAAACGTTGAGCGTGTCCCAGACGCCGCCGTGCAGCCGGCCGTTGTCGAAGTCGTGCATCACTTCGAGCTGGTCCTCTGGGGTGAGGCGCGCGAAGCGCTCCTCACCCCGCCTCTGCGCCTCTTCGTCGAGGCCGCGGGCCACCCGCCGCCAGGTCTCGCGGTCGTCGGGCAGGTCGAAGTACTGATAGCCGTCGAGCTCGCCCTTGAAGAGCTTCTCGTCGACGTAGGCCATCACGGGGATGCGCGGATCGGAGTCCTGCGCGAGGAAGAGGTCGGCGAACACCGTCAGCGTCTCGAGCTCCCTCTCGTCGAAGAACCGGATCTCCGGCACCTCGTGCACGCGGTAGGATCAGCTTCCGCGTCACCTCGTCCCAGTGGTCCTGCTGCTCGAGGACGTCGTAGTCGGGATAGCGGCCGTGCATCTGGGGCGTGATCCCGCGCCGCTGCCGCGGGAGGTCGTACGGATCGGCGTGCGCCTGCTCGGGCAGGCGGCGGTTCGGGAGGTGATGCGCCTCGGTGAAGTCGGGTGGCATTACTTCTCGCGCTTGACCACCGCGGCGAGGACGCCGAGCATGCCGACGAGACAGAGCGAGCCGGGTGCGAAGAGCGGCGGCCCCATCGCGAGGTTGTACGTCGGCTCTCCGAACCCGCCCGGACGCTTCTGGACGCCGCGGATGTGGGTGATCACGCCGATCGCCCCGTCGAGCGCGTAGAGCGCGGAGACCGCGGGAAGCCACGTGCGCGCCGCCTTCTCGGAGAAGACGCCGGCGATGCCGGCCGCAGTCAGCGGCGGCGTGAGGAGAAGCGGCGTCCACATCCACTTGTCGCCGAACGAGCCCTTGTAGTGCTCGTAGTAGATCTCGAAGGCGAGCGGTGGGACGCTGAACGCGGTCGTCGCGGAGAGCAGCTTCTGCATCCGCCCCTCGCGAACGTTGACCAATGCGCGGGTGAGGAGGCCCATCGCCCTCCTTTTCTCTCCGTCGCCCGGAACGAAAACGCTCGCCGCGGTCAGGCGGCGAGTCTCTCGGCGTCTCGGCGCTTCAGCTCGAGCCCGTTGCCCGCGCGCGAGCGGTCGGGCCGCAGGACGCCGCCCTCGGGCTCGGGGACGCCGTCGAACAGCATGGCCTCGATCCGGACATGGTCGTGGAAGTACTCCAGATGCCGTCGCCGCTCCACCGCGCAGAACGCGTGCGTCGAGATCGCGGGCGCGCAGTGGGCGGAGAGGTCGATCGAGTGCGCGTTCGCGAGGCCGGAGGCGGTGAGGAGCCCGGTGATCCCGCCGCAGCGCGTGACGTCGGCCTGGAGGCAGTCGACGGAGCCGACGAGGTCCCGGAAGTCGGCCGGCACGTAGGCGTACTCGCCGGCTGCGATCTCGAGCCCGGCGGGGCCGGAGTCGCGGATCTGGCGGAGTCCTTCGAGGTCGTCGGACGAGACCGGCTCCTCGAACCACGTCACATTCCACGCCTCGGCATAGCGCTCCGCCCAGGCGAGCGCCTCCTTGCGGGCGAAGGCGCCGTTGGCGTCGACGTAGAGCTCGACGTCCTCGCCGATCGCCTCGCGGGCGGCGTCGAGCCGCACCGGATCGTGCTCGGGGTCGCGCCCGACCTTCATCTTCACGCGCGAGATCCCGGCCTCGGCCCAGCCGCCGAGCTGCTCGCACAGCCGCTCGACGCTGTAGGAGCAGAAGCCGCCGCTGCCGTAGATCGGGACGTCCTCGTGCGCCGCGCCGAGCAGGACGACGAGCGACACGTCGAGCAGGCGCGCCTTCAGATCCCAGAGTGCCTGGTCGACGGCCGAGACCGCGCAGAAGCCGATCCCCGGCTGCCCCGCGTTGCGGACCTGCGCGGTCATCCGGAGCCACGCCGCGCGGACGGCCATTGCGTCCTCGCTCTCGACGACGCCGGCGAGCTGGGAGGCGACGACCTCGGCGGCGGCCGCGTCGCAGTACGTGTAGCCAAGCCCCGCGTGCCCGCCGGCATGCGCCTCGACGACGACGATCGTCGTCGAGTCCCACTCCAGCGTCCCGTCGGACTCCGGCTCGTCGGTCGGGATCGTGTATGCGTGGACTTCGAGCCGCTCGACCGGTGCAGCGACCACTACGACTTCAGATGCTCGGTGAACTCGATGAGCTTCCCACGCAGCGACTTCTCCATCACGCCGGTGCGCTCGGGATCGCCCTTGACCATCGCGATCGCCATCTCCTTCGCCTGCTCGGTCCGGATGTGCGGCGGCAGCGGCGGGATCTCCGGGTCGGTCTTGACCTCGAGCACCACCGGGCGGTCGGCGGCGAGCGCCTCCTCCCACGCGGAGCGCATCCGGTCGCCGTCGTCGCAGAAGATCCCCTTCAGCCCGCATAGCTCGGCGTAGCCCGCGTAGTCGAAGTTCGGCAGCCACTGGGTGCCCTGGAACTTCGGGTCGCCCTCCATCACCCGCTGCTCCCAGGTCACCTGGTTCAGGTCCTGGTTGTTGAAGACGCAGAAGACGAGTCGCTTGTCGGGCCAGCGCTCGTGGTAGCGCTTCACGGTCAGCATCTCGTTCATCCCGAGCATCTGGAACGCGCCGTCCCCGACGAAGCAGATGACAGGCCGCCCGGGATGCGCGAACTTCGCCGCGATCGCGTACGGCACGCCGGGCACCATCGTCGCGAGGGTTCCCGAGAGGGAGGCGAGATTGCCCTTGCGCAGCTTCAGCTGGCGGGCGAACCAGTTCGTCGACGAGCCGGAGTCGGCCGTGATGATCGCGTCGTCCGGCAGCACCTGCGACAGCTCGTGGACAACCCGTTGCGGGTTCATCGGGTCCGCGTCCATCATCGCGCGCCGCTCGACGATGTCCCACCAGTCGCGGACGCTCTCCTCGATGCGCTCGCGCCAGCCGCGGTCCTCTTTGCGCACGAGGTGCGGCTCGAGCGCGCGCAGCGTCTCCTTCGCGTCGCCGATCAGCAGCACGTCCGCCGGGTAGCGGATGCCGATCATGTCGGCCTTGATGTCGATCTCGACGCAGCGCGCCTGCCCCTCCTTCGGCAGGAACTCCGCGTACGGGAAGCTCGTGCCGACCATGAGCAGCGTGTCGCAGTCCTCGATCATGTCGTAGCTCGGGATCGTCCCGAGGAGACCGATCGCGCCGGTCACGTACGGGAGGTCGTCCGCGAGGACGTCCTTGCCGAGCAGCGCCTTGGCGACTCCGGCGCCGAGCAGGTCGGCGACCCGCTCGAGCTCCTCGGCGGCGCCGCGGGCGCCCTGCCCGATGAGCATCGCCACCTTCTCCCCGTCGTTGAGGATCTCGGCTGCGTGCTCGATCTCGGACTCATGCGGCAGGATCCGCGGCCGCCGGTAGCCCACGCTCGAGTAGACCGAGCCGTGGCTGCGCGGCGGCGACTCGACGGCGTCCATCTCGGCCACGTCGTTCGGGACGATGATCGTGCAGACCCCGCGGTGGTCGAGGGCGATCCGGCAGGCGCGGTCGACGAGGTGGCGCGCCTGCGCGGGGTCCATGCAGTACTGGACGTACTCGGACACGTCCTTGAACAAGACCTGGAGGTCGACCTCCTGCTGGTAGTGCGAGCCGAGCGCGGAGCGCTTCTGCTGGCCCACGATCGCGACGACGGGGACATGGTCGAGCTTGGCGTCGTAGAGGCCGTTGAGGAGGTGGATGGCGCCGGGGCCCGAGGTCGCCATGCAGACGCCGAGCGCGTCGGGGCCGGCGAACTTCGCGTGGCCGCACGCCATGAAGGCGGCCATCTCCTCGTGGCGGGCCTGGATGAAGTCCGGGTCGCCGTCGGCCCGGTCGAGCGCTCCGAGGAAGGCGTTGATGCCGTCGCCCGGGTAGCCGTAGATCCGGTGGACGCCCCATTCGCGCAGACGCTTCAGGAAGTAGTCGGCGACGAGCTCGCCCATTGTCGTTCCTCCTCGGAGTCGCTTCCTCGGAGTTGTGGACGGCAGGCCCGAACGGGAAACGCAGGAGCTGCGAGTCACGGCGATCGCGCTTGTGGACGTCGGACGCGAATGGGAGACTCCGGTTCCCGTGGAAAGCGCAGTCGCACCGCCGCTTGCAGCCCCGCGCGCCGAGCCGCTCGTGCCGACGAGGCTGCTCGCGGTTCCCGCGATGGCGCTCGCGCTCCTGCTCGCCGCGATCTTCTCGAACGCGCTCTGGCCGCTCGACTTCCTCCACGTGGCCGGCGGTGGGCTGTGGACCGGCATCGACCTGTTCATGGGCTTCGTCGTCGGGCAGATCATGCGGCGGCTCGACCCGCCGGTGCGCGGCGCGGTGATGCGGCGGTTGATGCCGAAGATGATGGTCGTGATGCCGACGCTCGCGCTCACGACGATGACGGCGGGCTGGCAGCTCGCGCGGAAGCTCGGCGTGCTCGACACGCCGTATCCGCGGCACTGGTGGCTCGTCGCCTCCTTCGTGATCGTGGCCGTGCTCGCGCTGACGGCGTTCGCGGTGCTGCTCCCGGCGAACGTCGGCGTGCTGCTAGAGCTGCGCAAGGAGCAGCCCGACGGACAGCGGATCCAGCGGCTGATGAGCCGGTACACCGTGTGCACCGCGATCCAGGGCTGCATGCAGATCGCGACGCTGGTCGTGATGACGAGGATCGCCAC
>Ga0134128_10010851_pt1 | contig 10905 bp, 9 predicted proteins | sample KB31754_FD_96462 | JGI IMG/M metagenome (GOLD analysis project Ga0134128, IMG submission 96462) | Terrestrial soil microbial communities with excess Nitrogen fertilizer from Kellogg Biological Station, Michigan, USA - KB3-175-4 | ecosystem: Environmental > Terrestrial > Soil > Unclassified ...
ATCAGCCCGCGCGATCAGTCCTCGAAGTGATGCTTGATCTGCTTGCCTTCGGCGAGATATACGGCATCCTCGCCGATGTTGGTGGCCAGGTCAGCGACCCGCTCGAGATTCCGGCTCACGAGAAGCAGCTCCAGCGACGGTGTGATGGTACGCGCGTCGCCCATCATGTGGGTGAGCAGGATGCGGAAGATGGAATCATGCAGCGCGTCGACCGCGTCGTCGGCCTTGCAGACTTTTCTGCCAAGTGCGCCGTCGCTGCGGAGAAATGCATCGAGCGAATCGCTCAACATCAACCGCGCGCGCCGCGCCATGTCCTCGATTTCGGGATCGGGAACGAGCGTTGCGCGCTGCTCGATCAATCGCAGCGACGACTGTGCGATATTCACCGCATGATCGCCGATTCTTTCGAGATCGCTGGAGACGCGGATGGCACCCACGATGAAGCGCAGATCGCGCGCCATTGGCTGCTGCAGCGCGAGCAGAGCGACGGCCCGTTGCTCGATCTCGACCTCCAGCGCATTGAGCTCCGGGTCGCTGGCGACCACCATCTCCGCGATCCCGTGGTCGTTGTGGAGCAGGGCATCCACAGCCTGCTCGATCATCTCCTCCGCGCGCGTGGACATCGCGAGCAACCGGGCCTTGAGCTCGTCGATCTGGTCGTGAAAGTGGCGAAAGCCGTTCGGTGCGTCCTGTGTGGCGGTCATCCGAATCTCCCGGTTATGTATTCCTCGGTGCGCGCTTCGCGCGGGCGGGTGAACATTCTGTCCGTGGTGTCCGCCTCGACGAGCTCGCCGAGAAAGAAAAACGCCGTGCGCGTCGAGATACGCGCCGCCTGCTGCAAATTGTGGGTGACGATGACGATCGTGAGGTCCGACTTGAGCTCGTGAAGCAGCTGCTCGATCTTTCGCGTCGCGACAGGATCGAGCGCACTTGCCGGCTCGTCCAGCAGAAGCACTTCCGGGCGATTGGCAAGCGCCCGCGCAATGCACAGGCGCTGCTGCTGGCCGCCCGACAGGCTGAGCGCGCTTCTGCGCAGGCGATCCTTCACTTCGTCCCACAGTGCGGTGCGCCGCAGTGCGTCTTCGGCTATCTCGTCGAGCTGCGATCGCGACGTCACACCGTTTATTCGCGGGCCGTAGGTGACATTGTCGTAGATCGATGCCGGGAATGGATTCCAGCGCTGAAAAACCATGCCAACCCGTTGCCGAAGCGCCACAACATCCGTGCCACGCGCATATACGTCTGTTCCGTCCAGAAGTATAGTCCCGGCGTGGCGCGTGCCCGGTATTGTGTCGTTCATCCGATTGATGGCCCGCAGAAACGTCGACTTGCCGCACCCTGACGGTCCAATGAGCGCAGTAACGCTGCGCGGCTCGATCGCAAGCGACACGTCGAACAGTGCCTGCTTCTTTCCATAGAAGACGGAGAAATCCACTGCAGCGATCGTTCCGGCTGTGGCCTCGCTCGCGTCGAGCTGAGTTGCCAGTGCGTTCATCCGAACCTTCCAGTGATGTATGCTTCCGTGCGCGGATCGCGCGGCGCTGTGAATAGCGTGTTGGTCGGCGCTGTCTCGATCAGCTCGCCGTCGAGCATGAACGCGGTCCGGTCGGAAACGCGCGCGGCCTGCTGCATGTTGTGGGTCACGATCCCCACCGTGACCGTGGAACGAAGATCGTACACGAGCTCTTCGATCTTCTGCGTACTGGCGGGATCGAGCGAGGCCGTCGGCTCGTCGAGCAACAGAACGCGTGGCCTGGTAGCGAGCGCGCGCGCGATGCACAGGCGTTGCTGCTGTCCGCCTGACAGCGCGATGGCTCCCGTGCCGAGCCGGTCCTTGACTTCGTTCCAGAGTGCGGCGCGGCGCAGTGCATCCTCGACGATCTCATCGAGGCGCGCGCGCGACGGCGTGCCGGGCCGAGTTTTGAGTCCGGCGGCGACGTTGTCGCGAATCGACATCGTCGGGAACGGAGTCGGTCGCTGGAATACCATGCCAACGTGTCGCCGCACGGCGATGGCGCTCGTTCCGCCGCCGTACAACTGCTCCCCGTCGAGCGTCACGCTCCCCGTCGTGCGGGCGCCGGGCACGGTTTCATGCATGCGGTTGAGGCAGCGTAGCAGGGTCGACTTGCCGCACCCCGATGGTCCAATGATCGCGGTGACGCTGCGCGGCTCGAGCGCGAGTGTTACGTCCTTCACTGTGTGGCGCTGTCCGAAGTATGCGTTCAGCCCCGTTGCTTCGAGGCGCGCGACGTCGGCGTCGGCGCCGGAGCGTGCAATCCGGCTGTCGGCATTGGGGAATAGCTGCCTCGCAACCGCGATTTCCGGGTGGCCGGCGGCGTCCGGCTCACTGGCCAGCGAGCGGCCATCGAAGTCGGTATCGCCGACCAGGGCGACGATTCCTGGTTCAGTCAACGGCGGCTCCGAATCGCGAGCGAGTGGCGAAGCGTGCAGCGATGCTTATGATCAGCACGATGCCGATGAGGACGAGTGCTCCGGCCCACGCGAGTGAATGCCATTCGTCATATGGGCTGATTGCATAGGTGAAAATCTGCAACGGAAGGGCCGCGATCGGCTGCCGCAGCGAGGTGGACCAGAACTGATTGCCGAAGGCGGTGAAGAGCAGTGGCGCGGTCTCGCCCGCGATTCTTGCGATCGCGACGAGCGCTCCGGTCACGATCCCGGGCATCGCCGTGCGCAGGATCACGCTGAGGGATGTGCGCCATCGTTGATATCCGAGAGCGAGCGCCGCCTCGCGCAGCGAGTTGGGGACAATCAGGATCATCTCCTCCGTTGTCCGTGTCACGAGCGGTATTATCATCGCGCCAAGCGCGACACCGCCTGAGAGGGCGGAGAAGTGACCCACTGGCCGAACGAGCAGCTGCCATGCGAAGATACCCATCACGATTGACGGAATGCCGTTCAATACGTCCGACAGGAATCGTACGGTATTTGCAAGCGGCGTCCGTTTGTGCTCGGCAAGGTACAATCCAGCGCCTATGCCGATCGGCACGCCCACCGCTGCGGCGATGCCGATGAGGATCAACGTACCGGAGATCGCGTTTGCCATTCCGCCGCCGGCCTCACCGACCGTCTGTGGCATTTTCGTGAACAGGTCGACACTGATTGCTCCGGCTCCGAGCTTGACGATATGCGCGATGATGAAGAGCAGTGGGAGCGTCGCGAGCGCCGCCGCCACGTAGGTCAGCGTGACCATGAGCCCGCTCATGCCGCGGCGCTTCACTCGATTCATGCGCGTCGACCGCGGCATCACGGTCGTGCTCATGTTTCATGCCTCACGGAAACGCTCCACACGAGCCAGCGCGCGATAGCATTGACGATGATCGTGATCACGAACAAAACCGCACCGACGGCCATGAGTGCGGAGAGATGCAGGTCGCTCGTCGCTTCGCTGAATTCATTCGCGATGAGCGACGCCATGGTGTAGCCGGGCGCGAGCAGCGACGCCGATATCTCCGCGCGGTTTCCGATTACCATGGTAACCGCCATCGTCTCGCCGAGCGCGCGTCCGAGGCCGAGGATCACGCCGCCTATTATGCCCGAGCGGGCGTTAGGGATGACGGCGTCTCTAATGACCTCCCAGCGTGTTGCACCGAGTGCCAGCGCAGCCTCGCGCTGGGCGCGCGGGACAGCGCGGAGAACCTCGCGTGATACGGCGGAGATGTATGGCAGCGCCATGATTGCGAGAATGACCCCTGCCGCCAGCATGCTCGGGCCGTACGCCGGGCCGGCGAATAACGGCGTCGCGCCGAAGTGAAGCGTGTCCCGCAGGAAGGGGACCACGTCTTCGCGCAGTAACGGAATCAGGACGAAGATTCCCCAGAGGCCGTACACGACGCTTGGAATTGCGGCGAGCAGGTCGACGAGGAACGCGACCGGCGTTTGCAGCCAGCGCGGCGCAAACTCGGAAAGGAAAATCGCAACCCCGAGGGAGAGCGGAGTTGCGATCAGCAGAGCTATCAGAGACGACACTACCGTGCCGAAGATCGCGGGGGCGGCGCCATATTTTCCTGCCTGAACGTCCCATTCGCTGGACGTAAGGAAGCCGAATCCGAACTGGTGCAGAGCCGGCCACGCGGCGCGTCCGATTTCGACCGCGATGGCGATCAGCAACAGTGGTATGCAAACGGCGAACCCCGTCGTTATAACGGAGTAGGCGCGATCGCCCAGGTCCGATCCGATGATCGAGGCGCCTCCGGCTGTATCGCGATCGAGGCGAGTCATTCCGCGGATACTTTCGATGCTGTCCATTTGGATACCGAAAGCTAGAGCTGCGGGCAGGGCGGAACGACCAATGTCGTGTAACGGCATTGTCACAAGCGGTACCGGCCGTTCGCCCGCGCTATGTCGCCATCACGCCTGATTCGCGAGCGCCGCTCACAAAAAGTGCCTGCGAGCGCCGGACCGGCGCCGCTGGCGAATGATCAGGCCATACGCCGCGATGTTGAGCACCAGCGCCATGGTGCCGAGCGTCCAGCGGATCTGTGGCGTGAGGCCGGAGGGATACAATCGGCCGAGGACGTAATGCTCGATGAAGCCGCCGGCATATCCGGCGACGCCAGCGCGGGCGCGAAGCATGTTCTCGAGTGGCGTGAGAGGGCATATCCAGCCGCCGTATTCGATCATCACGCCCCATACAGCCGCTGGCGCATGCAGCCACACAAGCCTGGGCCAGCGAAGTGCCATGAATCCGCCAACGACTACGAAGGCAACGAACGCCGCGTGAAACAGTACGACGGTATCGGACAGCCAGTGATAGATCACGCGAATCGGTGTGATTCGATGCGCCGCAGCTGCGGCGCCTGCTTGTCCGGCCCACTGGAGAGCATGCCGATCGGCATGCTCTCCAGTGCAGGATTACGGCGTGACGCGGATCCTCGTGTCAACATAGGCTGCGGTGCCGCGATCGCGCGCACGAATTGCGAGAAGGTGCGACCCGCCGGTTGCCGGTATCGGGAAAGTGTAGCTGTCGCTCGTAGCGCAGCCGTCGTGCATGACGAATCCGGTAGTCGGATCATATCCCGCGGCACTCGTAGGCGTAACGTTCACGCCATCGACGTAGGCCTTGAAGTCGTTGTCGATCGCTATCCCGACTGTGAGCCCTGCGGTCCACCACGCCGGCAACGTGAAGGTCTTGCGCAGCAGCATGTCGGTCGATCCCGACGGATTGTTCGGCCAGATCGTACCCACGCTCGCTACCAGCGACGGACACGACGCTCCAAGGTTCGAACTTCCGAATGCGGCGGTACCGGTGTTCCACCCGCTCGTGGGGAAGGTGGGCTGTTCGAAGCCCGGCGCCAGGCCGTCTGCGCCGGACAGGTACAGGTAGCCCGCACTCCGGTACGGGATTACGTCGGTGCTGGTAGCGGTGAAGGTCAATGGATTGCCAGAAACTGCGACTCCCGCCGACGCGCCGGCGCCGCTCGTTGGGAACCCGGAGATGCTGGTGGGGAGTGCGAAGCTCGCGTTTGCCGTGAGCGAGTTCCCGGGTCCCGTGCCGAGCGTCCAGTTCGGAACGGTGGCGAGGCCGTTGGCGTCGGTGGTGAGTGTGAGCGTGGTGGTTCGTGTCGAACTCGACGTCGGACCGACGCTTCCGCCACCGGACGCGACCGCGAACGTTACCGACGCGCCACTGAGCGGTGTGTGTCCGTTGGTTGTCTGTACGAGCGCGGACGGCGCCACGGCAACAGAGGAGCCGGCCGGTGCACTCTGCGGTTGGGCGGGGAAGCCTGCAGGCGTCGTAACGACCACGGCGGTATCCACGCCGCCGAACGGGCTGAATGACGTGGTCTTTCCGCCAACTCCACTCGATACGAGCGCGTAAGCGGCGGTCGGTGAGAACAAATTCTCGGCAACCGATCCGAGTCGCTTTGCTGCCTTTAGATATTCACCACTTCGTGCGAGTTGAAACACGCTGGGTTGTGGCGCGAGCGCCGTTACGCCGCATACCAGGAACGGCACGGGAGCCTGCGGCAGAATCTGGATTCCCTGTCCAACGTTGTGCGCGAGATCGACGCTGGATGGAGGCTGATCGCCGGCCGGCGTCGAAAGGCATGCGCCAGCCACAACTGGCTTGCCGAACGTCTGCACGGGAATCACGTCAAATTCAAAGAACGGGCCGTACTGATCCAGCTTTGTATTGAGCGGTCCGGCAGGAAAGGCCGATGTGGTCGGCAGGAGTGAGATCGAAATCGTCACGGGCTGCGTGAGTGTTCCGCCGGGGATGAGAACTCCCGCGTGCTTCGAGCCGGTGGCAACCGTCTGGTCGGTATCGGCCGGAAACACAACGCGAACCACGTTGTTCGGGTCGAGCGACGTCGAAGCGAGAGTGAGCCCGGAGCCATCGAGCCCCACGAGGCAATACAACACCCGTCCGAATGCGAGTGTCGTCGCCTGTGTCTGCGCGGACATTCCACCGCTCAACTTGCCGGCGTAGTACTCCTGGAGCGTAAAGTTCCACTCCGCATACATGTCGGTTATTGCGGCGGACGTGTTGTTCTTCTGCAGATCGTTTGTAATGTGTGCCAGGCCGGACGTCGCCGTCCCGACATCCATCGGGTTGAACAGCGCGGTGATCTGCTGCTGCGTTGGCACCTGACATTGTGTGTCGTGTGACCGCGCACCGCGGCTTGTGCTGACAGTGGGATCAGCGCTCGCGGGCGCCGTTTGACGATCACCCGAGCACGCTGCAAGCCAGCCTGCTGCAGGCATGCACAGAGCAATGAGCACGGAGAGTGTGGAACTGCGACGCATTGGATCCTCCGGATAGGGTCGTTCAGTTTTTTTTTGTGGACTACCGACGCTGGAAGACTACTTCTGCGATTTGACAACAAGCGCCTGGAAGCGTGGGTCGTCGTGAATGCTTCGCCATTGCCAATTATGCTCATCATCAAACCCGATGGCGCGTGCGGGGTTGGCGCTAAGGTACAGTGCAAGAGCGCTGATTGCCTTGTCCTTCTTGCCAAGCAACGTCCAGACGAATGCTTTGGTTTCGGTAACGTCCTTGGTAGGATCAATGTCGGACGGGTCGTCCAGTTTCGCAAGAACGTGTTCGGCGCTGTCAGCCAGGCCGGCGCGTGCCAGCGCTGCTGCAACCAGCGCCTGCCCGTTCAGCCTGGCGAGCGGGCGCTCGCCCGGTGGCGACACCTTGACCAACGAATCGGCGAGGCGCCACGCGCGCGGAATGTCGGGCTTGACCGCGGTCGTTCCCATCATCAACAGGTTGCACTGAGCCAGAAGCGGGTTGGTGGGAAAACGCGCGGTTCCAACATCGCACCAGTGAATCGCGTCCGGGAATTGCTCCAGGTCGAACGAAGAGATGAAAAGCCGCCAGACGATACGGTCTGCGTCGCTGAGATACGCGTCTTCTTCGTACGCACGGCGCGCGGCCAGTTTCGCGTTGACCACATCGTTGTACTGGTAATACAGGTGGCTGAGCACCGACCATGCGGTTGGCCGGTTCGGCGATATCTCGGTGGCGGTTTCGAGGTCCTTGCGAGAATCGTCGAGCAGCGCCTTGGCCTTCACTGGATCCGGTTCAATCGCGAGAAGCCAGCGCCAGTAATGCAATGTGCCGCGCAACTCGAGTGCGTCAGGATCCTTCGGTGCTATCTGAATCGCCGCCTCGACGTTCGCCAGACCCTTGTCGATCCATTGGTTCGCTCGCAGCTGATCTCTTCCAAAGAAACGTGACGCGAAATAATCGATTCGTCCCCGCAGGGTCGGAAGTTGCGCCCACGACGGATCGATGGCGACGGCGCGCACGAGCGTCGTATCAGCCTGCGCATAATCATGCAGCATTCGTGTCGTGTCGTTCGACGAAGCGGCGCTGTCGGCGCTGCGCATCGCCAGCTTCGCCTGCTGCAGCAATGCCCACGCCTGCGGATTCGTCGTTCCTGCGCGCTCCTCTCTGAGGTTGATCTCCTGTCCAAGCCTTCGCCGGAGGAATCTTGCAACGCGCTCAGCCAGCGTATCGCGCAGCGCCAGCGGATTGGACGCCGCGGCTTCGAACGTCGCACGCTGAAAGTCGGTGCCGGTCGCGTCCTTGAGTCTCACGCTCACACTGATCTTGTCGCCGTGCTGCTCGACACTGCCGTCGACGAGCGTGCCGACGCTCAGTGCGCGCGCGATACTGTCGCGCGGGACGTCCTTGTTGGCGAACAGCGCCGAACCGTTCTTCGACGTTACCTGCAGCTCCGGAATCGCGGAGAGCCGGTCGATCAGACCTTCCGTGAGACCGCTGGCAAGATAGCCCAGCTTGTGTCCATCGCTCTCGTCGCCGAAATACAGGACTGCGATTTTTCTTGGATCGGGTCCGCTCGGCGCACCCACGCCGCCGGCTCTGTGCGTGCTTCGCCACGCGGCGAAGCCGCCGGCAGCGACGACCGCAACCGCGAGCGCGCCGAGTGCGATGCGCTGCCAGAGCGGCATCGCGTCCCGCTGCAGCCGAGCCGGTTGCAGAGCCCGAAATGTCTGTGTCTCGGGGTGCTGCAATGCGCCGATGAACTCTCCCGATGTCAGGTACCGGTCGGCCGGCACTTTCGACAGCGCCTTCATCAGGATCCTTTCTATCTGCGGAGGCACCGTGCTTCGTATGATCGTCAGGGATGGCACCGACTCGAGCATGTGCCGCGCGATCACCGCCTGCGCCGTCGGCCCCGTGAACGGTGGCTGGCCACCGATCATCTCGTACGCTACGCACGCAAGACTGTACACGTCGCTTCTGCCGTCCAGCACGCGCTCGGCGGACGCCTGCTCCGGGCTCATGTACGTCGGGGTGCCGAGCGACAGTCCGGTCTGCGTGAGACGCTTCTCACCGACCTGCGCCATGGCGTGTGCGATCCCGAAGTCGGCGAGCACCGCGCGATCGCCGTCCAGCAGGATGTTCTCCGGCTTGATGTCGCGGTGCACTATGCCGTTCTGATGCGCGTATTCGAGCGCGTCGCCGATCTCGCACGTGATGCGGATCGCGTCGTCGATCGAAAGGCTGCGCTCGCGATCGAGCCGCGCGCGCAGAGATTCTCCCTCTACGTACGGCATAACGTAGTACAGAGCACTGCCGGCCTCTCCCGAGTCGAGTATCGGGAGAATGTGCGGGTGCACGAGCGCGGTCGTGACGGCGATCTCGCGTCGAAATCGTTCGGCGCCAAGGACGACGGACACGTCAGTGCTGAGCACCTTTACCGCGACCTGACGGTCGTGCTCCATGTCGCGAGCGAGATATACGGTGGCCATGCCTCCCTGGCCGATTTCTCGCTCGACAACGTAACGGTCGCTAATCGACGACCGAACTCTTTCTATCAGCGCTGACACAGACCCGTCGTTCTCCGGGGAAACCATCCAGTATGCCGCTAAACATCCGGAACCGCCAGAAGCCAACCCGGTAAGATCCCGCAGGAAACCCTGCAGTGGATCCGGCACTGAGACAACGTTCCGGGGCCGCGCGGCCAGCATCGCACGCGCCAGACGTGCGGCTCTGCTGACGCGGTACCCCGAAGTGAGGAAAACTACTACGTGGGCCGGCCGAGCTGCGTGGCTGAACGCCGCTAATCGTTGGTGCCGCGCGCCGCGCGATCTCTCTCGGGCGCGGCCTCACCCGAGGTTACCGGGAGCCAGTCTCCGTAGAGTACGTCGTGGGGTCCTGCCGGTAAAACTCGCGAAGCTCCCGGAATAGTTCGGGATGCCGGGCCTGCAACGCCAGCGGACGCTCGAAGAACGCCTCGGTCGCCACTGCGAAGAACTCCGCCGGATTGGTCGCCCCGTACGTGTCCAGCACGGTCGGGAGGCCGGCGTCATCCGCGTGGCGCAGCGCCCGCAGCTCTGCGCTCATCACGCGTCCCCACGCGACGTACGCCCCCCTTGTCTGGAGCTCCGGTGTGCCGTCCGCTACGAGATTCTCGAAGTCCAGCTGGTGCGCGAATTCGTGGAGTACGAGATTCCTCCCGTCGCTCGGGTCAGCGGCGCCCTGCTTCACTGCGTCCCATGCCAGCACCATCGCGCGCAGCTCACGCGCCGTGTGTCCGAGACGGTCCTCGCCACCCTCCTCCCATATCCAGCCACCAATCGGATGCTGCTCGTACGCGGTGTAGCCGGACGGATAAACGATTATCGAGGTGAGCTCGGGATAGTAGTCTGTCTCGCGGTGCAACAGGAGCATGCACGCCTGCGCAGCAATCGTGACGCGTATCTCATCCGTCATCTGCAGGCCGCCACTTCCCTCGAAGTGTTTCTCGGCCAGAAAAACCTGCACGTGACCGAGCAACTCGATCTGATCCGCTGGTTGCAGACGCCGGAATACCGGGAGATTTCGCTGGACGATGGCGCGCCACGCCTCCGAAAATGGCTGCGCGCGAAGACGTGCTCGCCGACGCCTTGCGCCGAGGCCGAAGACCATACGGGAACTTAACCGCGACGAGACGGCAGAGCGCTATCTCTTTGAGACGTTGTATTTCGCAAGTATCTCGCGAACGCGATCCAGCGGTATCGCCTCTACCGTTCGGCCTTTGCTCGTCACGGAAGTCGCCATGAACATCGAGTTGTAAACCGCTTCCTCCGTCGATTCTATCACTGCCTCGAACAGTGGCGACATGTCGTCGTTCGATAGCTCCTCGCTGCTCCGCAATACGGGTTTCCGATCCTGCGATCTGGCGTCAGGCTGCATCAGCCGCCGGCGTACACCGTCGCCGGTGGAGAAGGCAATCACATAGTCTCCGGATCCGTTCGACGCGCTCGACCCTGTGCGCGCTATTCCCATCATCGCGCGTGCGGCAAGTCGCTCGAGGTTGCGATCGGAGAGCGGGGCGTCGGTCGCAACGACAATCATCACCGAGCCATCACCGCGCTCGTGCTCGACGTCGTTCCTGTACGCGTATTTCCCGAGCTCCCGTC
>Ga0134128_10010852_pt1 | contig 10905 bp, 9 predicted proteins | sample KB31754_FD_96462 | JGI IMG/M metagenome (GOLD analysis project Ga0134128, IMG submission 96462) | Terrestrial soil microbial communities with excess Nitrogen fertilizer from Kellogg Biological Station, Michigan, USA - KB3-175-4 | ecosystem: Environmental > Terrestrial > Soil > Unclassified ...
CAACCCGGACAAGGCCAAGCAGCTGGCGCGGCGCGGCATCACGGTGCGGGACAAGGTGCCGACCGGGGTCTTCGTCACCGCCTCGAACCTGCGCTACCTCCAGCCGAAGGTCACCGTCACCGGGCACCGGATCGCGCTGAACCCGGCGGCGTGACACGACGTTGATTCAATGCGATGTTGACTCAATGCGATGTTGACTCAAAGCGACGTTGATTCCCCGAAGCCGGCACCGGGCTCAGCCGTCATTTCTTGACTGTGGAGGCGTAGACATCGACGTACTCGTTCCCGGTCATCCGCGCGATCGTGACCATGATCTCGTCGGTCACGGCGCGCAGTACCGCGCGCTCCGCGTCGGTGCCCGCGAGGGCGTTCCAGGCCGCGCCGTCAGCGCCCGTGTAGCGGGAGAAGTCGAGCGGCGTGCCGAAGACGACGCGCACGCGGCCGCGCGGATCACGGCTGGGAACGGGGACTCTGCGCCCGGTCGGCTGGACCCGGTCGGTGCCGAAGATCGCGCACGGCACAACCGGACAGCGCGCCGCCAGCGCGATGCGCGCGACGCCGGTGCGGCCCTTGTACAGCCGGCCGTCCGGGGAGCGAGTGCCCTCCGGGTACATGCCAACGACCTCGCCCTCACCGAGCAGCCGCAGCGCGGTACTCAGCGCCGGGTCGGCCGCGGCCGCGCCAGAGCGGTCGATCGGGATCGAGCCGACGCCGCGGAAGAAGCCCGCGGACAGACGGCCTCTGACGCCGCGTCCGGTGAAGTACTCCGCTTTGGCCAGGAACTTCACCGGCCTCGGCGCGGCCAGCGGCATGAACAGGGAATCGGAGAAAGACTGGTGGTTAGCCACCAGCAGCACCGGCCCTTCGGCCGGGAAGTGCTCTACGCCGCGGGCGTGCGGGCGGAACCCGAGCCGCAGCGCCGGGCCGAGCAGCGTCGACTTCAGCAGGCCGTACAACACGGAACTGCCGCACCTCCTGGCGTCGGGTCTCCTTGCGGGAGACGGAGTGTACCTGCGTCGCAGCCGCTGTGGCACAGTACGCCGCGCGCGAGCGGAGAGTCGCCAGTTTGGCTGTACGCAACCGAGGGCGGCGTGGGACGATGCCCCGGTGGAGGCGCACACGTGAGGCGAGGCAATCTCGAGGCGGGAGCTCCGCGATGACCACAGGCGACATGGACCGCCCGAGCGAGGGCGATCGGCCGGGAGCGGTGGACGACGCGGTTTGGACGGAATTGGTCGCGGCGTTTCACGCCAGCACCTCGGACCAGCCCGGCCGGTGGCCCGATGCGGAGAATCTGCCTGGCCTGGAAACGCAGCCGCACGCTGGAGACGGCGCTTTTGGTGACGGCACCCAGAGTAGTCCGGGTACGCAGAACCCTCATTCGGGCGTCGATGGGTCTGGGCCGGGAACCGGTGCGGTAACAGGCCACGGCGTCGGTACGGCGCCTGCGACGCCCTCGCGCGTGGTACGTCCGGCGGCGCGGCCAGGGCAGGAACAGCCTCCGTCAGCTCCTCCCGCAGTGACATGGACGGCGCCCGGTCCGCGAGACTGGGACACGCCCTCAGAGCCCGTGGAGGAGGGCTATGTGCCCCCTCCCCCGCCGCCGCTGCCCGAGGTGGGCATGGCGACGAAGGCTGCCTGGCTCGCCGGTCTAGGCGGCCCCGCGTACCTCGCGCTGGCGACGCTGCTGCAATGGCAGACGCCACAGTGGGCCGCGTTGTTGTGCGTGCTCGCGGGCGTGGTGGGTTTCGGGTACCTGGTCAGTCGTTTGAAGGATCGCCCGGAGGATGGGGACGACGGCCCGGACGATCCGACGTACGGCGCGGTGCTCTGAACTAAGCCCGACTCTGATCTGACACCGTGTCAGTCTGACGTCGGGTCAGCTGTGTTGCCCGCGCTCGCTTAGCGGTGCCGGGCGAGGTCGGCCGCACCGATCAGACCGGCGTCCGGGCCGAGGGTGGCGGTCACCACTTCCGCGAACGGGCGGTCACCGGTACCGGCCAGCGCCGAGTGGTAGTGCTCCCGGGTCGGCGCGGTCAAGATCTCGCCCGCGTCGGACACCCCGCCGGCCACCACGAAGACCTCGGGGTCGAGGATCGAGGCCAGGTCGGCCATCGACTGGCCGAGCCAGCGGCCGATCTCGGCGAAGCCCTCAAGCGCGATCGGGTCGCCCTTGCGCGCGGCCTCAGTGATATGCACGCCCTCGATGGCGTCAGCCGTACCGTCACCGACGCTGAGCAGGACCTGCGCCCGCTCCGGGTCGTTCTTCGCGCGCTCCTTGACGAAGCGGGTCAGGGCGCTGCCGGAGGCGTACTGCTCAAGGCAGCCCTTCTGGCCGCAGCCACACGGCCGTCCGTCCGGCACCACGCGGTAGTGGCCGAACTCGGCGCCGATGCCGAAGTGGCCGCGAAAAAGTTCGCCGTTGAGCACGATGCCGCCGCCGACGCCGGTACCGATCGTGTACAGGACGACGTTGGGGCGCGCCGCTCCGGCGCCGAAGCGGGCCTCGCCCCAGGCGGCCGCGTTCGCGTCGTTCTCCACCACCACGGGCAGGTCGATCAGCGCCTCTATGCGCGCCTTGAGCGGCTCATCGTGCCAGGACATGTTCGGGGCGACCAGCACAGTGGCCCGGTCGGCGCTGATGAACCCGGCCGCGCCGAGCCCGACCGCCTCGACCGGGTAGTCCTTGCGCACGGTCTGGGCGGCCTGCGCGATCGCCGCGGCGGTCTGCGCCGAGTCCCGCGGCGTCGCGATCTTGACCCGGTCCAGGATCGTCCCGGTCTCGTCGACCACGCCGGCCAGGATCTTGGTGCCGCCGATGTCGACGCCGATCGTCAGTCCCATGGTCCCCTCACTCAGCCCTTTCACCCTGCCGGCTCGCCGGCCATCCCGGCTTAGCTGTCCTGCGGGCCGTCGCGGCCGTCATCCGGGCGCTCCTCACCGCCGTTCGTCCACCGCTGCTCGGCGCCGCGGACCAGCGCGCGCAGCGCTGCCGCGAGCTCCGTGCCCGCTGTGGTGAGATGCCCGGCCGCCTCCGGGTAATTACGCACGAGAGGGTCGACGAACTGCTCACGGACCGAGTCCCAGAGCCGCCGCGCTTCCTCACCGAGCGTCCCCGGATCATCCCGTACCGGCTCAGTCCGCGTCCAGTCGGCCTGGGCGGAGGTCGGCGCGGGACGGCGCTCGGCCGGGGTCACTTCGACCACTGGGATCTCTTCGCCGTCGTCCTCGGGACGATTGGCGGCGTCACTCTGCTCGGTCACGGCTGGCCTCCTGCGGGGGACGGGTCTTGCGGCGGCTGCGCCGGTGGCGGCGAGGCCGCGGCCGGCTCGGCCGACTGGGGCCACAGCTCGGGGTCGGGGACGAAACGGATGTTCAGGGCTTGGTCACGCAGCACCGCGCCGGCCACGCGGCAGCGGCGAAGCACCGGCTCGAGTGGCAGAGTCCTGCGGTAGGCGCCCGCGGTCAGGATCAGGTCGTCGCCGCGGCGCACCAGGCCAAGGCCGCGCCGATCGGCCGCGGGCAGCGGCACGACCAGCGTGTATCCACCCTCGCTCGCGGCGAGCGCGGGCGCGGGCGGGGCGGCGGCCGGGCCGAGTCCGTCGCCCGCGCCGTAGGCGGCAGCCGCGACTACGGCCAACTCCTCCAGGCCGAGCGGTTCGCAGGGCCGATAGGGGATCTCGTGGACCGGCACTCCGGCGAAGGTCTCGGTGAGCGTCTCGGTGGCGATCCGCTGCGCCGCTGCCCAGCCGCGTGACCAGCTGTCCCTTGGCGCTTCGAGGATCTGACGGTTGATCACGAGGCCGTCGAGGCGCAGGCCGTAGAGGGCGAGCGCGGTGCGGGCGGCGCGCAGCCGGGCGATCGGGACGGTGTCGGGGGTCGCGATGAGGCGCACGGAGGAGAGCGGGTCGGCGAGTATCGCGTGCGCGGCCGCGGCCCTGGTCGCGGCGTCCTGGGCCATATCGACCAGGCCCGTCTGCGGCAGCGGCAGCCCGGCGAGGGTCGCTAGCACCGGGCGTAGCGCGCGGGCGGCCTGGCCCTCGACCGGCTTGGCGCGGCGCAGCCAGGTCTGTGCGCTGGAGGGCAGGGCGAGCAGCCGCAGCGCCGGGCCGAGCGGCGGTCCGTCGACCACGACCAGGTCCCAGGCGCCGCCGCTGACCGCCGTGGTGATCTCGTGCAGGGCGAGCGGTTCGGCCACGCCGGGCGGGGCGGCGAGCTCAGCCGCGTCGGGTACGGAGACTCCGAAAGTTTCAAGGGCGGTGCGGAAGCGGGCGGCCGCCTTGCCGTACCACTCCTCGAACGCGGGTTGAGCCGCGAAGCGCTGGGCGTAGAGCAGATCGTCGATCTGGGTGGGGACGGTACCGACTTGGTGGTCGAGGATCGCCGGAAGGTCGTCCGCGTCGTTGTCCGGACCGAGCGCGCCGAGCGAGAGGATCAAGGTGCGCAGACCACGTTGCGCGCCGTGCGCGGCGGTGGCGGCGGCGACCGTCGTCACGCCGCTGCCGCCCTTGCCGGTGCAGAACACCAGCCGGGTCGCTCGGGCGAGCGGTTCGGTCGCGGTCACGAGGCCCGGCTCAGCGGCCGGACCGGGCTGGGCTGATCCAGGCTGTGTCGATCCAGGCTGCGTCAATCCAGGCTGGGCCGAAACACTCGGGGTCGACCCGGGGTGGGCGGGTGTGGTGTCCATGGGCGTCTGGGATCCGCGTCTGTAGTTCCGTCGCGCCCGGCTAGCGCGCCGTGGCTTCGACGCGCTTCTTCAGCCCGGCCAGCGCGCGGTCGATGATGACCTTCTCGATCTTCGTCTTCATCATGCCGAAAAGCGGGATCTTCGCGTCCACGGCGAGGGTGTACTCGACGTTGGTGATCGCGCCGCCGTCCGCGGGCGTGAGCACGTACGAGCCCTCCAGCGAGCGCAGCATGTCCCCCTCGACCAGGGTCCAGTGCACGGCCCGGTCGCCGTCGAAGGTGTAGTCGAGCACTTGCCGGTCGCGTAGCGCCCCGGCGTCAATAGAGAGGCGTACCCGCGCGGCGCGGCCCGAGTCGGGGTCTTGCTCGAGCACCTCGGCCTGCTTGACCTCGCCGGTCCACTCCGGGTAGGCGGGCAGGTCCGCGATGACCGCCATGATGTCGGCCGCCGGCGCGCCGATCTGGATGGAGGCTCTGGTCCGGTCCGCCATCGCCCTGCCTTTCTACCCCGGCCGGCCATGCCCCCGGCTCCGCTCGGTTCAGGGTACCGCGCCAAAGAGGCGCTAAGGAGGGAATGCCGATCCGCCTGTGGATAAGCCGAAACACTAGCTACTCACCGGTAATGAGATGTACCTTCGGTGCTGAAGCCGTGGCAGCAGCCACGGGGGCAGCACAACGCGCCGAGGGTCAGGTTCCCGGGGACGTTGTTTCGCCGCCCCCGATGATCGGCAGACCATAGGTAGTCGTATTTCGAGGAGCGCGCGTGCGCGAGTTCACAGTTGAACCGTTGTACGAGGTACCCGCCGGTGCCAACCTCACCGACCTCGTGCACCGCAACGCCGAAGAGGCGCCCGGTCAGGCGGTGCTTGGCCGCAAGGTCGACGGCGCATGGCGGGATGTGACGGCGCAGGAGTTCCTGGACGAGGTCACCGCGGTGGCCCGGGGTCTGGTGGCGCTCGGCGTCAGCGCGGGCGACCGGGTCGCGATCATGTCCCGCACCCGCTACGAGTGGTCGCTGCTTGACTTCGCGATCTTCGAGGCGGGCGGCGTGCCGGTGCCGATCTATGAGACCTCCTCGGCTGAGCAGGTCGCATGGATCCTGTCCGACTCGGCCGCGGTGGCCGCCTTCGCGGAGACCGCGGAGAACACGGCCGTCATCGAGTCGGTACGCGATCAGGCGGCGGGCCTTAAGCACGTCTGGCAGATCGAGTCCTCGACTGACGCACCCTCCGGTGCCTTGGCGCTGCTCGCGGCCGCGGGTACCGAAGTGCCCGGGTCGGTGCTTGCCGAACGCCGCGCGACGCTGAACCCAGAGTCAGTGGCGACGATCATCTACACCTCAGGCACGACCGGCCGGCCTAAGGGCTGCGTCCTGACGCACGGCAACATGCTGTTCGAGGCGTGCAACGCGGTGAACTTCCTGGAGAAGGTCTTCCGCGGTGAGGGTGAGGACGCCGAGGCCTCGACGCTGCTGTTCCTCCCCATGGCGCACGTGTTCGCCCGGATCATTCACATCGGCGCGATCCACGCGCGGGCCAAGCTCGGGCACTGCTCCGATGTGAAGAACGTGGTCGAGGAGCTCGGCTCATTCAAGCCGACCTTCATCCTCTCGGTGCCGCGCGTGTTCGAGAAGGTCTACAACTCGGCCAGCCTCAAGGCGCACTCCGAGGGCAAGGGCAAGATCTTCGACGCCGCGGCGCAGACCGCGATCGCCTGGTCGGAGGCGCACGAGGCCGGAAAGGTCCCGGTCGGCCTCAACCTCAAGCACGCGCTGTTCGACCGGCTGGTCTACGGCAAGCTGCGGGCGGCGCTCGGCGGCCGCACCAAGGCCGCGATCTCCGGCGGCGCCCCGCTCGGTGCCCGCCTCACCCACTTCTTCCGCGGCGTGGGCCTGTTCGTGCTTGAGGGCTACGGCCTTACCGAGACCGCGCCTGCGGTGGCGGTTAACCCATACCCGAACGCGAAGGCCGGAACGGTCGGCCCGCCGCTGCCCGGCACCACGATCCGCATCGCCGAGGACGGCGAGATTGAGATCAAGGGCCGGCAGGTCTTCCGCGGCTACTGGAACAACGAGGCTGCCACGAAGGAGGTCTTCACCGAGGACGGCTTCTTCAAGACCGGCGACCTCGGCAAGCTGGACGACGAGGGCTACCTGTCCATCACCGGGCGCAAGAAGGAAATCCTGGTCACCGCGGGCGGCAAGAACGTCGCCCCGGCGGTGCTCGAGGACCGGCTCAACGCGCACCCGCTGATCAGCCAGACCATGGTGGTCGGCGACAAGCAGCCGTTCATCGCGGCCCTGGTGACCCTCGACTCCGAGGCGCTGCCCGGCTGGCTCGAACTGCACGGGCGGGACAAGACCACGCCGCTCGCGCAGCTGGCCGGGGACCCGGCGGTGCTGCACGAGATCGAGGAGGCGGTCGCCGCGGCGAACCAGGCGGTCTCGAAGGCAGAGAGCATCCGCAAGTTCGCGGTGCTGCCGGTCGAGTGGACGATCGAGGGCGGTCAGATTACCCCGTCGATGAAGATCAAGCGCAACGTCGTCGCCCAGGAGTACGCGGGCGAGATCGAGAAGCTTTACGCCAAGTAAGCGCTAGCTCCACAGCCGATGGCTGCGCACCGGCCTCTGCCTGAGTTAAGGCAGAGGCCGGTGCGTTTAGCGCGGATTGAGCAGGGCGTCGAACCGCTCGCGGATCGTTGACCACTGCCAGCGCCGCTCGACCCAGGCCCGGCCCGCGGTACCGAGTTTCGCAGACAGCGTCGGGTCGCCGAGCAGTTGCGCAACCCGGCGCGCGGTCTGATCCACCTCGCGGCCGGGGACGACGTAGCCAGTCTCGCCTTCGATCACCGCGTCGGGCGCGCCGCCGGAGTCGCCGGCCACGACCGGCAGGCCAGTGGCCGAGGCTTCCAGGTAGACGATGCCCAGGCCTTCGACGTCGAGCCCCGCGCGGCGTGTGCGGCACGGCATCGCGAACACGTCGCCGAGCGCGAAGTAGAGCGGCAGATCCGCCCACGGCAGTCTGCCGGTGAACACGACGTCGCGCTCGACGCCTTCCTCGCGCGCGATGCGTTCGAGGTCCTTGCGGTACGGGCCGCCGCTGCCGATCAGCAGCACGGCGTCAGGTACCGCCTTCTTGACCGCTGGCCAGGCGCGGATGAGCGTGTCCTGCCCCTTACGCGGCACCAGCCGGGAAACGCACACGGCAACCGGACGGTCCGTCAGTCCGTAACGCTTTCGCAGCTCCGTGACCTCGGGTGCGGTACGTAGCTCAGGCCTGAAACGCTCCGTGTCTACGCCTGGCGACAGCTGCGCCATCCGCTGTGCCGCCTCCGGACTGAATACCGCACCGATGCGGGTGCGCTGGTACTCGCTCAGATACGTGACGACATCCACGCCGTCCCCGATTCGGCGCAACAGCGAACGCGCGCCCGGGAGCTGGGCCCAGCCCGTCTCGTGGCCGTGCGTGGTCGCGACGAGGCGAGTGACGCCCGAACGGCGCAACGCCGGAGCCATCAATCCGAGCGGTGCCGCCGCGCCGAACCAGACGGTCTCGCAGCCTTCCGCGCGCGCGATCTCGCACGCGCGTCGGGTGCGGCGCGGCTCGGGCAGGAGCACAGATGTGTCCTCACGCACCGTCAGATACGGCCGCTCCGCGTCGTAAGCGCGGCATTCGGCGGCCTTTCCCCGCCATGTGGACGCGTACACCACTACGTCCGATGGGGTGAACCCGTCGACCATGGCCTGAACGAACTCCTGGATACCGCCGGGTCGCGGGGGATAGTCGTTCGTGACGACGAGGGTGCGCGGCATGCCGCAACGATCTCAGATCGGAAGCACCGAGGCACATGACGGGCCGCCAAACCGCGACGAGGCCAGCACCTACGACACCGGCGACGACGGGGACCGGATCAGTGTCCTGCCGGCAGTCACTCGCGTATTCCCGCGCTGCCGGGCCATCCCGCCTGATCAGGCGAATCATGTCTGAGCCGCAGCGATTCGATGCACAGCCAGCCGGGTGGCCGAGCTGGCCAGACTGGGCCATAGACCATTGACCTTCATGCACGGACGGCTGATCGCACCGTCTCACGGCATCCATGCGGGCCAGCGAAGCCGCTGGGCGTATCACCTCAGTCAGCAGGCCGACACGTACCGAAGCTACTGCTCGAGCTACTGCTCGGGCCTGACCACCTTGTCGATCGGCATGGAGCTGAGCGGGGTGAATTGCACCACCGAGCCGGGCCGCGGCGCGTGGATCACCATGCCCTCGCCGGCATAGAGGCCAACGTGCGTGCGACCGGAGAAGTAGATCACCAGGTCGCCGGGCTTGATCGCGGATAGCGGCACACTCGGGCCGATGGTCGCCTGCTCTTGCGAGGTGCGGGGCAACTGCACGCCTGCGGCTGCCCACGCATGCTGGGTGAGGCCCGAGCAGTCGAATTCGCCTGGACCGGTCGCGCCCCACACGTATGGCTTTCCGAGTTCCGAGTAGGCAGCCGAGACCGCTGTGATCGCGCGGCTGACGTCGGGCGCGGGGATCGCGGGTGTCGCGCCAGTCGTGGCAGCACCGGGAGCGGCGGGAGCCGCAGCGGAGTCGGCCGACGCGGCGATCGCGGAGACCAGCGAGCTGAGCGAGGGGGCCGCGGCTTTGGCCTTCGCGCCGAGGCCGTCCCCAGGCATACCTGCGCCCGGCGCGCCGTAGCCGAAGCCGCCGCCGGCCGCGAGCGCGGCGGCCACGCGGTTACGGTCGGCCGAGCCGAGGGCGTCGAGCCGGTCGCGGGCGGCGGCGAGCTTGGTCTCGATATCGGCGCGGTGCACGGCCAGTTGCGTCTGCGCGCTGCGCAGGTCGGCGAGGTCGGTGGCGGATTCGCGGTCGAGCTGATCGAGCGCCTGCTGTGCCCGTAACGCGGTGACGACGCGCTCGTGATCGACGTCGGCCACGCGGTCCGTCATGTCCGCGCGTGCGAGGTAGCTGTCCGGATGCGCGGAGAAGACCAGCGCGATCGACGGATTCACGCCGGCGGTGCGGTACTGCGCTGCCGCGAGGCGTCCGAGACTGCCACTAGCTGCGGCGAGTTGTGCGCGCAGCTGTGCGGTATGCGCTCCGGAGTTTGCGACCGCGGCTTGGAGTCGGGCGATGCGTTCCTCCGTGGCGTCGTACGCCTGCGTGTCCGCCTCAGCCTGCTGATAGAGCTGTGCGACTTCTTGCTTGACGGCCTCGGGACCGGTGGAGGGGTCGTTGGCGCCGGGACCTGGAGCCGGCTCGGCGTGTCCGACGGCAGGCACCAGGCCGGCCGCGGCGACGGTGGCGGCCACCAGTCCGGTGGCGCGCACCAAGCCCGGGCGGCAGCGTACGCGTCTGTGGGACGCCACGATCGGCGTCACTCCTCTCGCTCGGCTGCGGCGGCCCGCCCGCCAAGAGAGCTGTCGCTCTGGCCGCCCCCGATTCGGCGGGCCGAATGCGCAACGTAGCGAGCCGGTGACTCTCAGGGCAATGATCTGTCACTCGTTCAGATCAGTACGCCATGGTCGGGACAGCGCCCGAATGCCGGCCGGCACGTCCGCCGGAACAGGCCGAACCGCTGGGATCTGACGGGCGCTGCGATCTAATGGCGCGTCAGCCGCGGGCGAGCGCCCGCACCAGCATCGCCGAAGGTACTGGACGTGCGCCCGAACGGCGGACGCCGTCGGCCACCTCGCGGTCTGATGAGACGACGATCAGCGGCCGGCCCTGTGGCTCGGCGGCCACCAGCCGGCGGATGAGCTCGTCGGCGATCTCACCAGGATGCGAGAACAGCACCCGCACGCCCTTGTGCTGCGGCACCGGCACCGGACCGCCGAGTTCCGCGCCGTCGAACACGCAGGTGATCTCGGCTCCGGTGCGCGCCGCCATCGATCCGAGACCGCGCAGCAACCGGACCCGCTGTTCATGCAGCGAGAGGGTCGGATAGGCCGTCTTCGTGACGTTGTAGCCATCGATGACCATGTGAGCGCGCGGCAAGGCGAGCAGTTGGTCGAGAACGGCAGGGTCGTCCTGCGATCGGGCCTTGCCCTGGATGTCGCCCGTTCCGGGCGCGACCGGGCGCAGCGCGTCCACCGTGTCGGCCGGGCGTTGCTCGGTCGGCGAGAGCGCGAGTTCGCGGCGCAGGCCGGTAGCGGCCTCGGAGATCGTCTCCAGAAGCAGCCGCAGCCTGACCTCACCCGCGCTGCGGTTCTCGCGC
>Ga0134128_10010853_pt1 | contig 10905 bp, 25 predicted proteins | sample KB31754_FD_96462 | JGI IMG/M metagenome (GOLD analysis project Ga0134128, IMG submission 96462) | Terrestrial soil microbial communities with excess Nitrogen fertilizer from Kellogg Biological Station, Michigan, USA - KB3-175-4 | ecosystem: Environmental > Terrestrial > Soil > Unclassified ...
CCGGCTTGGCATGCGGGGCGGCTCCCTCAAGGTGAAGGCTTCCGACGTGGCGGCCTACGTGGAGTCGTGCCGGGTGGAGGCGGGGGCTCGGCGGGGCCACCACACGGTGGCGCATTTGCACGTTCGACCGCGTCCCTGAGAAGATCCGGATCAATCTTCAGGTAATTTTTGATCAGGATCGCGAGTCTTGAAATATCCGTGTGGCCCAGGTGGGCCGCGATGACGGCGGCATCGACGCCAGCAGCGTGGGCTTTTGAGGCGAAGTGCCCCCTGGCATGGTAGGCGACGACGCCTTCCCCGACGCCGAGTCGTCGGCGAGCCCGCCGGACCTGGCTGGACAGGCCCGACATCCCCCAGGGTTCGCCCGTGGAGCTACGGAAGACGAACCCTTGCGGGTGTCGCGCCATGGCTCGCCGGAGCGGCTCCACGACGACGTCGGGCAGCACCACGGGTCTCAAGCCCTTCTTGCCCTCCACGATGGCGATGCGGCCATCCAGATCAATCCTGTCGGCCCGGAGCGTCCTGGCCTCGCCGGGTCGGCACCCGACCGCCACCATGAAGCGGTACAGGTCGGCGAACTCCTCCGAGACGAAGCCGTCCGCCAGGGCCTCGACGGCGCCGGGCGTGGCGGCGTCGCGCGCCTTGATGCCCTTGCCGCGCATCTCCGCCAGTTCGTTGACGGCCAGGTGGCCCTTGCGGCGTCCCCACCGCCAGCACATCCGGACGACCGTGGTGGCGAGGGGCCGGCAGCCGATCCAGCCCGGCTGGCCGTCCAGCCACTCGTCAACATGGTGTTCGCGGATGTCGGCCACCAGCAGTTTGCCCCACCGTTCCACGAACGACTGCCCGTAGATTTGGTAGTTGGACCACGTGACGGGCTTGACGGTCCGCTTCGTGAAGCCGAGCCAGAGGTCCACCAGATCCGCGACGGTGATGTGGAGCGTCAAAGGGCGCCCCAGGAGCCGGTTCAGTTCGACCCACGCCTGTCGCTCCGTGTCGGCCAGCCGGACCGCCTCCCCGTTGATCTTCGCCCACCAGCCGTCCCGGCCCTTGCGGCGCCACGGCTTGCTTGGTCGTCCCATCGGCATTCTCCATTCGGTGCCAGTTTAGAGCCAGGAGCCCGGAAAATAGCGGGATTTCCCGGTGTTTTCAAGCTGGACGCATGTAGCCGATGTAAGGGTGACACGAGGTGGAGACCGTGGTTTTCCCGCGTTTTTGCTGGACTGCGGCGCCCGTGGTGGCTCGCCGTGGGGCATTCTGGCACCCGTAAGGTGCCGAAAGGTGCCACGGTAGTGGTGCAAGCCCATGACGGATTCGCGGAATTTCAACGGTCGCGGCTTGACTTTCCACGCTGGCGTCCGTATCGTGGGATGTGGAGTATCAAACGACCGATCGTGGCGTGTGCGGCGGGGCGAGATGACCCGCCGGGAAGTGTGGGGCACCAGGGGTTACTTCGGGGGTTCTGGCCTGCTGGCGATGGGCCGTCCAGCCCAAGACCTACGGCCGAGTCCGCGGCAGGCTGGTCCAGAACACTGCTGGTGCAAGGCTGGTAGACCGTTGGACTGCGCCCACCGCTGAAGTCCAGAGCCGGGACGACGGGCACCGGCCACACGCCACGTCAACTGCGAAGGAGGTGTCATGGGGATGCTGACGGCGGAACAGTGGCGGTCGCTGGCGGCGATGCACCGGGAGATGGAGGAGATCCGCGACCACGAGGAGGTGTCATGATCGGCGGCATCGTCTGGATCGTGTGGGCGTTTGGCGGGGGGAGGCGGCGACCGACCGGCAACATTGTTGCCGGAGCAACCAGGAAGGCGGCGGCCTCATGAGGTGCTGCACCGGCAAGACCGAGTACGCGACGGGCGAGGAAGCCCAGGCGGCCATCCAGGAGTACCGCCGTCGCTACCCGGAGGAGCGGCATCGGTGCGTGAGCGCCTATAGATGCCGGAAGTGCAAGCAGTACCACTTCGGCCACGACTCGCCGTTGCCGCGCCGGCTCCTCATCCTGGCGGCGATGTCCCGGATGGACCAGAGGGAGGCGTGGGCATCATGACGGTCTGGCAGATCCCACGACTATCGACCGGGGGGGGCAAGGCTTGAACAGCGAACTGAATCTTGAATCCGCTCTCGCACCGTCCGGTCGCCTGAAGGCCCCCTACCCGTACTTCGGAGGCAAGTCGAGGGTGGCGGATCTCGTCTGGGAGCGGTTGGGCGACGTGGACAACTTCATCGAGCCCTTCATGGGGTCGGCGGCGGTCCTGCTGGCTCGCCCGACGGCACCCAGGATCGAAACCGCGAACGACTTCGACTGCTACGTGGCCAATTTCTGGCGCGCGACCAGCAAGGACCCGGATGCGGTCGCGGAGTACGCCGACGGGCCGGTCAACGAGGCGGACCTGCACAGCCGACATCGATGGCTCGTGCTGTCGGACAACGCCATGTCGTTCCGAGACCGCATCCGGACCGACCCCGATTACTACGACGTCAGGGTGGCGGGCTGGTGGTGCTGGGGGCTCTGCTGCTGGATAGGCTCGGGCTGGTGTAGCGAGCAAGGTGCAAGATCAAATCAAGTTCCGGGCGCGGCCTATGGTGCGATTTCGGGTGTGCATGCGATTTCCGGCGGAGTCACCGAGAAGCGGCCCATCCTCGCGGCCCCCGAGAACAAGAGCGGGCGGCGGTCGCACCATGGGATTGGCGTGCATTCCAAAGGTCCTCAGACGGCCGACCAGGAGAAGCGGCCGGTTCTCGGAATCCCTAACGGGCGTGGCGGCGCCGGATCGCCGGGTCGTGGCGTTCATGCGACCGGACCATCCGACGGCAACCGCCCGCAACTCGCCGACGCCTACGCTCGCGGACGGGGCGTCCACGGCAATGACTCGGCCGGCACCTGTGCCGAGCGGCGGGCGTGGCTCGTCGGCTGGTTCCAACGTCTCCGCGACCGGCTCCGGACCGTGCGGGTGTGCTGCGGCGACTGGCGACGGGTGTGCGACTCGCATTCCGTGACGACCCGGCTTGGTCTGACGGGCATCTTTTTCGATCCGCCCTACAGTGCCGAGGCCGACCGCTGCAACACGCTCTACGGCGTCGAGTCCAAGACGGTTGCCCACGATGTCCGGGCTTACTGCCTGGAACGCGGCTCCGATCCCATGATGCGGATCGTCCTGGCTGGCTACGCCGACGAAGGTCATGAGGAACTTGAAGCCAACGGCTGGGCCGTCGTGGCGTGGAAGGCCACTGGCGGCTACGGCAACCGGAGCGAGAAGGGGCAAGCTAACGCCGGCCGGGAACGCCTGTGGTTTTCTCCCCACTGTATCGATCCGGCCGTAGCGGACTTTCCCCTGTTCGCCAACCTCCAACCCTGAAAGGACCACCATGCTGACTGAACCCGAGCTTCGGCTCATCGAGTTGATCCAGGAGAACTTCCCGGAGGACCACAAGGTCCGTGACTTCCTGCTGCGGTTCGTCGTCGGGCAGTGCCGGGGCAGCGTGGCTAATCGCGGCAACAATGTTGCCGGCGACGGACCGACCGACACGGAGGTGCTGGACTGGCTGGAGCGGAATGAAGGCGAGTTGCGGCCGCGCGGCGGCGACTGGGATGTGTGCTGCCCGAAGTTCGTCACGGCTGACAAGGCGTCGCCCCGGGCGGCCATCTGGGAAGCCATGCGGATCAATGGAGACCTGTGATGCCCCGCGCGGCCGCGAAGCCACGGAAGCCCAAGAAGGCGCCGGCAACAATGTTGCCGGCGGGGACATTGCTGATGCAGATCGTCATTCCAGAGCGGGCTGTCCCATGGAGCGCGGCGGACGTGGGGCGAGGCCATGGCTACAAGGACCCCAGGCTTGAGGCGTGGCAGGCGGAGGTGGCCATGAAGACCGGCGTGGCCCGGCGCGTCCGACAGCCCTACGAAGGACCAGTGGAGGTCAATGTGGTGGCTCGGTTCGCCAAGGGGCCGATTCCCGACACGACCAACGTCATGAAGGGGATCGAGGATGCCATGCAGGGCGTCGTGTACGCGAACGACCGACAGGTGATCCGGAATGCGTGCGAGCGGACCCAGACTGGCTACGACGTGGTCAGGATTTCTGTGCGGGCCGCTGAGCCAACGGAGGATTGATGGGCGACCGTATCTTCCTGACGCCCGACGAAGCCCTGGCGATGCTGCCGGATCGTGACCGCATCCACACGACCCGCCGGGCGCGGGTCATCTCGATCGGGTGCTACTGGGACCGGGCCGACATCGAGGAGGCGATCCGGCAGGCGGACATCCGGGAGGAGTCGGGACCACGGGCGGCTCGCCACGGCTACCGGCTCGCGATCCACAACGCCGACGGGATGCTGTTCATCGAAACCAAGGAGCAACGATGAGCGAGACCATACAGTGGAGAGTCATGCCGGACGGGAGCGTCGAGGGCGACAGCAGAGACGGCTTTTTCTGCAACCGACTATGGATCGAAAGCAGGGGTGGCCTTCGTACTGATCTGGATACGGTCTTGGGGATGTCGCGCGAGGATGTCGCGGCCCTCCTCCCTTACCTGCAACGGTTCGTCGAGACGGGGCGGCTGGCGCCCGAGGAGGCGTGATGGGATTCGACACGGACATCGCGTGGACTGACGCGACTTTCAACCCATGGATTGGGTGCACGCGCAAATCAGAAGGGTGCAGTTTTTGCTACGCGGAAGCCGACATGGACCACCGCCGCCATCGGGTCCGGTGGGGTCCGGCCGGCACGCGGTCGATGACCTCGGAAGCCTACTGGAAGCAACCGCTCCGGTGGGACCGCGAGGCCGCGGCGGCTGGCAGGCGACTCAAGGTCTTCTGTGCCTCGCTGGCCGATGTCTTCGAGGAGTGGACGGGGAACATTCTCGACGCCAAGGGCAACGTTCTCTGGTGGGCGCCGGGCCGGGGCGTCATCTCGGCTGGCCAGACCACGCCGGGTCTTGTGCGCGGCGAGCGGACCGCCACCATGAACGACCTGCGGGCTATGCTCTGGGAACTCGTCTACCGGACACAGAACATCGACTGGTTGTTCTTGACCAAGCGAGTGGAAATCGCTTTCCGGCTCATGGTGGAGTCTGGCCTCTACGCGGTCGAGAATCCCGATCTGCCATGCCCGCAGCGCAACCTCTGGATCGGTACATCGGTCGAGAATCAGGAGCGGGCTGACGAGCGGCTTCCGGAGTTGCTCAAGATCCCGGCGGTCGTGCGATTCGTCTCGTACGAGCCGGCGCTGGGACCGGTGGACTGGCGGCGTTGGCTGGGCGACGGGTTGTCGTGGATCATCTGCGGCGGCGAGTCCGGCCCGAACCGTCGGCCCTGCGAGGTCGAATGGTTCGCCGACACGGCGCGGCAGTGCCAGGAGGCGGGCGTGGCGACCTTCATCAAGCAGGACATGGGGCCGAAGCCGGGCATGCAGGGGCGGATTCCTGACGAACTCTGGGCGTTGAAGCAATTCCCGAAGGTGGCGTGATGGCCCAGCGAATTGACATGGAGCACCGGGGCTGGTCGGTCGTGGTCCGGCGTGGTCGTCGCGGCTTCATCGGGCTGGCGAACCGGCCGGGACGGGAACCCAGCGTGACATTCGAGCACCATGGCAAGAACGCCATGAGGAAGGCGGCGCTCGACGTAGTGATCCAGGTGGATGTCGAGGAAACGCTGGCGGAGGCCGGGAAGGGGGAGCCATGAAGGTCTGGGTGGCAACGTGGTGCGGCGAGGTCGTCGGGGTGTTCGGAAGCCGCGAGGCCGTCGTGGCGTACGAGGTGGAGTGCAAGAAGATCAACGCCTACCCGGAATTTGACGAGTGGGATGTCGATGAGTTGGCCGGCGACGTGGCGGTTTCGATCTACACGGTCCATGTCCTGCTGGAGAACCCTGAGTGCGTCTCGCGGCACGCCGTCACCCGGGGCGTCCGGCACCCGACCGAATGCGTGACGGGCGAGCTGCGCGACGGCTCGGGCTACTGGTTGTGGGCCGAGTCGCCCACCAGTTACGAGGACGCCGAGCGTGCGGCGTTGGAGCGGCGGGAAGAGTGGTTGAGGAGCCAAGCATGAGACGCAGCAGTTCGTCGAGCAGCGGGAACCTGGGATTCTGTGGGGCGCTGGCCATCCTGTTCATTGGCCTGAAGCTCGGCAATGTCATCTCGTGGTCGTGGTGGTGGGTGCTATCGCCCCTGTGGGTGCCGGTCCTCATCGTGCTGGCCATCGTGGTGGTGTGCGGGATCGGCTATCTGTGTTTTGCGAAGCTGCCGAGGTCGCTGCGCCGGAGGTTGCGATGAAGTTCGACATCCGCGACGTGACGTTCGACTACTTCTCGGCCCACGGTCCTGGTGGCCAGAAGCGCAACAAGTGCAAGAACTGCGTGCGGGCCACCCATGTGCCGACCGGCATCGTCGTCCAGGCGACGAAGCAGCGGTTCAAGCACCAGAACGAGGCCGACGCGGTTAGGGCACTGGAGCAACGGCTGGCTCGCGTCGAGCAGGACCGGCGGGACGCGGCGGCGAAGGAGCGGCACGACCAGAAGCCCGACGCGGCCTTCGGGCACGCCATCCGGACGTATCGGTTCTGTGGCAACGAGCAAGGCGTAGTAGATCACCGTAGCGGGGTCCGGGCCACCCTGGCAGTGGTGACGCGGGGACAACTTGACGGGCTCATCATGGCTTTACTGAGGAAGGGTTGCAGATGAAGGCTCAGTGCGGCAGAGAGGCGTTGGTCGAGGCGTGGGGACTGGTGTCGGGGGCTGTGCCGTACCGTTCGCCCCGTCCCGTCCTCCAGAACATCAAGATGGTGGCGAGCCCCGACGGCTCGCACCTGATGGCGTTAGACCTGGAGGTCGGCGTGACGGTGCGGATGCTCGGCTGTGAGGTCGAGGAGTCGGGGGTGTGCCTGTTGCCCCAGACGTTCGGCCGGATCATCCAGGCGAACGACGACGCCGAGTTGTCGATCGAGACGGTCGAGACGGGCGTGGATGTCGCGGGCCACCATAGCCACTGGACGCTGCCCAGCGAGGACCCGAGTCTCTTCCCGGACGTGCCGACCTTCGACCCGACGGCCTGGATGAGCGTGGCGGCGGTGGACCTGCGGCGATTGATCGTCCGGACGGTCTTCGCGACCGACGTGGAATCGACCCGGTACGCCCTGGGGGGCTGCCTGGTCGAGCGGACCGACGACACCATGGCGTTCGTCGGGACGGACGGGCGCCGGCTGGCCCGGCAAGTCGTGGTGGCCGAGCACCACGGTGCCGACGAGCCCGTGACGAGCCAGATGGTCGTGCCGTCCAGGACGCTCAAGTTGCTCCTCAAGCACCTGGATGGCACCGGGAACGTCCGGATGGCCCTCCAGGGTAACTCGTCGGTCCTGTTCGACACCGGCCAGGCCACGCTCTACAGCCGGCTGGTGGAGGGGCGCTACCCGAAGTTTCAAGACGTGATCCCGACCGACCACAAGGTCGCGATCCCGCTGGAGGTCGGGCCGCTCAAGGCGGCGGTCCAGCAGGCCGGCATCGTGACATCGGAGGAGAGCCGGGGGGTGGACTTCACGTTCGGGTCGGGTTCGCTCCGGCTGTCGAGCCAGTCGGCCGATCGGGGCAAGTCCATCGTGGAGATCCCGATCCCGTACGACGGCGAGCCCATCCTGGTCACGATGGCCCCCCAGTACCTCGTCGATGCTCTCAAGCCCCTGGACGACGGTGACGAGCTGGCGTGCCGCCTGACCGATGCGAAGAACGCTGTCGTGCTGGCCTCGGAGGCCCTGGGCTGGATCTACGTTCTGATGCCACTGACGAGGGACCGATGATGAGCGACCACATCGACCAGGCGCTCCGGCTCGACGGTGACGGCGGTGTGGAAATCGATTTCCGGGTACTACGGCGATTCCTCGCGGACGTGCAGGAGCACGTCGAGCAAGTCCACGCCGAACTGCATCGGCTCAAGGAAGAAGTGTCGGCTCTGCGCCGCGAGGTTGCCAACCATTCGCATCGCACATTTCTGACGAACGCCTGCCTTGGGAGTATCGAACCGTAATGGACGCGATCCAACAAGCCCACACGGAACTGGAAATCAAGACTGCGGAACTCGCGCGGGCTCTCGCCGAGATCGAGCGGCTGACCGGGCTCCTGGACGACCCCAAGCTGGTCGAGTTGGAGTTGGAGCCGGGCGGTTCGCTCCGGATGGGGCTGGAGCCCTGCATCGGGGCGAAGGTGCTGGCGGCGTCGTTCGCGGACCTGCTGGGGGACGCGAAGCACTGGCGGTCCGTCGAGGTCGGCCCGATGCCGAGCGACCAGGGCGTCCTGATCGTGACGGTCCGGCGGGCCACCGGCCAGACGCCCGAGGAAACCGTCGGGTTCCTGCGGGCTCGCCTGGATGCCCAGCAGGCCCAGTGCCGGGCGCTGGAGCGAGAACTGGAGGGCAGATGAACGACGACGATCGCGGCAAGCACGACTTCGAGTCGCCGGAGCCCGGCGACACCGCCGTGGACGAGTGCGACAACTGCGGGTACGAGACGCAACTGACGTGCTATCGCGGCACGCACCCGGCGACGGACCGGCACTGGTTCTGCGAGGTCTGCGCGTCGTCGTACCTGTCGCACGCCACCGTCTACCGGTCCCAGTGCCAGGACCCGAGGCTGCATCGGTCGCTCGGCTGGATCGCCAACCGCATTTTGGACGAGATCAGGGGGCTGAAATTCGTCGCCGAAGACTTCGGTCCCGGCGCCCACCCTCCTGATTGACCGCCGGCAACAATGTTGCCGCGCCGCCGTGGCGTTTTGACGACGCGCGTCACAAATCACCACGCCAGCGGTTAGATGTCGTGGGGAACCGACGGCATCCAGCGGAGGGCGTGGCAATGGTCCGGACGGGCGTGATGGTGGTGCGGCTGGGCGTGGCGGTGATCCTGGCGATCCCGGCGGTCCCGATGGTGCTCGTGGGGGCGCTGATCCTGGGGCTGGCCCAGTGGGTCGCTGGCCTCGGGACTCCGGAGCCAGTGACGGCACAGGACGACCGCGAAGCCGCAGTGCGGCGCCGAGTCAGGGAGGTGATCGATCGGGCGATGGCGCGGCCGTGAGGGTCAATCCCCTCAAGATTTGTCCAGGTATAGCAGCGCGGCGCACGCGGCGATGGCCGCAAGCCGTGAGTTGGAGCTTCGTGGACGATCCTCGGCCATATGGCCGGTGAAGCCGAATCGGCGCCCCGAGCCGCCGCACGTGGCGGTCTTCATGTAGTTGAGATGCTCCGGCACCTCGAAGGCCCCGGTGGTGTCCACGTTGAGTTTCCGGCCGCATGACGGGCACTTGAACATCGTCGCTCCCTTCACTTCTTGAGTTTCTCGCGCCGCCGCGCCCGCGCCCATGCGTTGGCGACGGCGGCTTTCGCGTCTTCCGTCATGTCCAGGACGGTGTCGTCCTCGGACTCCTGGTTGCCCCGCTGAGCCACGGGCGCCGGGTCGCCTGACCGGGAGGGCCATGCGGCCGGCGAGCGGCTCAGCGGGGCGGTGGTGGCGTGGTGTCGCTTCATGGCCGTGCCTGGTAGTCGTACACCACTACCTGGACGCCGCGATCCGCGAGCGTCTCCTGGATGATGGGCTCGACGATCTCCCACGTGCCGCCCGCGAGCCCGCAGCCGATCCGGGGCATGTGGACCTCGGCGCCCTCATCGATGGCGCGGTCGCCCACGTCCGAAAGGCAGTCGTGGAGGGCGTCGTAGCGGATAGGCGGCTTGCCATCGAGGTCGCGGCCGACTCCGTGCTGGGCGCACATGTTGGCGACCACGACCAAGGGCTCGACTGGCATGAACTGGGTTGCTCGCAGGCGTCTCATGCCATTGCGATGGAACATCAGGTATCGACTCCTGGTGGACGGCCACCGCTTGCTGATCGCCAGCACGAAGCCCGCGCCCCAGGCCCCGACATCGTTGACGATATGGGCGATGATGATGGGCCGGTCGCCTTCCCCCTCGGGGTGGGTGGCGTCGCCGGTCGTGTACCGGATGGGTGTGGTCATGTGGTCTCCTTGGGGGCTGGATGCAGGGCGCCCGCCATGACGGCCGATAACAACTTGCCGGACATCTCGCGGGCGAACTCGCCCGATTGATTCGATCGGGCGAGGACTTCATCCGCGATGGCCCCCTTGGCAATGTCGAGCCGGTCGGCCAGCCCCGAGAGTTCGATGGCCATGTGGTGGTTGCCCGTCACGCCGAAGGACGTGGCGTATTGCCGGAGGTCGAGCGACACCGAATAGATTTCCTCCATGGCATTCCTGTAGCTCATCTTCTCGGCTCGCCGCTCGGCCGCCAGCGCCTCCCATTCGTCGTCGTTGCGGTAGTGGTCGAAACTCATGCGTCCTCCTGTGGTTCGTCGGCCGGTTGGAAGTAGTAGGCGACCATGCCGTACTGGTGGCCCTCCACGAAGACCATAGGCTCATAGCCCGCGTGCATCGGGTGGTGGAACTTCGTCACGACATGGACGACATCGCAGCCGCCGGGCAGTGCGTAGGCTTTGCTGGGGATGAGCCGGACGCGCTCGCCCGGCTCGAACGATTCGTACTCGACGGTCTCGGTGAAGGTGCGGGTCTCGTGCTTCATCGGCGTCTCCTCCGGGTCGGCTGTTGACCCTGGATGATGTATACCAGGATGGCCGGCAAGACCTTGACGGCCAGGATCAGGATCAGGATGGTGTTACCGTCGGACATCAGTCCTCCTTCGCGAGTTCATTGAGTCGGGCCATCGCGGCGCGCTTGGCCAGGTCGAGCGTCGGGGCGACCCGTGGCCCTTGGGTGTCGGCTCGCCCTACGGTCCAGCACAGCCATTCCCACTGGCGACCCTTCACGAGATCGATCGTGGCGTTCCATGGGGCGATCCGGTAGGTGCGGCGCCTCGCCGTGCATTCGACGAGGCGCGCCTCCAGGATGAGGTCGGGC
>Ga0134128_10010857_pt1 | contig 10901 bp, 12 predicted proteins | sample KB31754_FD_96462 | JGI IMG/M metagenome (GOLD analysis project Ga0134128, IMG submission 96462) | Terrestrial soil microbial communities with excess Nitrogen fertilizer from Kellogg Biological Station, Michigan, USA - KB3-175-4 | ecosystem: Environmental > Terrestrial > Soil > Unclassified ...
GCCGCCAACCGGTCCACGCAACTGCCACGACGTCACGGCATATCCCGCGATGATCCTGCTCGCCGGAGCATGCGCGAGCTACGGCCTGCTGGTGGACATCTCGAATCCGATGAAGCCCGTGCGGCTCGATGCGGTCTCCGATACCAACTTCTCGCTCTGGCACACCGCCGTGTTCAGCAACGACGGCAAACAGGTCGTGTTCACGGACGAGTGGGGCGGCGGCACCGGGCCGATGTGCCAGGCCACGTCGATGATGCAGATGGGCGGAAACACCACCCTGACCATCGATTCGAAGCGGAAGCTCACCCAGCACGCGTATTTCAAGATCCCCTCGGCGCAGACGGCGCAGGAAAACTGCGTTTCGCACAACGGAGGACTGATTCCTATTCCTGGCCGCGACATCATGGCGCAGGGCTGGTATCAGGGCGGTGTGGATGTCATCGACTTCACGGACCCTGACCATCCGAAGGAGCTGGCTTTCTACGACCGCGGGCCGATCGACGCCGCTCCTACGGCACCCGAGGGCGCGCGTGGCACGCGCGGGACAATTGGCGGATCGTGGGGCGCGTACTGGTGGAACGGACTGATCTATTCGTCCGAGCTCGACCGTGGATTCGACATCTACGAGCTCACACCGAGCGATCAGCTATCGGCGAACGAGATCGCGGCGGCAAAGCTGGTGCATCTCGAGCAGTACAATCCGCAGAGCCAGCCGCACATCGTGTGGCCGGCCGCATTCCCGGTGGTCCGCTCGTATCTCGACCAGCTCGTGCGCAACAACGGCCTCACCGCAACTCGCACGACGGCAATTGCGAGCGCGCTCGACGCCGCGGAAAGGCAGAGCGGGAAGCAACGTCGCGCGGCACTCGAGACGCTGGCCAGTCAGGTCAGCAAGGATGTGAATGGCGCACAGGACTCTGCGCGAGTCAAGTCGATGGCTGCGGCGATCACTGCTCTCGCGAAGGCGACTGAGTAGCGGAACTAGAAGATTGCTTTGACGGGGGCGCGCCATCGGAGTCGCTCCGATTTCTCCGATGGCGGTCAACGCTCCAGAGGTTCCTCAGCCAGCGCAACGGCCGATGAACGCATAATGAGAGCGGCGCCGCGGCGTTTGCCTGTCACGCCCGTTGCCTGTAGGTTAGACTAGTCGCCGACCAGTCTGACCTACAGGCAACCATCATGGCCATCGCCCCCGACCTTACCATAGGCGCATACGAAGCCCGCACCCACTTTTCAGAGCTGCTCGCACGAGTGGAGGAAGGCGACGAGATCACGATAACCCGGCACGGGACGCCTATCGCGCACCTCATACCCGTTCAGCATAAGAAGACGCCGGAGCAACGCCGAGCAGCAATCGGCGCGATGCGACAGCTCGCCAAACAGCACAGTCTCAAGGGTTTGAAGATCAAGGATCTCGTAGCAGAAGGACGCAGGTGAGCGCGTCCTTCGTTCTCGACTGTTCCCTCACCATGTCGTGGTGCTTTGGTGACGAAGCGAGCGCGGCGGCGTTCGCGGTGCTGGATCGCCTGGGCAGTGAGACTGCTGTTGTCCCCTCGCATTGGTTCCTGGACGTCACGAATGTTCTGACCATGGCTGAGAAGCGCAAGCGGATGACGGCGCCCGCAACGACGGAATTTCTGAAGCTATTGAGCGCACTCGACATCGAGATCGACAACGTGACGGCCGACAGAGCCTTTCCGCATGTTCTTCCACTGTGTCGCAAGTACAGCCTCACGAGTTACGACGCAGCCTATCTCGAGCTGGCCATCCGCCGAGAGTTACCACTCGCGTCACTCGATAACGAGCTGCGTGCTGGCGCGAAAAAGGCCGGTGTCCAGGTACTCGGCAAGAAATGACCCCACGACCAGTGCTATCGCACCCGTGCTGATCACTCCCGCGCGGTCAGCGACGCGCAGCCGGGAAGGAGATTCGCCTCCGACCCCCTAGCCCCATGTGAGGTGCACGAGCTGAATCAGGTTGCCGCACGTGTCGTCCAGCATCGCGATGACGGAGCCCGTTACAGCAGTGACCGGCATCGTGAACTTCACGCCCTTTGCAACCAGCCGATCGTACTCGGCCTGCACGTCGTCCACCAGAAACTGGGCCGCCGGCCGGCTGGCACCGCGCAATGCTTCCTGGTACGCCTTTCCCGCGGGGTTCGCGTTGGAGTCCAGAATGAGCTCCATTCCGTCGGCGTCATCCGGCGATGTAACCGTCAGCCACCGGTAATTCCCCTGCGAGAAATCGGCCTTCTTCCTGAAGCCCAGCTTGTCGGTATAGAACTGCAGCGCCTTGTCCTGATCGTCAACGTACACGGTGCTCCATTTGATGCGCATCGTTTCCTCACTGTGTTGGTGTTCTGGTCATCCTGCTTCCATCTGCTTCAGCTCCGCCGATAACTCGGATCAAACCGCATCGGCCGCGTCGACCGCATCGGGGATCCGCGCAAGCACGTCGACGAGCCTTGCGCCCATCATCTTCCATCCGTAACGCGCGCCGCCGAAGTTCCGCTTCTGGTCCGCCTTGAAGCCCGACTGCACCAGAGACAGGCGCGTGCCTGACGTCGTAGGCATTAGCGTGAACGTCACTACGGTATCGATGTCGCCAACGACCCACGTGTAGCTCAGCTTCCTGTACGCTTCGATCTCGGTGAACCGGCAATTCACCACGCCGTCCCAGCCAGGCTGCGGTGGCGCCCTGAACGCAAACGCCGCACCCGGCTCGAGCTCGAGCCCGAGAACCGGCAGCAGCCACTCCCCGAGCAGCGCTGGATCTGTGAGCGCACGCCACACCTTCTCCGGCAAATGATGCAGATCGAATTCGAACGAAATGAATTCGGTTTGCGATCGTGTCGTCGTATCGATGAAAGTCATTCGTCCATCTTTTCCAGCAGTCGTTCAAGGCGACCGACATGCTCCATCCAGAAGGCGCGGTAGTGCGCGACCCAGTCGATGAGTGGCTTCATCCCGCGCGGCTCTACTCGATAGTAGACGCAACGCCCCTCACGCCGGCCGTTCACCAGACCAGCCTCCTTCAGCGCGGCTAGATGCTGCGAAACCGCAGGCTGCGAGATGTCGAAGCGCGCCGTCAGATCCTTCACCGCCGCTTCACCACGCGTCAGCGACTCGAAGATCGCTCGGCGGCTGGGGTCCGCCAGGGCGTGGAAGATCCGGTTCTCGACCGCGGCCGCACTCTGCATGATATATACATAAGTGAACACTTATTGATTGTCAACCGCGATGGCCGCGAACGATCCGATGGAATTGGTCAGCCGATATATTGGCGGAGATGAAGATGCTACGCCGGGCAGCTTGCACCATCGCCGCATTATCGATCAGCGGCACTCAGCTCATGGCGCAGGTTCCGCTGCACGCGCGCGCTTCAAATGCTCTCGTGAACGCTGCGATTGGAGGAGTCACCGGCGCACTCACGGCTGCAATGCATCACACGTCGTTATGGACGGGCGTGCGACGCGGCTCCGGCGGCGGTCTCATCATGGCTGCCGGAAAACAGATCGTGGACCTCCGATTTCACAGCTCCGGACTTGCGGGCCGAGAGCTTTCGGGCCTCGGAATCTCGCTCATTGCGGCGGCGGGAGATTCATCGGTCCGGTACCTGATTCCAGTTGGTCCCGCAACGATTGTAATCCTGCCCGATCATCATCTGGACTGGCGTCTGAACATCGTCGAAACCATCTCGACCATCGGCCTGATGATATCTCCCAATACCCGCCTCGACCTTTCGCAATCGCTGAACGCCGGCGCTCCGATCTATCGCGATCGGCGATTTCATTTCGGTGAGGCGGGCCAGGTCGAGCTCGCAGGCGCCGAAGGGCTCGGGACGATCCGACTCGCGCCGGAGGCCTTCTGGCCCGACGGACGTCTGCGATCCGATGTCGTTGCGCACGAAACGATTCATGTTCTGCAGGAGGACTTCGTCAACGACGCCATCGGTCTGCCGATCGAGCGCGAACTTCTGCGGCACACGGAGCTCGGCCGTCGCTTCGCACGACATCTGGACGTTGGGTTCCTGATACCAGCGGTCGTGCAGATACTCGATCCCGCAATTCCGTACGCGCACCGGCCGTGGGAGCGGGAGGCCTACTCACTCACCGGAAAGACGATACCAAATTGAAAACGAGCAACCGGTATCACGGGCGAGCCCGCGCCGGACGATCCGGTCTCTACTGAGCGCGCCGAGTGAGTGTGCCGTCGACTTCCGCTCGGGTACGCTCACTCCGTACGGGGCGGTGATTCATCGGCACGACAGCAGTCGCACTGTCCTGCCTGAATGGACGGGCACGGTACCGATCCATATGAGCAAAAGACGCAGCAGTCACCCGCCCTGGGGCGAAGCACCGTGCCGCAGCCCGCACACTGGTGGAAAAAGACGCAGGCGTCGGCCGGCATCTCGAACGCCTCGGCGCGTGAGCACTCTGGGCAGGTCAGTACTGATGTCGTCTGCAATGGTGCCATCGGATCGTGAGCTGTAGCTTGATGCTGTAACGACTCGACGAGTCGGGTCCCATTCACAAACTTATCCGGGCTCTGAAATTCATGTCGCCGCTACGTCACGTCACCCGTGCAACCCGGTCGCTGACCCTGGCGACCGCAGTCGGGCTAACACTCTCGTGCGTTCTGGGCATCCTGCCAGCGCACCTGCTCGCGCAGTCCATCGTGCCGGCGGGCCAAACCGTTGCTGGAATCTCGTGCGACGCGCAGGAAGGACAACGGATTCACATACACCAGCATCTTCTGATCCTGGACCATGGCAAGCCGGTCGCAATACCGGCGAATGTCGGTCAGCCAGCCGGCAAGCCGTGCATCTACTGGCTCCATACGCACACGCCGGACGGAGTCATTCACATCGAGGCACCGAAGGATCGGTCCTTCACCCTCGCCGACTTCTTTGCAGTGTGGGGACAGCCGTTGAGCCGCGGCGTCGCAGCCACCGCCCGCGCCGGAAAGGGACAATCTCTCAAGGTATGGGTCGACGGCAAGCCGTTCACGGGAGATCCTGGTTCCATTCCGCTCATGGCTCATACTGACATAGTGATCGAGGCCGGCCCTCCCTTCCCGAAGCCGCCCAGGTTCACGGCATGGGACGGATTGTAGGACGAAGAGCTACGTCGGAGCCCGTTGAACAAGCGGCAACGGTTGCAATGCGTGCGAGTCATCAGCACTGTAATAACGTGCGCAGGAATATGTTGCGTCGCGAACGGCGTCCAGCCGGACGCGACAGTCGCAACAGCTGCAGCAACCGCAACAACGAAAACGGTGGCAAGTGAAATGGCGGGTCGAGGCATGTGATGATCTCGGCATGAGTGAAGAGGATGCCGGTACGCACCGGCGTGCAGCGCTATCGCCCCACGCGATAGGCAACCTTGAGCAGCAGAGCGTTCACGGGATGCGCGGCGAGAAGCGCCCCGCCATCGCGTTGCAGATCGAGTGCGCCGTCGGACGCGAGGTCCGACCGTGTCTGGGTCCACGCCAGATAAAGAGCCATTCCTGGCCGGTATTCCCAGCGCAACACCGCGGAGCCATGCAGCGATCGCATCGCGCCGGTCGGATCGCGAAACTTGAACGACGTATCCGGCTTGCCGCCGGGAGCAACGCTGATCCAGTTGCCGTCGCTCTGCCGTGTGCGCTGCAGCGAGCCGATGTCGCGGCCGTATATCAGACGCGCGCCGCTGCGCGCGCCGGCGAACTCGCCAAAGTCACGGTACACGCCAACGGTCGCGAACGGCTGCAGATACGTATCGAGCGACAGCGTGCGTGTGATCGCAGTGGCGGAACGCAATTCGAGCGCGATCGTGCGCTGCGTCAGCGACGCGACAACGTATCGCGCTTGCCCCTGCGCTCCTGGCTCCGGTATGTCGGCGACGAACTGCGCTCCAGCACTCAACTCCGCGCTGACACCGGCGCTCAACGATGTCGCGCCGGTTGGAAGCAGCGAAACGAGCTGCGTGATTCCAGCTGATCTGTGGCCGCTGCGATCGGACGACCACCAGGCAGTATCTGCGATGGAAACACTGTGGCGCGTGTCACTCTCGACATCGACCCGAACGCTGTCGCCAGCTCCCACAGCGACGGTCGGGCCGCCGCGCAACATGCGGTCATCGTAGTGTGCGAGCTGATGGACGAGAACTACGTCTGCGGTCCAATACGATGGCATGACAACCGACGCGGACACATGAAATGCGCGTCCAGTCGCATCGCCGTCGAAATTCTTCCGCTGCTCCGCGCCGGCGACCAGCTGCGCCGAGTGGTACCACGGGGTCGGTACCGTGAAGTTGCGCCGTACGTTCGTCAGGATCCACTGCGTTCCGGCGATCGGGACGAAGCCCAGATCATTGACCTCGAAGCCCGGACTCACAAGCTCACCGATTGCCTCCCACGTCCACGCGCCACCTTCCTTCGCAACGCGTGCCACCGAGGCGTAGCCGTTCAGGCCGGTACGAGCCGGATCGTAATGCGAGTCGAACAGTCCGGCCGTCGGACGTCGGTCAGGTCGCTGGAAATAATGCACACTCGACGTCTGTATGTGTTGAAGCGCGAGCGAATCGCCCGTAACTGACGACAGAGCCGATGTAAAGCCGGCGCGATAGGTGTGGTTCGACCACCAGCGCTCGCCGTCCACGCCAATGGTGGCCGCACGCGATGGAAGCAGTGCACCAAGCGCGTCGCCGCGTCGCTCACCTACGCTGCGATCTGTCAGTGTGCCAATAACTCCCACCGCTCCGGCACCGGATGTCGCGCTCTTTTCCGCGCGTCCAATCAGATAGGTCGTCGATGGCTCGACGGCTACGTCCTCCGCGCGGCCGGAAGAATCGAGCACGGTTGCCGCTTCGCGATCCGTGCGCGCGGCGAGTGCGCCTGCCGTCCAGCCATTGCGCGATTGAAATGTCGTGCGCGCAGCGCCGAGTATCCGAGTCGCGCTCGGCGCATCGATCACGGGCCCGGGCGGGTGCAACGAAGGTGGGTGCCCGATGCGGCGCGAGTAATACAGATCGAGCGGACTGTCGTAGGCGCAAATTGCACAGTCGATCGCGCCGAAACCGAAAATTCCTGCGTCCTGCACGAAAAAGGGGCGCTTCTCCGGAAAGAACGTTTCCGATGCCGTAAGGTTGAGTACTGCAGGATCCGCTTCTACCTGGCCGAAGTCAGGATTGAGCGTGACCGTGGCGCTGGTGCCCGGAGCACGGAGCAGGATATCGGCACCGATCGCGTGCGTCGCATGCGTCGCGTGCGTTCGGTAGGCTGCCGTGCCGCCTCCGCCATCGGGGACACGCGGTGCAACGCCGACCGCTGCGTAGGGCGACGCGTCTACAGTGACGAGGCCCAGCTTGGGTACAAGCCCGACCAGGTGGCCGAAGTATGCCGGGCCGCCCGGCTCGCGCTTGTTCCAGAATGCCCACTGCGACGTCTCCTTGCGCCTCTCCTCGTAGCGCCAGATCTGGAGTCCCCATGTCTGCGTGCCGGAGCCCGCCAGACGAAGCTGCGAGAACGGAATACGCAGTTCGGCGGTCCAGCCCAGGGAATCGATGCGTGTCGCCGCGATCCATACGGCGTTCCAGCCTGGATCGGGGTCGGCGCGGCCGAGTGCGAGTGCATCGTACTGTACTCCGGATGGGTTGACGCGTAGCACAGTCCGGCCGGCATGGTCGTGGTAGGTGTCCAGGACGATCATCATGTAGTCGCCGCCAGGCTCCTCGTCACGCCGCGCCAGCCGCGTCCGGACGCCGGCCGCACCGCCGCTATCGAACATCCGGGCTCCGATATACAGCGCGTCGCCATCGTAGAGAAAGCGAACCTGCGTGCTTTCGGCAGCCGGCCGGCCTTCGTCGGGATCCTGCTGTCTGAAACCGCCTGCGGGCAGCGCTTTGGCCCAGTCGGGCTCATCCAGGCGTCCGTCGACCTTGATAGTCCCCAGGCGTTGAACGGCCGTCACCTTCGGCGCATTGGATCCTGGCGCGGTCTGACCCGCGACGGGACCTCCACCGACACATACAACGAGCAGGAAAAGCGCGAGTCGAAACATGGTCTGGCAAAATACATCATACGTATGATGTTTGCAAGCATCAGTAGACCCTCGCCCCACTGAGATTGCTATTGCGCCGCTGGCTACAGATTCGTACTATGAATAGATATGACAGAATCGCTGGCTCGTCCGTCGCGCCGGAGTTTGGTCGATCTGGTAATCAGCCGAATCCAGCAGCAGATCTCTCTGGGGGTACTCGAGCCGGGAAAGCGCATCCCCACCGAAGTGGAGCTGGGAGACGCGCTCGGAGTCAGCCGTACGACCATTCGCGAGGCCGTGGTCGTACTTGCTCACGCCGGCCTGCTGGAGGTACGGCAGGGCGACGGCACCTACGTCACAGCTTCGGCGCCAGGGCGCGAATCGCTGGACCAACGGCTGCGCCGCGCGGCGGCGCTGGAGGTCTATGAGGTGCGGAGGCCCCTCGAGATCGAGACGGCGCGCCTCGCCGCGGCTCGGCGGACCGCGGCCGACGTGCGCCGTTTACGAGAGCTTCTCGCCGAGCGCGACAAGCTTCGCGCAGCAGGAGAATCGGAGCATGCCGTCGACATCGATGTGGAGTTTCACCGAACGGTCGCCGTCGCGAGCAAGAACGCGGTGCTGGCAGATATCTACAACGCATTCAGCATCGCACTTCGCGAAACACTGGTGCACATCGCGCATGACAATCTGACGGACGTCGACACGACAGATCTGCACTACGCGCTCGTCGACTCCATCGCGCGCGGCGATGAAGATGGCGCAAGTACAACCGCAGCGCGGCTGATCGATACCGACGCCGAAAGCCTGCGCCGCGCGCTCGCACCGTAGAAACGGGTCAGACGTCATGAAGACAGCCAGAGCATATCCGCGATCGGCAGTGATCATACGCATGACCTGCCTGGCGTTGCTCGCTGCGAGCCATGTATCCGCCCAGACCGCGGCCGCGGATCCGCACGCCGCGCAGCCCGAGCGGCCCACGGTCGCGACGCATGCGTATACGGTCGCGCCGGGATATGTCGAGGTCGAGATTGGCGCGCAGGACATGCAGCCCGCATCCAGCTCGCAATTCTCCATTCCGGCAGTCATCAAAATCGGCATTGTCCCGCGTCTGCAACTGGAACTGCAGGGCGGCTACGCGCGCAACACCGCGCACGGGCCGCCAGCCACCAGCGATGCCGGTGCGAATGATCTGGCGATAGCACTCAAGCAGCGTGTACTGGATGCGGCGCCTGTCGTGCACGATTTTTCGGTGCAGGGCTCGATCAAGTTCGCGACCGGATCGCGCGGCATCAGTACCGAGACAACCGACGCGTCGCTGCTGCTCATCTCGAGCCGGCCGATCGGCGCCGGAGAGCTGGATCTCAATGCAGGTTATACACGCCGCTCCGGGAACGGCACGACCGCTCCGGTCAATGCGACCCTCCTCACAGCATCCTTCGGTGGGCCGCTTCACGGCCCCGTGGGTGCCGTCGCGGAGCTTTTTACCTATCCCGGGACCAGCGGACCTGCTGGCGCGCCGCCGCAGGTTGGCTTCCTCACGGGCCCCACGCTGCAAGTCCGACCGTGGTTGGTGCTGGATGCGGGAGTGATCCTGAACGTTCAGCACATGGGAGGCAATGCGGCATATGCAGGACTCACGTATAACGTGGGTCGTATTCCTGGCTTTCCGGTGCCACGCAGCTGATCGCTGCATGGCCGGCGCAGTTCTAGTTCGAAGGCGCGAGAACCCGAAGCACAGGACGGCCACCGATGTCCTGCAGTGGAAGGTACAGACGATGTGTGCGTGAATCGAGTCCAACCGTGTGCGCATGCGGCGCGCGGTAGGCGCCGGCAGGCCGCAGCGTAGTTCCATCTGCCTGAAAGGCCGACAACAGACCCCCTTCGGAAGCGACGTACAGTCGGCGCCACGCTGCATCCCAGGCCAGTACGTCGGGACCGTCGCCGACGTCGTGAGTGCCAATGATGCGCATGGCTGTGAGATCCAGCACCAGGAGCTTTGCATTTCCTTCGCACGACATGAATAGCAGGCGGCCGGGTTGGTCGAGCGCGAAACCGTGAGGATGCTCCGATCCCGGCAAGTCGTAGCGGCCCGCGATCTTCTCACTTACGGGATCGATGGCCACGAGTTGATTCCGCGTCTGCACCGCGACGAGAATACAATGAGAGACGGAATCGTAATGCGTATTGCCGGCCTCGCCGCCGAGTGCGATGGTGGCGAGCTTCTTCCCCGTAGCCACGTCTATCACGACATCGGCGCCGCCCGATTCATCGGACACAAAGAGTTTTCCGACCTCGGGGTCGTACGCGATCCCATCGGGAAACTGAATGCCGCCGATTCGCTGGACCACCTCGAGCGTTCGATCGTCCACTCCTGCAATTTCGTGAGCACCCGCCGCCGACACGTACACTCTGTGCAGCGACGGAATTGCGAGAACGCCCGTCGCGCGGGGAACTCCGGAAATTCGTCCGATCACGCGATCGCTATCAGTCGAAAGAACCAGTGTCTCTCCAGCGTTCATGTGGTTCATGTACAACTTGTGAGTGGTCGGATCGAAGCTCTGATAGTCGAAGCGGCTGGCAGATCCCGGTAGCGGCAACTCCTTCACAAGACGGAGACCGGAGCTTGTCGGGGCGTGGTCCGAAGGGAATGCGCGATGATAGCTCGCGGGCGTGAGTGACGTCGGCGCGGCTACGCACGATACCTGTTTGACTTGCAATGCACGGAGAGGAGTGCTCGTGCACGCGAGCGCTACGATTGCACCGATGAGCGAAATCGCCGAGCGTCTGGTTATCGAATGATCTCTCATGACTCCTCTGTTGATTTGGTAGTGAAAACCGTTGATGACGTCACCCAGGCTGCAGCATCCAGTAAAGGCTCTCGA
>Ga0134128_10010858_pt1 | contig 10901 bp, 5 predicted proteins | sample KB31754_FD_96462 | JGI IMG/M metagenome (GOLD analysis project Ga0134128, IMG submission 96462) | Terrestrial soil microbial communities with excess Nitrogen fertilizer from Kellogg Biological Station, Michigan, USA - KB3-175-4 | ecosystem: Environmental > Terrestrial > Soil > Unclassified ...
CGTAATTCCGGAATCCGGTCATTCCTTCGTAGGCGCTTGAATATCCGCCATATTGCGCTCATGGCGCAGCTCGATGAGGCGCGCTCGGTCGTGCGCGCGGCAGAAGCGGCTGGTATGTCGCAGCCTGCCGCCTCGACCCTTCTCAGGGGATTCGAGGAGGCCCTCGATGTCCCGTTGTTCGAGCGCCACGCACGCGGCATCGTCCCGACTCCCTACGGGGAGATCCTGGTGCGCCATGCACGCTCCATCCTCTCGGAGATCGATCAGGTCCAGGAAGAGATCGCGAGCCTGAAGTCCGGGCTCTCCGGTCAGGCCTCGGTCGGTACCGTCACCACTCCCGGCACCAACCTCGTGCCGCTCGCCGTGAGCCTGCTCAAGCAGAAGCATCCCGGCCTGCTCGTCAGCATCGATGTCGATCACAGCCGCCCGCTCATCGAACGATTGCTGGGCGGGCAGATCGACCTGGTCGTCGGGCGGCTGCTCGACTCGCGGGGCTCCGGGGAGCTGCAGTTCGAGCCGCTCGGGGACGAGTCCCATGCCGTCATCGCCGGGGGCAGTCATCCTCTCGCCGGCACCACGGGCATTTGGCTCCAGGATCTGCTCGGCCAGCCATGGATCCTGCCGCCGCCCGGCAGCGTCCTGCGGGATCGCCTCACGACGGTCTTCCTGCAGCAGGGGCTGCCGATGCCGGCGAACGTCGTACAGACGCAGTCCCTGCCCGCGATACTCGGACTTTTGCGCAGCACCAACGCGGTCGTGCCCCTGCCGCGTGAGACGCTGCAGCCGCTCTGCGATTCCGGCTTCCTTTCGGTGCTCATCGACAACGTCGGTGTCACCATGACGCCGTTCGGCATCATCACGCGTCGCAAGCACAAGCTCTCACCGGGGGCGCAGGCGCTCCTCGATGCCATCCGCACGACGGCAAGAACGCTCTACCCGCAGGCACACGCGCCCGCGGCCGGCAGCGATGAATCCATGGCGGTCAATGCCTGAGAAATCAGGCTCCATCGTTGAGGCGCACCGTATGATAGCGCTATCATTTCAGGCTCGCTCCACGCCCTAGTGGGCCCTGATGCCGAGTCCGATCTCATCGAAGCGCGTTCGCCCCAAGGGCCGGCGCGCACCTGCGGTCTGGGTGCTCGCGTGTCCCATCGCGGCAGCGTGCCTCGCCATCAACCCGATCGCCTGTGCGCGTGCTCTGCCCCACGGCGAGGCCGCCAGCCCGCCGCCCGAGGACGGCTATCGCCTCTGGCTGCGCTATGTTCCCGCAGAGGAGCCCTGGCGCTCGCGCTACCGGGCCTCCGCGATGGCGGTGGTCGGCGCGGAGCCCGAAGGCGCCGCAACGGCGGGTGCAAGCGATTCCTCCACCACGCTTCGGGCCGCACAGGCGGAGCTGCTGCGAGGCCTGTCGGGCCTGTTGGGCGCGGCGCCGCGGGTCGTGGCTGATGTGACGGAGGACGGCGCCATTCTCTTCGGGACGCCGCGGTCCTCGGCGCTGCTGAAGAGCCTGCGTCTGGATCTGCGTGCGCTGGGCGCGGAAGGCTATCTCATCCGCACGACCACGATTCGGGGTCATCGCACCACGGTCATCGCCGCGAATACCGACATCGGCGTCCTCTACGGCACCTTCCGCTTCCTGCAGCTTCTGCAGACTCGCGAGCCCATCGGGCATCTCGACCTTGCCGCGAGCCCCAGGATCCGCCGCCGCGTGCTCGATCACTGGGACAACCTGAACGGTACCGTCGAGCGCGGTTACGCGGGCGACTCAATCTGGAAGTGGGAAACCCTGCCGGAGCACCTCTCCCCGCGTTACACCGACTATGCGCGTGCGTGCGCCTCGATCGGAATCAACGGAGTGGTGCTCAACAACGTCAACGCAACCCCATTCATCCTGACTCCTCTCTACCTCGGCAAGGTCGCGGCGCTCGCCGGTGTGCTGCGCCCCTACGGCATTAGGGTCTATCTCTCCGTCCCGTTCAGCACGCCGGTCACCCTGGGACGGCTCGCGTCCGCCGATCCTCTCGATCCGAAGGTGCAGGCATGGTGGACCGCGAAGGTCGCCGAGATCTACCGCGATATCCCGGACTTCGGCGGCTTCCTGATGAAAGCCAACTCCGAGGGCCAGCCGGGTCCGGAGGACTACCATCGGACACAGGCTCAGGGCGCCAACCTGCTCGCCCAGGCGCTCGCTCCGCACCACGGCATCGTCATGTGGCGCGCGTTCGTCTACTCGACGGGCAATCACTCCGAGGACCGTGCCCGGCAGGCGTACGACACCTTCAAGCCGCTCGACGGCAGGTTCGCTGACAACGTGCTCGTGCAGGTGAAGAACGGCCCGATCGACTTTCAGCCGCGCGAGCCCTTCCATCCGCTCTTCGGTGCGATGCCGCATACCCACCTGATGCTCGAGCTGCAGGTCACCAAGGAGTACCTCGGCCAGCGCACCAGTATCGTCTATCTCGGACCGCTCTTCGAGGAAGCGCTGCGCGATGACACCTGGGCAAAGGGCGCGGGCTCGACGGTGGCGCGGGTGACCGACGGCTCGCTCTACGGCGAGCCGCTGACGGCCATCGCCGGCGTCGCCAACATCGGCTCCGACCGCAACTGGTGCGGATCGATCTTCAACCAGGCCAACTGGTACGCCTTCGGACGGCTCGCCTGGGATCCGGATCTTTCGGCGCGAGAGATCGCCGAGGAATGGGTCAGGATGACCTTCACCAACGATCGCCGCTTCGTCGCGCCGGTCGTGAAGATGATGATGGAATCACGCGAGGCCGCGGTCGACTACATGACACCGCTCGGACTCGCGAGCCAGATGGCGGGCACCCATTTTGGGCCGGGCCCGTGGCTGGCTCCCGCCAGAGGCATTCCAGCGGACTGGACCAGCACTTATTACAGCCGCGCCGACGCCGGCGGCATCGGCTTCGATCGCACGGCAACGGGCAGCAACGCGGTGGCGCAGTACGCTGCGCACCTCGCCGCGCAATACGGCAATGCCGCGACCTGTCCCGAGTCCCTCCTTCTCTGGTTCCATCACCTCTCCTGGGACTACCGCCTGCGCTCGGGACACACGCTGTGGGATTCCCTGGTGCTGCACTACGATCGCGGCGTGGCCTCCGTCAGGGACGCGCGTAAGACCTGGAGCACCCTATCGCCTTACATCGACAGCGAGCGATATCATCTGACGGCCGACTTCCTCGCGATCCAGGAGAAAGACGCCGTGTGGTGGCGGAACGCGAGCATCGCCTGGTTCCAGTCGATCTCGCACCGCCCGCTGCCTGCCGGAGTGGCACCGCCTCCCGACACCCTGGCGCATTACGAGGCCTTCTGCATTCCTTACGTCGAGGGCTCGCCGGGGAACCGCCCCGCCTGCCCGCCGGCCGATGTGCCGGTGCCCCGGTGAGGTGTGTCTACGTGCGCTGCGCGCGGGCCGCTACCAATCCCACATCGAACCGTCTTCCAGACGGGCGATCGGCAACTGCTTGGGGCTGTAGGGAAAGCGCTCTGCGAGCTTCTCATCGATGGTGACGCCGTGACCCGGACTCTCGCCACAATGCAGGCGGACGTCGCGAAAGAGGTAGTCGTGCGGAAAAACCTCATCCGTCTGCCCGCAGTGGCGCATGTACTCCTGGATACCGAAGTTGGGAACCCAGGTGTCGAAGTGCAACGCCGCACCCAGCGTGACCGGCGAGAGATCGGTGGCGCCGTGAAATCCGGTACGCACCTGGTGCATTGCCGCGAGATCGGCAATGCGGCGCACATGGGTGATACCGCCGGCATGCACGAGAGTCGAGCGGATGAAGTCGATGAGCCGGCCCTCGATGAGGCGCTTACAATCCCAGATGGAGTTGAAGACTTCGCCCACTGCGAGCGGCGTGACGGAATGGCGCCGGATGAGCTCGAATCCGTCCGGGTTGTCTGCGGGCGTCGCATCCTCCAGCCAGAAGAGCCTGTGCGGCTCGAGGTCGCGGGCCAGCCGCGCCGCCTCCACCGGCGTCAGGCGATGATGGACATCGTGCAGCAGCTCGAGGGCGCGCCCATGGTCCGTGCGGAGCCGCTCGAAGAGCCGCGGCACGATGTCGAGGTAGGCCGGCGTCGACCACTCCGTCTCCAGCGGCAACTCGCTCTCCGCGGGCTCATACGCGTCCTTCAGTCGGGAAACGCCATAGGGCTTCTTCAAGCCGGGCACACCACATTGGGCACGTACGGCCCGATAACCCATGGCGACATAGCGTGCCACCTCCGCGCTCGCCTCTTCGATGTCGCGGCCGTTCGCATGTCCATACACCAGCACGCCTTCGCGAGAGCGACCACCGAGCAGACGATAGAGCGGCAACCCCGCCATCTTGCCGAGGATGTCCCAGAGCGCCACATCCACTGCGGCGATCGCCGTCATGGTCACGGGTCCGCGCCGCCAGTAGGAACCCCGATAGAAGAACTGCCAGGTATCTTCGATCCGTCCGGCGTCGCGCCCGATCAGGTTGGGCACCACGTGATGCTCGAGGTACGCCGCCACGGCAAGCTCCCGGCCGTTGAGGGTCGCATCGCCGAGGCCGCAAACACCCGATCGCGTCTCGATCTTGAGCGTCACGAAATTGCGGCCTGGGCAGGTGACGATGACGCGCGCGGCAACGATCTCCCGGCCGTGCGCGGACAGCCCTCTGAGACCCTCATCGGTGAGTGTCGGCTCTCGAGGCGGCGGCTCAGACCGGGTATTTGCCATGAACGATAACTCCAACTGGGAATCTGCCGGCACGTTGCATCCGGACCGCCTGTTTCCCGCGGACACCGGCACGCGCGCGGTCGCACGCAGACTCTACAACACCGTGCGCGCTCTGCCCATCGTGAGCCCTCACGGCCATACCGAGGCACGCTGGTTCGCGCAGAACGCTCCCTTCGGCGATCCGGTCTCGCTCCTTCTCACGCCGGATCACTACATCACCCGCATGCTCTACAGCCAGGGCCTGAGCCTCGAAGAGCTGGGACTCACCGCAGCCGGAACCGGCGCCGGCTCCGCAAGCGACCGCGACTTGCGCGCCATCTGGCGAAAGTTCGCCGCGCACTATCCTCTCTTCCGCGGCACTCCGACCCGGCTCTGGCTCGATTGGGTGCTGTGCACCGTTTTCGGGACGGAAGCGCCGCTCACTGCCGGCAACGCCGACCGCACCTACGACCGCATCGCCGAGTGCCTGGCGCAGGACGCCTTTCGCCCGCGCGCCCTCTTCGAGCGGTTCGGCATCGAGGTGCTCGCCACGACCGAATCGCCGCTCGATGACCTCGCTCATCACGCCGCGATCCGCGCGAGCGGTTGGCCGGGCCGCATCATCAGCGCCTACCGGCCGGATCCGGTCGTCGACCCCGAGGCTCCCGGCTTCGCGGCAGCTCTCGTGCGCCTCGGTGAGGTCACCGGCGAGGACACCGGCTCCTGGGCCGGCTATCTCGCGGCACATCGCAAGCGACGCGCGTTCTTCGCACAGATGGGCGCCACGTCCACGGATCACGGCCACCCCACGGCGAGAACGGCGGACTTGAGCGAGCACGCTGCCAAGACCCTCTTCGCCCGCATCGTGCGCGCTGCGCGAGGCGGCGGGGTAGCGAGCGCGGACGCGGAAGCTTTCCGCGCCCAGATGCTCACCGAGATGGCGCGCATGAGCCTCGATGACGGCCTCGTGCTCCAGATCCATCCCGGCTCGTGGCGCAACCACAACGCCGCGCTCTTCGAGCGCTTCGGTCCCAACATCGGCGCCGATATCCCCGTGTCCACCGACTACGTGGGCGCGCTGCGGCCGCTCCTCAACCGCTTCGGCAACGAGCGCTCGCTGACCCTGATCGTCTTCACGCTCGATGAGTCCGCCTACAGCCGCGAGCTCGCGCCCCTCGCCGGCCACTACCCTGCCCTCAAGCTCGGGCCGGCGTGGTGGTTCCATGACAGCCCCGAGGGGCTCATGCGCTTTCGCGAGCAAACCACCGAGACCGCCGGGTTCTACAACACCGTCGGCTTCAACGACGACACGCGCGCATTCTTCTCGATCCCCGCCCGCCACGATGCTGCGCGCCGCATCGACTGCGCCTTCCTCGCCCGCCTGGTGGCCGAGCACCGCCTCCCCGAGGAGGAAGCCGCCGAGGTCGCCTGCGAGCTCGCCTACAGGCTTCCCAAGCAGGCGTACCGGCTCTGACTCTCTCGCGACCGTCCGGGCTATGATATCGTTATCATCGAGCCGGCCCGCAGCGGCAGAAACCGAAAAATCAGGGGGAAGATCGTGTCGCGTCCCAGCAGTTCAGTGAGCCGCAGCCGCTGCCGTGCTCTCACCGTGGCGTCCGTCCTCCTGGTCGCGCTCTCCAGCGCCGGCGTCTTCGCCGCCGACAAGCCGCTCTACGAGGATCCGCGTGCGGCTGTCGATGCGCGCGTCGATGACCTCCTCTCCCGCATGACCCTGGAGGAGAAGATTGCGCAGATCTCCTGCATCTGGCAGCGCAAGCGCGATGTCGAGGACGCAAGCGGCAACTTCGATCCGGCGAAAGCGAGCCGCGTGTTCCCCAATGGCATTGGCCAGGTCGCGAGGCCCAGCGACCGGGTGCCGCTCGAGGCGAACGATCCGCTGCAGAATGTGTTTCGCAATGTCCCGCAGACGGTGGCTTTCGTCAACGCCATCCAACACTACTCGGTCGATGACACTCGCCTCGGGATTCCGACGATCTTTCACGGGGAGGGCCTGCACGGCTATATGGCGCGCGAGGCCACGAGCTTCCCACAGGCAATCGCGCTCGGCGGCACCTGGGACCCCGCGCTCATCACCAGCGTCTACAAGGTAGTCGCGCGCGAGGCGCGCGCACGCGGAGTGCAACTGCTATTGACCCCGGTCATCAACCTGGGACGCGATCCGCGCTGGGGGCGGATGGAGGAAACATTCGGCGAGGACCCCTACATCGCCAGTCAGCTGGGCATCGCCGAGGTGCGCGGCCTTCAGGGCGAGACGCTTCCTCTCGGGCCCGACCGCGTCTTCGCTACGCTGAAACACATGGCCGCCTACGAGGTTCCGGAGGCCGGCACCAACGTCGGTCCTGCTGAAGTCACTCGACGGACGCTGCTGCAGATGTACTTCGAGCCGTTTCATGCCGCCATCCAGCAGGCCAACGCCCAGATCGTCATGCCCTCCTACAATGAGATCGGCGGCATTCCCTCCCATGCCAATCGCTGGATGCTGACCGATGTGCTGCGCAACCAGTGGGGTTTCAAAGGCCTCGTCACCAGCGATTACGAGGCGATCGAGCAGCTCGTGTCGCTGCACCACGTGGCCGGCAACCTGACCGATGCGGCGGCTCGGGCGCTGAAGGCAGGTGTCGACAATGACATGCCCGATGGTGAGGCCTACGCCGCTCTGCCCCAGGCCCTGGCAGAGGGGAAGGTCACGCAGGCGGAAATCGATACCGCCGTGCGCCGGGTTCTGCGGCTCAAGTTCCTGGCGGGCCTCTTCGAGCACCCGTACGCCGATGCGCGTCATGCCGAGAAGATCACCGACGACGCCGAGGCGCGGACGCTCGCGCTGGAGGCGGCACGGGAGAGCATCATTCTCCTCAAGAACGATGGCACGCTGCCGCTCGAGCCGCGCCGCATCAAAACGCTCGCCGTGATCGGTCCCAACGCAGGCGTGGCGCGCCTCGGAGGGTACTCCGAGGTACCGGCGCATTCCGTCAGCATCCTTCAGGGCATCCTAAGCGCGGTGGGTCACCAGGTGCACGTCGTCCATGCACAGGGGGTGCGCTTCCTCGACAGCGGCAATCAATACACGGATCGAGTCGTACTCACGACACCCGAGGAGAATCGCCCCCTCATCCGCCAGGCGGTTAAGGTCGCGAGCCAGGCGGATGAGATCGTGCTCGCCATCGGCACCCGCGGTGCGCTCTGCCGCGAGGGCTGGGCGGACAATCACCTCGGCGATCGCGACAGCCTGCAGCTCATCGCGCAGCAACAGGAGCTGGCCGATGCGCTGTTCGCGCTCGGCAAGCCGGTGGTCGTCGTGCTCATCAATGGCTGCACGCTCGCCGTAGATGAAATCGCGAAGAAGGCCAACGCGCTGATCGAAGGGTGGTATCTCGGTCAGGAAGGCGGTACCGCCATGGCGGATGTCCTCTTCGGAAAGACCAACCCCGGCGGCAAGCTCACGGTCACCGTCCCGCGATCCGTGGGCTTCGTGCCCTACAACTACGATGAGAAGCCGAGCGCTCATCGGGGCTACCAGTTCGCCGACAACTCGCCCCTCTTCCCCTTCGGCTACGGCCTTTCCTACACCACCTTCGACGTGGGCCCACCCGTCCTCTCCGCAGACAGCATCCCCTCGAGCGGCACGGTGACCGTCAAAGTGAGCGTCCGTAACACCGGGAAGGTAGCGGGCGATGAGGTCGTGCAGCTCTATCTACACGAGCTCGTGACTTCCGTGACCGAGCCGACGAAGGTCCTGCGAGGGTTCAAGCGGGTGTCGCTGGCGCCCGGCGCCTCCACCCAGGTTGAGTTCAAGCTCGGCTGGGACGACTTCGCCCTCTGGGACGAGCGCCTGCATCACGTGGTCGAGCCTGGAACCTTCGAGATCATGGCGGGCCCGGACTCCGTGAGCCTCAAGACCGCCTCCCTTCAGGTCACACACTGACCCGATCGCGCTGAGTACATGGCGTCGACCGGCAGGGCCTCCGGCCGCCAGCGCGTTGGCGCCTTTGCATGACCCTCGGGAAGCTCCGGCGCGGAGACGCGCTCAGTCTGGTCTCAATTCCTGAGCAACCAGTGGTCGGGGTCGACGACGACGCTCGAGAGCGGCGCCGGCGTCGTCAGCGTGAATTCCTGTCGGCGCTGCCGCAGCCACACCGTCTGTCGCCCGGACCGGCCCGCGGCCGTCCACCCGACATCGACCGGCATGGTGAATACCTGACCGCCCTGCGTCTGCCCGATGATCACCTGCGACTGAAAAACGTCGCTTCGTGAGATTGCGCTCCAACTCGTGCGCAGTGCCGGGCGGCCCTCGCCGTAGACCCATTCGGCGAAAAACCAGCCGAGCGACTGCCCGTAGGCGTGCTCGCACACCGCCCGCCACGTCCCGGTATCCACCAGGCCGCCGGCATTCGCCTGCGCGTACTCGTGCAGCGCAGCAAAGAAGCGTCGATCGCCCATCACGTGCCGCAGCATGTGCAGTACCCAGGCGCCCTTGTTGAAGGTGACGTAGGTCAGCAGCTCGCCGGCCGGATGGTCAGGGGCGATATAAACCGAGCCGGGGAAGGGCCCGGTATCGAGGGTGTGCATGAACCGGCGGTAAGCCACCTCCCCGCCCTGCCTCTCGTGCCACAACGCTACCGCGTAGTTTGCAAATGCTTCGTTCAGCCAGACATCGGACCAGCGGCGGGGTGTCAGGCTGTTCCCGAACCACTGATGCGCCATGTCGTGGGCGATGACATTGCCGACCTCGTGCAGGTCCCAGGCCTCGGCGTTCCCGAGGATCAGATCGCGGCCGAGGCTCGGCGCGGTCTGATGCTCGCGGAAGCTCGGGTAGGGAACTTCCACGATGCCGTACTTCTCCCGCGCGAACGGGTACGGCCCGAAGAGTGACTCGAAGCTGCGCAGCATGTCGGGCACGGCGGCGAACTCGGCCTCAGCCCGCGCTTTGTCGGCAGGGTAGACGTAGTAATGGAGGGGTATGCGCCGCCCGCTCTCGCTGCGATACCGGGCATCGATGATGTCATATGGGCCGATGGCGACGGAGATGACGTCCGGATAGATCGGTGAGCGCTCGCGCCAGTGGAAGCGGCGCCTGCCATCGGACAATGGCTCGGTGCCGATCAGCGTGCCGTTGGAAACGGCCGTCGTGCCCTTGGGCGCGGTAATGATGACATCCGCACCGGCCGCCTTGAAGGCCGGCTCATCGAGCGTCGGCCACCATCCCATGGCGGAGAACGGGAGTCCGTAGCTCGCAATCGCCGGCTCGCTCCCCAGCGTATGGAAGTGCAGATAGTGGGGATTTGGCGACCCGCCGTAGCTCACCCGCAGCACATGCTCTCGTCCGGCAGGCAATGCGGGCGGCAGAGTCACCAGGAGCTTCGCTCCCCGACGCACATATGCGGCCGGCTTGCCGTCGAGCTCGACCGAGTGTGCGCTCAGGGAGTCGGCCATGTCGAGGGAGATCCGCCCAGCTCCCGCGCTCTGCCAACTCAACGTCAGCGCGGAGACGCCCGAGACGGTCTGCGCCACGGGATCGAATGACACCTGCAACCCGTAATGCTCTACCCGCAGTCCCTGTTGCGCCGCCGTCTGCGCGCCGATGGCGGCGCGCAGACACGTGAGGAGGCATATGAAGAGCAGGAGGCCGACAATACCGGCTCGTCGGGTGATCATGCGATCACCGCGATCCGGCGGCGGCTCCCGCCCCGGTCACCGCAAAGCGCGGGGTCGCAATACGGCTGCCGTAGGAGGCGGCCAGCGCCCACGCCGCAGCGCTGAGTGCAGTCGAGATGAGGAGATTCACCCAGTCCTCACGGTTGGTTGGCGCGGCTGCGACGGCACTCAACCAGCAGATGATGGTGAAGAGGCTCTCCATGATCGCCTCCAGCGTAGCCGCGAGCCGCGGCAGCATGCCGAACGCAATGGCCAGCCCGGCGACGATGTGACCCGCCCCGCCGAGGCCGGTGAGCGGCTCCCGCAGCGGCATCCAGGCCGGGATCAGGGTCGCGGCGAACTTCAGATAGAAGAAGTGCGAGAGCCCGATCGGCACCAGCGCGAGGCCGAAGAGAATGCGCGCCGCCCGGGCGCTGCCATCGTCGCGCCCCGCGACCGCGCAATAGATGAGCCACCCACCCGCGACCAGGGTCGAGTCCTCACCGACACCGAGCCAACTTGCCTCTACCAGCGGATGTGCCAGCAC
>Ga0134128_10010860_pt1 | contig 10900 bp, 8 predicted proteins | sample KB31754_FD_96462 | JGI IMG/M metagenome (GOLD analysis project Ga0134128, IMG submission 96462) | Terrestrial soil microbial communities with excess Nitrogen fertilizer from Kellogg Biological Station, Michigan, USA - KB3-175-4 | ecosystem: Environmental > Terrestrial > Soil > Unclassified ...
ACGGCCGGAAGCAAAGCTGGCCGCGAAGCTCGCCGCCAGCGGCGGCGACCTGCCGATCGAGGCGCTGGGTTCGGGCTCCGATTACAGCGCGTTCCTGGAGCATCTCGGCATCACCACGCTCGATCTCGGCTTCGGCGGCGAGGACGACGACGACGGCATCTACCATTCGCGCTACGACTCGTTCGATCACTACATCCGCTTCGGCGACCCCACTTTCGAATATGGCGTGGCACTCTCCAAGGTGGCCGGTCACATCGTGCTGCGCATGGCCGATGCCGAACTGCTGCCGCTGCGCTTCGGCGATTTCAGCCAGACGCTGGACCGCTACGTCGGCGAGCTGCACCAACTGGTCGACAGCACGCGCAAGGCCACCGCCCAACAGCATCGCCTGCTGGACATGCATGCGTACGCGCTGGATGCCGACCCGACCCGCCCGCTCGCCCCGCCAGCGCGCGAATCCGACGTACCTGCGATCGACCTCGCCCCGCTGGACAAAGCGGCCCGGCAACTGGACAAGAGCGCACAGGCCTTCCAGGCAGCGTATGCCAGGCGCGCCGCTGCAGGTTTCAAGCTGTCGGCCGCGCAGCAGGGGCGGATCAACCAGCAGATGGGCCACATGGAACAGGCGCTGACCGATGACACCGGCCTGCCCGGTCGGCCCTGGTTCAAGCACTTCATCTATGCACCCGGCATGCTCACCGGCTACGGCGTGAAAACCGTTCCCGGTGTGCGCGAGGCGCTCGAGGCGCGGCGCTGGGATGAGGCCAATCGCTACGCGGCGATCACCGCGAAGGTGCTGGACGGCTATCGCGCACAGCTCGACCGGTTGACCGCGATGTTGAACCCGCCCAGCTAGGGCTGGACCTGGCGGGCGATCCCGAGCGGATCGCCCGCGCACGAAACGCTCGAGCGCCGGCCTGCCGGAGCAAGACCATGTCGCTGACGAACTCCACCCGATCGAACGTGCTCCGGCTGGACCCCGGCAGCTTCGCGCTGGTAATGGCCACCGGCATCGTCTCCATCGATGCCAGTCAGCATGGCATGCCCATGCTGGCGCTTGTGCTGCTTGTCCTGAATGCAACCGCCTATGGGGTGCTGGTGTTGCTGAGCCTGTTGCGGGTGCTGCAGGCAAGGGGCGAGGTGTTTCACGACTTCACCAACCCCGCGCGCGGCGCGGGCTTCCTCACCTTCGTCGCCGCCAGTTGCGTGCTGGCCAGCCAATGCCTGCTGGTCGTGCACTGGCCGGCGTGGGCGTTCGCGCTGACCGTGATCGGCGCCCTCAGTTGGGTCAGCCTGCTGTACCTGCTGCTGCTGGCCGTGATCACCGGACGGCGCAAACCCGGTTTCCGGCGCAGCATCAACGGTGGCTGGCTGGTGGCCGTGGTCTCGACCCAGTCGCTGGCCGTGGCGTTGATCTTGCTGGTGGCGCACGGGGGTGCCTTGCCCGCGCTCGGCTGGATGTTCGCCGCGCTGTGCCTGTACCTGGTCGGCGCGGCGCTGTATCTGATCCTGATCACCCTGATCTTCTACCGACTGCTGTTCCTGCCGCTCGCCGCCACCGGCTTCACGCCACCGTACTGGATCAACATGGGCGCGCTGGCGATCACCACCCTGGCTGGTGCCTTGCTCGTTCTGCATGCGCCGGCGCAGTCGCCCTTGGGCGACCTGGTGCCGTTCGTGAAGGGCTTCACCCTGTTTTTCTGGGCCACCGCGACCTGGTGGATTCCGTTGCTGGCGATCCTCGAACTCTGGCGTCACGGGCTGCGCCACGTGCGCCTGCGCTATGAGGTCGACGACTGGGACATCGTGTTCCCGCTGGGCATGTACACGGTAGGTACGCATGCGCTGGGGCAGGCCCTCGACCTCGACCTGCTGCAACCCGTGTCGGATATCGGCGTCTACATCAGCCTGCTGGCCTGGCTGCTGGTGGCCGCCGGTGCACTGCTGCACTGGAAGCGCGCCTTCAGGAGCTGAGCGGCGGCGCGCGTCGGTTGGTCGACCGAATCAGTCCTGGGCCCCGGGGTGGCCCACACCCATGCGGCTCTCGGCATGCCGCACCTGCCCTTCCCCGCGCAGCACGAAGCGCTCGATCGTGAGCGCCTCGGCACCCATCGGCCCGTACGCATGCAGGCGCGTGGTCGAGATGCCGATCTCGGCGCCGAGGCCCAGCTCGCCGCCGTCGCTGAAGCGCGAGGAGGCGTTCACCATCACCACGGCCGATCGCAGCGCACGCACGAAACGTTCTGCGGCGTGCGGATTCTCGGTGGCGATCACCTCGGTGTGGTCGGAACCGTAGCGGCGGATATGCGCGATGGCCTCCTCCAGACTGTCCACCATGCCCACCGCCAGCTTGAGGTCGAGGAACTCGGCGGCAAAATCGTCGTTGCTGGCCCTCTCCATCCCGGGACACAGCTCGCGCGAGCGCTCGTCGCCGAGCAGCGCCACCCCGCATTGCTGCAAGGCCTTGGCCGCGCGCGGCAGGAACGCCGCGGCAACATCCGCATGCACCAGCAGCGTCTCCAGCGCATTGCAGGCGGACGGGCGCGAAACCTTGCCGTCGATCAGGATACCCAGTGCCCTGTCGAGGTCGGCATGTGCATCGACGTACAGATGGCACACACCCTTGTAGTGCTTGATCACCGGCACCCGCGCGTGTTCGGCGACGAAGCGGATCAGGCCTTCGCCGCCGCGCGGAATCACCAGGTCGACGACGTCGGTGAGTTGCAGCAGCTCGACCATCGTTTCGCGGCGCAGGTCCTCGACCAGGGTCAGCGCGGCGGCCGGGATGCCATGCGCCTGCAGAGCCGACTTCAACGCGACGGCAATCGCGGTGTTGGAATGGATCGCCTCGGAGCCGCCACGCAGCATCACCGCGTTGCCGGCCATCAGGCATAGCGCCGCCGCGTCGGCGGTAACGTTCGGGCGCGCTTCGTAGATCATCGCGATCACGCCGAGCGGAATGCGCACGCGTTCCACCGACAGGCCGTTCGGTCGCATCTGGTGGCGGGTGGTCACGCCGACCGGATCGGGCAGCTCGGCCACTTCGCGCAGCGCGCCGGCGATGCCGGCCACGCGCGCCTCGTCCAGCCGCAATCGATCGAGCATCGCGCCCTGCACACCCTTTGCCCCGGCCTGCCGCATGTCCTCGGCGTTCGCGGCAAGCACCGCCGTTGACTGCGCCTCCAGCGCCACGGCCATGTCACGCAGCAAGGCGCGCTTGCCCGCCGTGTCGAGAGCGGCCACCACCTGGGCCGCATCACGGCAGGCCAGCGCCTGTCGGCGGATCGTGCTCATGCGTCGATCTCCTGCCCCGGCGCGACCGGAGGATTGATGGTGACGAGGTCGTCGCGATGCACCACCTCGTCACCGTAGCTGTAGCCCAGCACCTCGCCGATCTCGCGGCTGTGGCGGCCAGCCACGCGGCGCACTTCGACGGCGCCGTACTGGCTGAGGCCGCGGGCGATCGCGGTGCCGGCAGCATCGACGATCTCGACCAGGTCGCCGCGATGGAACTCGCCATCGGCACCGAGCACGCCGCCTGGCAACAACGAGACGCGGCCCCCGGCCAGCACCTTCGCGGCACCGGCGTCTATGCGGATGCGGCCCGGGGCGGCAGGCGCGTGATGCAGCCAATGCTTGCGCGCCTGCAGGCGGGTGGAGGCAGCGGCAATCAGGGTGCCGCGCAGCTTCCCGTGCTGCAGCGCCTGCACGGTGGCCGTCTCGCGACCGCTGAACAAGGCCGTGGGGATGCCGGCGACCGCGGCTTTCGCCGCCGCCTGCAGCTTGGTGCGCATGCCACCGGTGCCGGCAGCGCTACCGCTGTCGCCGGCCATCATCACGATCCCGGGGGTCAACGCGGTGACACGCGCGATCGGCGTGGCCGTCGGATCGCGCCGCGGATCGGCGCTGTACAGCGCATCGACATCGGAAGCAATCAGCAGCAGGTCGGCGTCGACCAGCGCGGCCACGATGGCGGCGAGGTTGTCGTTGTCGCCGAGCTTCAACTCATCCACCGACACGGTGTCGTTCTCGTTGATCACCGGCAGCACGCCGAGCTGCAGCAGCTCGCGCAGGGTGGCGCGCGCGTTGAGGTAACGGCGGCGGTTGCGCAGGTCGTCGTGGGTCAGCAGCACCTGCGCCACCGGCCGCGCGGACAGCGATTGCCACAGTGCGATCATCGGCACCTGGCCGAGCGCAGCCAGTGCCTGGCGTGCGGCGAGACAACCGCCATTGGCCGCATGCTGACGCAGCAGGGCACGGCCCGCAGCCACCGCGCCAGAGGACACCAGAATCACCTGGCGACCCTTGGCCTGACTGGCCGTGATGAACGCAGCCAGTCCTTCGGCATAGCGCGACGTGAGGCCGCCACCATCGGCAGCGAGCAGGTTGCTGCCAACCTTCAATACGGCGCGACGCCAGGGTGGCAATACCTGTTCGGGCAATCCCGCATGCACGCTCATGCCGCTTCCTTCTCCGGTGAATTCGCCTCAACGAGGCGTTTGATGCACACCCGAATTCCAACACCTCGATCAATGCATGGCGCATTTGCGCATTTCAGGAGGATTTGTTTCGGGTCCCCGCTAGAAGGATGTGCATCACGACGACCGACTCAGGGATTCATCAACGCCTGGTCAATCGCCTGCTGTGCCAACGGTGCCATTACGGCATAGCCAGCTGGGTTGGGGTGGATGCCATCGTTGGAAAATCCCTTTTTCAGCATGTCATGGGGACCGAGCAGCGCCGCGTAATAATCAAGATAAATGAAATTCTCGTGATGCGCATAAGCCTTGATCCATGCATTCAGCGCGAGAATTTTCCGCGTCGGCCTCCCCGACGTCAGGGGAAAATGGACATCATTGACCGGTGTTACGGACGCCAGTACGACCCTGATGCCGTTGACGCGCGCCAGTTCGGCCATGGATGTCAGGTTGTCCTCAATCATCCGCAATGAGTATGGGCCGGGGTTGTCGGCGATGTCGTTCGTGCCACCAAGAATCACGACCACGCGAGGCTTCAGCGCAATGACGTCAGCGCGAAACCGGATCAACATCTGCCCCGTGGTCTGCCCGCTGATGCCGCGGTTGATGTAGTGCTTTCCCGGAAAAAAGCTTCGGCCGCGCCAGATGTCGGTAATCGAATCACCCATGAACACGACCCGTCGCTCGCCTTTGCCGGGCGGTGGCAGTGCCGCGTTCTGGTCGCGATACCTCTCCAGCTGTGGCCAGTCAGCCAGCAGCTTGTCCTTCTGTGCGGCACTCAGCACGAAGGGGTTGGAAGGCGCCGCCACGGTTGCCGCCGTTCGCGTCGTGACCGTGTTGGCCATGAGCAGAGCCACGCAAATCAAGATATTTGTCTTCATGTGCTGATCAGGTCAGAGGGTGTCCATGGCGTCATGACATGGCGGTTGGTGTGATGAAGCCGGTGTCAAATCCAACGATGACGAGGATTGCCAGAGGCCACGTGTCCGTTCGCCCCGGGCTGATTTTCAAATTCATGCCCAGGCTGCCCCCTCGAAACATTCTGGAAAGTCGCCAGCTTTCATCGTGGCGGGGTTGCAAAATGAACGGGAAAATCAATCAGGCGCCGAAGGAGCGTCCGTCCGCAAGACCCGAGCATCGGCGATAGCTGGCGTCTCCGCACTCCGACGAGCAAGACGGCGCTTGAGCGCCATCGCCGGCGCTTCAACAAAATGCCACGATAGCGTCGCACAAACCAGCGTACAGGCCGCGGAAACCAGCAAGCCCATCCAGTACGGATGATCGACGCCCATCAGCGAAACCGTCAGTTGCTGCATCATGTATGCGTAGATGTAGATGCCATAGGAAAAATCGCCATGGCGGCCGAAGCGACGCAGCACCGGCGTGGAAGAAGTGCCAAAGCGGATCATCAGCCAGGGCAACAGCAGGAACAATGCGGTATAGCCGTGCTCCAACGCCACCATCAACGCCGCCGCCGCAACAAGCGCTGCAGTCAACCAGCCATCATGACGGCGCCACGCGCCTCGAAAGTGATAAAGGACCACCCCGTAGCAGAAATAACTGCCGTACTCGCAGCCAAAGTCCGGTAGCGGAAACCGTGCCAGCGGATTGTGCTGAACGTCGAACACGCCGTAGATATAAACCGCATACAGCAACACCAGCATCAGCATCAGGTAGCGAAAGCGATCACGCAACACACCGCACAATCCAGCGAACAGAAGGATGCCGTACCAGCGCACCTCGATCGGTATCGTCCACAGCGATCCGTTTACCACGGGAAACGTGGCGTGCGTGAATACACCAGGCAGATAGAAACGAATGCCCAGGTACAACTGGGAGAAATAGTCCCAGGTGACGGGTGAGCGAAAATATTCGCGCGGCGACAACACACTGACCAAGGGACCCAACACCAGCGCCGCCAACAGCGTGACCACGGCCAGGCCTGGCCATACACGCAGGAATCGCTTGGCCGCGAAGCGGAACACGTGCGGATCACGATCCCAGCTCTGCGCCACCAGATAGCCGCTGACTGCAAAGAACACCAGCACACCGAGCGTACCCATCGTAAGCAGCCCGAAGGGGTGTGGCTCCACCCGGTCAGTGAGTGCGAATTGATGCGAGCACAGCACCATGCCCGCAGCCAGCAAGCGAACCGCGTCGAAATTGTTGGATGGGTGCTGCCGTGACATCGATCGGGGGTCTCCTCAGCCCGCTACTCGCACGATCGCCGCCAATCGCGCGGCAAGCTCGTCGAGACGGAGATCGGCAGCCGCTCCAGGCGAGACGCGCTGTCCCAGGCTGCCTTCCGGCGTGCGCCCCTGCCCGGCCGATGCATCAGCTTCCGCGGCGACGCGATACGCATCGCGGAACGGCACGCCGGCGGCGGCCTGCTCGATCGCCGCGTCGGTGGCGTACATCGCCGGCTCGATCGCGGCGCGCATCGATGCTTCGTTCCATTCGAATCGCGCCAGCAGGTCGGGCACCAGTTCCAGCGCCATCAGTCCATGACGCACACCGTGGAAGATCGAGCCCTTGGAGAACTGCAGGTCGCGCTGGTAGCCGGACGGCAGCGACAGCAACTGCTCGATCTCGGTGCGTGCGGCGGCCACGCTGGCGTAGCTGGCCCGCAGCAGTTCGATCACGTCGGGGTTGCGTTTGTTCGGCATGATCGAGCTGCCGGTGGTGTATTCCGGTGGCAGCTTCACGAAGTTGAATTCGGCGGTGGTGAACAGCGACAGATCCCAGGCCAGCCGGCGCAGGTCGAGCAGTGCGCCGCCGACCGCTTCCAGCGCCGCCATCTCGAACTTGCCGCGCGACAGCTGCGCGCAGATCGGCGAGACCTGCATGCGGGCGAAGCCGAGCGCCCGGGTGGTGTGCTCGCGATCCAGCTTCAGGTTCACGCCGTAGCCGGCAGCGGTGCCGAGCGGGTTCGCATCGATCAGCGCCATCGTTTGCCGCGCGCGCAGCACGTTGTCGATGAAGCTTTCGGCGAAGCCGGCAAACCACATCGCGGTGGACGACACCACGGCACGCTGAAGGTGCGTGTAGCCGGGCATCGGCAATGCCTCCTGACCGGCACGTTCGAGGCAGACTCGGGCGACAGCGCGGCAATGCGTTTCCAGTGCGGCCAGCTTGTCCTTCAGCCACAACCGGGTGGCGACCAGGATCTGGTCGTTGCGGCTGCGCCCGGTATGCACGCGGCGACCGGCATCGCCGAGGCGCTCAGTGAGCCGCGCCTCGATCGCCGAATGGCCGTCCTCATAGCGCTCGTCCAGCACGAAAGTGCCATTGGCGAAGTCCGCGGCCAGCGCATCCATCTCGCGCTTCAACGCCGCGGCTTCGTCTGCGCTAACGACGCCGATGTTGGCAAGCCCCTCCACGTGCGCCTTGCTGGCGGTGATGTCGTGCAGGAAGAACTCGCGATCCAGCAGCACGTCGTCGCCGGCGAGGAACTGCATGATCCTGGCGTCGATCTGCACGCCGGATTTTTGCCAGAGGGGTTGGGTCATGGGAGTCGAGGAGTAAGTTGAGAGGAGTGTAGAGAGATCAAGCCAAGGATTGTCGGGAGTGCGGGGAGTGCAAGCTTTCTTTCGTTCCTCTTCCCTCACCCTTGCTCCACCGGGATAGCCGTGTATTCGTCCACGCCGATCGCGCGGTTGATGTTCTGCATGGCCTGGGTCGCCGCACCCTTCAGCAGGTTGTCCAGCGTCGCCACGATCACCACGCGCTTGCCGTCGGTGGAGAGCGCAAAGCCGCCAATCTCGGCATGGTGGCGGTTCGCGATGCGGCTGACCCACGGCGCCTCGTCAGTCACGCTGACCAGCTTCTCGTTCTCGTAAGCGTGGCGGAAACGTGCCACGACTTCCTCGCGCGTCAGCCGACGGCTGAGATACAGATTGGTGGTGACCGTAAGTCCCCGAAAATGCGGTGCCACGTGCGGCATGAACTCCACCGGCACGCCGAGCCGGAACGATGCCTCCTTTTCGTGCAAGTGGCCGGTGAGTGCGTACGGCATCAGGTTGTCGCGCAATTTGTCCGGATCGTTCCTGTCCGACGGCGCGGTGCCGGCACCGGAATAACCGGACACGCCGAAACACACCGGCGGCGCGGCGAGCAGATCCTTGAGCGGTGCGATCGACAGTTGCATCGCGGTGGCGTAGCAGCCGGGATTGCTGATGCGCTTCTCGCCGCGCCACTTGTCGCGCGTCAGCTCGGGCAGCCCGTAATACCAGTGCGCATCAAAACGATAGTCGGCAGACAGGTCCACGATCAACGGAGCGATGCCCGCCGCATCGAATGCCGCGACACAGACCTCAGCCTTGCCGTTGGGCAGTGCCAGGATCACTACGTCGGCACCCAGCTTTGGCAGATCCTCGTGCGCCGGCGCGCTGTAGCACAGGTCGCCGCGGTACTCGGACACGTGCGCGTCGACGCGCTGGCCGTCCAGCTCGCGCGAGGAAACGAAGGCCAGCTCCAGTGCCGGATGCGCCGCGATCAAGCGGATCAGCTCCGCGCCGGCATGCCCGCGCGCGCCGACGATGCCAATGCGATTCCTGTTCGTGCTCATGCTTCAGTCCGTCAAGGTCGGTTGCCGCTGTGCGCAATGCGTCACGCAGCGGGCGATGGCGTCGAAGTCGTGGATGCCGTACCAGAACACCTTCCAGTGCGTCTGCTTGAGGCAACCATCGGACTCGGCGTAGTAGAAGGGGTTGACCGGGTTTCCGTGGCGCGAGCGCCAGAACAGCCGCGGGTTCTCCTCGTGCATTACGTGCCATACCGCACGACCCAGACCTTCGCCTTGCGCGTCGTCGAGCACGGCGAACTTGTCCAGATATGGCAAACCCTGCTCGTTGTCGACATGTTCTTCGGTGAGGATCATCGCGGTGCGATAGTTCTCGCTCACGTAGATGCGCGATGGCCGGGTGCGCTCAAAATAGTCCGGCACCAGCGTGCGGCCAAAACTCGATTCGATCAGCGTGCGCATCCGCGCCAGGTCGATCCCATCCCACGAGTCGAACGTCAGCACCTTTTCGCCGCGCCGCACCAGGGTACCCGAACCCTTGTGGGTGAAGAGCTCCTTGGCCAGTTCCGCCGGCCGGGTGATCGACACCGACGAGGTCAGCGGCAGGTCGGCGAGCAGGTCGGCGATCTGCTCCAGCTTCAGGCGCATGCCGCCGTTGATCCATGGCTGCGCCATCAGGTGTTCGTACTCGGTGGACAGGTTGATCGAATCGATCAGCTTGCCGCTTTCGTCCAGCAATCCGCCGGTGCCGGTGAGGAACACGATCTTGTACGGCTGCAGCACGCGCACCAGCTCGTTGGCGGCGAAGTCGGCGTTGATGTTGAGGATTTGCCCTTCGTCGGTCTCGCCGAGGCTGGCGATCACCGGGATCGAGTTGGCGCGCAGGCTGGCCTCGATCGGCGCCAGGTTGATGCTGTCGACCTTGCCGACCATGCCGTAGGTGTCGCGATCCAGATAGCTGGCCATGAACACGCCGGTGGCCACCGAGGTGGCGCGCGTATCCATCGACTGCAGCGCCTCGACCAGCTTCAGGTTTTGCTGCTGGAAGACGCGCCGCACGATGCCGAGTGCCTTCGGCGAAGTGACGCGCAGACCGCCCACGGTGTGTTTCTCGATGCCGGCCGCCGACAGTTCCCCGTCCAGCTGCGGGCCGGCGCCGTGCAGCACGATCGGAGTGAGTCCGACCTGCTGCAGGAAGGTCAGCGACGAAGCGAGATCGGCCAGTTCGTCGCGCAGCACGGCGCCGCCCACCTTCACCACCGCGAAGCGCTTGGCGTCGACTTCGGAGAAGCGCTTGAGGTACTGCTGGATTTCCTTCGCGCTGCCCATGCTCGAGAGCAGGCGCACGATGGTCTTGCGGGTGTGCTTATGCGTTTCCACTGTTGACGATCCGGTAGATGGTTTCTGCGTACTGCTGCAATTGGTCGAGCGCGACCCACTCGTCGGCGCTGTGCGCCTGGGCGATGTCGCCGGGACCGTAGACGAAGGCGGTGCAGCCGGCGGCGGAGAACAGTGCAGCCTCGGTCCAGAAGTCCACGGCGTTGCCGACCGGGATGCCCAGTTCGTCGGCGAGATCGCGCGCGACCAGCCGGTTCGCTTCGGCGTTCGCCGTGTCGCCAGCGGGCAAGGAAGCGCCACGGAAGGTCTCGATGAACTCCACCGGCTTCGGTTCGAGCAGATTGCGGAAACGGATGAGCAGATGATCCGGGTTCATCGTGGGCAGGGCGCGGAAGCCGAAGCGAACCTCGGTCGTCGGCGCGATCATGTTCGCCTTGATGCCGCCCTCGACGCGGCCGATGTTGAAGCGCAACCCGGTGAGTCCGCCGAAACGCTCGTGCGACTGCGCCGTGACGAAGTCCAATGCCGCATTGCCCCAGCGCATCGCCTGGTGCAGCGCGCT
>Ga0134128_10010863_pt1 | contig 10899 bp, 12 predicted proteins | sample KB31754_FD_96462 | JGI IMG/M metagenome (GOLD analysis project Ga0134128, IMG submission 96462) | Terrestrial soil microbial communities with excess Nitrogen fertilizer from Kellogg Biological Station, Michigan, USA - KB3-175-4 | ecosystem: Environmental > Terrestrial > Soil > Unclassified ...
ATGCAGGCCATCGATGGCGCGCGCGAAGGGGTCGCGGAGATTCTCAACTGTCGCCCAACCGAGATTATCTTTACCGGAGGTGGCTCCGAAAGCGACAACCTGGCGCTCAAGGGCCTGGCCTTTACTGCTCAGAAGAAGGGCAAGCACATCATCACGACGCCTATTGAGCACCACGCCGTTCTGCATACTTGCAATTACCTGGAGCGTTTCGGCTTTACCACAACTTACCTACCAGTCGATCACTATGGTCAAGTTGATCCAGACGACGTGGCACGCGCAATCACCGACCAGACCATCCTGGTCTCTGTGATGTACGCCAATAACGAGGTGGGTACGATTGAGCCGATTGCTGAAATCGGGCGCATCTGCCGGGCCAGGAAAATCGCCTTCCACGTCGATGCGGTTCAGGCCGCTGGCTCGTTGCCTCTCGATGTGGCCGCGCTCAACGTCGATATGCTCTCGCTCTCGGCGCATAAGTTCTATGGCCCCAAAGGCACAGGTATGCTCTACGCGCGCCAGGGCATGCGCCTGTTGCCCCAACTCCAGGGCGGCTCACAGGAACGCGGCAAGCGAGCAGGTACGGAGAACGTAGCCGGGATTGTCGGAGCTACCACCGCGTTGCGTCTGGCCTACGAAGATCTGCCGGAGACGCAGCCGCGTCTCCTGGCTCTACGGGACCGCCTGATTGCCGGTGTGTTGGAGATTCCTGGCAGCGAATTGAGCGGCCATCCCAGCGAGCGCCTGCCCAATAACGCCAGTTTCGTTTTCGAGGGTATCGAGGGTGAATCGATCTTGCTCAGCCTCGATATGCTCGGCTTCGCGGCCTCGACTGGCTCGGCGTGTACCTCCGGCTCTGTCGATCCTTCGCATGTGTTGCTCGCTCTAGGCTTCCCGAATGAGCAAGCTCATGGTAGCCTGCGCCTGACATTGGGCAAAGAGAATACCGAGCAAGATGTGGAAGCATTGCTCACAGCTCTCCCAGGTATTCTGGAGAAGCTCAAGGGATATCGCGTGGTTTGAGGCAAAACCATACTGGAAATTGCGAGCATGATTCCTGCCGTTTTCTGAAAAGCAGTGTTTTTAGAGAGGAGAAGATCTATGCTGCCACGGCCTTCTCGTCGATCACCCTGGCGCTGGTATCAATCCCAACGCCGCGCTCTTCAGGTGGGTATTGGCGTTGGCGCGCTCCTTGTCGTACTGTGTGCCTGCGCCATCGGTATACTTATCATCGCGGGTGGTTTCAGGACCACCCACAGTACGTTGAAGAGCGGACCAACGCCAACCGATACCCCAACGATCAGCAGCGGCCTGCCAACAAGCATCCCGGTCACACCGCTGCCCACAATGGGTGCCACGCCAGTATCCGGTGTGACAGCAACCCCAACATCGACGACCCCAATAGCAACGGCTACAACGACGACGACTCCAACGACAACAGCGACGGCTACAACGACGACTCCAACGACAACAGCGACGCCGTGACGAATACCCATGGCTAAAGCAGAAATGCCGCCGCTCATCAAGCGTCTTTGGCTTGATGGTCCCACAACCGTTTTTACGTGTTGATGCAAAAACAGTGCAAAGCACTGTTTTTGCATCAACACGTAAAAGAAATGACGCGCCGCAGGTGCGTTACCTCCTCAGAAACTGCGGAGATGGAGGCGGTGAAAATCAAACACTAACTATAAAGAAGCGTGAAGTGCCGGAAACACTCGACAAATCCCTTCCAATCAAATAGAATAGAGCGACTGATCCTCAAGCCCTGTGGGGGCAGAGGGAAATATAAGGGATATTCCTAATCAGCAAGGAGCGCGCTCATGCCTATCACACCTGAACCTCGCCGCGAACATCCAAGCACGTATTTTCTTCAGGATCGCTCCAATGAAGAAGAGTTGAAGCGTCTGGAACTCCAGGACCGCATGGCTGCTCTGGCTCTAGGTGGCCTCTTGCCGGAACAGCCTGATGCGACGCGCTTTACGCGTGTATTGGATGTGGCCTGCGGCACTGGCGGCTGGCTGATTGAACTGGCCAAAGCTTATCCGCACATATCTCAACTCGTGGGAGTGGATATCAGCGGCAAAATGATCGAGTACGCGCGCGCACGTGCTGAGGCTGAGCACGTCAGTGATCGGGTCGAGTTCCATGTGATGGATGCCCTGCGCATGCTGGAATTCCCCAATCGCTTTTTTGATCTGGTCAATCAGCGCTTTGGTATGGCATACATGCGAACCTGGGACTGGCCAAAACTGCTCCAGGAGTTCTATCGTGTGGCTCAACCGGGAGGCGTTATCCGGCTCACCGAATCGGATCTGGCTGATAAGGGTTCAAGTCCGGCCCTCTTGCAACTCTTTCTCTTGCTGGCTCAGGCGCTCAACCACGCGGGCCATCTCTTTGCTCCAGAGCAGTTTGGGATAGCAGATCAGCTCTTGTCTCTGCTCCAACAATTTGGCTATGGACTTCTAGATTTGCAAACGCGCGCGTACACGCTGGAATATCGCGCGGGCACGCCTGCCGGGCAACTCTACGCGGACGATATGCAGCATGCCTTTCGGACAGCCGTGCCATTCTTGCGCAAGTGGGCGCTTGTGCCTGATACTTACGAAGATATCTACCAACAAATGATCCATGAGATGCAACAACCAGACTTTGTGGCAACCTGCCACGCGATCATTGCCTGGGGCATCCGGCCACCTGGGAACGCGCTCTTCCAACCATAACCGTATGCAGTGCTATGGAGATTGGTACATGTTGATGAACCTGAAGCCTGTGACAATGGTCCTTCTCATCTTTGCTCGACTGGTGTACTTGCCAGCCCTTAACGTTCGCGCCTCGTTGCTCTTCCCCGTTGCGGACAGGCTATAGTTTCCCTGTGGGGTCGAATTGTCTTCCTGCACTCCCGTTCATTCGTGCTATCATCTTAGATGAGCCTTCCTCGATCCTGCTGTTTTCTTTGTCGGTCATGGGGAAGAGATTGGTAACGTTGGGAAAACAATCGGCATTTGTACCGAGAGGAAATTCCTTTGTTGGAGTATGACTTATGACACTGATGCAACACAAGCTGAAGCAAAAATCCGTTGTCATCCACGATGACAACAGCGAAAACGCGACCATTCTGGAAATGCTACTCTCTATGGGAAACACTTATATTCTGACAACCACTCATAAATCGCTCTGCTAGAGCTGCCCATCTCAAAGGATGGTTGGTAAGCCGCCTGCGGCGGCGACGCCCGCCAACGCCCGCCAACGCCGCACCACCTCCTTCCAGCTTCGCCGCCGCAGGCGGCTTACCAACCAAAGAAATGGCGAATATGGCTGCGAAGCTATGCATTGGCTTTATGAGTGAATGTCAGTTATACTCCATTGACGTATCACGATGCGCAAGAAGTGTTTGCCAACCTTGATGAGATCAAACAACGCCACCCGGCGCTCTTTCTGGTGGATTATGTTCTGCTAAAGATCAGCGGGATGGCTCTCTGCGAGCGACTTCACGCCATTGAAGAATTCAAAACGATCCCGACTGTCCTGGTAAGCGCGTACGCAGAGGATGCCTTGCGACAAGAGGCCAGGAGGAAAGGAATCACGGTTGTCCAGAAGCCGTATGATATTGACGTTCTCCTCAGCGTGATCAGCCTGCAAGTGAGCTAACCACATTTTTTGAGACGAGTCCATGTTTTACAAAGCGCTTGTGTTTGAGATTCGATTTCATCGAATCTCAAACACAAGCGCTTTGTAAAACATGGACTCGTCTCAAAAAATGTAGGATGCCACCTGACAAGGGTTAGTGAGCGGTCCCTCCTGAGCGGCGGTCCATCTCTCCGATGGCTTTGGTGATCCCCACTGGTCCTTCAAAATTCTGCTCTGGGAGCTGCTTAATGGTTTCAATCACCTGCTGATCCGCTCCATGATCCTGAGCATGCTTCAGCAGATCTTGCTTCTTGGCCGGGTAATCAACTCCCTTGAGGCATTTCTCGACATCTTTAGGACTTGCTATTGGCATTGATTTATACTCCTTCTTTCTTTCGATTTCAATCGTTCTGATTCTTACGCGGTATGCGAGGGAATGCCTGACCGCACGGCTATTCATGAGAAAATAGGCCATGCAGTGCTTCTGCAATCGTCACACCCGATGAATCACTTTTAGCATAGCGCGTGGCAAAAGCAGAAGTGTACCTCAAGGTTTTAAGATTTTATATTTTCCCAAAAGAAAGCAGAGAGAAGTTGGCTGGCCTGAGTTGCGCGCTTCAAGCCATCCTGGATGGTTGCCAGTTCGCTGGTGATCAACTACAATGGAGGAGAGATGTTTTTGTGAGGAAGAGGCAAGATAGCTCCTTCGTGCGTTTTTTAGACTATCAGCGCTACTCGTTTATTGTAACAGAGTTGTTCAGAGCTTTTCCACAAGACATTTTCTCTATTCAGGAAGGGGATAGCTATCGATGGCTACACTGAAGCGCGAAGTACTTGCTGAGCGAGTACGCAAAGTCAAACCTTCGGGCATTCGCAAATTTTTTGACATTATTAATACCATGCCCCAGGTCATTTCACTGGGAGTTGGCGAGCCTGATTTTGTCACTCCTGAGCATATTCGCCAGGCTGGCATGCGTTCGATAGAGCAGGGCCACACGCGATATACTTCCAATTACGGGATACTTGAGTTGCGCGAAGAGATCGCGGCCATGCTCAAACGGCGCTATGATCTGGCCTATGATCCCGCCACTGAAGTATTGGTGACAGTGGGTGTGAGCGAGGGTGTCGATCTGGCAATGCGCACGCTGATTGATCCCGGCGACGAGGTTATTTCACCCGATCCTGGTTACGTGGCCTACGAGGCGGACATTGTGTTCGTGGGCGGCGTGCCGGTGCCGGTGCCCACATACGCGCAGTACAATTTTAGCGTGCGTGCAGCCGAGATCGCCGCCGCAATTACTCCGCGCAGCAAGATGATCCTGCTCGGCAATCCCAACAATCCGACGGGCGCGACAATTCCCAAAGCTGAATTGGAGGGCATCGCCAGGCTGGCTGTCGAGCACGATCTGATTGTGGCGGTTGATGAGGTCTATAGCCGCCTGGTGTACAAGGGCGAACATGTGAATATCGCCTCTTTGCCAGGGATGCGCGAGCGCACAGTTGTGCTTGATGGCTTCTCCAAAGCCTACGCAATGACTGGCTGGCGCATTGGCTACGTGGCCGCGCCTTCCTATATCCTGGAGGCGATGCTCAAAATTCACCAGTACACGATCATGTGCGCTGGGACCGCGCCACAGGAGGCCGCGCTCCAGGCTCTGCGCCACGGCGAGGAGGATGTTGAGCGTATGTTTCGCGATTACGCGCGTCGTCGCCAGATGTTTGTGGATGGCTTGAATCGTATTGGTCTGACCTGTTGTGAGCCGGGCGGAGCCTTCTATGCCTTCCCCTCGGTGGCCAGCACGGGCTTGAGCGATGAAGAGTTTGCTGAGAAATTGCTCTTCGAAGAGCAGGTAGCTGTGGTACCTGGCAGTTCTTTTGGCGCCGCTGGTCAGAACTATGTGCGCTGCGCGTATTGTACCGCCTACGACCAGCTCGAAGAGGCACTCACGCGCATGGAACGCTTTGTAAAGAAATATCGCTAATTGTTAGGGTTAGGGGCAAGCCCACCTTTTTAGGAGCGATTTTCCTGTTGAAGATTTGATGAAATCAAATCTTCAACAGGAAAATCGCTCCTAAAAAGGTGGGCTTGCCCCTAACAATTCTCTCTTTCTCGACATTTTTCAATGAGTGTGCTAGATTAATCATCATATTCTTTGTCTTTTGTCCAATTGTAGGAGTCCTGTGGATATGGAAGCTACACTCACTAGCATGCTTGGAATTGTCCCTCTGAGAAACACTGTTTTCACTATTGGTCGTTCTCCCAATAATGAGCTATTTATAAATCACGTAACTGTCTCGCGCCACCATGCCGAAGTGCGCCCGGATGGGCCAGGCTTTAGTATTGTTGATCTTGGAAGTACTAGCGGAACATTTGTCAATGGAGAAAGGCTTGTGCCGCACATGCCGCGCCAGCTCCATCCAGGCGATGCTGTCCAGGTGGGGAGTTTTCCCTTGCTCTATGAGGAGAAACACACGGTCTTGTCGCTCGATGCCATGCCGACCACCTCTATGGCCAGTCCATCTTCACCTGACTGGCCTTTGTCTGGGGCAGTCGCGCAGTCTGGCAACAGCGCGGATAACCTGCCCGAACAGGTTGAGCAAATCGCTTTTCCCGAATTGGTATCACCTTCTCCAATCCCCAATGGGTTGCCCTCTGTTTCTGATAGATACACATATCAAGCGAATGATCTTTCTGCCAATGAGCGCAAAATGGTGCCAGGAGGGAGTTCGCCGGATTTCCGGTCAGCTACGCCACCCGTGGGTGGGCAAGAAGTGGCCCGGCGTGGAAGTTCGCCGGATTTTCGGCGCGAAGCAGTTCCTTTGATGGAGCCAGCCCACAGGGCAATAGCTGGCGTTGTTTTTCCTCCGAGCGCGCAGGCAAAGCCTGTGAACCTTGCTCAGAAGCAGTTGCAGTTTACTGCATTCTACCCGCGCGCCGCGTCTGTGGAGACCTGGCATACACTTCTGGTCTACGCGCATGTGGACGCGACTCTAGAGGCAGTGCGTGCTGACGCGCAGCGCTGGAACGCACTCTCGGACGCAGATCCGTTCGCCGCCCATGCTCTGGCTGCGCGCCCATCGACAGAGGGAACGCAGATTACTGTAGTACCAGTCTTTCAGGGGATTACATTTCAGCCTGAGAGAACCAGCTTTACCTGGACTAACGCCTGGCATGCGGTTCCTTTGCGCTTTTGCGCGGACCACCGCTGGGCGGGAACCGTAAGCCAGGGTGAGGTGCTACTCTTAGCTGGCCCCTTGATTATCGCTTCGCTTCGAGTCTCACTGCGTTTTGCTGAGCCAGGTACCCAACCTGATCCATCGCAGGGAGAAATTTCTGTTGCACGCTATAAAAACATCTTTACTTCTTATAGTTGGGATGATGTGTCTATGGTCCAGGCTATTCGCCGGGCCTACGAGGCAATTGGCGATGACAGCTTTCTCGATATCGAGGCGCTGCGCTCTGGCCAGAGTTGGAATAGCGCCTTGCCACGCGCAATAGAGAGCGCGGACGTGTTTCAATTGTTCTGGTCGTCACACGCGGCTCAGTCACAGTACATCTATCAAGAATGCCAGCACGCGCTCCAGCATTACAAATACGATGGCTTTATTCGCCCGCTCTACTGGGAAAAGCCGCTGGCATTTTCTCCGCCCGAACTTTCGCATCTCCACTTCACCTATTATGAATTAGCAAAATCCTCATCACCTGCGAACCCCGGATAGCAAATAGACCATGATTCATTTCCAATATTGCTGAGGCAAGCTCCAATACCTTTCAGATAAAGAGAAAATGGGACAGATTTGAACGGCGAAGCCGTTCAAATCTGTCCCATTTTCTCTTTATCTGAAAGGTATTGGAGCTTGCCTCAGCAATATTGGGAATGAACCATGGAGTAGAAATGGCTAGTGATTGCATAGTTTCTTGTTTATAGCATATGATGAAACGAAACCCGTAATATTACGGGGTATGCAATGAAAGGGAAACGGAACTATGTGCTACGACGATAACGCGCGTCCGCCCCTGCCTCCAGGGGCGAACGGATATGCTCACGGGGAGGAACTGGTTCTGACCGCTGCCGACGGGAATCAGTTCGCGGCCTACCTCGCGCGTCCATCTCAGCCAACAGGCGCACAGATCGTGATCTATCCCGACATACGTGGACTGCACCAGTTTTACAAAGAACTGGCCTTGCGTTTTGCCGAGGTTGGCATCGCTGCCCTGAGCATTGACTATTTCGGGCGTACCGCTGGTCTGACCGCGCGCAACGATGATTTTGATTTCTGGCCACATGTTCAGCAACTCCAGGTTTCCGGATTGATCGCAGATATCCGCGCGGCTCTGGCCTCGCTGGAGAGCGGCAAACCGGCCTTTGTCGTTGGCTTCTGCCTGGGAGGCAGCGTGGCAATTCTTTCCTCAACGGAAGACCTGGGCCTGACCGGGGCAATTGGCTTTTACGCGGGTCTGAGCCGCCAGCTAGCTGGCGGCAGCGCTCCCATACTGGATCTATCGGTGAAAGTGCGCAATCCCTTCCTGGGCCTCTTTGGCGGCGCAGACAAGGGTATTCCGGTTGAGCAGGTCCACACCCTCGATGAGAATCTGGATAAAGCGGGTGTAGAGCACCAGATTGTGATTTACGAGGGCGCGCCGCACAGCTTCTTTGATCGCCGCGCCACAGAATACGCAGAAGCGTCGAACGATGCCTGGGAGAAAATGTTAGCTTTTATCCAGCAACAGAGCGCATAGCTCATCTGCTGAGGCAAGTTCAGATTGTTGAGGAGAAGCCTGTTCCATGATGTGCCTGGATTTGATTGTATCAAATCCAGGCACATCATGGAACAGGCTTCTCCTCAACAATCTGAACTATCAAGATTGGCGTAGATCATAAAGTGGCAGATTTGTTCTGGCTGCGACCATTGCGGTCAGCAAACGTGTTTTCCATTGATATTCTTCATCGGAGGTGGCTGCCTGAGCCAAACCGAGAGGCGCGATGCCCATAACGGCGGCAGGGAAAACATTGCGGCGCGGCGTGACTTTACTGGACCAGCGAATAATGCTGGTGTGGCTGGCCAGTTCATAGACAAATATACCCTGGCTTTCTGCAACTACCGCGAAAAGCTTCGCTTCTGACCAGGGAAGAGAGCTAAAATGTAACCCTCGCTGGCAAATCAAACCATCCTGAGTGGCGATCAAGTGCTGGCGATGAGCAAAAAGCAAAGCAGCAATTGCCGGCAGGCAGAGCAAGCAAACAGGCAAAGCAGCAATAATCGCACCAGGCAGCGCCCAGCCAGAAAGTGCCCCCTGTTGTGCCAGGTGCTGCGTATTCATTTGCCAGCCAACAGCATAGTCCCAAAGGAAAAGGCCGCCCAACAGAGCATAGATTGGAGCAGCAATCCGCACAACGCGCCAGTTCCGGCGCAGACTGAGAGATAAAGAGGTTGGCAGAGGTGTATAAATCTCTGGCAAAGATAATGAAGCCATGACGATACCGCTAAAATGATTTTGTACCACTCGCTGACGATCTCGTTCAAATCTTCTCCAGGGAGAAAAATGTTGGATATTGTTAAATGGTGCAATGAAAATAGATCCTATCAAAACGTCTGCTATAAAAGTAAATGGCTCGTTAACGTTTATAGAATGCAATAATGGCGTTGTGTTGTTCCATATCAGTTCATCACGCAATGGTTCAGGGAGGAACAATAATCCTCCTATCGAGAGAGCGAGTACGATTCCAAAAATAATCCAACAAGAGCGAATTATTTTGTAGGTAGGATCGGGCGCCAGGACTATAGTTGCTCTCTGTGTGACCCTTTCTTGCATCCATGCCTCCTCTATTGCAGCGTTTTTAGTGGGCAAAATCACTCAGCAATATACTTCTATAGACGAGGTTTCGCCCTCTTTTTCCAAATATGGCCGATGAGAATAGCCCATTCAGCCAAAATTGAGGCCAGCTCAAAGAGATCAAAGTCACGGGGAGGAAAGATCGATGGCATCGATCTTTCCTCCCCGTGACTTTGATCTCTTTGAGCTGGCCTCAATTTTGGCTGAATAGTTTAATGCATCACGATGCCGGAGGAGACGTTCAGATCTTCACCGGTTGTGGAGCCGGAGAGGTCAGAGGCGAGGAAGAGCGCGGCATTGGCAACGTCGGCAACCGGCGCCATGCTATCGAGCGGGGAATCGCGCAGGAAGAGCTGACGAGCCTCTTCAATACTGATATTCTGGGCGCTGGCCATGCCGCTCAGTATGCGTCCGATGCGCTCGCCTTCGACTGGTCCGGGCGAAATCAGGTTGACGCGAATATTGTATGAACCGACTTCCCAGGCCAGGGTACGCGTGAGACCAACAAGGCCCAGTTTCGCCGCCGCGTAGGGCGTGCGCCCAAAGAGAGGACGTTTGCCAGTCATTGAACCAATCATGAGAATGTTGCCCGTGCGTCGCTCCAACATCGACGGCAAAAATGCGCGACAACAGAGATAGGGTCCGTTCAGATCAACGTCCAGCGTCTCGCGCCACTGCTCCGGCGAAATCTCCCAGAGCGGCGCGGTAGGCCCGGCGATGCCGCTATTGTTGACCAGAATATCCGCGTGACCAAAATGCGCGAGCGTCTGCTCAGCCAATGCCTGGACGCTCTCCTCCTGGCGCAAATCAAGCTGAACCACCAGCACGTCGCGTTGATATTCAACCACGAGGTCTCGTGTCTCTTGCAGGGCCGCAACATCGCGTGCGGCCAGCACCAGATGCGCTCCCTCGCGCGCAAATGCCTGAGCAATAGCGCGTCCAATGCCACGCCCTCCACCGGTAATGACCGCAACTTTCTCTTGTAACAGCATAGCAAGCTTTCTCCCCAGATAAACGTGTGCGCCAGGCAATGATTTCGCCAGTTTTCTAAAACAGTACCACTAGCAGGTTGATTTAGTTATATCATATCTACAAATAGCAATTGGCGAAAACGTATCCGCTGGATGGCCCGCTTACGTGAAAAAAGGAGAGGGTAATGGGATTATCCACCTCAAAACTGGCTTTGCCCAGAACAAGGAGTACACATGTTTGCTGAAAGACTCATTATTGGCCCACTTGCGCTGATTATTGGGGCTCTTTTTTGCTTTGCTGGGTATCGACTCTTCCGCGTGATCATGGCAATCTGGGGCTTCTTACTTGGCTTTTTTATTGGCACGCAGGTGATTATGTCCTTGCTGGGCAACACTACCTTCGCAACCGGCCTCGCGTGGGGAACAGGCATCCTGCTTGGCCTGATTCTGGCGCTCCTGGCTTACGCG
>Ga0134128_10010864_pt1 | contig 10899 bp, 9 predicted proteins | sample KB31754_FD_96462 | JGI IMG/M metagenome (GOLD analysis project Ga0134128, IMG submission 96462) | Terrestrial soil microbial communities with excess Nitrogen fertilizer from Kellogg Biological Station, Michigan, USA - KB3-175-4 | ecosystem: Environmental > Terrestrial > Soil > Unclassified ...
CGCGTAAACACCGCTGCACCCGTACACGCCGCTGCAGCGTGCGCGCCGCGCGAACCTGCGTGACCTTGAGCCGTACCCCGTCCATACTGCGCGCGAAGGGGGATCCGCAATGCGTATCGTCACCAGGCGACAGTTCTCCGCCGCCGCTCTCGCTGCGGCGGCCAGTGCTCATGTGCCGAGCGTGCTTGCTCGAGGAGCCCGAGGCGGGACGTCGAGCCTCGATGAGACGCTGCGCAGCGGTATCGCGCATCGCGGCATACCTGCCGTCGCGGCGATGGTGGCGCGCAAGGACACCGTGCTCTATCAGGAGGCATTTGGCACTCGCGATCCGTCCGGCGTCGCGATCAAGCCGGACGCGATGTTTGCCATTGCGTCCATGACGAAAGCCATCACCTCTGCCGCGGCTCTGCAGCTCGTCGAACAAGAGCGGGTCAGTTTGACCGAGCCTGTTTCGCGGCATCTGCCCGCGCTCGCGGACGTGCAGGTGCTCGAGGGCTTCGATTCCTCCGGCAAGCCTCGACTGCGCGCCCCGCGAACTCCGGTCACGCTGCATCACCTGCTCACGCACACGTCCGGCTTCTGCTACGACGCGTGGAGTTCTGAGATGGTGCGATGGGAAGCCGCGGTGGGCGAGACACTGTCCCCGAACGTCGTCGCCCCGCGGGTGCCACTGATGTTCGACCCTGGAGCGCGATGGCAATACGGCTACAGTGTCGACTGGGTCGGGAAGCTCGTCGAGACCGTAAGCGGAATGACGCTCGAGGAGTATTTCCAGCGCAATATCCTTCATCCCCTCGGGATGAGCGATACGACCTTCATTTTTCCCGCGGACAAATTCGATCGGCTCGTGGGCAACTACCGGCGCCAGGATGACGGTGCACTGAAGCCCGATCCGCGCGCCGTGCCTCTGAAGCCTGCCGAATTCAACGGCGGCGGAGGCCTGTACTCGACATGCGCCGATTACGTGCGATTCATGCAGATGATCCTGCGGAAGGGACAGACGGACTCTGGTCAGTCGATCGTCCGTCCCGCAACCGTGAGGCAGATGTGCACGAATCAGATCGGCAACCTCGTGGCCGGTAGGCTGAAGACTCAACGTCCGGCAGCCTCGAGAGACGTCAATCTTCACCCCGGTGCGGACGATCGCTGGGGTCTCGGCTTTCTGATCAACGAAAAGGCCTATCCGGACGGCCGCTCGGCAGGGAGCCTCGCCTGGGCCGGCATCTTCAACACGTTCTACTGGATCGATCCCCGCAAGGACCTCTGCGCAGTCATCATGATGCAGTTCCTGCCCTTCGTGGACGAGCAGGCCGTAGGATTGCTCCGGGACTTCGAGCGCGCGGTGTACGCAACCTTCACACGTTGAATCGGAAGTGCATGACGTCGCCCTCGCGGACGACGTACTCCTTGCCCTCGAGCCGCAATTTGCCCGCATCCCGTGCGCCCGCCTCCCCTTTGCAGGCCACGTAATCCTCATAGGAAATCACTTCGGCTCGAATGAATCCGCGCTCGAAGTCGGTGTGAATCACGCCGGCCGCCTGCGGTGCCGTGGCGCCCGCGCGAACCGTCCAGGCGCGCACTTCCTTCGGGCCTGCGGTGAAGAAGGTTTGAAGCCCGAGCAACCGGTAGGCGGCGCGGATGACGCGGTTCAAACCCGGCTCGTCGAGCCCGAGCTCAGCGAGAAAGGGGCCTCGGTCGGCCTCATCGAGCTGCGCGATCTCCGCTTCGATTGCAGCGCACACTGCGACCACTTGGGATCCTTCCCGTGCGGCGAGCGCCTCGACTGCGGCGAGCTTCGGATTGTCCTTGAACCCGTGCTCATCGACGTTCGCGACGTACATCACCGGCTTTGAGGTGAGCAGCTGCAGCTCACGCAAGTCGCGCCGCTCCTCCTCGTTCATGACCAGAGCGCGCGCGGGCTGCGCGCGGTCGAGATGCGCTTTCACCCGTTCGAGGAGATCGCGCCGCCGTGCCGCATCCTTGTCGCCGCTCTTCGACGCGCGCTGCGCCCGATCGAGTGCCTTCTCGACGGTCGCGAGATCTGCGAGCGCGAGCTCGGTGTTGATGGTCTCGATATCCGCCAGGGGATCGATGCGCCCTGAGACGTGCACGATATCGGTGCTTTCGAAGCAGCGCACGACATGGGCAAGCGCGTCGACCTCGCGGATGTGCGCGAGGAACTGGTTGCCGAGACCTTCGCCTTGGGATGCACCGGCAACGAGTCCCGCAATGTCGACGAGCTCGACGGTCGTCGGCACGATCTTCTCGGGTTTCGCAATCGCGGCGAGCTGCTCGAGCCGCGGGTCGGGCACTGCGACGACGCCGACGTTTGGATCGATCGTGCAAAACGGATAGTTTTCCGCTGCGATCTGCGCGCGCGTGAGCGCATTGAACAGCGTCGACTTGCCGACGTTCGGCAGTCCGACGATTCCGCATTGAATTGGCATTCGCTCGCGCCTACTTATCCGGCGGCGTCGGCTTCGCCGGCCCCGGCCCTGCTACGTCCGCCGGACCCGACACCGGCCCCGCTGCCCCCGCCGGGCCCGCTGCCCGTGTCTCGCCCGCTGCCCCCGCCGGTTCCGCCGGCTCCGCGGACGCAGCGCGGGAGTGCAGCCGGTTCATCGCAACCTGCGCGCCCTGCTCCAGCATCACCGGAATCGCATCCGCAGCCGCGGCGATCGTCTCCGCAATGAGTTTCTCCTCCTCCGCGGAGGGCCGTGACAGCACGCGGTCGATGCCTGCGCCCTTCGCTACCGGTTTGCCGATTCCGATCCGCAGCCGCCAGAACCCCTCGCCGATGTGGCTTACCACATCGAGCACACCGTTGTGGCCCGCGGCTCCGCCGCCCTGCCGAAGGCGCACTTTCCCGGGCGGGAAATCGAGCTCGTCATAGGCGACCAGCACCTCCTCCGGCGCCGCCTTATAGAAACGTGCGACGCTGCCGACCGCCGTGCCGCTCGCATTCATGTAGGTCATGGGTTTCACGAGCCACAGGTCGGCACCCGCGAATTGAACGCGCGCGACCTGCGCCTGATGTCGGGGCTCGAGGCGAAAGGTGCCGCCGTGCCGCCGCGCAAGCTCATCAAGGAGCCAGAAGCCGGCATTGTGGCGCGTTCGCGCGTACTCGGAGCCGGGATTGCCGAGTCCGGCGATGACCTTGAGCGATGTTCCCGTCACGGCGGCAACTTGCGGCAACAGCCTCTTAGCGGCGACAGGCCCCGGCGGCAGTTCCCACCGCGCGCAGACGATGGGCTCGCCGCCGTGCCGGCACGCGCCGCGAGTCCCGACCTGCTCGCGGCTACTTCTTCCCCTCTTTCTTCGCGGGCGCGCCTTCCTTCTTCGCCTCTGCACCTGCCGGTGCAGCCGCGCCAGCGGCAGCGGGCGCTGTCCCGCCAGCGCCTGCCGCAGCACCAGCGGCCCCGGCGGGCGCCGCGGCGGCACCTTCGGCGGGCGCTGCGGCTGCGGCTGCCTCGGCGGCGACTGCCTCGGGCTCCTCGGCACGCGGGCTGTGGATCGAGACGACCGGCCGGTTCTTCCCGTGTACGAGATCGGTGATCACGACTCCGGTCGGCAGCGGAATGTCCGCGAGAAACTTGGTCTCATTGAGACCGAGATCGACGAGGTCGACCTCGAGGAACTCCGGCAGATCGTTCGGCAGGCAGGCGACCTCTACGTCGGTCTGCATATGGGAGACGATGCCGCCCTGCACCTTGACGCCGGGCGATGCGGCCTCATTGCGAAAATGAATCGGCAGCCGGATGCGGATGCGCTCGTTCTCGCGCACGCGCTGCAGATCGACGTGCACCACGACATTCCGCGCGGGATGCATCTGCACATCCTTGACGATCGCCTCTTGCCCCGTCCCATCGATCTTCAGACGCACGATGGATGAGTAGAAGCGCTCGTTGCCGATCATCGTGAGCAGATTCTGCTGATCGAGCACCAGAGCCTGGGGCGGCTCGCCGCCTCCATACAGGATCGCCGGAACCTTGCCGCGATGACGCAGGCGGCGGCTCGCACCTTTGCCTGGCTCCTCGCGGCGGTCCGCGCCGAATTCAAACGAAATACGCATGTTCACTCCAGTCGTTCATCGAACAAACACGGCGCCGCCCCGCGACCAGGGAAGCACCCGCCAAATCAGTCCACGTACAGAGAGCTCACCGACTCCTCATCCCGGATCCGCCGGATCGTCTCCGCGAGCAGCGCGCCGACCGAGAGCCGCCGAATGCGCGGGCAGGCGCTCGCTGCCGCCGAAAGCGGAATCGTATCGGTCACCACGAGCTCATCGAGCGCCGAGCGCGCGATCAGGTCCACCGCACCGCCGGAGAGAAGCGCGTGCGTGATGTACGCCACGACTTTGACCGCCCCCTCGTCCTTCAGCGCCTGCGCCGCCCGGCAGAGCGTCCCCGCCGTATCGACCATGTCGTCGACGAGCACGCAGGTCTTCCGATCGACCTCGCCGATGATGTTCATCACCTTGGATTCGTTCGGGCGCGGGCGGCGTTTGTCGATGATCGCGAGGTCCGCATCATCGAGCCGCTTCGCGAATGCCCGCGCGCGCGCAACGCCGCCCACATCCGGTGACACGACGATCATGTCGCGATATCCCTGCTTCCACACTTCTCCGAGCAAAACCGGCGAGGCATAGACGTTGTCGACCGGTATATCGAAGAATCCCTGGATCTGATCGGCGTGCAGATCGACCGTCAGGAGCCGGTCGACGCCGGCGCCGGCGACCATGTTTGCGACGAGCTTCGCGGTGATCGCCGAGCGTGCGCCGCGCATTCGACGGTCCTGCCGCGCATATCCGAAATACGGCACCACCGCCGTGATCCGCGCCGCCGATGCACGCCGGCACGCATCGACCATCACGAGCAGCTCCATCAGGTGATCGTTCACCGGAGGACACGTCGGCTGGATGATGAACGCGTCGCGGCCGCGCACGTTCTCCATCAGCTCGACTTTCACCTCACCGTCGCTGAAGCTGCCGATCTCCGCACGTCCGAGCGGCATCGTCAGATGACGCGCGATCTCCTGTGCGAGATGCGGATTGGCCCGCCCGGCGAAGAGCGCGAAGGCCTCCTCGCTCATCGATGCGTTCCGCTCGTGGCCGCCGTGCACCTCATGATCGCCGCGCACTTCATGACCGCCCCGCACTTCAATGATCGCCCCGCCCGCATGGCTGGGGTGGAAGGATTCGAACCTTCGTATGGCGGGATCAAAACCCGCTGCCTTACCACTTGGCTACACCCCAACGGCATTTGGATACCCGCTCAAAACTGCAATTTCTCTCGCAGCGGCGAGACATTCAAGCCGCGGGCGACGAAACTCCGCCAAGAGTCCGGAACGCGGGCGGCGATCCGCTCGGCCTCGGCCGCGCTCGCGCATCGGGCAAAAATACAGGAACCGGTTCCAGTCAATCGCGCCGGAGCATGGCGCGAGAGCCAGTCGAGTGCATCCGCGACTTCAGGGTACATCGCGCGCACGACCGGCTCGCAATCGTTCCGGCCGCCCGACCCGAAAAAGGCGCGTATTGTGATGAGGGGGGTATTGCGTGTCAATTCAGGCGCCTGGAACACGCGCGCCGTCGGCACGGCAACGCCCGGATGCACGATCACATAGTGCCATTGAGGCAGCTCGACCGGCACGAGCGCCTCCCCGCGCCCCGAGCCCCAGGCCGAAGTACCGCGGACGAACACCGGCACATCCGAGCCGAGCGCAAGGCCGAGCTCCGCCAGCCGCTCGATGCCGAGCCCGCAACCCCACAGCCGATCGAGCACGAGGAGCACCGTTGCGGCATCGGAGCTCCCCCCGCCGAGACCCCCGCCCATCGGGATGCGCTTGACGACTCTGAGCGTGGCGCCGAGGCGCGCGCCGGAGGCCGCCTGGAGCGCGCGGGCCGCTCGGACGGTCAGGTCCTCCTCGGGCGTAACGCCCGCCGGACCACCTGGCCGCTCGATCAGCCCGTCCTCGCGCACGGTGATTCCGATCGTGTCGGCGAGATCGATGAGTTGAAACAGCGTCTGCAGATCATGGAACCCGTCGGGACGCCGGCCGGTCACGTGCAGGAACAGATTGAGCTTCGCGGGCGCGGGCCACAGCGTCTCGGCGGGGATCTGCGTGGACGACACCCGGCTCAACCCGATCGCGGTTGCCAGTGATCGACGACCAGCCGTACACGCACATCCCCGCGTCGCAGGGTGAGCCGGCGGGGGAGCGAGTAGCCGTTCGCCTCGAGATAGTCGGGGTAGGTGATCTGCCAGCCGTCCTGGATGAGACTCGCGAGGTGCTGGTCGGCGCCGACCATCTCGGTCGCCGGGCTTGCGGGGTCCGGCACACCGAGCAGCCAATACCGCAGGCTCGTGAGCGGGGGCTCGAATCCGAGCTTATCCTCGAGCTCCGCCCGAGCTTCATCGCTCGCGAGCCGTTCGCCCTTCGACGTTCGCACATCGAGCGTCTCCCCGTCCGCCACGACGTGCATCCCGCCGATGCCGAGGGGGCCGTTCAGCTCGACCGTGCTGCGCGCGCCCTGCTGCTTCCAGGTGAGGTGCGCGTTGAAAGCATCGCTCCCCGCCGCAACGGCGACGCGCCCCGCGAGCTCGTAAGGATCGAGCGCCTGCAGACGCGCCCGCCGCTCCGGCCACGGCAGCTGCGGGACGGCGGGCTTGCGCTGCGCGGTGACGCAGCCGGCGAGCAGCACCGCAACGGCGAGCGCAAGGGAAAGGGCAAGGGGAAGGGTCAGGCGAAGCCCATGGGCCGCACGCACCCGCACCGCCGCTCCGATGCGGATCGGCCCGTGCGCCGTCGGTTTCATCAGCCGGATCCGGCGGCCACGAGACGGTGCACGGTGGCCTTGAGCGCCTTGGAGTCCGGATTGCGCGCGAGTGCGTCCGCGAGGACCTTGCGTGCCTCGCTCTTGCGGCCGCTGGCCCAGAGCGCCTCACCCCAGTGCGCGGCAATCTCCGGATCGCGGCTGATGACATAGGCGCGTTCGAGCGTCGGCAGCGCCCCGCGCAAATCGCCGCGCTGCCGGCGCACCCAGCCGAGGCTGTCGAGCATGGCGGGGTTGTCCGGCGAGGCCGCGAGCGCCTTCTGGATGAGGGATTCCGCGCGCCGCAGCTGCATGCGGTGATCGGCGAGAGTGTAGCCGAGCGCATTGAGGAGATTCGGATCGTCGGGGCGCTGGCGCAGGAGCTCCTCGAATGCCTGTACCGAATCGCGCGTGCGCCCGGCGCGCTCGAGGAGCGTCGCCCGCTCGTACGCGAGCCGCGGCTCTTGCGGATAGCGCTGCAGAGCGGTGTCGAGGAACATGAGCCCGCCCGCTGCATCGCCGTGATCCGCGAGCAGATCGCCTTTCGCCAGGGCCACGTCGATTGCGGTCTCGGGGTGGGCGCTCTCGTAGCTGTCGAGCAGATCGAGCGCCTGCCCGCGCTGGCCACGATCGAGCAGGATGCCGGCCGCGCGGGTAATCGCGGTCAGCGCGACTGGCGTGTCCGTCAGCTGCCGGTAATCGGTGAGCGCACCGTCCCGATCGCCCGAGCGTGCTGCGATGTCACCGAGATAAAGGAGAGCCGATTCGTTCGCCTCGCCGCGGTCGATGAGCTCGCGAAAGCGCCGCTTGGCATCGGCCATGTCGCCGCTCTCGAAAGCAATGAGCGCAAGCCGCCGATCGATGTCCCCGGGCGAGGCGTCCGTGCGGCGCAGCCGCTCGAGCTCCTGGCGCGCTTCCTCGAGCCGGTCGAGTCCGGTCAGCACATCCGCGAGCTCGAACGCGCTTCCTGAGGCGTCGACCCGCATTGCATCCTGCGCCGCGCTGATAGCCCCCGAGGCGTCCCCCTCGCGCATGCGAGTGCGCGCGAGGAGCCGCCGAGCCGTGCCGGACTGGGCGTTCCGCTCGAGCAGCTGCTGGACGCGAAGCTCGGCCGCGTGAAAATCGAACGCCTCGAGCGCGAGCGCGCCGAAGGCTGCAAGCACCAGGGGAGATGCGGTGTGCGCATCGATGCTCTGGCCGAGTGCCGCGAGCGTCGGGCCAGCGCCGATTCCCGGATCGTCGCTCAACAACTGCACGAGCGAGAGCGCATCCCGCTCCTGGGTGCGGCCGGTGCCGACGACGAGCGGCGAGAGCGCTTGGCGTGCCTGCGGAATGCGGTAGAGCATCAGTGCCACCGTCCCGTAGACGAGCTGCGCGTTGCGGTCGGTCGGCGCGAGCCCATGCCACCGCCCGGCGGCGCGCCACGCATCCGGGAGGTTGTGGCAGGCGAGCGCGACCTCGCTCGCGCGGCGCGCCAGCTCGGCGGTCCCGCGCTCCGCGGCCTGGGTGTACTCATCGGAGGCGGCGCGGCAGTCGCCTTTTTGCAGGGCCACTTCCGCCATCACGGTCAGCGCGCTCGGGTCCGGCGCAGGCTCGGGCGGGGCCCGCTCCGGGGGCGCGGTGTGACAGCCGGCGAGGAGCACCGCGGCGCCCACAGTCGCCACGACGACCACCGCGGCCATCGGGGCCATCGGGGCCGTCGCAGCGCGGCCCGCCGCGAGGTGCCTCGCCCGCGGCCGGCGATTGCGCCGGCTCGCAGAGCTGGATATAATCCCAGTGAGCATCGAAGCTCCTACCGCCGAGAGGGCGGCACGTGAAGCGCGTGGAGCGATCGTAAGACCGGCGGCGCTATTGGGTCGGAGAAAACTGCAAAGCGCCACAGGGCAGTCCCGCGAGGCCCAGATCGTGCAAGCGCCGTCCGGAATGGACGATACACGGTCATGGCCGGACTCTAAAGAGCCTCTTTCCTCATGAAGGACTCCATTCGCCAGCGCCTCGACAGGATGAGCGATCGTTTCGAGGAGGTCGGCCGACTCCTCTCCGATCCCGACACGGCAGGCCGCTCGACTCAATTTCGCGAGCTCTCGAAGGAATACGCGCGGCTGAAGGCGGTCGCCGAGCGCTACCAGGACTTTCGCCGGCTCGAGCAGGACCTCGCGGCCGCGGACGATTTGCGCGCGGACACCGATCCCGCGATGCGGGCGCTCGGCGAGGAGGAAGCCCGCGAGGCGCGCCGCGCGCTCGATGGCGCGGGTGAGGAGCTCAAGCGCATGCTCGTGCCGCGCGACCCGCGCGACGAGCGCAGCGTATTCCTCGAAGTGCGGGCGGGCACGGGCGGGGACGAGGCAGCCATTTTCGCAGGGGATCTGCTGCGCATGTACTCGCGCTATGCCGAATCGCAGCATTTCACCGTCGAAGTTCTGAGCGAGAGCCCCGGCGAGCACGGCGGCTACAAGGAGATCGTCACCCGTATTGCAGGACCCGGTGCATTCTCGCGCTTGAAATTCGAATCAGGCACACACCGCGTGCAGCGCGTGCCGGCGACGGAGGCGCAGGGGCGCATCCACACCTCCGCGTGCACCGTCGCGATCCTTCCCGAGCTCGAAGAGGTCGATGACGTCGAGCTCAATCCTGCCGAGTTGCGCATCGATACGTTCCGCTCCTCGGGCGCAGGCGGTCAGCACGTCAACAAAACCGAATCCGCCGTCCGCATCACCCATCTGCCCACCGGCATCGTCGTCGAGTGCCAGGACGAGCGCTCCCAGCACAAGAATCGCTCGCGCGCTCTGTCGCTCCTGAAGGCACGGCTGAAGGCGGCCGAGGAGGAGCGCATGGTGGCCGCGCAGGCCGAGTCGCGTCGGCTGCAGGTCGGCAGCGGCGACCGCTCCGAGCGCATCCGCACCTACAATTTCCCGCAAGGACGGGTCACCGATCACCGCATCAATCTCACTCTCTACAAGCTCGCCGAGATCATGGACGGAAAGCTCGATGAGCTCCTCGCCGCGCTCCAGCAGGAGTACCAGGCCGAGCAGCTCGCCGCCGAGGGCCTGAGCTCCTGAGCCGCCTGCGCGCCCTCGGATTATGACGCGTCGCCCGAGCCTGTCTGATCGCAGGCCGCTTGCCGTCGCTCGCGCGCCTGGTTGCAGCTGATGGATGCCCCTGCCACGCGCCTGCCGCGCATATTGCGGTGGCCCGTGCATCTGCTATCTTGCATGCCGAGAGCGGAACAACCGCTCCGTGACTCAAGGAAGAATTCGGGGGAATTCGGGTCGCACGTGCATGCGTCCTCGACGCTGCTCGACGAGGGGGTGTCGTTTGCCCGTGAGTTGCGGGCCACCGCCGGACTGCGAGGCATGGCCTAGCGGCCCCGGATGCCCCCTGCCCGCCGCACATCGCGACCGTCCCTTCGCTGGAGCAGAAACTCAATGGCCACCCCGTCCGCCACGCGTTCGACCTCGCGCCGCCGCCCCGTAGCACCGGTCGGAAACGGTACTGCGTTGGAGCACACCACGCTCGACATGCGCGAGCTGCTGCGTGCGCTGCAATCCGTGCGCGACGGCGATTTCTCCGTGCGGCTGCCGAGCGATGAGGTCGGGCTCGCCGGCAAGATCGCGGACACCTTCAATCACATCGTCTCCTCCAATCAATTCCTCGCCGAGGAGTTGAAGCGCGTCGGTCAGGTCGTGGGTAAGGAAGGCAAGACACAGCATCGCGTCTCGAGCGCCCGCCACGGCGGCGCCTGGCGCGAGATGGAAGAGTCCGTCAACACGCTCATCCAGGACTTGCTCTGGCCGACCGCGCAGGTGACACGCTCGATCACCGCTTTTGCGAAGGGCGACCTCTCCCAGACGATGCCGCTCGATGTGGATGGCCGCCCTGTGGAGGGCGAGTTCCTGCGCACTGCCACGGTCGTGAACGCGATGATCGCGCAGATGAGCGCCTTCACCTCGGAGGTGACCCGCGTCGCGCGCGAGGTCGGCACCGAAGGCAAGCTCGGCGGCCAGGCCGTGGTGCCCGGACTTACCGGCACCTGGAAGGACCTGACCGACAACGTCAACTACATGGCGAGCAACTTGACCGGCCAGGTC
>Ga0134128_10010866_pt1 | contig 10899 bp, 10 predicted proteins | sample KB31754_FD_96462 | JGI IMG/M metagenome (GOLD analysis project Ga0134128, IMG submission 96462) | Terrestrial soil microbial communities with excess Nitrogen fertilizer from Kellogg Biological Station, Michigan, USA - KB3-175-4 | ecosystem: Environmental > Terrestrial > Soil > Unclassified ...
GCACAGCCGAATCGTCAACGAGCTGTCCAAGTTCGCCGATTCGCCGGTGCTGGTGGCCAACTACCGCCTCATCCCGAAGCACTCGGTCGGTCAGGCGCTCGACGACTGCCACGACGCCTACCGCTGGCTGCGGCTGCGTGGATATCAGCCCGACCAGATCGTGGTGGCCGGCGACTCGGCCGGGGGATACCTGGCTCTTGCTTTGGCGCAACGGCTTCAGCAGACCAACGAGGAACCGGCGGCGCTGGTGGCGATCTCGCCGCTGCTGCAGCTGGCCAAGGAGCCCAAGCAGGCGCACCCGAACATCAAGACCGATGCGATGTTCCCCGCCAAGGCTTTTGACGCATTGTTCTCCTTAGTCGCCAAGGCGGCCCGCAACCACATCGTCGACGGCGAGCCCGAGCGGCTCTACGAGCCGCTGGACCATGTCGAGCCGGGGTTGCCCCGGACGTTGATCCATGTGTCGGGTTCGGAAGTGTTGTTGAACGACGCCCGCCTGGCCGCCCGTGCCCTCGCAGCGGCGGGCGTGCCGACCGAGGTGCGCGTCTGGCCCGGCCAGATCCACGACTTCCAGCTCGCCGCGCCGATCGTCCCCGAAGCGGTCCGTTCACTGCGGCAGATCGGCGAGTACATCCGCGAGGCGACCGGCTAGCTGCACGGGGCCGGGCCGCACCTGAGACGATTTAGTCCATGCGGATCGCGCGGCACATCAGTGAACTCATCGGAAACACTCCATTGGTTCAGCTGAACTCGGTGGTGCCGCCGGGCGCCGGCCGGGTGGTGGCCAAGGTCGAGTACCTCAGCCCGGGCATGAGCAGCAAAGACCGGATCGCGGTCAAGATGATCGACGCGGCCGAGGCCAGCGGCGAGCTCAAGGCCGGTGGCACGATCGTCGAACCGACCTCCGGTAACACCGGCGTGGGTCTGGCGCTGGTCGCGCAGCACCGCGGTTACCACTGCGTGTTCGTCTGCCCGGACAAGGTCAGCGAGGACAAGCAGAACGTGCTGCGCGCCTACGGCGCCGAGGTGGTGGTGTGCCCGACGGCCGTGCCCCCCGAGCACCCGAACAGCTACTACAGCGTCTCCGACCGGCTGGTCCGCGATATCGACGGCGCCTGGAAGCCCGACCAGTACTCCAACCCGCAGGGCCCGGCCAGCCACTACGAGACCACCGGGCCGGAGATCTGGGCCGACACCGACGGTCAGATCACCCATTTCGTCGCCGGGATCGGAACCGGCGGGACGATCACCGGGGCGGGCCGCTACCTCAAAGACGCCTCCGGCGGGAAGGTGCGCATCATCGGCGCCGACCCGGAGGGGTCGGTGTACTCCGGCGGCACCGGGCGGCCTTATCTGGTCGAAGGCGTCGGGGAGGATTTCTGGCCGTCGGCCTACGACCCGGCGGTGCCCGACGAGATCATCGCCGTCTCGGACTCGGATTCGTTCAACATGACGCGGAGGCTGGCGCGCGAAGAGGCCATGCTGGTCGGTGGCTCGTGCGGCATGGCGGTGGTGGCGGCGTTGAAGGTGGCCGAGCAGGCCGGACCCGACGCGCTGATCGTCGTGCTGCTCCCCGACGGCGGCCGCGGCTACATGTCGAAGATTTTCAACGACGCGTGGATGTCGTCGTACGGATTCCTGCGGACCCGGCTGGACGGTTCGATCGAGCAACCCACCGTCGGCGACGTGCTGCGGGGCAAGTCCGGGCACCTGCCCGATCTGGTGCACACCCATCCGTCGGAGACCGTGCGCGATGCGATCAGCATTCTGCGCGAATACGGGGTGTCGCAGATGCCCGTCGTCGGCGCCGAGCCGCCGGTGATGGCCGGCGAGGTGGCCGGCAGTGTCTCCGAGCGCGAACTGCTGTCGGCCGTCTTCGAGGGTCGCGCCGGTCTGGCGGACGCAGTCGGCTTGCACATGAGCCCGCCGCTGCCGATCATCGGCGCCGGCGAACAGGTCAGTGCGCTGGCCAAGGCACTCCGGGATCTGGACGCCGTGATGGTCGTCGAGGAAGGGAAGCCGGTCGGGGTCATCACCCGCTACGACTTGCTTGGCTTCCTGTCCGACGGCGCGTTACGCAAGTAACCCGCAGGCAAAGTACTGCACGCAGAGAGAAAGGCGCCGATGACCGAACAACCGCAGCCGCCGTCGTCGCCTCCGCCGCCGCCGGGAGGCGGCAACTACCCGCCGCCGCCCCCGCCATCGGGCGGATACGTTCCGCCACCGCCGGGGCCGGTGCTGCGGGGGCTGACGCGCGACGAGTACACGCCGTGGATCATCCGGGTCGCGGCCTACCTCATCGACCATCTGCCGCTGGCGTTGATCCTGGGCGTCGGCTGGCTGGTGCTGGAGAACTCCATCGACAGCGCATGTCTGACCAACATCACCATGAGCACCGTCGAGCAGTTCTGCTCCATCGGCTATTCGACAATTGGACTCACCGTGATGTGGATTGCGGCGCTGATCGGATTGGGCTATTTCGTCTGGAACTTCGGCTACCGCCAGGGCGCCACCGGATCCAGCATCGGCAAGTCGTTGCTGAGGTTCCGGGTGGTCAGCGAAAACACCGGTGAGCCAATAGGATTCGGCATGTCGACACTGCGGGCGATCGCCCACGCGGTCGACGCTGTGATCTTCTGCGTCGGCTACCTGTTCCCGCTGTGGGACGCCAAGCGTCAGACACTGGCCGACAAGATGATGGCCACGGTCTGCCTGCCGCTCGACCCGCCGGCCGAGGAGACCTCGCCCTAGCTCATCGCCGTGCCGGACGCCGGGCGATGACTAGGCTGAACCACGATGAGCGGTCACGAAAACTTCGCCAAAGCGGGCCTGTCCACCAAGGCCATCCACGCCGGCTACCGGCCCGACGCGGCGACCGGTGCGGTCAACGCCCCGATCTACGCCAGCAGCACGTTCGCCCAGGACGGCGTCGGCGGCCTGCGCGGCGGATTCGAGTACGCCCGCACCGGCAACCCGACCCGGGCTGCGCTGGAGGCCGCACTGGCCGCCGTCGAGGACGGCAGCTTCGGTCGCGCGTTCAGTTCCGGCATGGCAGCGGGCGACTGCGCGCTGCGCGCGGTGCTGCGACCGGGCGATCACGTGGTGATTCCCGACGACGCCTATGGCGGCACATTCCGGCTCATCGACAAGGTCTTCAGCCACTGGGGCGTGCTGCACACCCCGATCGCGTTGTCCGATCTGGACGCGGTGCGCGCGGCGATCACGCCGCAGACCCGGCTGATCTGGGTCGAGACTCCGACCAACCCGCTGCTGTCGATCGCCGATATCGCCGGAATCGCCCAGATCGGCGTCGAAAACGGCGCAAAAGTATTGGTGGACAACACCTTTGCTTCACCGGCACTGCAGCAACCGTTGAGCCTCGGCGCCGACATCGTGCTGCACTCCACCACGAAGTACATCGGCGGGCACTCCGACGTGGTCGGCGGCGCGCTGGTGACCAGCGACGAGGAGCTGGACGCGGCGTTCGGTTTCCTGCAGAACGGCGCCGGCGCGGTGCCGGGGCCGTTCGACGCCTACCTGACACTGCGCGGCTTGAAGACGCTGGTGCTGCGCATGCAGCGGCACAGCGAAAACGCCGCTGCGGTAGCGCAATTCCTCGCCGAACACCCCGCAGTGGATTCGGTGCTGTATCCGGGTCTTCCGACCCATCCCGGTCATCAGGTCGCGGCCCGGCAGATGAGCGGTTTCGGCGGCATGGTGTCGGTGCGGATGCGGGGCGGCCGCGCCGCGGCGCAGGCGTTGTGCGCCAACACGCGGGTGTTCATCCTCGCCGAGTCGCTCGGTGGGGTCGAGTCGCTGATCGAGCACCCCGGCGCAATGACGCATGCGTCGACGGCCGGTTCCCAACTAGAGGTTCCCGACGACCTGGTTCGGCTGTCGGTCGGCATCGAGGACGAGGCCGACCTGATCGCCGATCTCGAGCAGGCGTTGAGCTAGTTCGTCTGGGTCGTGCCGGCGGCCGACGGGATGGGCCACTGCCACACTCCCCGGTAGCTGGGGATGTCCAGCTGCAGAACGGCGGCGTCCTTCGGGGCACTGACCACCACGGAGGTGCTTGTGTGGGCACCGGGCACGACGGGCTCGGCGACCGCTTCGGTGCCGCGACCGCATTTCGCGTGCATGTAGAGGCTCCCGGTGGCTTTCCCGTTGCTATCGCGAACACTCCAATGGGGTAGAGCTAGCGCGTGTGCGGTAGCCGGGTTCGCGAATTGATCGACGTCCGACCACACTTCGAGGTCAAACCGCAAATATTGCGGATAGTCGATGAGCAACCCGTGCGGTTCGACGCACGGCGCATTTTGCTCGATCTTCGTTACCAAAAACGACAGCTGGTTCGTCAGCCAGCCCCTGGCGTCGTCGCCGTGATCCGACGACTGAGCGATGCGTCGAGGCCAGAGAATGTTCTCGCGGTTGTGGTTTCGCTCCCAGATCGGGAGGCTCGCGAACAGACCCGTCGACAACACCGCCACCAACGCAAACGAGACCTTCGTGGCGAAACTTCGGCAACGAGCGGTGCCGGTGCGGCGCTCGCGATAGCAGGAACTCAGTTCCATACTCGCGAGAATGGTCAGCGCCACGGAAATCAGGCCTATCGCCACGCTGGCGATGTTCACCGAATTGCTTGCAAGGAACTGAGTTACGGCTTGCGTCACGGCTGCTACGCCCAGCAGAGCGACCGCCGGTATCAAGAGCAGCCGGACGATCAGGTCGAGTTCGAGCTCATGGACCGGACGAGCTCCCAAGGCGGCGAACGCTTTCCCTTCCAACTCAGCCAATCGGGCCCGCCTGCGACGGACGATGTAGAACGCCGGAAGCAGCGGCACCATCGCCACCACAGCCGACCAGGCGACGATCATCGCTGCGCCGGCGAAAAAATAGGCCTCGAGCGGGTGTTGTAACTGCGCTAGGCGGTAGGCACTTTGCACTGCCTCGATCGCGGCGGTCCGGTTCACGGTGATCGCAGCGGCCATCAGGTCACCGAAAAGGTTCCGGTAGCCCGTGTCGCACAGCCACGCCAGCAGATAAGCGACCGACAGCACGATCATCAGCCCCACCGGAACCACGAGTGCCAGTCGCAGCCTGGGGGGCAGCGACTCCTCGAAATGCTCGAGCATCTCGAGATTGCCCTTGGGGTCGTCCGTGGTGATGGACACGACGCCGCGCCTCATCGCGCCGGACTTCAGCGCGTCAGCGCACCGATAGAGATACCGCACGAACAGGCTCGTCACGAGCCGACGTGGGGCCGGGAACGCCAGCTGCCGCAGCAGCCGTGGATTCTCGAGCGTCAGCCACAACACCGCGGGTGAATTGTTCACCTCGTCCAGCGCGTCGGTATAACCGCTGAGCAGAGCATGCAGTTCGAATGCACTGCCGAACAATGCCGCGGTGTCGCCTGCAGGGTCGGGGGATCGTCGAGTGGGCGCTTTGATGGTGCCGCTGATGGTGTTCATTGCAGGTCCCAGGTGTGTGCGAGGTGTTCGAGAGCCTAAGCCGACCCCGCTGACACCTGCCCGAGTAGCGCACTACTCGATTCCTGCAACCCTTGCGATCGCGCTACCGCGCCGAGTGCGAATCCGCCGACGCGACACGCTGTTGGAGCGTCGGCGGATTCACACTCGCGCCGAGAACTAGGAGTGGTAGGGCTCCGCGCTGACCAGGGTGACCTTGACGATGTTGCCATTGGGCACGGTGTAGCTGCGCGTCTCGCCTTCTTTGGCGTCGATCAGCGCGCCGCCCAGCGGCGAGTTCGGTGAGTACACCTCGAGCTTGCCGTCGTTGACGGCCTGCTCGCGGGTGCCGATCAGGAACGTCTCGGTGTCCGACTTGTCGCCGTCGTAGTAGACCTTCACCACCGAGCCGGGCAGTGCGACACCGGACTGCTTGGGCACCTCACCGACCTTGGCGTTGTTCAGCAGGTCCTGCAGCTGGCGAATGCGGGCCTCTTGCTGGCCCTGCTCTTCGCGGGCGGCGTGGTAGCCGCCGTTCTCGCGCAGATCGCCTTCCTCGCGCCGGTCGTTGATTTCGGCGGCGATGATCGGACGATTCGCGATCAATTGATCGAGCTCGGACTTGAGTCGATCGTGTGACTCCTGGGTCAACCAGGTCACCTGGGTGTCCGTCATCTCGTCGTGCTCCTTGTGGTGTCGGTTGGGCGGTGTAGCGCCGCGGCAGGCTGTCGGTCGTGCTGCCGGGCGGTCCACCACGGGTACTGCCGACCTCAGTAGTCGGGCGAACCCCCTGTGCGGCACATGGCCGCTAATGCAGCAATACACGGTCCCAGCCGGAACCGTGCATCCGGACAGCCTACCACCGTCGCCGCGACGGCCGAGGGTATTTCCGCAGTTCGCAGTTTGCTCGCCAGTGACGGGTCAGGGCGCGCGCAGATAGTCGGGCACATCGGTGCCGCAGCCGTAGATGTCGCCGACGACCGCGGGCTTGCTGGACTTCAGCACCGCCGTCACCTGCACGGTTGCCTGTGTCGACGGCGGGACCAGCACCTCGCGCCGGCCCGTCTCACTGCCGTCTTTGGCGCGCACCCGCACGATGCAATCGACCGGTCGCGACGGGTCTTTTCGGGTCACGCTGATCGTTACCGAGACGGTCTGGCCGTCGATCAACCGGTAGCCGGCCAGCGTCCCTTCGACGTTACCGCGGCCCAGCCGCTGGTAAGCGATCAGCGCGAGCGCCACGCCGGCCGCGACAGCCACGATCGACAGCGCGATGAACCAGCGCCGCGACGGCCGTAAACCGTGGCGGCGTCCGTAGCGGGATTGCGGCGGGGCCGGGGAGCGTTCAGTCATGGTGTCTTGGGGTCGACGCCGGGGGTTTCGGAGGACCCGGCGTCCAGGATGGAACTATTAGACCTGGAACTATAAGCGCGGAAGACAGCACACAGTCAGGGAGCACGTGAGCGAACTGCGGTTGATGGCGGTGCACGCCCACCCGGACGACGAGTCCAGCAAGGGCGCTGCCACCCTTGCCCGTTACGCGGACGAGGGATACCGCGTGCTGGTGGTCACCCTGACCGGGGGCGAGCGCGGCGACATCCTCAACCCGGCGATGGACCTGCCGGAAATACACGGACGCATCGCCGACATCCGCCGCGACGAGATGGCTAAGGCGGCCGAGATCCTCGGCGTCGAACACACCTGGCTCGGCTTCGTCGATTCCGGCCTGCCGCAGGGCGATCCACCACCTCCGCTGCCGGACGACTGCTTCGCGCTGGCGCCGTTGGAGGTGTCCACCGAGGCGCTGGTCCGCGTGGTGCGCGAATTCCGGCCGCACGTGATGACCACCTACGACGAGAACGGCGGCTACCCGCACCCCGATCACATTCGCTGCCACCAGGTTTCGGTGGCCGCCTACGAGGCCGCCGGTGACTATCGGCGCTTCCCGGAGGCGGGCCCGGCGTGGTCGGTGGCCAAGCTCTACTACAACCACGGATTCCTGCGACAGCGGATGCAGAAGCTGCAGGACGAGTTCGCCAAGCGCGGCCAGACCGGGCCGTTCGAGAAGTGGCTCAAACACTGGGATCCCGCGCACGACGTCCACGCCGACCGGGTGACGACGCGCGTCGAGTGCTCGGCGTACTTCAGCCAGCGGGACGACGCGCTGCGCGCGCACGCCACCCAGATCGACCCCAAGGGTGATTTCTTCGCCGCGCCGATCTCCTGGCAGCAGGAGCTGTGGCCGACCGAGGAATTCGAGCTAGCCCGCTCCCGTGTTCCGGTCCGGCTGCCCGAGACCGATCTGTTCGCCGGAATCGAGGACGAGTTGTGACGCATCTACACCTTGCCGCGTTGGCCCTGCTGGCCGAGGACGGGCCACACAACAGCGGACCGGACTTCGGGAAGGCCAGCCCGTTCGGCCTGCTGGTCGTGGTGCTGCTGCTGATCGCCGTGGTGTTTCTGGTGCGCTCGATGAACCGGCACCTGAAGAAGCTGCCGGAGTCCTTCGACCCGCAACACCCCGAGCCCGATCAGGCCGTCGACGACGGCACGATCGACACACCGCCGCATGAATCCAGCTGAAACCGCCGGGGGTAACCAGCTGGCCGGGGCCGCCAGCCCCTACCTTCGCCAGCACGCCGACAATCCGGTGCACTGGCGACAATGGTCGCCGGCCGCGTTGGCCGAGGCCGCGGAACGCGATGTGCCCGTGCTGCTTTCGATCGGCTACGCGGCCTGCCACTGGTGCCACGTGATGGCCCACGAGTCATTCGAGGACGACGAGGTGGCCGCGGCGATGAATGCCGGCTTCGTCTGTATCAAGGTGGACCGCGAGGAGCGGCCCGACATCGACGCGGTCTACATGAACGCCACCATCGCGCTCACTGGGCAGGGTGGCTGGCCCATGACCTGCTTCCTGACGCCCGACGGGCGGCCGTTCTTCTGCGGCACCTACTATCCCAAAGCCGGTTTCCTGCAGCTACTTTCGGCGGTGTCGGAGACGTGGCGCGACCGTCGCGACGAGGTCGAGCAGGCGTCCGACCAGATCGCGACCGAATTACGGTCGACGTCCTCCGGCCTGCCGGGTGGGGGGCCACAGGTCGACCCGGCGCTCTGTGACCACGCGGTCGCGACGGTGTTGCGCGAGGAGGACACCACGCACGGCGGGTTCGGTGGGGCGCCGAAATTCCCGCCGTCGGCCTTGCTCGAGGCGCTGCTTCGGCACTGGGAGCGGACCGGCTCGCCGGCGGCCCTGGCCGCGGTCCAGCGCGCCGGGACGGCGATGGCCCGCGGCGGAATGTATGACCAACTGGCCGGTGGGTTCGCCCGCTACAGCGTCGACGATGCTTGGGTGGTACCGCATTTCGAGAAGATGCTGTACGACAACGCCCTGCTGTTGCGGGTCTACGCGCACTGGGCGCGACGGACCGCCGACCCGTTGGCGCGCCGCGTGACCGCCGAGACAGCGCGGTTCCTGCTCGACGAACTGCGCGACACCAACGGCATGTTCACCTCGTCGTTGGACGCCGACGCCGCCGGCCGCGAGGGCTCGACCTACGTCTGGACGCCCGCCCAGCTCGTCGAGGTGCTCGGCGACGACGACGGGCGTTGGGCCGCTTCGGTTTTCGCTGTCACCGAGGCCGGCACGTTCGAAGGCGGGGCGTCGGTGCTGCAGCGGCCCGTCGACCCCGACGATCCCGACCGGCTCGAGCGCGTCCGCTCCGCGCTGGTGTCCGCCCGGTCGACCCGGCCGCAGCCGCCCCGCGACGACAAGGTCGTCACCGGCTGGAACGGCCTGGCGATCACCGCGCTGGTCGAAGCCGGCGTGGCGCTGGCCGCGCCCGAATTGGCCGGTGCCGCAGCCGATTGCGCGAAGGCGTTGCTGCGCCTGCATCTGGTTGACGGGCGACTGCGTCGGGCCAGCCTCGGCGGCCAGGTCGGCGAAAGCGAGGCAATTCTTGAGGACCACGCGATGCTGGTCACCGGTCTGCTCGCGCTCTATCAGCTGACGCCGCACCCCGCCTGGCTCTCCGCCGCCACCGCGCTGCTCGATATCGCGATGGCGCACTTTGCCGATCGCGAGCGGCCGGGTCGCTGGTTCGACAGCGCCGACGACGCCGAGCGACTGGTGCTGCGGCCCGCCGATCCGTACGACAGCGCGACTCCGTCGGGCGCGTCGGCGATTGCCGAGGCGTTGCTCACCGCGGCGCACCTGACCGGTGCGGCGCGCTACCTGCGAGCGGTCGATCCCACGCTGCAGGCGCACACCGTGCTGCTGGCCCGCGCGCCGCGCTCGGCCGGCCACTGGCTGGCCGTCGCGGAGGCCGCCGTGCGCGGGCCGTTGCAGATCGCGGTGGCCTGCGCGGGCCCGGACTCGCGGTTGCTGGCCGACGCCCGCCGGATCGCGCCCGGCGGCGCGATCGTGGTCGGCGGCGCGCTGGATTCGTCGCCGCTGCTGGCCGGCCGCGACCGGATCGGCGGCGCCGACGCGGCCTACGTGTGCCGCGGCCGGGTCTGCGATCTTCCCGTCACGCGCGCGGAGGAACTGGCCGCCGCTCTGGCCCGGTGACGGTGCGGGTCATCAGGCCTGGCGCGGTAGCCTCCCACCCATGCCGAGTGCCGAACAGATCACCGCCGTCGTCAACCGCTACATCAGCCTGGTCGCCAAGGGCACCGCGGACGATCTGGTCGAGTTGTACGCCGACGACGCGACCGTCGAGGATCCGGTCGGTGCCGAGGTGCACATCGGCAAGCAAGCGATCCACGGCTTCTACGCCGCGGTGGAAAACGTGCAGCGGGAATGCGAGCTGGTGACGCTGCGGGTGGCCGGAAACGAGGCGGCGTTCCACTTCACGCTGACCGTCACGGCCGGCGACACCAAGATGGTCATCGAGCCGATCGACGTGATGGTGTTCGACAGCGAAGGCAAGATCAGGTCGATGAAGGCCTACTGGTCGCCCGAGAGTGTCACCCAGCTGTAGCAGGCCGTGAAGCGGCCTGAGGGGGAGGCGCGCAATCCAATCGAGTCAGAAAACCGCGAACCAGATCGCGATGTAGTGGCAGATGGCGACGATCGCGGTGCAGGCGTGGAAGAACTCGTGATAGCCGAACGTGGTCGGCCACGGGTCGGGCCAGTGCAACGCATACATGATTCCGCCGATGCTGTACAGCAGGCCTCCGACGGCCAGCAGCACCATCGCCGCGACTCCGGCGTTGTGCAGGATGATCGCGATGTAGAACGCCGAGACCCAGCCCAGGACCAGATACAGCGGAACACCCACCCAGCGCGGCGCGGTAGGCCAGCACATCTTGAGCAGCACCCCGGCCAGGGCGCCACCCCACACCATCCAGAGCACCAGCACGCCCGAGTCGTGCGGCATGGCCAGCACCGCGAACGGCGTATAGGTGCCGGCGATCAGCACGAAGATCA
>Ga0134128_10010867_pt1 | contig 10898 bp, 9 predicted proteins | sample KB31754_FD_96462 | JGI IMG/M metagenome (GOLD analysis project Ga0134128, IMG submission 96462) | Terrestrial soil microbial communities with excess Nitrogen fertilizer from Kellogg Biological Station, Michigan, USA - KB3-175-4 | ecosystem: Environmental > Terrestrial > Soil > Unclassified ...
ATCTCAAGAGCATCTTCCACTTCGATGCCCAGGTAACGTACCGTGCTTTCTAGCTTGGTATGTCCCAGGAGCAGTTGCACGGCACGTAGGTTCTTCGTGCGTCGGTAGATCAAGGTAGCCTTTGTACGGCGCATGGTGTGCGTACCGTACGCAGCAACGTCCAAGCCGATTCCCGCGATCCACTCATTGACGATTCGTGCGTATTGCCGGGTCGAAAGGTGGTCCGAGTTGTGGATCCGGCTCGGAAACAGATAGGCGTTGGATTGAAGCTGAGCCTCTTTGATCCAAACGGAAATGGCATCTCGCGTCGGTGTGGTGATTTCAAACTGAACCGGGCGCTGCGTCTTCTGTTGAAGGACGATGGTGCGAGAGGAAATGTGATCCGCCGAACCGACATCGCGCACCCGTAGCCTGACCAGGTCACACGCCCTCAGCTTGCTGTCGATCGCCAGATCGAACAATGCAAGATCCCGAACCTTCCTTGCCAGCTGAAGGCGGATCCGAATCGCCCAGATGTCGCGGAGCCTGAGCGGGGCCTTTTGCCCTGTGAGTTTGCCCTTGTTCCAGGGTTCGCGGCGTTGGATGGATACATCGATCGTATTCATAGTGGACTCCTACCAAGGTGGTGGAGCCTGCCAGCGTGCGCCGATATCTCGAATGGGCAATGTTCGACCCGAAGCGGACCTCTCGAATGCAACCATAGACTTCATTCAGTAAAGGCGTCGACGGTGTCTATACGCGCGAAAGCTGCGAGTTACGTGGAAACTTTGCCTCACGGCACTGAGCTGGCTTCCGTTTTTACAGAAGATCCGGTACGAGCAGGCGGTCCTGACCTTCCTCCGGGCGGCCAGTTGGCAAGTCCAGCGCATACCGTATGCTTGGGTCTGTAGCGCGTACACGTGACGCAATGACAGGGAGGAAGGGGGCTGTGAGCGAGTATGAAGCGATAGCCGCGAATGACGCTTTGGGGCGCCAGGTGGGGGAGCTGGTAGGCCTGCTGCGAGCGGGCCTGCGGGAACCGCGGTACCCAACGTTCGAGTCGCTGAGGAAGGATCCGGTTGAGCCGGCATTGGATCTTGAGCATATTCCGCCGGAGCTCGCCGAGCCTCGGCTGCAAGAATTTGAGCCGAGAGCCCCGTGGACGATCCTTCGCTGGATCCCACTCGTCCAAACGTGGCACGAGCGCAAACAGGCCGAGGCTTACGAGAGGTTCGACGAGGCCTGCCGGCAACGCGAACAGAACAACCGCGAGCGCCAAGTGATGCTCGAAAGGGCGAGGTCCGACCACGCTGCTGCAATTGAGCAAGCCCATCGGGAGGCTGAAGATCACAACCAATTCCTGCTCCGTGCCCAAGAATACCTGCGCCAGGGTGCCCTGCCTTCTGCGACAGTCATTATGCCAATGTGCTTTCGACGCAGAAGTACCCGGAAGGCTTCGATCTCACCTACAAGGCCGCCTATGCGAAGGAGTCGCGTCAGGTGATCGTGGAAGTCGAACTTCCGCCGATGCAAGCGATCATCCCGGCGGTGAAAGCTTACAAGTACGTCAAACGATCCGACACCGTTACCCAAACACTGCAGCCGGAAAGGGAGCGCAAGGCGCTCTACTCGCAGGTCATCGCACAGGTGGTCTTGCGGTCCCTCTCCCGTCTATTCACGGCCGACTACATAGGCGTCGTGGACTCGGTGGTTCTCAGCGGTTTCGTCGAGGCGATCAATCCCGGTACCGGGCGAAGCGCGCGAAGCTGCATCATTTCCGTCCGAACGACGCTAGATGCGTTCACCGAGATCGACTTACTGCTGGCCGATCCCGTGGCGGCTCTACAGACGCTCAAGGCTTCATTCTCGCGGGACCCGGCGGAGATGGCACCGGTGCGCCCGATCCTCGAGTTCAGCATGATTGACCCCCGTTTCATCAACGAGGGGCAGGTGCTGGCTGGGCTGGATCAGCGCACAAATCTGATGGATCTCACTCCCAGCGAATTCGAATCGCTAATCACGAACCTCTTCACAAAAATGGGGCTGGAGACGCGGCAGACGCAAGCATCGCGCGACGGTGGAGTAGATTGCGTTGCCTACGATCCCCGCCCGATCTTTGGCGGCAAAGTGGTGATTCAAGCGAAACGATACAAGGACACCGTTGGTGTCAGCGCGGTGCGCGATCTTTTCGGCACCATGCAGAACGAGGGAGCCTCAAAGGGGATCCTGGTCACGACGAGCGGCTATGGGAAGGCAGCGTTCGACTTTGCCGCCGGCAAGCCGCTTGAACTATTGGACGGTGCAAATCTGCTGGCGCTGCTGCTGGACTACGCCGAACTCGATGCTCGCATAGTGAGGCCTACCTGACCCGGGGTCGAGCGAGTTAGAACGTCCGCTTCTGGCCGGTCAGCGCCCGTTGGTCGCCGTTCCCCAATTCGTCGGCTGACGAGTGCTCCTCGATGGTCGCAGTACGACCCAAAGCAGACATAAGGCCGGATATCGGCGTTCGAGCGCTCCGGGATTCCAATCACCTGATCCTGCCATCGCGCGCGGCGCAGCTCCCCTTGGACATGCAGCGAATCAGTGCAGATATGAAGCGCATCAGCGCAAGCACCATCACCACGGCGACGATAGCGCCGGATTTCGACAGAATCATGCGGCCACCATGCGTCTGGTACCAAGCCAAGGCGACCAGGGCACACGCGGCGGCAAGACTGACAAGAATGGATGTGATGCGGGCGTTCGACATGTTTCTTCCAAGAGTAGGTGCCGGATCGACCTGGGTTGGTCTCAGCCGTCGGAACCAAAGTCGCGGCCACGTGGGATTTCTTACAGACTTTCTTCCAATGACTTCAGTTTCCCGGTGAGCTCCAGGAGTTGGCGCCGTCTGGCGCGAGCCAGCGCGAAACCCGCAATGATCATGGTCACCAGAGCTATCAGGCCGATGATCATTTGCATCTGCGCCAGACCGGGTTGGACGATGTGCCCACCTGGCGCCGCCCCTGGTGCCATAACCCTCATCAGAACCGCACCCGTCACTGCGCCCAGGGGTGTCCCCAGATAAAGACAGCGCGCCTGGAAGAGTCCCCGCTTTGCCCGGGCGATCATGCGCTTCAGAAGGCTGACCGTATCGAGGTCGAGCGGATCGACGGCGCGGCAGCGCGCGCGCTGATATCCGAGCGCACCGGCTACGAAGGCAATCCACAGCGCGCTGATGAGCCCGTGGGTACCGGCCCGCCCGGTGGCGTCCTCGAAAACCAAAAACAATGCAATGCCACAGAGAATGATGATGAGGATTCGGCTGTGCCACCGCTGCGATTTCTGCAACCGCTGCAGGTCCTGCAAGAGCTGCCCGGTGTCCGGTTTGGGCGTGGATTGCCAAAGCGTGGCGAAAGGATCGGTTTGCGATGGCTCGTTCATGTCTTGGCTCCGAAGTTCAATCGGATGAAAGTTTTGGCGCGATGCAACCGCACGGACGTGTTGCTTTCGCTGATGCCTAGGATCGTCGCGATGTCCTTGATCGGTATCTCCTCGAGATAGAGACCGGCGACCGCCTTTAGAGGCTCTGGCAATTGACGTATCACCTCGGTCAGGCGGGCCAGTTGCCGGGCACGATCGGTGGCCTCGTCGACGGGCATGGACATATCCGGAACGCCGTCACTCAGGGGTTCATCCTTGCGCACCAGTGCGCGGCGCACATGCGTGACACAAATGTTCTGGGTGATGCGGGCGATATAGGGTTTGAGCATCGACGGATTGTTCAGGCGAGGCAGCGCCTGCCAGGCCGCCAGCCAGACTTCCTGCACGAGATCGTCGATCCGGTCGGGCTGGCGCTCATAGACCGTCGCAATGCGGCGGACCATGCCGGCGTGCTTATCGACGATCTCTTCGAGGCTCAACACGGCGTTGGTATCCCATCCCTTTGGGGGCCTTAGTCGCTTGAGCCGAGATCTTCTTACAAGGCAGACAACAAAAAAAACCGTGGCCCGTGCTGTAAGACCCGTGTCCGGGCCTCGACTACAAGTCTGACGCCAATCCGGCGTTCTTGCAGAGGGGCATGACTTTGAATACGCATGGGACGAAACGATCGGTGGCGAAACGCCTGTTTGCCGTCGGGAGCCTGTTGGCTCTGGCTGTCGGCGCGGTCTCGGCCGAAGACGCAGCAGGTGATTGGGGCGGCCTCCTGGCTGGCCAGTACCACATCGTGGCGCACGTAGCCAAAGATGGAACAGGCCACTACAAGGCGACGCTCGAAAGTCCCGATCAGGGAAGCGTCGTTCTACCCGTCGCTGATGTCGTGACCGATTCCGACCATTTGAGTTTCACCCTCCCAAAGTTCAGTGCCACCTATACGGGACACTGGGACGCCGGCAAAAAGGGTTGGGTCGGGACCTGGACGCAGGGCGCCACCATGCCGCTCTTGCTGACCCGGATGACTGGCCAGACGTCGGATGCCGCGCCTCCGAAGCGTCCACAAGAAGAAGCCATTGCCACCGGCGCTCGCCCTTACCGGCAGCAGGAAGTCACCTTCGACAATGCATCGACGGGGATAAGGCTGGCCGGTACGCTCAGCGTGCCCGACGGTACCGGTCCCTTTCCAGCCGTCGTGCTGATCGGCGGCACCGGACCCGGAACGCGTGACGAAAATAGTTTCGGCCACAAACTGTTCGTTGTCCTCACCGACGCCCTCGCTCGCCGCGGCATAGCCGTGTTGCGCTACGACAAACGAGGCGTTGGCGGATCGGGAGGTGACTTTGCCACGGCGACGATCCCCGACTTTGCCTCCGATGCCGAAGCGGCCATGACTTTCCTCATGTCACGCCCCGAGATCAAGACGAACCATATTGGGCTTATCGGCCACTCGGAGGGAGGCGCCATCGCCCCCATGATCGCCGTTCGCAATCCGGCAGCTCGATTCGCCGTACTCATGGCCGGCCCGGGTATGCGCATCGGCCGGCTTTTGAACGTCCAGGACGCCCGGATTGCCAGGGCATCCGGCGTTCCCGAGGAGAAAATTGCAAAGCGAAGCGCCTTTTTCAACAAGCTCTATGCCGATCTTTCGACCGCGACCAGCAACCCGGTAGCGTTGTCAGTGGCCAAGGCGGACATTGCGCAGGGAGTCACCGACAACCTCATCCGACCTGAAAATGCGGACGCGCTCGCCCATCAGGTCACCAGCCCCTGGGCGCGGCAGGCCTTCAACTACGACCCCATCCCGACTCTTCGCGCCCTCCGGACACCGGTCCTTGTCCTCGATGGCAGCCGCGATCTCTACGTACCGCCCGAAGACAACCTGCGTGCCATCAAGGCGGCCCTGAAGGGCAATCCGGGTGCGACGATTGTCGAACTTCCGGACATCAACCACATGTTTCAGACGGCCAAAATCGGGACGCCAGCGGAATCCGCCAGCATCGAGGAGACCATGTCACCGGTTGCCCTGAAGGTGATTGCCGATTGGGTGGTGGTGCACGGCTCTTGACGACAAGGGGGGCCTTCAGTGAGATCGATTCTCACTGAAGGCCCTGGCAAGCGGGCGCTTTGCTCACCGTACAAACGTCGGACTGGCGGATCAGCAAAGGCATGGTGTCCGCTTCCGACCCAGGCTGTGTGAAAACGCTTTTGCGGATCACGTGGAACAGTTTCCCGGCGCGGGACGTCTATATCGCAATCTCCGGGGATCAATGCGGGCCTCGCGATGTTTGCCATCGGATCTGCAATTCGATCAGAAAGTGGCGCAAAGGGGATGAGGATCTCGCGGAAGTTGCCTGGAAGGATGGCAAATAACTCGGGAAGGCTTTGATAAGCTGTTTGAGGTCGTATTCGGGGTCAAGCTCCCGGCATCCGTTCGTGACAAGATCAAGCGTGCAGAGGGTGTGCGCGACAAGGTTATCCATGGCAAGAAGACAACGGCTGCGGACATCAGAGATTCCCTGGTCGATGCCATTGCCTTCGCAGAGCGGTTGAACGCGGAATTGAAGAGGCTTGCCGGCGTTGAGCCATGCGCGAGCATCAAAGGCTTCAAGGGGAGAGGACAGACACACGATAAGAAGACCTCTCGCTGGATTCTCAAGGGGATGGGGTTTGCGTTCTGATTGTTCTTGTCTGCTGGCCTCCGCTTCCAACCCCACTCGGAACGCCCGTTCCTAGCCGCTCAGCGGCCCTGCTGCGTAGTGGTCGCGATGCGACCCGAAACAGACCACGACCGGCAGCTTTCGGGACAACCCTGGTGCCATTCGGTGCGCACCAGTATCGCCTCATCGTCGACCCCCGGCCCGCCGAGTTGCCGTGTGGTTGCCGACCAATGCGTTGGAACTGCTTGGGGTCAGGATGCACCGGCCTTGCGCTGCATTGCGGCGCGACAATCACGACCGCTAAGATACCGGAAGCGCCCGGCACGCCACGAGGCAATGCGCGCGCTGCAAGGGGCAAGGGTGGCCAACTTCTCGCGGTTTCAGGAACTCAAGCGTCGCAACGTGCCGCGTGCGGGCGTCTTGTATGCCGGCGTGGTTTGGGCGCTGGCGCAGGGCATCGCGCAACTGGGTTCCTTCGTCGGCCTGCCGGATTGGGCGGTGCGTTGGTTCATCATGGTCGCGGTGATCGGCTTCCCGTTCTGGCTCGCGTTCGCGTGGTTCTACGAGTTCACCCCGAGTGGCCTCAAGCGTGAGAGCGAGATCGACCCGGGCGATTCCGTCGCGCATTCCACCGGGCGCAAGCTGGATTTCTGGATCATCGGCGTACTCGTCGTTGCGGTGGTGTTGCTGCTGACCAACCAATTCGTCCTGCATCACGGTGTCAACGAGCAAGCCGGGATCGTCGCACCGCCAAACTCCATCGCCGTGCTGCCGTTCACCAACATGTCGGACGACAGAAAGCAGGACTATTTTGCCGAAGGGATCTCCGAGGATCTGCTCAACCTGCTGACTGAGGTGCAGCCGCTGCAGGTGGCCGCGCGGACCTCGTCGTTCGCGTTCAAGGGCAAGGGCCTGGGCATTCCCGAGATCGCGGCGGAGCTGCACGTGGCCAATGTGCTGGAAGGCTCGGTACGCAAGGCCGGCGACGAGGTGCGCATCACCGCGCAACTGGTGCGTGCCTCCGACGGTTACCAGATCTGGTCGCACAGCTACGACCGCCAGCTGACCGACATCTTCGCGATCCAGGACGGCATTGCCTCGGACGTGGTCAAGAATCTCCAGATCAAGCTGCTGGGCGCGGTCCCGACGGTGCGCGCCACCGATCCCAAGGCCTATGCGCTGTACCTGCAGGCCCGTCAGCTGGGCAACCAGTCCACGGCCGATGCCTTCAAGTCCTCCGATGCGCTGTTGCAGCAGGCGATCGCAATCGATCCACACTATGCGCCGGCGTGGGTCGCCCTGGCCCGCAACTTCACCAACGAGGCGGCCACTGGCATGCTTCCAAATGACCAAGGTCTGCGGCAAGCACGCGAGGCAGCCGAGAAGGCGCTGGCGATCGACCCGGACAACGCGCCGGCGCAGGGGCTGCTCGGCACTATCGCGTTGGACCAGAACGACCTGCCCGGTGCGGCGCGGCACTTCGAGCGTGCGTTGGCGCTGGATCCGACCGATCTCGGTGCCCTGGGCAACAGCTCTGGGCTGCTGCAAGCCCTCGGCCGTCGGTCGCAAGCGATCGCGGTCGACGAATATGAGGTCGCGCGTGATCCAGTCAACCCGAGGGCTCTGGTCATCATGGGCACGGATTATGTCTTTGCCGGCCGTTACGACGACGCCATCGGGAAGTTTCGCACGGCGCTGAGCATGAGCCCGGGCTTCGGCGGCGCGCACTTCTATCTTGGCGACGCACTCCTGCTCAACGGCGACGCCCCGGCAGCGCTGGCAGCCATGCAAGGCGAGACGGTCGAGGAGTTGCGCTTGGTCGGACGGGCATTGGTCTACCACGCTCTGGGGAAGAAAGCGCCTGCCGACTCCGCTCTGACGGCGTTGATCGCCAAGTACGCGAAGGACCATCCGTATGACATCGCCTCGGTCTATGCCTACCGTGGCGAGGTCGACCCGGCGTTTGCGTGGCTGGCCAAGGCAATGCAGGCCGACGATGGAAATCTGCCGTTTACGCAGACAGACCCGCTGTTGATCACGTTGCGCGCCGATCCGCGCTGGCTACCGTTCCTGCGCAAGATCGGCCACGCGCCCGAGCAACTGGCAAAAATTCCGTTCACGGTGACGCTGCCGCGCGCGGCCGGTCCGGCGGGTGTGACATCGGGTGCCCCAGTCACGTCGGCGCCTTCCCCAGCGAAGACGGCGTCGACGGACCAGCTGTAAACTCGGGGCTTGCATCAGCGCCGAGTCCGCTCGCCACGCAAGATCGCTGTTCGCGATGCGTGCGCCCACGATGTTGCGGTACCAACCGGAGCTCGCAGGCTGCCTGCAGCGCAAGGTGACGTTTTCGAATGCCTGCTTTGCGACGCGTAGTTACGGTACCTGACCGTACCTTCCTGGCCGGTCGGCGACCATGAGCTGATGTTCGCCGCGTCGTCGGCTGGTGAGTGTTGCTGATGGTTGCAGACCTTGGAGCAAGTCCCTCTGCCGGGGTGCAACTGACGTTGCGTTTCATCGTCGAAACCGCCACAGGTTGCTCAGCTGTAAACGGAACCAAGGGTGTCGAAAGCGGCGTGAAACACAGCCGGGATGGCTACATTGCGCATCCTCAAGAGCAGCCAGCCCATCGCGTATCCGAAGGCCACCTGGGACGCCACCATTGCGGAAATGGTGTACGCCAGATGGCCATCCGTCGCCTTGTAGTCATAGCGGAAGTGCCAGGCTCCGAACAGCACGGCCTGCACCAGATTCGCCCAGTCATCGCGGATGAACTTGCGCATGCGGGTCAGCAGCAAACCCCGCCACAGGAACTCTTCGCTGATCCCGTTCTGGAAAAAATTCTGGGTGAACAAGCTCAGGATGAACCACGCCGACTTGTGCATTCGAATGACCACGCACGCGGCATAGCCGAGTGCGGCAAATGGCAATATGCACCAGGCAACGGCGACGCGCAGCGATGAAGGAGGAAAGGGCCCAGCCCGATCTGTCCGAGGCGCGCACCGAGCATCAGCACCAGGATTCCGGGGATGAGTGCGTAGTGACCGAAGTTGGCCGCACCCAGCGACCCTGCCGGAGTGTGCTTTCCAATTCGGGAAAAAATGCTCGTGAGCGTGCTCCAGCCGGAAATTCCGCGGCTGGCCAGATAACCGAAACCGGTCAGCAGGATGATCGCCACGATCACGAAAAGCTGAAGGCGCACCCTTGGCGATGATTCAGTCGGGCACGGAAAGTCACCAGCGGTCCTGCGACTCAGCCGCTGAGTCGCGGCCATGAGCCCGAACAGGATCGGCGACATCACCAGGTCCTGCCACGCTTCGCTGCGCGCCTCCTTGCCGAGCGTGAACAAGACGAGCACCGCGAGAGCCCACAGGCACACAACAACGATGAAGGCTGGTGATACCAACTTGCGTTGGGTCGTGGCAATGATGGACTCAACCACTTCGATGCCTCCGGGTGAGAAGTGAAGCGACTCGTTTGACCAGTCGAGCCCGACTCCCGTGGTGGAAACTTGCCAGGTCAGGGGGACTCGGGCGGGCGCAGTCGTTCGCGGAAGTAGATCTGATTCGCCGCGAGCCGGTCAATACGACATCATTTTCCTTCCTCACCACGTCGCTGTTCCTGAAGGACCATGCCGGTTCCCCGGGGCAACTGACGGACGTGGCGATGCACAATGTGAAGGCCGGCGAGCCGCTCCTCGCGCCCTCTGTTCGGAATAGCAAACCGTGCAGCAAGCCCACGTTGAGGCATTCCGAATTGTGGTGCGAGTGAAGAAGGCTTGCGCAACGCAGAAAAGGGGCAGTCCCTGATGGTCGCTGATCGACCCATTTCAGTCGGTCGCGAACGTTCGCTTTCGGGGCGGCCGGTTGAAGGGTCGTTCAAAGCGCTCGCCGGTTTCGCGCCATGGCTGATCCCCCTGGCCGATCGCTGTTCCGCGTGCTTGCTGGCTGATGCTCTGGATGTTGTCCCAGCGCCCACGTCCACCTGATCTGCGCTGCATTGCGGCTTTCCGGCCACGACCGTTAAGATGCGGAAGTGCCCGGCACGCCACGAGGCAGTGCGCGCACGGCAAGGGGCAATGGTGGCCAACTTCTCGCTGTTCCAGGAACTCAAGCGACGCAACGTGCTGCGCGCGGGCGTGCTGTATGCCGGTGCGGTGTGGGCACTGGCGCAGGGCATCTCGCAATTGGGGCCATCGATTGGTGCGCCGGACTGGGTCACCCGCTGGTTTCTGGTCGCAGCGATCATCGGCTTCCCGTTCTGGCTCGCGTTCGCATGGTTCTACGAGTTCACCCCGAATGGGCTGAAGCGCGAGAGCGAGATCGATCCGGCCGATTCGATCGCCCATCACACCGGGCGCAAGCTCAACATCTGGATCTTCGGCGTGATGGCCGTCGCCATCGTGCTGCTGCTGACCAACACTTTCGTCCTGCACCGCGGGGTGAACGAGGTCGCTGCCGCGCCTGCGACCGCGCCGGTCATCGCACCACCCAACTCCATCGCGGTGCTGCCGTTCACCAACATGTCCTCGGACAAGCAGCAGGACTAATTTGCCGAAGGGATCTCCGAGGACCTGCTCAACCTGCTGACCGAAGTGCAGCCGCTGCAGGTGGCGGCGCGTACCTCGTCGTTCGCCTTCAAGGGCAAGGGCCTGGGCATTCCCGAGATCGCGGCGAAGCTGCACGTGGCCAACGTGCTGGAAGGCTCGGTGCGCAAGGCCGGCAACAAGGTGCGGGTCAGCGCGCAACTGGTGCGTGCGGCCGACGGTTACCAGATCTGGTCGCAAAGCTACGACCGCAAGCTCGACGACATCTTCGCGATCCAGGACGGCATCGCCGCGGACGTGGTCAA
>Ga0134128_10010869_pt1 | contig 10897 bp, 11 predicted proteins | sample KB31754_FD_96462 | JGI IMG/M metagenome (GOLD analysis project Ga0134128, IMG submission 96462) | Terrestrial soil microbial communities with excess Nitrogen fertilizer from Kellogg Biological Station, Michigan, USA - KB3-175-4 | ecosystem: Environmental > Terrestrial > Soil > Unclassified ...
GAGCTACCCTCTTGCTGCGAACGATGATCGGTCGTGATCGCCTCCGTTGCGACGGAATCGAATCATAAAACCCTTGTCCGTTCAAATTGATTGAAGCGACCGACTAGTCGATTGGCACGAGCCGTTCGTCCCACTGCGCCGCAAGGTTCTTGATCTGATCGAAATTCAGAATCGAGGGTTCACCCTGACGGACGATTGTTGTCCGCTTGCGTTCCTTGGGCAGCAACGTCATCGCGCGCAATACTGCCGCGCGCAGTTTCATCGAGCCATGATCTGTCAGGGTGACGAACTCTTCAGGGTCAAGGGCCATCGGTCCACGCCTACACTACCGGCCGGCCCGCAAGCCGGCACACGCGCCCGCATGCCCAAGTCTCCAGGTAATTCAACTTGGTTAATAATTGGTTATCACTCAAACCTCTGTCATTTTGAGTTGGCGCGCGGGTTCGCCCCGCGCGTGATAACGCGGCCCTGCGGGTCCGGATCATGCTCTAGCGCCGGTTGCCGGCGAGGCGCAGCAGCATCATGAATAGGTTGATGAAGTCGAGATAGAGCGACAACGCGCCGATGACGGCCTTGCGACCTGCCGATGTTGCATCATCGTTCCGATCGTACGCCGCCTTTATTCGCTGGGTGTCGTATGCAGTGAGACCCGCAAAGACGCCGACGCCGACGATCGAAATCAACCAGTCGAGTTGGGTCGAGCGCATGAACAGATTGACCAGGCTCGCGATGATGATGCCGATCAGACCCATGAACAGGAAGGTGCCGAATCCCGAAAGGTCGCGCCGGGTGGTGTATCCGTATAGGCTAAGCGCACCGAACGTCGCAGCCGTGATAAAGAACACGCGCGTGATCGAGGAGTTGGTGTAAATGTGGAACAGGATCGAGAGCGACACTCCGACCAGAGCCGCATATACGAAAAACAACGACCGCGCCGCGCTCACTGACAGCGTATTGATCCGCGCGCTGATGAAGAACACCAAAACCAGGGGCGCCAGGATGAACACCCACATCAGCGGACTCTGGAGCAGCGCGGGACCTGTCAACTGATAGGTCAGCCAGGCGACGACGGCGGTCAGGCCGACTCCAGCCGCCATGTGGTTGTAGACGTTCAGCATGTAGGCGCGCAGGCCTGCGTCGATAATGACGTCTGTCCTGGCAGCGCCGGAAGCGGTTGTATTTTGATCGTAGTTCGACATGTTCGCCTCCTTTTCCATTTCGCACAATATCCGCCGGTTGAGTATCGGCAAGCTTACCCGCAATCGCAGTGAAGGTGCACCTAATTTCGTCGGCTCCGAGCGCGACAAACGATATATGCCAAGATCGATCCTTCAACATATGGCCGGTCGCGCTTCGGGAGAGGACGGTGCGGCGACGTGAGTTCATCGCCCTTCTCGCCAGCGCGGCGGCAATCCCGCCGCTCGCCGCGCGTTCGGAACGCCTGCCCCAGCCCGCCCCGCAGGTTTGCATCGGCCTGCGACAAATGTCTCATCGCGCCATCCGTTTGGCCGCCGTACGTTGAGGCGCAGGCAAAGGGGGAATCCAATGACGCGTCTCCTCAAACGGCGAACCGTGATCGTCGGGTCCTTGGCCGCGATCAGTTTCGCGCGAGCGGCTCCTGCGAAGGTTTGGCGCATTGCCTTGATTACCTCCAGCCCTGGCGCTGCTATCCTCGACATCATTCGCACCTCGCTCAAGAGCGCCGGATACGAAGAGGGCAACAATCTCGTTATCGACTTTCGCGAAGCAAACGGCCACTACGACAGGTTGGCGGGTCTGGTTCATGAACTGATCGCCTTGAAGCCCGACCTGATTATCGCCGAAGCAACGCCTGCCGTCGCAGCCGCTCAAAAGGCCACCACGACCATTCCCGTCATCATGGCACCGGCTAGCGATCCCATCGGATCCGGCTTCGTCAAAAGCTTCACTCATCCCGGCGGAAACATCACCGGCGTTGCCAATATGTTTGGCGACAGCACCACAAAGACGCTGGATATCATTCGTTCAATCTTTCCGGACGCAAAGAAGATCGGAGTTTTGATTTCCAACAATCCATCCCATCCGCCTTTGCTTGAGCTCGCGCTGCGCGCGGCCGCAACACTCGGAATTTCGGCAAGCGGGTTCGTCGCCAAGAACCCGGAAGACCTGGAGAACGCGTTCGCAGAGATGAAAGCAGCCGGCTGCGAAGCGGTTTATGTTCTTGCCGATCCGCCCCGCCCCGCGTTGCCCGCAATTGCGCTCAAAGACCATCTGCCGACCATCTTTCAGGTCAGCAGCTACGTCACGATGTACGACGGGCTTATGAGCTATGGTCCCAACATACGCTCGTTCTTCACAATGGCGGCCGACTACGCGGTTCGCATCATGAAGGGCGCCGACCCAAAGGAATTGCCGGTCGAGCAGCCGACCACCTTCGATTTCATCGTCAATCTTCGAACGGCGCGGGCGATGGGTGTTACGATCCCTGAGAAGGTTTTGCTGATGGCCGATCAGGTCATTGAATAGCAAACCGCGCGGCTCCGCCCCCGCGCAGCCACGCGTCGACAGAGACAACTTACCGAATTTGATTCCGTCTCAAGCCTCGGGCCGCCGCGGCGTTGGCTCTGCATAGCGAGCCAGGAGCGTCTCGATGCGGTCTCGCCACATCGCCACGAACGCACCCGATGTCAGGCGATCGACCGACCTCCACTCGCGCTTGACCGACGGCAGCGTGTTGCCCCAGATGGCGCGCTTGCACCATCGCTCGCCCTTCGCCATGCCTTCCTGGGTCGCGCACATCGATTTCCAGGCGATCTGCTCCGGGTTGCTGACGTGTTCAAAGGCGCCTTCCCAGCCCTGCTGGTGGATCAGATAGAGATCGGCGAACGTCAGCTTCTTGTGCGTCAGTTCTTCGAACAGCGTGGCTTCCGCGATCAACTTGCTGGCGGCAGCCATGGCGTTGTCGCGCGGATTGAGGATGTCGCCCGATCCGTATTTTCTGAACTCGGACTTGCTGAGCTGGAACAGACCGACATAGGAGCCGGTGCGCTCCCTCGGATTGAAATCGGACTCAATTTTGGCGACCGCCTTCATGAATTTGGCATCGAGGCCGAACGCTTCCGCCGCGCGGTCGATCTCCTCTACCGGCGTTCCGAGCGGAACGTCGCTCAAGGCCGCCAAGGCGATCTTCGCGGGATTATCCGGCCGCGCCGTTTCGGAGTAGGCGTCATCCTTCAGATGCGGCAGCTCGGGTTCGATCAATTCGGCAGGTGCAGCCGTGGCGACTTGCTGTAAGGCGACTTCGCTCGGCCGCGCAGCGTCAAGGCTGACGTCAGGTGGCAAGATTCGCCCTTCCGGCTCCGATCCCTTCAACTCGTCAACGTCCGGGATGGAGCCAAATTCGGCCGCGACAATCGCGTTCGCCGATAATGCCGCATCCAATTTCGCCGCGACCGGCGCAGCCGGGAACGCCGCGCGGAGATTTGCGAGGATCATCGTCAGCTCCATGGCGCTGAATGCGTCTGCAACGACCGCATTCGGCGTCGCGACGCTCGGGCGTGACACCTCCATATGATGAACGGCGGCGAGCGGAATTGCGGCCAGCGCACCCACCATGCAGCCCAACTGCCAGACCTTCACTGTTCCAATCGCCCCGCCGCCGTCATTTTTTATTGGTTTCCGGCCTGAGATCGCCGGGTTGGCGTGTAAATGACTGGGTGATCGGGAAGATAATAGGGCGCACATGTGGCGCCGGCGCGGTCAGCCTCGGCCGCCTTGCCATGATCGCCAGCATGGAAGTGGGTCCGGAACGGGGGTCTGTGACCCGTTGGCAGCGGGCCATTTCCGACCACCCAAAGGGGGATGGTCTTGCGGGTCTTTCACCGGTCGTTAGGAGTTAGGCCGCGCTGATTTGCTCGATTCCGATTCGTTCCTCGAGAACGGAATGGAGTCAAAGAGCGAACTCCTGCGTACAATCACCACAGGATTCAGCGCGCGGCGTTGTAAACATCGCGCAGGACGCTCGTCTCGAGCTCCAGGTCCTCCAGTCGATACTTGACGACGTCGCCGATGCTGATGATGCCGACCAGCTTGCCGCTGCGCAGTACCGGCATGTGGCGCACGCGATGGTGCGTCATCAGGTTCATCACCCGATTGACACTCTCGTCGGGTGACACGGTCGTCACGCCGTATTGCATGACTTCCTTCACAAGCATCGACCCGGCTGCCTCGCCATAGCGAGAAAATGCATGAACAATTTCGCGTTCGGAGATGAGACCGATAATAGCGTCCTGGTTCGTCACGACGAGGGCACCAATATTCTTTGCGCGGAGCCAGTCTGCCGCCCTCTTGATGCTGACATCGGGAGCTATTGTGGTGACGTCGCTACCCTTCCGCCTCAGAATGCTTTCGATGGTCATCGTCTCCTCCCATCGTGGCTTGGCCGCTTATCGCGCGGACGCTACCGCCATCCATGGCGCAAACCTTACCGCTTCTGCCGGTCGGCGGAAGGATTGAAGTTCCGGAGCGCCAGTCAATTGTGCGTCACTGCAAATTTGGGGCGGGTTCCGCTCCAGGTCGGAGTATACCGTCAGCAATTCCCTCCCTCTTGTCCGCCAAATTCAGCGTGATGTGCAGCGCCCAATGCTGCTGCGTCGTAACCTCGCTCGGAGCGCCGTGGGCAGATCGATCGCCTGCCGGTTCATCGGAAAGAGCGAGATTGCGCGCAGGTTCGTTGTGCGGCAGAGGAGCGTCACGATACGGTCGAAAGCGGGCAGCGGCGCCTTTGCGGTCCACCGCCCGCGCTCGATCTCCTCAATCCCTAATACGGATATTGGCCAGGGCAAACGTAATTGCCGTAGCTGTCATAGTAGCAACTATTGTTGTAGTAGGCCGCGCCAGCCGCCGCGGCGCCGACGGCTGCCGCGCCATAGGCTCCGCGATAAGCACCGCGACGTGCCGCAGTCCGGTAGGCCCCTCGGCGCACCGCCGTGCGTGCAACGGGGCGACCCGGAATGGGCCGGTACCCGTATCCACGGCCAGCAACCCCATATGCGCCGCCCCGCACATGGGCGGCACGTGCGCCACCGCCGGCATGCATGCCGCCATGATATCCGCCACCCCGGAAACCACCGCCGCCCCCCCGGCGGGCAAACGCCTCATCCGGAACCAGACTGGCAGTAACGAGAACGATCGCTGCCACGGCAGCTAGAACATATCGAAGCATGGCTCCCTCTCCTATTCATCATCGTCATCTTCGGATTGGACATGACGTTCGATCGTGTCGCGTATTCCACGCGCGGCCACGACCGTGACGAATGCCATCCTCTTCCTCTGGTCGTCACTCAGCGTCTTGAAGAGTGGCTCCCACGCATCGGCGACCTTCTTGAGGTCGGCGGCACGTTGACTCAGTCTCTCCGCCCGGCGTTGCATGAGTTCGATCGGATTGTGCTCGTGAAGCGCGTCCATCGGGCCGTTGTCGCGCAGTTCCGCCACCCGTTCCCATCTCGCTTGCCGGTTCTTCGCTCTGGCCCGGATGGCATCCTCCACCGCGGGCCAGTATTTTTCCTGGTCGGGTGTCAGCTGCAAGGCGGCCTTGATCATCGCCACACGGGCATCGGTCAAACTCTTGAGGTCGTCGGCCGTCGGATGCGTCATTCCCACCGTGTTGGAAGAGGTTTCCGTTTCTGCCGCGTAGGCCAGAGGTGATGTCGTGATGAGAACTGCCGTCGCTGCAAGGGCCATTTTCTTGATCATCATCGCAAGCTCCTCGAAATCTCGCGTCATTACCCCGCCGCAGAGGATGACAATCGCGGCCAGAGCGTTGGCTTGATTCAAATCAAGATGACCTTCACTCGCCCGTGAGTTCTGCCCGCGGCCGTGTCGAAGGTGTCCACGTTGGAGTGCGGAACCGGAGAGGTGCGCGGAAGGCGGTCGGAGGGCCTCAGCGAAGGTCCAGATGATGCGGACCGCGTCGCTGCGAAATCTATGCGGCCATCAGCACGTGGATGTCGCGATCCTCGTCCAGTCCCGCGATATTGCGCTGGAGCGCGCCGGCTCGTTCGGCGCCAATGACCGGATCAGCGAGGCTGTGAAACTTGGCGGCGAGGCGCCCGCCCTGCCGGTCCAGATCCCGATCCGGAATAGCAACATCGAACCTCGCCTCGGCAGTTTGGCCGCCGACGGTCTTGATCATGACCTGGGCATCCCGCCCCGCGCTGCGATCGCCGTGCACCGCCACCCGCTCGCGAACCACGCAGAGCGTCGCATCACAGGCGTTCTCGTCTGAATAGGTCTGGATCGCTGCGGTATCCTTGCCGCAGGCCGCAAGCGCCGCGGTGTGGCGCAGGCTGAACTTGGTTTCGAGGCCGCTCCGCGGCGAGGCAATGTTGCATACCGACAGATGTCCCGGCGCGACGTGGAGGTCGATGCTTGCCAGATCAGGACCGCTGAAAGCCAACTGCCGGCGCAACAGCTTGATCGCCTCGATGCTGGAATGGGTGAGATAGCAGGCGGCGTGATATTTGAAGAGCGTCCCCACGATGAGGCTGCCCGGAGGCGCCAGCGGCATGTCGGCCGATGGATCGGCATCGCTCTGCGTCGCGATGAACCCCTGCGCTACCTCGAGCACGCTCGTGTTGGCTGTGAATCCGCGCGCAGCAAGGCGTGCGGCCAGCACACCGTTGGCCGCGGCGCGACCGGCATGGAAGGGTTTTGCCATGGTGCCGAACATCGATTTCAGACCGGCGGCCTGGGTGCCGGCAAGACCAAGCGCCGTCGCCATCTGCTCTTCATCGAGATCGAGCAGGAGCCCGGCCGCCGCGGCCGCGCCGAACGAGCCGACAGTGGCGGTCGAGTGAAAGCCACGCTCATAGTGCGAGCGCATTACTATGGAGCCGACGAAGGCGGCCGCCTCATACCCAGCGATGAAGGCACGCAGCACGTCGATTCCCGAACGGCCGGTTGTTTCGGCGATCGCCAGCACCGCCGGCAGTATTGCGGCGGTCGGGTGACCGATCAGCGGATGAACGTCGTCGTAGTCGAGCGCGTGCGAGGTCGCGCCGTTGATCAAGGCGGCGTCGACCGGCGAGCAGCGGAGATTGAACCCGATGATCGACGCGGATCCCCGCGAAGAGGCTGCCATCTCCTCACGCAGAATGCGGGCCACCGGCTCGTTGGAGCCAGCAAGCGTCACACCGTACCAATCCAGAATGCATTGCTTGGCCACCGTCAGCGCCGCCCGATCGAGCTCGGCGGCACGGTAGCCAACGATATGACGGGCCAGCTTCGCGGTGAGGTTCGGCATGTTCGCTCCCGTGATTCTTGTTATGGTAGAGTCAAGCTTCAGAGCGGCGCCAAATTAGGCCGGCTGGCGGCACGGGGCAATGCGCAAGAAACAGACCTGGTTGAAGGTCGGAGTCAGCTGAAACGGCCTCCGCGGACCGTCAATCCCTCCATTCGCGGATTGTTGGCGGCCTCCCCGGAGTGCTAAAGCGTCACGGCAATGACAACGACGGCAATCATCGCTCCGCATGCTGTCGAAAGCTGGCTCTTCTCTGAATGCACGTGACACACGACATCGTCGAATGGTTTCAGCGGCTGGGCGAACTCGGCACCTGGTCTGCTCTCGCGCTCGGCCTTTTCTTCGCGGCCGTTGGCCTCGTGGTGCTGCCGCGCACTCCCTTGATCGTGGCGGCCGGCGCCACCTTCGGGCTCGCGGCAGCGCCAATCATCCTGGTCGGAGGCACGCTCGGCAGCACCGTCGCTTTTCTCCTGTCCCGCAGCATTGCGTCCGGCCGCTTCCAGCAATGGCTCGAGCGGCATCCATCGTTGCAGGCGGTCGCGCATGCGGTCGATCTGGAAGGCTGGAAGATCGTCGCGCTGCTCCGGCTCGGCGTTCCCATTCCGAACGCCGCGACGAACTACATGCTGGGACTGACCCGGATCGATTTCTTTGGCTACGTCGTCGCAACCATGATTTTCAGCATCCCGCAGACCGTGCTGTTCTGCTTCATCGGCTCTGCGGGGCGCGCGACGCTGCTCGATGGTTCCAGGGCATTGTCGTCCCTGGTCTCCATTGTGCTTGCTGTCGCGCTGATCACGCTGATCTCCTGGCGCGTCCGCCGCGTACTGCGGAAATCCGTGCCCACGCAGTCCTGATCGGACCGGCGGTGACAATAAATTCTGCGGCACGCAACGGTTGCAGCGATCGCATCAATCTCTCGTATCGACGATGGTCGATAAAGCCGATTAACACATTCTTAACCCTGAAAATGCCAACAATTCCACCGCGATATCGATCCGCGTGAGTTCCCGAGTCGTCGTTTGTTGCGTTGAGTCAAGCCTCACCTCAATGCATGGGAATGCAAGATGAACGACACTGCGCTCACCGAAATCAAGGCACTTTTGACCCTGGCTCTGCTCAAATCGGGAACGAGCGCCATTGCTATCCAGACGGCGATCGAGGTCGCCGCCACGACACGGCTGATGGCCGGCGAAGAATCCGCCGAATTCGCCCATCATGACGACGGGAACGACGCAGACGGCAATGTCACCAACATCAGGGATTTGCGACACGGCGACGCCGCGGCTGCGGTGCGCGACCGCAAACGCGAACAGCCGATCGGCGCCCTGAACGGGGACGTCAAGGCGCTCCTGAGCCTGCTGTTGCTGCAACATGGCGCGACATCCAGGGAAATTCTCACGACACTGCGGATGGCAGCGGCCACGCGCAGGCAAGATGGCGAGCAAACAGTCGGACAAGACCGCGAGCGAACCGAACTCGAACAGCCCACTGACGCCGCCACGACGGCGATCTCGCAAAAGCCCCATATCGCGCTGACACCGGACATCCTCCCTGCCGATGTCCGATCCGCGACGCCGAAGCAGCGCATGAGGAACGAATACCTTGCGCCGATCGAACGATCGACGCGCGCGGCGTGAGCCGGCGGCCGGCGCTGTCGACGATTGAAAGAATCGTCAGCACGTCTGTGAGCTGCATGCCGGGAACGGGTCAGATGTCAGCGCGCGCCGATGCGTTGCTGTCGCGGCGGGAAGCCGGCAAAACCAACCGCGTCCAACTTCCCCGTTATGGCCGGCTGTCACCCGGCATGCGAGACCATAACTGCGCCAGGCGATGTTGGTTGCTATCCGCGAGCTTGTCAGTGAATGCCGCGCCACATCGGCGCATGGCGCCTTCGCACGCGACAAATGAACCGAGTGCACCGTCATTGTGACTCGTTTCGTGAATTAACTGCGCAAGGAATTTTTCGCCCCCAATCCGCGGTCGGCGTCACTCCGCCTACCGCCGACGGGCCAGCATGACCCCTGCCAGAAACGCGATGAAAAGCGAGGACAGCGGCGCCGCCAGGGTGATCTTGCGCAATACATCCGAGATGCGCGAGAGGGGGCGGCTGAGATGCATTTCGATCGGCGTGTCGGAACCTGACGTCTCGCGCCCGTCCTGCTCGTCGGTCAGCCCGGAGGCTTCGGTCATTGCAGAGGCTTCCCTCATGTCCATGCGCTCCTCCTGCGGTTGCGTGAAGGCAACTAGCGCTCGGGCCGTTCGGTTCCTTGGCAGCGATTGAAGCGCTCGGCTGAGAGCGTCGAGCACGAGGTTCGTCGCAGTCGCAGACAGTTCGACAAAAGCGACGAACCTCGCGCGTGCGTCATCAGCAGGGTGGATTCGGATAGTACCCACATGCCCTCGGGTAGTGATACGCACCATAGGCCGCGGCGCCTGCCGCCGCCGCTCCTGCCGCGGCCGCTCCATAGTACGCGCGGCGATGAACCCTGCGGTGGACCCCTGCTGCGCTCATGGGTGTAAGCGGCCGCCCAACTCTGGCTTCGGCACGGTCGAGGGATACCGACAAGACCGTCCCCTGTGTGAAATGGGGGGACAATGGAGCGGCCGTTAACAGTGCCGCAGCCACAATCAATCCAAGACGCCTGGCATTTCTCGTCATGTTGTTCACTCCATCGATGGGACGATGAAGCAAACATCACCTGAGCCGGCGTCTCCTATTATTGACGCAGATCAATACGTCATCGACGGCCATTCCCGCGGCCTGCTTGTGAAGGCCTACCCCTTGTCCGGCAAATTCAGTCGGATGTGCAGCTCGCGCAGTTGCTTGGTCGTGACCTCGCTCGGCGCCCCCATCAAGAGGTCGACGGCCTGCTGGTTCATCGGGAAGAGCGAGATTTCGCGCAAATTCGTGGTGCCGCAGAGCAGCATCACGATACGGTCGAGGCCGGCCGCCATGCCGCCATGCGGCGGCGCGCCGTACTGGAAGGCGCGGTACATGCCGCCGAAACGCTCGACCACGTCCTTCTCGCCATAGCCGGCGATCTCGAACGCCTTCACCATCGCTTCCGGCTTGTGATTGCGGATGCCGCCGGAGGCGATCTCATAGCCATTGCAGGCGATGTCGTACTGGAACGCCTTGATGGTCAGCGGATCCTGCGTCTGCAGCGCCTCCAGGCCGCCTTGCGGCATTGAGAACGGGTTGTGGGAGAAGTCGACCTTCTTGTCCTCCTCGTTGTATTCGTACATCGGGAAGTCGACGATCCAGGCGAGCTCGAACCGGTCCTTGTCGATCAGGTTCAGCTCCTCGCCGACCTTCATGCGGGCAAGGCCGGCGAATTTCCAGAATTTCTCGGGATCACCGGCGACGAAGAAGGCGGCATCGCCTTCAGCCAGAGAGAGCTGCTCGCGGATCGCAGCCGTCCGCTCAGGTCCGATGTTGTTGGCAAGAGGACCTGCGCCCTCGCCGCCCTCGCGCCACATGATGTAGCCAAGGCCGGGCTGGCCTTCGCCTTGCGCCCAGGAGTTCATGCGGTCGCAGAAGGCGCGGCTGCCGCCGCCCTTGCCCGGGATCGCCCAGACCTGGTTCTTCTTGTCCTCCAGCATCCGCGCGAACAC
>Ga0134128_10010874_pt1 | contig 10895 bp, 8 predicted proteins | sample KB31754_FD_96462 | JGI IMG/M metagenome (GOLD analysis project Ga0134128, IMG submission 96462) | Terrestrial soil microbial communities with excess Nitrogen fertilizer from Kellogg Biological Station, Michigan, USA - KB3-175-4 | ecosystem: Environmental > Terrestrial > Soil > Unclassified ...
ACCGCGGCCAGCGCGACAGTGACGGCGATCTGGCTGGTGACGGTGAAGCTTCCCGGGATCATCCCTAAGAAATTGCAGAACAGCACGAAGATGAAGAGGGTGAAGATGAAGGGGAAGAATTTGAGCCCGTCCTCGCCCGTGGTCGAATGGATCATGTTGGCGGTGAATTCGTAGGAGGTTTCCGCCATGGATTGCCAGCGGGTGGGCACCAGCCGGCCCGGCTTCACCGTCAGGGTAAGGAACAGCGAGGCGACCACCACCACCACCGCCATCAAGAGCGCTTCGTTGGTGAAATAGATGGGATAGCCGGCAACATGGAACAAAGGCTCGGCCACCAGCGGCTTGACCGCGAACTGCTCCATCGGGTTCAGCGCCATCGCCATGGGGCGTTACTTCTCCAAATCCTTCGACGCCGGGTCCTTCGATTTGGACGGGGCGTTCAATTCGGCGGCGGCGCGCATCACATTGAGGATGCCGGCCGCGGCGCCGAGAATGAAAAACACGATCAGGAAGACCGGCTTGGTGTGGATGCCGAACCGGCCCAATAGCCAGTCCAATCCCCACCCCAGTCCTCCACCCACCACCAGCGCCCCGACCAGTTCGGTCGAAAAACGCCCGGCGATGCCCAGCGGAGAGGGCGGCGGGCGTTTCACCCGGGCCGCTGTCCGGCGCTGGGCTTCATCCAGGCGCGCACCCAGTTCGCTGAGCCTGTCGGGGTCCTGAGACGCCATCATCGTCTCTCCAATTCCGAAAACAGGTGAGAAAACCAGGCTTTCGCTGGTTCGCGAAGCGCGCGGACCATAGGGACGCCCCTGGAGGGTGTCAAGAAAGACAGATTGCCCGTAAGCCGTTGGCAACGAATGAGATTTTACCGGGCGCGGCGAAATGGCCGCGGGGAAATATGAGAATCGCTTCCCAGCGCGGTCGAGCGCCGGAGCTATTTTCCGCTCTTCGTCCTGTTGTCCATCTTGCAGAGCATCTGGCAGTTCTCGGCTGTCGTCCTGCCGCCCTTACTCCATGGGGTAATGTGGTCCGCCTCCATCGCGTTCAGGTCATATTGCTTTCTGCAGGCCGGACAGACGCCCGCCTGTCGCTCGAAAGCCTCGCGTTTCATGTTGTCGGTGAATGATCTGATCGAAAGCGCGCGTTCGTTGCCGCTCAAGACATATTCATAAATTCCCGATTTTTTGGTTACATCTTCGTCGCGCATCAAGCGCGAAACTTCGGCCTCCAATTTCTTGGTGTCGAGTTTCTCTGTCCCAAACCTGTTATAGAGCGAGCCCCACGCCACGCCCTTCATTTCCTTGCGGTAGGTGATGAAGGTTAGATTCACCCAATTGATGACGTTCTGAAAATAGGTCCACAGTTCATTGGCGTTCTGATCGTGCTGGTGCTCCGCCATATATTGTTCAATAGCACCGGCCGACAGCCATTCAATCGCGGTTTCCAGGAAATCTTGGCGAATGGGCGTCCCATTCACCAGCTTGCTGCCGACGGCGGCCGCCGGCGCCCCGCTCCTGGAAAACCACCGCTTCGCGTCCGCAAGCCATGGGCCGGTGTAAATTGCGTTACGCAACTCCTGATCGGTCAGCTTTTCGCCGGCGATATTGATGATCTCGAACCAGTCAAGCTTTTCACCGTCGGTGCCTTCGCAGACATACACCGAAAGTTCGTAATCTAGAATCTGTTTTTTCTTTTCGGCCGTCAGGTTGTTGAAGAACATCGGTGCGCCATCGATCTCCACCGCAAAATCGCCATGAACATACTGGCAAATGCTGACGGTGCGCTGCTGCCCGTCCATCAACTCGAACCCATCGCCAGTGACCGCCCAATACATCGTGTTGAGGGGAAAGTTCCGGCGAACAGTGTTGATCACCTCGTTGCGCTGCTTTTCCTTGTAGATAAATTCGCGCTGATAGGCGGGGCGAATGTTCAGGCGACCGCTGTAACCGCGGACGCCTTCCTCGGCTTTGTCCACGTAACCGACCACCAATTCGGACACCTTGATGTTTTTCAGGGCGATTTTCACGTCATGCCCTCCGCTTGATAATTATTCTTGAATATGGGCAGCTCGAATTCCCATCTTTTGTTATCGCAATATCCGTTCGGCCACGGTGATTTTTGGTTACGCCAATTTCCTTGCCCAAATCACCGAAGGGTATGCCTACGATCTCAAATTGGTCGGGGTTGTATTTGTCCAGGAAAGTGTCTGGCACACCCATTGCGCCGTAATAGTCCGCTGGGATATCGGCAATCTTGGCGACTTCAATGGCGCCGTAATTGTCATAACTTGGATATTGAGCAGGAGAGTATTTTTTATAGAGGGGGATTTTTTCGTGACGGCTTTCGTAGTCCATGTTGGTGAACCAGCCGACATTGCGGAATTTTACCAACCCTGTTTGCGGATCATATACACCGCTCGCGAACTCTCGGGCTACCTCCTCGGGGATTTTGAAGTATGCATTCCCGGCAGCGAAACCGTGTCCAAGCCAGACTCGGTTCTCTTTGATGAGTTTGAAAATTTCTTTGTAATGAACGGCATTTCTGCTTCCGATAATCAGGAACGTCTTGTCGTGTTCAACGAGTTGCGCCATGTACTCCCGAAACAAGGAGAATGGGGGATTGGTGATAACGATGTCCGCGCGCTTCAGTAGCTCAATGCACTCGCGGCTGCGGAAATCCCCGCCGTTGTAGTTTCCATCTCCCCTCAGCGGCCATGCCGTGTTGGCATCGTGCTTGAGCAGATATTCAACGTCGGTGATGTCGGTCGTGCCGCGCCGCCTTTGGTCCGGCACTTTTTTAATTTCTATCGCGTAGGGCTCTTTGCCCTCTGGCTTCAGCCCCTCGATTTCTAAGAGGGGCAACTGTCCACCGACAATGGGCGACTTCACATAGCTGGTGGCGATGAGGGTCTTGATACCAAGCGTGTTGAAATTGAGGGCAAAATATTTGAAGAAATTGCTCTCGTATGGGTCATCGCAATTGCAGAGGATTGTCTTGCCGCGTAGCTGCGTTTTGTAATGCTTTAACTCATTACTGATGTCGCCAAGCTGCGTGTAGAACTCATCCTGTTTGGCGTTTTTTGCCCTTGACAGCGCATAAGTGCCTGGCGACGACTTGCTGCTTGCTGCTTGCTGCTTGCTGCTTGCTGCTTGCTGCTTGCTGCTTGCTGCTTGCTATGCGCCTTCATTATGAACGCGCTCTCGGCAGAATTTTTTTTCGTGGACCGGCCACCTTAGCCGCGAGGCTCATGTATTAATTCCCCGAAAAACTACTCGGCGGCGACTTTTTCCGCTTCCGCCAGGCTTACCGAGACCAGTTGGCTCACGCCCCGTTCCGCCATGGTGACGCCGAACAGGCGGTTCATGCGCGACATGGTGAGCGCATGGTGGGTGATCACCAGAAAGCGGGTGCCCGACATTTCGGTCATCTGGTCCAGCATGTTGCAGAAACGCTCGACATTGGCGTCGTCCAGCGGCGCGTCCACTTCGTCCAGCACGCAGACCGGGGCAGGATTGACCAGGAACACGGCGAAGATCAGAGCCATGGCGGTCAGGGCCTGCTCGCCGCCCGAAAGCAGCGCTAGCGATTGAAGCCGCTTGCCCGGCGGGCGGGCAAAGATTTCCAGCCCCGCTTCCAGCGGGTCCTCGGATTCGGTGAAGGTGAGGCGGGCTTCCCCGCCTTCGAACAGCTTGGTGAACAGGTCCTGGAAATTCCTGTTCACTTTCTCGAAGGATTCCAAGAGCCGCTCGCGGCCTTCGCGGTTGAGGCTCTGGATGCCACGGCGCAGGCGATCGATCGCGCCCACCAGATCGTCGCGGTCGGAGGTGAGCGTCTTGAGGCGCGTTTCCTGCTCGTCGGCTTCCTCTTCGGCGCGCAGATTGACGCCGCCCAGTTGCTCGCGCTCCTGCTTCAGGCGCTCGACTTTCTTTTCGGCCTGTTCCAGAGGCGGCAATTCCTCGCCGTCCTTGATCTCGGCGCGCTCGCCCAATTGGTCGGGCGTGCATTCCAGCTCGTCCTGGATGCGGGTGCGCAGTTCCTCGATGCGGGCGGCGGCACTTTCCGACAGGGCCTGGGCGCGGGCGCGTTCCTCCCGCACCGCGGACAGCGCCTGGTCGGCGGTCTTGGCATGCTTGTCGGCGTCCGCCAGTACCGCTTCAGCGGCGACGCGGGCGTCGCTGGCCTGGTGGCGCGCGGCTTCCGCATCGGCGATGGATGTCAGGAGCGCGTTGCGGCGGTCCGCCATCTCTTCCGGCACACGCTCGGCGGCGGCCAGTTCCGCCGTCAATTCGTCGTGGCGACGGCTCAATTCCGCGATCTGGCTGGCGGCGGCGGCGCGGCGCGCTTCCCAGCGTCCCGCTTCCTCGGCGATGGAAATAAGCCGCTGGTTGCGGAGTTCGCCTTCGCGCTTGAGAGTCTCGAGTGCGGCGCGGGCTTCGCCGCTTGACGAGCGCGCATCGGCGGCAGCCGTACGGGCATCGCCCACGCTTTGGGTCAGCGCAATACCGTCGCCCAGTTCTTCCAGCGCCCGCAGCGCCGCGGCGCGCGAATCATTCGCCGCTGCTACCGACTGCTCCAGGCGGCGGATCTCCGCTTCCAGATTGGCCAACTGGCTGGCGCGTTCGGCGGCGGCACGGGCGGCGCGAGTGCTTTCGTCCTGGGCCGCGATCAGGCTTTGCTCGGTCTTGCGTTCCGCATCCTCGGCGCCACGTGCGGCCTCGCGGGCGGCTTGCGCCGCGTCCTTGGCTTTCGACCAAAGGGCGAATTTCTCGGCGCGCGCATCCTTGGCCAGGGCGGTTTCGCGCTCCAGTTCGGTGAGGCGGTTGCGCTGGGAAAGGCGCACGGCGGCAGGCGAAGGCGCGTCGGCGGAAGCGGCATAGCCGTCCCAACGCCAGAGATCGCCACGCGCCGTCACCAGGCGCTGGCCGGGCTTCAATTGCTTTTGCAGTGCCGCGCCCTGGTCGGGGAACACCAGACCGGTCATCGACAGACGCCGCGCCAGGGCGCCCGGCGCGTGCACGAAATCGCTGAGCGGCTTGACGCCTTGCGGCAGCGCCGGCGCCACGTCGAACAGGCCCAGATCGCGCCAGTGGTGGGGACTGGCCTCGTCCAGCGGCGCCTGAAGATCGTCGCCCAGGCATGCCGCCAGCGCCGCCTCGTAACCCGACTGCACCGTCACCGCATCGATCAGGGGCGGGAAAAGGCCTTCGCCTTCGGGATGCAAGAGATCGCCCAAGGCCTTCACCTCGGCGGAAAGGCGATGGACTTCGCGCTCGGCGTCTTCCAGCGGTTCGCGTGCCTTGAGTTCGGCTGCCTCGGCCTTCTCGCGCTGCACGCGGGCGTGGGCGGCCTGATCGCGCGCGCCTTCCGAGCGGGCGCGGGCGGTTTCGGTGACATGATCGGCCGCCGCCACATTGGGCGCGGCGTGGGCGCTTTCCATCGCGCGCTCAAGACGGGCGCGCGCATCGTTCAATTGCGCGACGCTGGCTTCAGAAAGCCCCTGGGCCAGATCGCGGCCGCGTTCATGACTGGCCTTGTTGGCGTACCAGTCGGCAAGTTGGCGGGTGAGGTTTTCCAGTTCACGCTCGGCATCCGCCAGCCTGTCGTTCAATTCGCGGGAACGGTCTTCGGCCGCCGCGAGGTCGGAGGCGGCATTGGCGGTGGCGTGGTCCAACTCGCCGCGCTCGGTCGCGAGTGTCGCCAGCGCTGCCTGCGCATCCTGGTCCAGTTCCTTTTCGCGCGCGATGTCGGCTTCGCCTTGGGCGATCAATTGGCGGAAACGCTGCGCCGCCTCGCGGGCGCGCGCTTCCTCGGCTTCCAACTGCTCGCGCGCCACGATCAGGCGATGGTGGGCGGCGGATTTTTCCGCTTCCTCCTGGCGAAGCGGCGGCAATTTGGCGGCGGCATCGCTTTGGATGGTGGAGGCCTTGGCCGCTTCGTCGGTCGCGGCAGCCACCTGGGCGGCGGCTTCGGCCAGATGTTGTTCGGCTTCGGTGGCACGGGCCGATGCTTGCGTCCAGCGCAGGAAATGCGCCAAGGCTTCGGCCTTGCGGATATGGCCGGAGAGATTGCGGTAGCGCGAAGCCTGGCGCGCCTGGCGCTTCAGGGCGGCAAGCTGGGTCTCGACTTCGCGGATCACGTCTTCCAGACGGGCGAGGTTGGTCTCGGCCGCCTTCAGGCGCAGCTCCGCCTCGTGCCGTCTTTGATGCAGTCCGGCGATCCCGGCGGCTTCTTCCAGGATGGCGCGGCGCGCCAAGGGCTTCTGGCTGATCAAAAGACCGATCTGGCCCTGGCGCACAAAGGCGGTGGACCCGGCGCCCGACGAAGCGTCGGCAAAGAAAATCTGCACGTCGCGCTGGCGCACGTCACGGCCATTGATGCGATAGACGCTGCCGGCTTCGCGCTCGATGCGGCGCGAGACTTCGATCGTGTCGAACTCGGCATAAGGCCCCACCGCCTTGCGGTCGGCATTGTCGACGAACAGGGTGACTTCCGCCACATTGCGGGCGGGACGCCCGGCGCTGCCGGAGAAGATCACATCGTCCATCTCGCTGCCGCGAACCGAGGTGGGCCTGGTCTCGCCCATCACCCAGCGCATGGCGTCGAACAGGTTCGACTTGCCGCAGCCATTGGGCCCGATCACGGCGGTAAGGCCAGGCTCGATGTAAAGCTCCGTCGGCTCGACGAAGGATTTGAAACCGGAAAGCCTGAGACGTGTGAACTTCAAGAAATATGCGCCGCCTTGCGCGTGGTGTTGGGCATGAGGTTGGGCATGATGCTGCCTTGGCGCCCGTTACTTTTTGGCGAGCTCGGCATCGATGTCTTTTGCCAGTTGGTCATAGGGAACGCTGCCGGCCGAAAGCGGCGTGCCGTCCAGGATGAAGGTGGGCGTGGCGTTGATCGCATATCTCTGCTCCGCTTCGGCTGCCACTTTGTTGATGCGGTCGTCCTCTGCCTTGTTGTTGATGCACTGGTCCACCTGTTCGGACGTCATGCCTGCGATCCGGCCCTGTTGGACCAGGGCGGCATGAGGATCGGCAATGCCCGGATATTCCGCATTGTCCCATTTGGGTTGATTCCGCCAGAGCTGGTCAATGAAGCCGAAATACTTATCCTCAGGCAGGCAGCGCGCCATTTTCTCGGCGTCGCCGTCCAATTCGCGCAAGGGGAAGACCCGGAAGACGTAATAGATTTTGCCGGTGTCGATGTAGTTCTGCTTGAGCTTGGGAAACTCGTTCTGGAAGAAATAGGCGCAGATCGAGCAACTGGGCGCGCCATATTCGATCAGGACCACCTTGGCCTTGGGATTTCCCATGGCCTTGTCGGTGGAAACCAGGGTGAAGCCGGGGCTGCCGGGTGTTCCGCCCATGGCGTCGCCGCTGTCCACCACATGATAGGCGTATCCGATGCCGATGATGGCCAGGATCACCACAATGCCAATGCCGATCAGGGTTTTGCGCGACACAGCCGACTCTCCCTCAGTCCCGATAGCTAGGTTGTGGCAGAGGAGCGCGGATTGCTCAACTGCGCCAGCGGGCCAGGCTTTCGAGGGCGGTTTTGAGCGCGTCCGGACCTCGGTATTTGTGCACAGGATCGTCGTCCTTGGCCTCAGTTCCGGGCTTGGCAGGCTTCGACCGAGGCGGCGGCTGGCTGAGCGCGCCTTGCACGAATTTCACCTTGGTGACAGCAGGCCGGCCCAGATAGGCATTGATTCGCTCCGCCAGATGCCGGGAGTCATGGCCCAGGAACAGGGCGGCGCCCGGCTCGGCCAGAAGGGTAAGGATTCCGGTTTTTTCCTGGAAGCGCAGGGGACGGGCGATGCGGCTGATCTCCGGCCCCGCGATTTCGCTCCAGCGCGTGACCAGGCTTGGATCGGAAAACCCGGCGCGGGCAAAAGCGGCGTGTGCCGTTTGGCTGGCGCCGCCGCCCACGGAAGAGGCGCGGCCGCGCCTGGGAATTTCCGCGGGTTCGGGTTGTTTCGGCGGCTGCGTCCGGGCCATGGTTTGAATTATGCCCCGCGCCGCCAAAATGAAAAAGCCCAAGCAAGGTGAACTCGCCGCGCGGCTGCTTACCTGGTATGACCGCCATCGCCGCGTCCTGCCCTGGCGCGCGCCCCCCTCTAAAGGAAAAGAGGGAAAGCGCGCCGATCCCTACCGGGTCTGGCTGTCGGAAATCATGCTGCAGCAGACCACGGTGCAGGCGGTTGCGGGCTATTACCGCAAATTCCTGGCGCGCTGGCCCGATGTGGAGGCGCTGGCCGCTGCGAAAGAGGAAGAGGTGCTGGCCGCCTGGGCGGGGCTTGGCTATTACGCCCGGGCCAGGAACCTCCATGCCGCCGCGAAAATCGTGGCGAACGAAATGGGCGGGAAATTCCCGGCGACGGCAGAAGGATTGCGCGCGCTGCCCGGTGTGGGCGGCTATACCTCGGGCGCGATCGCGGCCATCGCCTATGACGAGCGCCAGGCGGCGATGGATGCCAATGCCGAACGGGTGATCGCGCGGCTTTATGCGGTCACCGCGCCGCTGCCCAAGGCCAAGGCCGAATTGCATGCGCTGAATCTGGCGCTGGTGCCCGAGCGGGCAGGGGATTTCGTCCAGGCCTTGATGGATCTGGGTGCGGCGATCTGCACGCCCAAGCGCCCGGCCTGCGGGAATTGTCCGTGGGCGGAGGATTGCGTCGCCCGCGCACAAGGCCTCCAGGAAACTTTGCCAATGAAAGCGCCCAAGCGCGCGCGGCCCTTGAAGCGCGGCGTGGCCTTTGTCGCCCGTGATGCCTCCGGCGCGGTGCTGCTGGTCAAGCGGCCCGACAGGGGCTTGCTTGCCTCGATGCTGGAGCCGCCTTTGGGCGCCTGGCGCGAGGGTTTTCCGTCAAAGGCCCAGGCGCTGAAGGAAGCGCCGTTCGATGCAACCTGGAAAAAGCGCATGGGCCTTGTGCGTCACGGCTTCACCCATTTTGAATTGGAGATCGAGGTCTATTTCGCGCAATTAACAACCCACCCTCCCCTGGAGGGTAGAGGTAGCGGCAGCGTACCGATATCGAACGCGCGTCAGCGCGTTCGGGGAGGGGGAATACTACCCCTCACCGAAAAATCCGACGCTTCGCATCCGGATTTTTCTGCCTCTCCCTCAAGGGGAGAGGCGATACGTGAAGCTCGCTGGGTCGCCCAAGACGATTTGGCCAAAGTCGCGCTGCCCACTGTGATGCGTAAGATCGTGGCGCACGGACTGGACGAAGGCGGCCCGCTGTTCGCCACGCGGGGCGACGTTCAGACCAGTTCGGCGCGCAGCCGCTGACGCAGCACGTCGATCGGCACCAGGGCGCCGTTTTCGGTTTTATATTGCCAGAAGGTCCAGCCATTGCAGGCGTCGAGGCCCTGCACATGGGCGCCGATGCGATGAATGGAGCCGCTGGCATCGGAGCAGACCAGGGTGCCGTCGGCGCGCACCTTGGCTTTCTGGTGGGCGCGGCTGCCGTGCAGCACCGTGCCGGGCGGCAGCAAGCCACGCTCCACCACCCAGCCGAACGGGATGCGCGGCTCGGCGCGCTTGGATTTGCTCACTTCCAGCACATCGTCATTGGCGGGCACGATGTCGGCGATGCGGGCGCGCGCCACATCCGAGTAGGTTTTTTCCCGCTCGATGCCGATGAAATGCCGGCCCAGCCTCTTGGCCACCGCGCCGGTGGTGCCCGAGCCGAAAAAGGGATCGAGGATCACATCGCCCGGCTTGGTCGAAGCCAGCACCACGCGATGAAGCAGGGCCTCCGGCTTCTGGGTGGAATGGGCTTTCTGGCCTTCGGCATCTTTCAAGCGCTCATGGCCGGAGCAGATCGGCAAGGTCCAGTCCGAGCGCATCTGCAGCTCGTCATTCAGCGCCTTCATCGCTTCGTAGTTGAAAGTATAGCTCTGCTTCGGATTCTTGGTCGCCCAGATCAGGGTTTCATGCGCGTTGGTGAAGCGCTTGCCCCTGAAATTCGGCATGGGATTGGTCTTCCTCCAGATCACGTCGTTGAGGATCCAGAAACCCAGATCCTGCAGCACCGCGCCCACGCGGAAGATGTTGTGATAGGAGCCGATCACCCAGATCGAGCCCGTGTCCTTCAACACGCGCCGCGCGGCGGTGAGCCATTCGCGGGTGAAGCGGTCGTAATCGGCGAAACTGTCGAACTGGTCCCAGTGATCGTCCACCGCATCCACCTTGGACTGGTTGGGACGGTGGAGATCGCCTCTGAGTTGAAGGTTATAGGGTGGGTCGGCGAAGATCAGATCGGCGCATTGTTCGGGCAGCGCATTCATGTGGGCCACGCAATCGCCTTCGATCACCTGGTCCAATTTCAGCCCACTCATGCCGGTGCCCCGAATCATCCACAGGGGCACAGTGATTCGGTACGAATCACCCGTCAAGAGTCAGAATGGAATCAAGGAATTAGGCGAAGACTCCCACTTGACTCCCCGGATTCATCCACCACTAGATGTAGCGGACTGTGAGTCATTCCGCCGCGGTGAGGGCGGTCTCGGGGATCATATCCCCCCGAACCAAATCTTCAAGCTCGATCGCCTGGCCGGTGAGGATGGCGTGGATGGGGCCGAAGCTGCGGCGGTGATGCACAGTCACGCCATGCGCCTTCAGCGCCACATAATGCTCGCGCGTGCCATAGCCCTTGTTGTTGCGCCAATTGTAACCGGGATGATCGTCGTGCAGCTTCACCATCATCCGGTCGCGCGTCACCTTGGCGATGATCGAGGCGGCGGCGATGGAAAGCGAACGCGCGTCGCCATCCACCAGGGTGTCGCAGCGGCAGGGAAGGGCGGGCGCGTCATTGCCGTCCACCAGGGCGAATTCGGCGGCAACGGATAGCGCGCGCACGGCCCGCGCCATCGCCAGATGCGTGGCCT
>Ga0134128_10010875_pt1 | contig 10895 bp, 8 predicted proteins | sample KB31754_FD_96462 | JGI IMG/M metagenome (GOLD analysis project Ga0134128, IMG submission 96462) | Terrestrial soil microbial communities with excess Nitrogen fertilizer from Kellogg Biological Station, Michigan, USA - KB3-175-4 | ecosystem: Environmental > Terrestrial > Soil > Unclassified ...
CGCAGCGTGTAGCCGGTGCTGCAGGTCCCGCGCATGCCCATCGTGTCCCAGTCTTTGATCTTCTCGAGCTCGTAGTCGGACTTGACGAAGGCGACCAAGACCTGGTCGGACGGCTGCGCGTCGGGCGCGCGGCGGGCGGTAAGGAGGATGCCGTCCGCCTCGGCGCCATAGGACATCACGGTGCCGTTCTTGGTGAGCGACATTTTTCCACCCTCGCGCTCGACGGCGCACGAGCTCGCTCGAACGACTCCGCCGGTCTGGTTCTCCGTGGTCGACGAGGCGAACAGCAACTGTTCGTTACACAGGCGCCGGAGCAGCTGCTGGTGCCACGGGCTGTTCTTCGCGTGCCGGAGCAGGATGACGACCTGGATCTGGTGCATGGCGAAGATCATCGCCGAGGAGCCGCAGGCCATGCCGAGCATGTAGCAGATGTCGACGGCGTCGGAGACTGATGCGCCGTCGCCGCCGAGCTCGGCGGGGACGAGCATACTCAAGAGGCGCTGGTCCTTGAGGGCCCGAAAGGTCTCGGCGGGGAAGCGGGACTCGCGGTCGACGGCGGTGGCGTGCTCGGCGGCGACGGAGGCGGCGGATTGCGCCCGAGTCTTAAGATTCGAACCAGGCTGCGGCGCCGTCTGCAGTATCGAGGAATCAAGAGCCGTCATTGTCGCGCTCGGTCGCTCTAAAGGTGGGATCCAAACTGACTAGTTCGAAGACGAATATTTTCAGCGTCCAGTCACGGATGTCCAGCTGGTTGCTGGAGCTCCTGTTCGAGGACAGCCTTGAGCGCGGGATGCATCCGGTAGTACTGCTGGCCGTCGCTCACCGACTGGGGGGTTCGTTGTGGTACTACCCCAGTGTGTATGATGGCCCGGAGCACAGCGCCGAGCAAATCAATTTGCTGCACGTCAACAAGAGCACGGAGGCTTTCGATCGACCGCGCGCTCGCCGTATTTACGACCCGCGTGGCCAAGATGTCTCCGGTATCGATACCTGGATCGACGAGGTGGACGGTACAGCCAACCGGCTTCCGCTCGAAGCGCGCCCACTCGGCCACGTTCATTCCACGGAAGTGGGGAAGAATCCCCATGTGCGCATTCAAGGTACCGAGCCGAGCCGTCGCCAGTAGATTCCGGCGTAGAATGCCTGCGCCCGCGTGAACCATGATGTCGGGACTCAGCGCAGCAACGGCGGCAACGGAATCGGCTTCTGAAAGCTGTCCGACGTCGACGATAGGGATCGAGTGGGTAGCGCAAAACTGACGAACGTCCTGTGGTGGGCTCTCTGATCTAGCTCGTGCGGGCGCCCGATGAGATCGGCGGCGTAGTGACTTTGCGATTGTTCGACCCACGCCATCATCACGCGCTCGCGCACGTACGCGTTCCGCGAGGCTTGGTTCGTTGTGATGTTCGATTACCACAGTGTCGGGGAGAAACCCCCAGTCTCGCCACGCTGTCACCATCTGTGGCACTTTGTGCGACATCGGCGACGTCAACAGGACCACACGGATACGGCTCGTGCCCTTGGCCGAGTCCGTGTGATCGCGTCCAGAGACCACCTCGTTGGTTCGCACACCCGTGGTCGACTTCCCGCCTTCAACCCGCCGCGACGGCAGGCGGGCCAACGTCGCCTTCTTCGCCAGCAACGCGTCGATGTAGAATTTTGCCGCCCAGTTCGGAAACCCCATCTGAATGTACGGTCCCCAGATCGGCGCCGAGCCAGCGACGCCTCCGCGAATCCCGGGATCTGAGTTCTCCAAGGGATGTGCGGCGCTCACTAAATCGATCGCTTTGAGTGCGGCGTTGACGAATCTCAGATCGCCGGTGATCTCGGCCAGGCGGAGCCAGATCAGCGCCATCTGCGCGTTACCCGTCAGGCAGGCGTAATCGGCGCGAGCTGCCTTCCAACGATAGTCGATTTCCCCGGGAAGCCACCCAGCGAGCTCGAGGCGGCGCATGACCTGCTCCGCCGCGTGTCGAGCGACTGTGAATCCATCATCCCGCCGCAGAATCTGGGACAGATGAAGTACGCCCCAGATAGTGTACGCGAGGGTATGGGTGACAGCGCTCCGCTGTTCATGATCACCGAATCCTGAACGCTCGATCCACCCGGTTTGCGGATCGACGTTCGTGAGCACCCAATCGAGGTGGCGCTCTGCCGAACGTAACCATCGCTCGTTCGAGAAATGGTGTCCCGCCTCAGCGAGCCAACATGAGGCGTGCGAGGTATAGCTCGTTACCGAGCCGTAGATGTGCTTGCGCCATGCGCCATCTTCGTCCTGCTGCGCGACCAACCAGTCCGCGGCGCGAGTTGCTGCGTCTGCAGCTGCCTGGTCGCCGGTCGCGCTGTGCCATGCAACCAGGCCGTTGATGATTTGGGCAGTGTTGAAGACCGACGCACGGGTTCTATTCTCTGCCAGCTCTCCGCCAGGGAAGGCACCTTCCTCCAGCTGCACCCCAAGTAAGAAGGCGACACAACGCTCGGCGCGGGAATGAAATGTCGGATCGAGCTCGCGCGCGAGTGCGAGAAAGGTTGGTACAATGTATCCAGTCGTCTCGGGGTACGACGACGTCCAGCCGCTCTTCAGGAAAAATCGGCCGCTGACCCCGCCGTCGGACGACGCGTCCTGCGCGCGGGCGAGCCATGCAGCCGCAGCCTTCAGGTGATCGATGTCAGCGTATCCGCGCAGCTCATTCTTCCGCAGCGCCGTGACTTGGTTGAGCATGAACCGCGCGTGCGATGGGCGCCAAGCGGCCCCATCGATCGTCCGTCCCACTAACCATCGAATACTTCGGCGCATGTCGGCTCCGCGGCAAAAGAATCAGTTGCTGCCATGACGGGATTCAGATACTTCACCGGCGTCCTTGGAGCGCTTCGATTGACGAGCCCTGCGAACGCGAGTCACCGACGACGCATTGAGACGTAATCGCAGAATAGCGTGCGTCCGCGCGCGGAGCGACTCGCGTAAGATCAGATCTCAGTCTGAGCGCTGTTTCGCCCACGCACCGGTCCGCTGGCTGCCGATTGGCTATCGGTCGAGGAGCTCGCGCCTGTGGATGTGCTGGTAGCCAGAACCACTCGCTCTGCAGTTGTCCGCGCGATTCTTAGCATTCCCGTGCAGCTGGAAGGCGGGTCAGGACCTTCCCCACCTCCGCGCCGTCAACCGACAGTATCGACGGCACAGAGTGGGATTCACAGTCCGCGCTGACATCCGGCAAACGTGACTCTTCCGCATCTTGCCTCTGGGGGTGGCAGCGTAAGTAATTGTCAGATAACTGTTTGGCGAGAGCTAGAAGCGTCCTCGGCTCCTAGGCTTGGCGTCTAGCCCGTGCCGACCATTGACGCTGCAATTCGTCGGGCCACAGGTACATCGCGAACTTCGTACAGGCGCCAGGATCGGCTGTCCAGCTGGTCTAACCAGGGTGGGCCGCTACCGAAGAATACTTATGGTGGCCGAAGCGTGGCATCCCACCTGTCTACCGCATTTGTATCAGAATGAGTGCTCGCGATATCCGATGTTTCGCGACCAACAAGGACATGGTAAGTTGAGCGCAGGAATCACGATTCGCATGTTCTGAGGAATACGAACGAGAGCCAACCCGCACAGTCGGCCGGCGTTGACGCCACATCTGACCGAACTGCGTCCCCACTTGAATTCGCGCATCGACCCGCGGTGCCAGACACACACTTCCCAGTCACTGCGAGCGAACGCGGAACTACCCGCGGCTTGCGAGTACAGCGAATTCTCGGCTACGGCGCTGTGCGCGACGCGGCCGAGCTCGATCTCGGCGCGCACCACGTTGCGCGGCCGCTTTCGTACGTCGCAGCGTGGCAACAGGCCTTCGGCGTAGCGAAGTCCATCGCGCTAGTTGCGCGCGATGGGAACGATCGGGCTCGCGGTGCGATCGTCGCTTCGATTGGCGCAAGTCGCGCACTCCCGGGCCATTCGATTTATCGAATCGAGCGTATGCCGGGAATCGTCGACGCGGAACTGCGTCATCAGCTGATTGCGGCGTTGATGCGGTCGGCAAACAATGACAGCCGCTGTCTCCGCGTCGTGATCGAGATCTTCGAGCGCGACGGCGGTGCCCGGGCCGCACTGGCGAACACCCTCGCGGCCGCCGGGTTCTCGCGGGTCAAGCAGAGCCGCATGTATATGCACACGCTGGCCGTCAATCTGTGCCGCGACGAGCGGGCGCTGTTCGCATCGCTTCACTCTACTGCGCGATACAATGTCCGCGCCGCGGTCAAGCGAGGCCTCGTCGTGCGCCCGATCTCGGACGTGTCCTTAGCAACGCAGCTTCGAGCACTGTCTCTCGAGACGTACAAGCGACGCCGCGCCCTCGACGACGCCCTCCCGTGGGAGCGCATCATTGCGTTGTCGACGTCACAACCGGCGTCGTCGCACCTCATCGGTGTGTTCGACGAAACGGCGCCCGTGAATGCTCAGCTGGTCGCATACGCCTGGGGATGCGCACATGGCAGCTACGCGTCGTATGAGGCCGGCGCCTCAGCACGCCGACCCGAGTTGGGCAACACGCCGCTTGGCTACGCGCCGCTCTGGGAGCTCATACGGTGGGCCCGCAATCTGGCGGGGGTCGAATGGTTCGACCTCGGTGGCATCAATGCGGCCGGCGCACTTGATTCGCTAGCAGGCATCTCACGATTCAAGCGGTACTTTTCCGACGAAGCCGTCGAGGTGGGCGCAGAGTGGAGTCTCGAGCCGCATCCGGCTCGAGCGGCTGTTGCGCGAGCGATCAAACACGCCGCGACCTGGACCATCGCGCACACCCCTTCGCGGAGACAGCTCCAGACCGCCGAAGCTGAGTAGTCATTCGGCTGAAATCGACCGTGATGGAGCGGTCGGGCTCGATCGCCAACTTCACGCCGTTGGCTGATGCTTTTTCGCACCGGCACGCCGGAACCGGCTACCGAGCTGCCTGAGCACCGAACGCAATGGTCGACTAATTCGTCGTGTCGCGAGCGACGAGCGGCTCGCACGCGCGCGCAGCGACCTGCCAAATACGATCACGGTCCGCCGGGCAAGATGCCGGGGGCGCAGGATCTGATGCCATTCGATGTCGGTGATCAAATTGATCACGTCGACGTCGCCCTTTGCGATGCAGTCGCGGACGAGGTCGTCGAACAGAAGGAAGCTCGGGCTGAGCTTCGCGAACTCCTCGTCGAAGCCGACTTTGAGCAGGTACAAGCATCGACCGCCGCGCAGAGCGAATGAAGCTGCGATACAACGCCCCTCGACCCGGAGCGTGCTCACCCGAACCGCATCCCCGTCGGCGAATGCTTCGCCGACGGCCCGATAAAATGTGGCAGTTCGCGCATCCGACTGCACGGCTGTTCCGTTGCGTCCCTTCCAGCCAGACGCTTCAACCCGGAGAAAGTCGTCGAACGCCGCGGTGAAGCGCGACCGATTCGTCGTGTGATCGAACGTCACCAGACCGCTGCGCTCGAGACGACGTCGCTTCTGTTTGTGCTTGCTGCTCTGCTTGAACTCTGCGCACACGACGTAGTCGCAGCCCGACTCTTCGATGGTCGCGATCGGCAGCAAGGAGGCACGGCCGATGGCCAGCGCTGTTTCGCTCGTCTCGAGCAAATTCGGGAAGACCAGCGCGTCCCACCGGCAGTCGGCGCTGCGCTGGAGATGGGCGACGAGTCCCGCTGTAAGTGCAGCGCTATCCTCAGAGATTGCAAACGTGAATTCGCAGATAAACGAGTGCAATCCGTGTGGGAGTTCGAGGACGCGGACCCGAACCCCCCCGATCCGGCGACGGGCCATTCGGAGCGGGAAGATGGCAACGGCTATCCCGGCGCGATAGGCGACGTAGCAGCGCGTCGCTGAGGGATCATCCTCCATGATGGCGGCGTAGCAGGCAAACCATGCGTATGCCTGGTAATAGCTTGGGTCATCGCCGGCCGCGACACTGTCCCATGCGTCGCGGAGCTCGTCCGCATCTGTGGGCCATTGCAACAGCCGGAAGGCCACTGACGTGCCGCGGTCTGCCGAGTTGGCTCGTGTACTCATCGGGCCCGGCGAAAGGAAGCGCGATTGCCGATGCGTTTGAGCGCGCGCCGGAGCATCACGATCAGCGCAATTGCGCGAGGGGGAAATAGTGACAGAAGGCGCAATGATGCGGGAGCGTCGCCGGCGAGGCGCAACAGCGCTCGGGCCGCATCGATCTCGCCGCGCGCAAAGCGGGCGCGTGCGAGTGCGCGACGTTCCGCGCGCAGTGCCACGTCGAGCGCACCGCCGTGAGCCGCTATGAACGTCGGATCCGAGCCCCAGACTCGTTCGAGAATCGCGATATGCGTGGCCGAAGCCGTAATATCGTCAGCGTGTTGATCGGTCAAGCGCGGCCCGCCGTGCCCCCATTGCCACGCCGTCTCGCAGTCCATGTATGCGGCCGTCCCCGCTCGTGCCAAGCTCGCTACGTATTCCCAATCCTCGAACATGGGAAGATCCTCTGGAAATCGGAGGTTCACACTGCTCGGTGTGCGGCGAACGAGCAACGTTTGAACGGCGACGCCACACGAGTCGAGGAGCGACCGGTAAAGATCCCCCGTGTGAACTGCGAAGTCGGCGCGGATGGCGGGCGGACCGGCGAGATCGCTGAAGCGGACGGCTGGCCCAAGATCCCGATCCCACGATGGTTCGCGTCGAAGCCATTCGCGGACTCCATTGTGCCGCTCGCGCCCATATTCGTCACGGAGCCCAAAGTTCGAGAAGCAAAACAGGATGTCGGGCCGGGCATTCAAGAGCTCCCGCCCAAGCTCCAAACGGTCCGGCATCCATTCGTCGTCGGAATCGAGAAAGGCTATGATGTCGTGACGTGCTTCGACCAGCCCACGATTTCGGGCCCGGCCCGCGCCGCCGTTTGGCATTGTGATGACTCGCACCGGAGGGCCGAACTCCGCGAGCGCTCGGCGCGTGTCGTCGGTTGAGCCGTCATCGACGACAATCACTTCGTCCCCCGGCCGGATGTTGGTGAGTACCGACCGTACCGCGCGACCTACGAGCGTCGCCCGGTTATATGTCGGGATCACAACACTCGCGTAGGGAAGCACTGGCGATAGACTAGGCCTGGCGCCGTATCCGCACAAGGCGACGCCACGGCTGTACCTTTGCCCACCCGTCGTATCCCGGCATCTTTTTGGTCTAAGTCCGCGGCTGAACACCTGGAGCCGGACGTTTCGCCTCGCGCATGCACATCGTATTCGTCACATTTCACTTTCCGCCGTCGGCGGCCGTCGGAGCACAGCGACCGGCAAAGATGGTCGACGCGCTGCTGAACGCAGGCCATACGGTGACCGTCGTCGCGCGCGCCGAGCCGGGTGCCGCGACGCACGAACGGCAATTCGGCGGACGCCTTACCGTTTGCCGTGTCGTTCCGTGGCGCGGTTCGGCCGACTTCTATCTGCGTGCCAAAGCCCTCGCGGCCATTCGCCGGCGGTCGACGTCCAAACCGCAGATCCACGCGCCGTGGACACGAGCCCCTACTCGCGGGGCAGAAGGGTCGAGTCCGTGGTGGCGGCGATTCGTGAGAAGCCTGACGGTCCTTCCGGACGCCGACCGGGGATTCATCTTGCCAGCCATTCGCGCAGGGCGAGCGGCAATCCACGACGGGGCGAGTGTGCTTGTGACGACGGCGCCTCCGTGGTCAGTGCACATCGTTGGACTGCTTTTGAAGTCGATGACGCATGTGCGCTGGATCGCCGACTATCGGGATCCGTGGACCGGCTCGGTGACCGATCCCAAGGTCCGTGACTTGGTGAAGCCGCGGAGTATGCGCACCAGTCTCACGGATGCGTTCGAGGCATGGCTCGAGCGGCAGTGCTTGTGCTCGGCGGATCGCATCGTGTGCGCGACGTATGGAATTGCGGCGTTCACCGCGGCCAAAATATCAATGACCGGGCAGGCCAAGACACGAGTCGTCCTCAACGGCATCGATGCTCCTGGTCCCGCCTCTTGGCCCAAGCCGGCCGGCGACCGCTTGAAAATCGTTCACGCGGGCAACTGCTATGTAGGTCGCGACCCCCTCCCATTTCTGGAGGCGCTGGCAGCGCTCCGATCGGGCGACGAAAGCCGGGCACGCGACGTCGACGTCGACTTCATCGGCGCCTGCCGAACGTTCAAAGGGCGCGACGTCGCCGCGGAAGCAGCCGAGCGCGGACTGGGCAGCGTCGTGCGCTTTTCAGATTGGCTGCCCAAGGTCGAAGCCGATAAGGCCGTGCGCCAAGCAGACTTGCTCTTACTGCTCGCGCAAGACCAACCGATTTGCGTTCCCAACAAGCTGTACGACTACCTCTCGACGGGGCGCCCCATCCTGGCGTTCACATCCGGTGAGACGGCGGCGATGTTGGCTCGAGCCGGTGGTCACAGCGTCGTGACGACTGACGACCCTGACGACGCGGTACGCGCCCTCGCTTCGGCGCTCCTGCGGGCTCGAACGGGCGGCTTCGCCGGCGACCGTTCCGTGCTCACCGCCTGGAGCACGTTGGCGCAGATGGACGCCTTCGTCGCGATGGTTGAGCAGCTGAACTGATCGCGAGCAGCCATTCGCACGTCAGCCGAGTTCGTCTCGCCGTATGCCTGAAGCGACGGCTCCCCCCATTACAGTTCTCAAAACCGACCTGTGTCGGCCCGCATTGGGGAGTCGTGACCCTCGTCACCGAGCGCGAATTGCATGCGTTCTAACGCGCCGTGGCATGGCATTTTCCAGAGGCACTCGCCGCAAGACGTGGAGGAAGGGCTCGACGTGCGCGCCTGACTCTTGGAGGTAGAAAGCGACTCTCTGACGGCAATCTATGTCAGTGTGTGCGTGCAATCACACGATTGGTGCCGTGTGCCGCACAGGAATTTTCTTCACAGTTCGTCAAAATGACCGCGTCGTTTCCAGCATGCGGCGCGCTCGTCTCAAAGAGGCGAGCAAGCGCGCGTGTTCGGCGCGCATTTGAGTTGAATTGCTCGAACGGCTCGTTGCTGAGCATTCGACGCCGAATCGCAGTAGTTGCATGCAGACCATTGTCGGTGAGGCTATTCAATTGAAGATGCATTTCGAAGCGCGCAGTTTGGTGGCTTGGGCGGCGGTGGTAGCGGTGGTGGCATGCAACAGCGATTCGGCCGTCGGCGTGAATTCCGCCCTTAACCGAATCGCGCTAATTGCCGTAAGCCTCACGTCGTCGCGGCTGACCATCGGGCAGACGGTCCCGGCGAGCGTCACGCTCAAGAATTCATCCGGCGTGACGCTGAACGGCAACAGGCCCGTCACGTGGTCGAGCGCCAACCCCGTCATCGCTGCCGTCGATCCGAGCAGCGGCATGGTTACGGGCGTGTCTGCAGGCTCGACGCGAATCACGGCGTCGGCTCAAGGAGCCTCCGGTTCGGCCGAGGTCGACGTGACAGTCGCCCCGGTTCAAACCGTAGCGGTTGATCTCTCCGCGACGTCGGTTATGACGGGGGACACCGTGCAGGCCAGCGACACTCTGCGCGACGCGCAAGGCAATCTGCTGGTTGGGCGCGTTGTTCGTTGGTCGACATCGAATCCCAGTGTGGCGACGGTTGACTCGCTGACGGGAATTACCGTCGGTGTGTCGGCTGGGCAGGCTACAGTGATCGCATCGAGTGAAGGGCGTTCCGGAAGCGCGATCCTGACGGTGACCGCTTCGGGCGGCGGGAACACTCCGCCCCCGTCAGCTCCAGTGGCATCGGTGACCGTATCGCTCGCGCAGTCGAGCATCAACGTCGGCGCGACGACGCAGGCGACTGCGGTTGCTCTCGACGCGACCGGCAATGTGTTGACCGGCCGCGTGGTGGCGTGGCAGTCGTCGAACACGTCGGTCGCGAGCGTCGATCCATCGTCGGGCGTGGTAACGGGCGTCTCGCCTGGGTCGGCGACGATCAATGGAGCGTCGGAGGGCCGGACTGGATCGGCTACGATCACCGTCACGACCATACCGTCATCGCCGCCGCCGCCGTCGCAGCCTCCGCCGAGCCCCCCGCCGGTAGCAACTATCGCGGTATCGCTTAGTGCGTCGACGATCACGGCAGGAAGCACGACGCAGGCGACGGCGGTGACTCGCGACGCGAGCGGCAATACCCTCACCGGGCGGACGATCGCTTGGAGCTCGAGCGCGACCGCGGTAGCGCGCGTGGATGCGACGACCGGAGTCGTCACGGGTGTCGCGGCCGGCACGGCCACGATCACCGCAACGAGCGAAGGGAAAACGGGGAGCGCGTCGATTACGATCAGCGCTGTCCCGGTGGCGACGGTATCGGTTGCGTTGGGGACGAGCAGCCTGTCGGTCGGCGGCACGACGCAGGCGACGGCGGTGACTCGCGACGCGAGCGGCAATACCCTCACCGGGCGGACGATCGCTTGGAGCTCGAGCGCGACCGCGGTAGCGCGCGTGGATGCGACGACCGGAATCGTCACGGGTGTCGCGGCCGGCACGGCCACGATCACCGCAACGAGCGAAGGGAAAACGGGGAGCGCGTCGATTACGATCAGCGCTGTCCCCGTGGCGACGGTATCGGTTGCGTTGGGGACGAGCAGCCTGTCGGTCGGCGGCACGACGCAGGCGACGGCTACGGCGCGCGACGCCAACGGTAATGTGCTCACCGGGCGAGCGGTGGCGTGGAGCAGCGCGAACACCGCTGTCGCGACGGTGGGCTCGAGCGGCGTGGTGACTGCGGTGTCGGCAGGTACGTCAGCGATCACGGCAACGAGCGAAGGGAAGACCGGTAATGCGACGGTAACCGTGACCTCAGTGGTCACGCCGCCGCCGTCGCCGGTGGGGGCGAGCGAGCCGGTCTACAACGCAGCGACGCAGACGATGGTGCTGCAGGATGCGTTCGACAGCTACACGAGTTTCTCCGACGCGGA